>Ga0137409_10003485_pt1 | contig 16651 bp, 10 predicted proteins | sample CZODoug1_16funga_FD_122059 | JGI IMG/M metagenome (GOLD analysis project Ga0137409, IMG submission 122059) | Vadose zone soil fungal communities from Angelo Coast Range Reserve, California, USA - CZODoug1_16fungal (Hybrid Assembly) | ecosystem: Environmental > Terrestrial > Soil > Vadose zone... | reverse complement strand
CCGCGGCGGTATTCGAACTTGTCCACCGCCTTCATCAGGCCGATGTTGCCTTCCTGGATCAGGTCGAGGAACTGCAGCCCGCGGTTGGTGTACTTCTTCGCGATCGACACCACCAGGCGGAGGTTCGCCTCCACCAGCTCGGCCTTGGCCTTCTCCGCCTTGCGCTCGCCGGCGATGATGGCGTTGAAGCTCTTCTTCAGCTCGTCCATCGGGAGCATCGCTTCTTCCTCGACGCGCTTCACCTTGCGCGGCGCGGCGGCGATGATGCGGCCGATCTCGGCCACCTCCTCGTCGGCGAAGCCCATCTTCTTGAGCTGCTTGCGCGCGGCCAGCCCGACCTTGTTGTCCTCCTCGCCCGAGCGCAGGAGCACCTTCAGCTCCCGCAGCGGCATCGCGGCGCGGCGCTCGATGTGCTTGATCTCGCGCTCGACGTCGTCGACGCGCTCGATCAGCTTCTTCAAGTTCTCGATGATGCGCTCGATCTGGCGCTTGTTGAGCTTGATCTCGGCCAGCGTCTCGGCGAGCTGCTGCTCGTTGCGCTCGATCTCCTCGCGCACTTCCTTGTGCTTGTTGGCGGAGAGCTTGCGGGTCTTGCTGTCGAGCTGCTCGCGCAGCTTCTCGTTGTCGCGGTCGAGCCGGCGGATCTTGTCGATCAGCTTCACCACCTGATCGGCGCGTCCCTGCTCGTCGAAGGTCTCGTCGTCCTCGTCGGGCGCGTCGCGGATCACCTCGCGCACGCGCATCTTGCCCTTCCGCAGCCGGTCGCCGATCTGGATGATCTCCTTGATGGCGATCGACGAGTGCAGCACGGCCTCCAGCACTTCCTTCTCGCCGTCCTCGATGCGCTTGGCGATCTCCACCTCGCCCTCGCGCGTGAGCAAGGAGACCGACCCCATCTTGCGCAGGTACATGCGCACCGGGTCGTTGGACTTGGAGTAGTTGTCCTCCTCCTCCTGCTCCTTCTTCTCTTCCGCCTCCTCCTCGGCCGCCTTGGCGTGCACCGGCTCCGGCTCGGGCGGCTTGGTCTCGGGCAGCTTGACCTTGTTGGCCTCGTCGACGATGGCGATGTCGTTGTCGCCGAACATCGACATCACGTCGTCGATCTGGTCGGAGGAGACGATGTCCGCGGGCAGCGCGTCGTTCACCTCGTCGTAGGTGAGGAACCCCTTGTCGCGGCCCATGGCGAGCAGATCGCGCACCTCCTTGCGATCGGTCGCCTTGCCTCCCTTTTTCCCCGCGGGCTCGTCCTCGTCGTCGTCCTCGTCGTCGTCGCTGGCGGCGACAGGGCCCGCCTCCTCGTCCTCGTCGATCTCGACGACGGCCTCGGCCTCGAGCTCCGGCTCGTCGCCTTCCTCCTCCTCGCCCGGCTTCTTCACGTTGCGGGGAGGCTTCTCCTTGCCCTTGGCCTTGGCAGGATCGACGGCGTGGTCCTTCTCTCGCGCGGTCCGGGCCGGGGGAGCCACCCTCGTCGCGGGGCGGGCGGCCTTGCCCTTCTTCGCCTTCTCGTGCTCGGGCGCGGCGCGGCCGTCGGCCTTTCCGCCTTTCTTGGCCGGCGAGGGCTTGCGCTTGCGCTCCCGGTCGAGGCGTTCAGCTGCGGCGGACTTCTTGTGGGCCATCGTGGTCAGCTCCAGATCTCGTGCGAATCGGAAAGAGTAATGGGAAAAGCTTTGTCGCGCCCGTTTTCCTACCGAGGGCGGATCCTCTCAACACGCGGATTTTTCAGCACCTTCCGCAGCGCGGCTTCTTGCTCGGAAATGCGGCGGTGGTGGGACAGCTTCAATTCCAGGTCGCGGCGGGACCGGCCGGCCCGGTCCTGCTCGGCTCTCTCGCGCAGCAGCGCCTCGCGCAGCCGGTCCGAATCGATGGATGAGACGAGCGCATCGGACGCGAGATTCCCTTCCCGGGCCCCGGCGAGGGCCCTCTCGGCGACCTCCCGGACGGCCGCCATCGTGAAACGCGCCAGCGCGCCGGAATCGTCCACGATTTTCGCGAACTCAGTCGAATGCAGGGCGTAGGCGAGGATGGCCAGCTCCTCCCGGACGAGCGCCAGGTTCTCGGGCGGGGCCGGCCGGGCGGAAGGCTGCCCCCGGACGGGCTGCGCCGGCTTCTTCCCGGAGGAGGCACGCCGCCCGTCGACCGCGGCGCGCACTGCGTCGACGGGCGCATCGATGCGCTGGGCGACCTTCTCCAGATAGAGGTCCCGGGCGAGCGGGGTGGGTGCGGCGCGCACGATGCCCGCGACCGCCTCCACTAACTTGACCCTCTCTTCGACCGGACCCTGCGACCCACCCGCTTTCTCCAGGGCGCGGTCGAGCAGGAACTCCAGAGCGGGCTGCGCCGAAGAGACCAGCTCGCGGAACGCCTTCACGCCGATGCGCAGCACCGTCTCGTCCGGGTCCTCGCCGCCGGGCGGCACCAGCACCCGCGCCGGCACCGCCGCGGCGGCCGCGATCTCGGAGGCGCGTTGCGCGGCGCGCAAGCCAGCCGCGTCGCCGTCGAAGACGAACACCAGCTCGCGCGCGCCGGCGCGCAGCACCAGGTCGAGGTGCTTCTCGGTCAGGGCCGTCCCGCAGGTCGCGACCGCGGTCTGCACGCCTGCCTGGTGGAGCCCGATGGCGTCGAAGTAGCCTTCCACGAACAGCGCCACTCCCTCGCGCCGGATCGAGTCTCGCGCCTTGTCGAGCGCGAAGAGCACGCCGCCCTTGGTGTACAGCGGCGTATCCGGAGAGTTGAGGTACTTCGCCTCGCTCTTGCCCTCCAGTAGCCGCCCGCCGAACCCGACCGTGCGCCCCGCCTCGCGGATGGGGATCGTCAGCCGGCCCCGGAACCGATCGTAGAGGCCCTGCTGCTTTTTGCGCGGGACGCCGAGCCCCGCCTCCTCGACCAGCTTCGCGTCCACCTTCCCGCGCGCCATCGATTTGCACAGCTGGTCCCACTGGTCCGGCGCGTACCCCAGCCGCCACGCCTTGGCCGAGTCGACCGTGACCCCGCGCTTCTCCAGATGGTCGCGGGCCACCGCCCCGCGCGGGTGCTCCCACAGGACCCGCTCGTAGAAGACGCAGGCCTTCTCGTTCACCTCGGCCAGCGCCGCCCGGCGGGCGCTCCGGCGCGCCTCCTCCGGGTCCTCCGGCTTCAAGTCGACGCCCGCCTCGCCGGCAAGCTGCTCGGCCGCCTCGCGAAAGCTCTTGCCGTCGAGCTGCATGACGAACTTGATCGCATCCCCCGTCGCGCCGCAGCCGAAGCAGTGGAAGATCCGTTTGTCCGGCACCACGTAGAAGCTGGGCGTCTTCTCCCCGTGGAAGGGGCAAAGCCCCTTCCAGTCGCGACCCGACTTCTTGAGCCCGACCCGGCGCTGCACCACCGCGACCACGTCGACGCGGTCCCGCAGCTCCTGAAGCTTGTCGTCGCTGATGCCCGCCACTCCGCTCCCGTGAAGCGCCCTCGCTGACGCCGAACCCATCACGAGCCTTTGGCGGCGAGCGCCGCCTTCACCGCCTCGCTGACCCGCTTCCCTTCCGCCCTGCCTTGCACCTTGGGCATGAGCGCCTTCATCACCGCGCCCATGTCCTTGGGAGCCTTGGCTCCGGACTCCGACACCGCCTCTTGCACGAGCGACTGCAGCTCGGCATCGGACAGCTGCCGGGGCAAGAACGCCTCGAGGATGGCGATCTCGGCGTTCTCGTTGTCGGCAAGCTCCGGCCGGCCGCCCGCCTTGTACTGGGCGGCCGAGTCGCGGCGCTGCTTGATCAGCGTCTGGGCAACGGCGATCACTTCCGCGTCCTCCAGCGCCTTCCCGGTCTCTATCTCGCGGTACTTGAGCGCGCTCTTCAGCATCCGCAGCGTGCCCAGGCGGCGCTTGTCCTGCGCGCGCGCCGCCTCCTTCATCTCCGCGTCGATCCGCTCACTGAGCATGTCCACCTTGGGACGCGGCCCCGCGCGCCTTTTTCGGCGCGAAGGGCCGGTGAACTCCGAGCCTCGGAAAGGCTACATCATTCCTTTCCGTGCCTTCTTGAGGGCGCGCTTCTTGGCCGCCAGCGCCTTCTTCTTGCGCTTGACCGACGGCTTCTCATAGTGCTCGCGCTTCCTGATCTCGCTCAGGATGCCTGCCTTCTCGCACTGCTTCTTGAAGCGCTTCATGGCGTTTTCGAACGACTCGCCTTCCTTGACGCGCACGCCCGGCATTCTCGGAATCACCACCCTTCGCGGGGCACACCAATACCCCGGGTTTTGGAGGCGCGGGAGTATACGCCGGGTCGAAGCGGTGTCAACGCGACCTCGGTCGCGGCCCGCGAGCGCGTCCTGAGCACGTGCCCCGTAATCTTTCGAACGCCCGCGGAGCTACGCGGTGCCGGTCTCGGACTTGGCCGGCACGGCGACCGGCTCGGCGGCCTTGCCGGCGCGGTTTACCCGGTCGCGCAACTCCTTGCCGGTGCGGAAGAGGATGCCGCGCTTCGGCTTGACCGGGATCACCTCTCCGGTCTTGGGGTTGCGCCCGTTGTAGCCCTGGTAGTCCTTCACGTGGAAGGCGCCAAGCCCGCGGATCTCGATGTTGTCGCCTTTGCAGAGCGCCTTCTTCATCGAGTCGAAGATCGTCTCGATGGTCAGCTCCGCCTGCTTCTGCGTGAGCTGTCGCTTGGCCACGAGGATGGCAATGAGATCGCTCTTCAGCATGGGCGTTTCTCGGACTCCGGGAGGGCTACTGCACGAAAAACCAACGACGAATAGGAACGTTACCCGAGTTCATGGGGGACGGGCAAGCGCCGCAAAGGCCGTTCAGCAAGCGACAATTGACTACATCAGCCCCCGCCGGAGAGGGCGGCGCCGTTCCTTTCCGCGGTCAGTCATGCGTGTGGTCACTACCGCCCCGGCTTGAAAGAGGCTGCGGGGGTGGGAGGAGTAGCGCGGGGGGGTTCCGGCGTGGGCGCATATCCCGACAGCCCGGTCGGCTGGCGGACGCGCGCCAGGAACGCCGCCACCGACTCCTCCAGGGCCTGCGCGGCGGCGCCCTCGGCGCGGGCCCAGGCCTGGGTGATGGCCTGGCCGGTCTCGTCGGCCTCGTGCCGGGGGAAGCCCAGCGAGCTGCGTGCCGCGGCGCGCACCTCGGCCATGGTGATGCGCGAGGGATCCCGAGCCGGCAGCCACCCGCCCCGCCGGGCCTCGACGGCCAGGCCCGATTGTTCGAGCGCGCGCAGCGATTCGCGGATGAGCCGCTTGGGCATGCGCATCTCGTCCGCGAGCGGACCCACCCCGACCGGTGCGGCCTTGCGGGCGTGGAGCTGGGCGAGCGCCAGCATCACGCGGGCGATGAACGTCTCGCGCGCCTGGGCGGCGAGGAGCAGCGGGCTGCCCTCGGGCGTCCGCGAGGCGTCCATCGCGTAGCAGAGCCGGCACCCGGTGAGGGTGATGAACCAGGAGATGTAGAGCCAGGTCAGCACGATGGGCAGCACGGCGACCGATCCGTAGATCTTGTGCACCTGCACCATGCGCGCCGAGAGATCGGCGAAGACGAACTTGGCCAGCTCCCACGCGGTGCCCGCGGCGAAAGCGGCGATCAGCGCCGACCACAGCCGGACGCGGGCATTGGGTAGTACCTTGTAGAGGAAGGCGAGGCCCGCGTAGGTGATGGTCACCGAGGAGACGGCGGCGAGCACGTGCAGCACCTCGCTGTGCCCGACGTGCCCGTGGCGTCCGTGCGCCCCCTGCATCTGGCCGATCTTCCAGGTCACGGCCAGCGACGCCGACAGGAGCACCGGACCCAAGGTGAGAAACGCCCAGTAGGTGAGGAGCCGCTGCACCGGCGCGCGCGGCCGCTTGACCGCGTAGATGTGGTTGAAGGCGCTCTCGATGTTCCACAGGAGCGACAGCGAGGAGATGAGCAGCAGCGCGAAACCGATCGCGCCCAGCGTCTTGACGGTGGCCTTGTTGGTGAAATCGGTGAGCGCGCCGGCGATGGCCGCGCCGGCGCCGATGCCGAGCTGCTCGTTCACGTACTTCTGCACGGTGTCGCGGAACGGCGCCTGTCCGCTGACCAGGTCGACCACGCTGTAGGCGACCGCGAGCAGCGGCACCAGCGAGAGCAGCGTCAGATACGTGAGCGCGGAGGCGCGCAGCGTGATCGCCTCGCCCCGGAACCCGTGGCCGATGAGCGTCAGCGCGCGCAGGAACCGCCGCACCGACGGCACACGGCGGACCCGCTCCCACGAATCCGCCAGCCGGGGCTTCTCCACCCCGGTCAGTCGCCCACCTTTTCGCCCGCGGGCTGCGGCTCGGGCTTGGCCTGGGCGACCGATTCGCCCGGACGGCCTTCGCCCTCCTGCCGGCGCTCCTCGCGGCGGCGGTCGTTGCGATCGTTGCCGTTCCCGCGCTGGCCACCCCCGCCGCGCGACGAGAGGCCTCGCTGCGCCTGCTGCAGATCGGGCCGCGACCACTTCCCGTGCAGGTCGTACTGCTCCATGTGGTACTGCGGCTGCGGCCGGACGGTGATGGTCTTGTTGAGCTTCATCATCAGGAGCCGCATCGCCTCGCGCTCGGGGCCCTGCAGCAGCTTGCCGACCTCTGGGTGGCAGGAGACGATGATCTGGTCCTCGCGCTGCTTGCGGGCGGCGCGCTGCACCTCGCGCATGATCTCGTAGGCGATGGTGGTCTTGCTGCGCACGTGCCCGCGGCCGTCACAGGTGGGGCAACTCTCGGTGGTGAGGCGGGTGACGCTCTCCCGGACGCGCTTGCGCGTCATCTCCACCAGGCCGATGTCGCTGATCTTGAGGACGTTGGTCTTGGCGCGGTCGGCGCCGAGGGCCTCCTGGAGGGTCTTGAAGACCTTCTCCCGGTTGGACCCTTTGTCCATGTCGATGAAGTCGATGATGATGATGCCGCCGATGTTGCGCAGCCGGAGCTGGTAGACGATCTCCTTGGCCGCCTCGCAGTTGATCTTGGTGATGGTGTCTTCCAGCGACGCGCCGGCGCCCTTCTTGCCGGTGTAGCGGCCGCTGTTGACGTCGACGGCGACCAGCGCCTCGGTCTGGTCGATGATGATGTAGCCGCCCGATTTGAGCCACACCTTGCGGTTCTGCGCCTTCTGCAGCTCCTGCTCGATGCCGTACTCGTCGAAGATGGGCTCGTCGCCCGTGTAGAGCTCCACCTGGTCCTTCAGCTCCGGCGCGACCTGCTCGACGAAGGCGCGCACGCGCTCGTACTCGGCGCGGTCGTCGATCACCAGCTTGTTGACGTCGTCGGAGAAGAGGTCGCGGACCGAGCGCAGGATGAGGTCCAGGTCGGGGTGCATGATCGCGGGCGCCTTGTGCGTCTCGCGCTTCTTGCCCACCTCGTTCCAGAGGCCGAGCAGGAACTTGATGTCGGCGGTGAGCTTTTCCTCGGGCTCGTTCTCGGCGACGGTGCGCACGATGAACCCGGTGCCGGGCGGGCGGAACCGATCCACCAGCTCGCGCAGCCTGCGGCGCTCCTTCTCGTTCTCGATGCGCCGGGAGATGCCCACGTGGTCGACGGTCGGCATGAAGACCAGGTGCCGGCCGGGCAGCGAGATGTGGCAGGTGATGCGCGCGCCCTTCGAGCCGATGGGATCCTTCACCACCTGCACGATGACCTCGTCGCCCTCCTTGAGCAGGTCCTGGATCTGCGCGCGCTTGCCGTGCGTGTGGCCGTTGCCGCCCTTCCGCTCGCCCTGGCGATCGCGGGCCTGCTGCTGTCGCTGCTCGGGCTTGGGGCTGCGGTCCTCGGCCGGCTTGCCCGGGCCTCCGCGGCGCCTGCCCCGTCCTCCACGCCGGCGGCCGCGGCGCTCGCGCGCGGCGGGTCGCTGCTCGGCGGGAACCCCGATCTTCCCTTCCCCGGGCGCCTGCACGGCCGCGGGCTGGGCCGCGCCGTCGGTGGTGGCGTGCGCGACCGCCCCGGCCGGGCCGGGAGCCGCGGTCGCCGGGGGTTGCGCGCCGGCCTCCTCGGCGGCGATCGCCGCCTCGGCGGCGGCGTGGGCCGCGTCGCCCTCGTCGAGGTCCTCTTCCTCGTCGTCCTCCTGGTCGTCTTCCTCGAGCGCCTCGTCGGCGGAGAGCTCGACCACGTCCTCGCTCTCCGCCCCGGCGGCCGTGCTCGGCTGGACCTGCGCGGGCCCGGCTGCCGCCTGCGCCTGCTCCGGTTGCTCGACCGGGGCGCTCTCGACCGCGGCGGGCTCGAACGCAGGCGCCGCGGCCGGTTCGGACCCATCCGCGGCCACGACCTGCTCGGCAGCCCGCGCCTGCTCTTCGTCCGGAGCCGGCGTGGGAGCCGCAGGCTCCTTGGCAGCGGCGGGCGCGGGAACCACGTCCTCGATCGGGGGCTCGGCGAGGTCGTCCACCTCGAGGGGATCGCCCTCGGTGGCGCCTGCCTGGATCTCGATCTCTTCGGAGAACCCCGGGAAGCTGGGGTCGGAGACGATGTCGGCTACGTAGAGGAAGGCGGCCTTTTCCAGGCCGATGTCGACGAAGGCGGCTTGCATCCCGGGAAGGACCCGGACCACCCTTCCCTTGTAGATGTTGCCGACGATCCCCTTCTCGTTCTTGCGCTCCAGGTAGTACTCAGAAATCGTTCCCTGCTCGATCAGCGCGACCCGGGTCTCCTGACCCGAGGCGTTGATCACCAAGATGTTGGACATCGAAGGATCCTTGTGACGGGCCCGCGTGCGAAACGGCGCACTTCGCGGGTGAACGCGGCAGGGCGCCTGGGCGCCCGCGCGCAAAGAAAGCGGAGTGAGAAGCCTGGACGGACACCCGTTCCTGCCTCCGAGCTGCCACGGCGGGCGCGCCATGCGCACCGGAACCCGACAGCCGGCCTGCTCCCCAGAACCCGCCCAGGGCTGGAAAAGTCCCGGACGGCCAGTTCCGAGGCTAGCACCCCGGATTCGGGCCAGCAAGCAAACCTGCCACGGCCGCCGCATCCTCGACGATGCCGGGCGGGCAGTCCAGGTCTACGGAGGACGTCCGGGCGACCGCACAGGCGGTCAGTGGAGGGGGCGCCGAGGGAATCCGCCGCGGGGCGGCGCGCTAACACCTCCGCTACGCGAGCAAGGCGGGTAGAGCGGCGTGCAGCCAGACGTCCGCGGCGCCGTGCGCCAGCATCGCCGACTCCAGCCCACGGCGCCGGAACAGCCAGCCGAAGAGGAGGCCCGCGGGCGCGTTGGCGGCGAGGACGTATGTGACGACCGGCGCGGTGAGCGATGCACCGAACGCCCTCGCGACCGGGAGGTGGGCGGCGCCGAAAACAAGCGCGGCTGCCGCGTTCGCGGGCCAGAAGCCGTCGCGAGCGCCTAGCTTTCGTGCCAGCGCAAGCAATGCGCTCAGCAGGCCCCAGCGCACCATGATCTCCTCGACGACGCCGCCATAGAGAGCACTGCTCACGCCCGCCCAGAATCCGAGCGGCGCCTGCCGCGAGAGCGGTTCGGGGACCGAGGAGCGCAGCGCCAGGAGCGCCGCCACGGTCGCGACCGCCGCCAGGCTCCCCAGGGCGACCCCGTGGATCGCCATGCCGGCAAAACCCGGCGGCCGCACGGAGCGCTCGGCGAACGCGCGCAGCCAGGGCGCGTCGAGACGCGTCCGTGGAGCGAAACGGACGCCCGCATAGGCAGCCAGCGCCGAGAGCGCCATCACCTGCAAAGACTGCAGCGCGACGAGGGCGGGCAGCGGCAACCGGGTGTGGACGGGGAGCGACGAGAGCACCCGCAGGAACAACGGCGCGGAGCCCACCAGGGCCAATGCGGCCATGGCCGTCAGTACGTAGAAGAGCCTCATGGAGCGGAGGCGGGAGCGCCGAACACCACCTCCTCGCGAATGATCCGCGCGACGCCCGGCTTCACCCAGTCGGCACCGAACAGCTCGGCGAGGAGCTCGGAGGGGCGCGCCGTCGCCTGGGTCTCGCCGGCGCGCAGCGTGAAGCGAACCTCGCGAGGGCCGCCCGCGGAAAGCGCGTGCACTGCGGACTTGAGATCGATGCGGACGGGATCCTTGCCCTCGCGTTCGCGGAGGATCGCGGCGACGGGCCGCGCTGCGAACTCGGCCAGCCGCTCCGCCGGGTCGGGCGCGCCGTCGGGCAACTCGACCCGGTACTCGATGGCGCGGATGGTGCGGCTGAGCGACGCCCCGTCCCCGTCGACCGGCTCGCAGGAGAGCAGGCGGAATCCCTCCGGAAGCTGGCGGCGGACCCGCGCGGCGACCTCGTAGGCGGCCGGTGTTCCGTGCAACTCGAGGTCGAGGTATTCGGCCTGGCTCTCGGTGCCCACCGGGCAGGCCGGGCCGAAGCTGACGCGCGGCTTGGGGTGGAATCCTTGCGTGTGCGGGATGGAGAGCTTCGCGCGGCGGAACGTCCGCAGAAGCGCGGTCATCGTCTCCAGGTGGCTGAGCGCGATGGTCCGGCCCTCTTTCGCGTAGCGGAGGCGGAGGGTCGTCCGTCCTTCAGGCGTCGGCGGCGCGGGCGGCCGGTGCTGAGGCTTGTAGTCCTCCGGGTGGTAGACGATGGTGTCCACCACCTCGTAGTCGCACGCGCCGCAGGCCGTGCACCGCTCGTCCCCGTAGGCGCAATCGTGGGTGGCCCCTTCTTTCAAGGAGGCGACCCGCTCCTTCCAGAGGTACGGCTTCGTGACCTCGCAATCGATGTGATCGAAGGGCAGGACCTCGTCCTTCCCCTTCTCCCGGTGCGCGAAGAAGGCGAGGCCCACGCCGTGCTCGGCCTCGGCGTGCGCGAACGCCTCATGCCAGGCCTGCAGCCGGAAATGCTCGGTCCAGCCGTCGAGCCGCTGGCCGGCGCGGTACGCGTGCAGCACCGCCGTGGCGAGGCGGCGGTCGCCCAGCGCCAGCGCGCCTTCCAGCGCTCCCTGGCGCGCGTCGTGCGGCTTTACGTGCAGGTCGCGGAACCCGCGCCCGAGCTTGCGCAGCTCGTCGCGCAAGAGGCCGTGCTTCCGCTGCGTCTCCTCCAGCGCGATCATCGGGTCCCATTGGAAGGGCGTGAAAGGCTTGGGGCAGAATGTGGAGACACCTACGTTGATCTCTGCGCGCGGCTGCAGCTTCTTTCCGCGCCGCAGCGCCTCCGCGCAGAGCTCCACGATGGCGCGGACGTCCTCATCCCGCTCGGTGGGCAAGCCGATCATGAAATAGAACTTCACCAGGTCCCAGCCCGCCTGGAAGATGGTGTCGACCGCGTGGAGGAGGTCCTTCTCCGCGTTGCCCTTGTTGATCACGCGGCGCATGCGCTCGGTCGCCGCCTCGGGCGCGACGGTGAAGCCGCTCTTGCGCACCCGCCCGATCTGCTCGGCGAGGCGGGCGTTCATCGTCTCGGTGCGCAGGCTGGGCAGCGAGATGCCCACGTTCTCCGCGCCGAACTCGTCGAAGAAATCCTCCAGGACGCCGTTGATGCAGGAGTAGTCGCCGGCGGAGAGGCTGAGGAAGCCGACCTCCTCGTAGCCGGTCGCTTCCAGTCCGACCTCGGCGATGCGCCGCACCTGGTTGGGATCGCGCTGCCTAGTGGGCCGCGTGATCATCCCCACCTGGCAGAAGCGGCAGCCGCGCGTGCACCCGCGCTGGATCTCGAGCGGCAGGCGGTCGTGCACCGCCTGCATGAAGGGGACGATGGGCTTCTCCGCCTGCGGCACCAGGTTCAGGTCCGGGATGACGCGGCGGACGACGGTCTCGTAGCCGGGCTTGAGCGGCTCGAGGGCGGCCAGGGTGCGGTCAGGGCCGTAGCGGGGGCGGAACAGCGAGGGCACGTACACGCCCGGGATCTCGGCCAGGTGCCAGAGCAGGTCCTGACGGGAACCGCGAGAGCGCTTCCAGTCCAGGACCACGTCGCTGATCTCGTGGATCGCTTCCTCGCCCTCACCCACCACCAGCGCGTCGAAGAAGTCGGCGACCGGCTCGGGGTTGTAGGCGCACGGGCCGCCGCCCAGCACCAGCGGATCGTCGCGCCCGCGATCGCTGGTGGCGAGCGGCACCCCGCCCAGCTCCAGCATGGCGAGCACCGTCGTGTAGCAGAGCTCGAACTGCAGGGTGAACCCGAGCACGTCGAAGGCGCGCAGCGGAGCGCGGCTCTCGATCGAGAAGAGCGGCAGCCGCTCGGCGCGCAGCGCGGACTCCATGTCGGGCCAGGGCATGAAGAACCGCTCGCAGGCGATCTCCGGGCGCTCGTTGAGCGCGTGGTACAGCAGCCGGAACCCCACGTTGCTCATCCCGACCTCGTAGGTGTCGGGGAACGCGAGGCCCCACTTCAGGGCTACCCGGTCCAGCCGCTTGTGCACGGCATTCAGCTCGCCGCCCGCGTAGCGGGACGGTTTCTGCGCGCCGAGGATCAGGCGGTCGAGGACGGGAAGCTGCATGGCCGGGGTCTAGGCGGGTGGACGGTTCGGGTCAAGCCCGCGCGCGGACGGGCGGACGGCTGGCCGCCAATCGCAGGCGTATCCGGTGCGCGCCGCCCTTTCCAGGGCGCGCTTTATTCCTCGACGTTCTCGCTGTCGGGCGTCTTCGCGCGCCCGGCCGCGGACTCGACCGCGTCCTTGACCGATTCGACGCCCTCGCTGGCGCTCACGATGCCTGCCGAGACCGCCCCGACCGCGGCGACGCCGGCGCCGATGCCGCCAATCTCGGCCGGCGAGAGTCCTTCGCTCTCCGGCGCCGCTGTCCCGCGCGCGGTTCCTGGAGCGGGTGCTGCGGCAGGCGCTGCCGGAGCCGCTGCTGCGGAAGGCGCCGCGGGAGCGGGGCTCCCGGCGGGCGCCGTGCCCCCGGCCGCGCTCGGGCTCGGAGGCCCGGCCGGCGTTCCGGGCGCGCGAGTCACTCCGCTTGCGGCAGGAGCCGGCGCTGCGCCGATGGTGACTGCAGGGGCCGGCGTCGCGATTCCGGCGGGCGGGGTCCGGCTCCTTGATGGCGGCGTGGCGACTCCGGTGGGAGGCGTCGGATCCCCTGGAGCCGGCGTAGCGATTCCGGTGGGAGGCGTCGGACCCTTTGGTGGCACCGTGCCGGTTGCCGGAGTTGGTGCGCTCGTGGCGATCCCGCTGCCGCCCGGCCTCACGGGACCTGGTCGGACCCCGCCCGCCTGCGAGGGACTTGGCGCCGCTACCGTTCCGGCGGTCGTCGGCGCACCACCGACGGGGGCTCGCGGTCCCGGCGTGCTACCGCCTGGGGCCACCTCGACCGCCGGACGGGGAGAAGTTCCACCGTCACCCGCCATGGAGCGGCCGCGCCCCGCCGCCGGAGCAGTCTCCTTGCCGCCCGTCGGATGCGCCGCGATTCCGCCGGCCGGTGTCCCAGCGCCGCCCGCCGCCGCACCGGTCGTTGGCGCAGCACCGCCCGCTGCCGCAGAACTGCCGCCTGCCGCAGCACTGCCGCCTGCCGCAGCACCGCCCGCTGGCGCAGCACCGCCCGCTGGCGCAGCACCGCCGCCTGCCGCAGCAGCACCGTTAGCGGCTGGCGCGGCATCGCTGCCCGCCGCGGTATGGCCGCCTTTGCCACCGTCGCCCGCTGGAGCAACGCCGCCGCCCTTGGGCGTATCGAGGGTGAAGGTGTACTCGCCCTTCGGGAGGTCCTCGAGGTGGACGCGCCCGTCCGCGTCGGTGGTCACCGCGATCTCGGTGCCGTCGGAGAGCTTCACCTTTCCGGTCGCTCCGACCAGCGGCGCTCCCTCGGGGTCCTCCACCGCCAGGTCGATGAACGTCAGCTCGAGCGCGTCGCCGGTGATCTCGACCGTGTACGGACCCTCCGGCTTCTTGTCGAGGTGGACGTGCCCGTCCGAGTCGGTCTTTGCCTCGATCACCTCGCCGCTCTTCAGCTTGACCTTGCACTTGACGTTCGCGAGCGGCTTGCCGTCGTCGCCCTCGAGCGTGAAGTCGATGGTGTCTTCCGCCGCGGGCTTCTTGGGCGGCGGCTTGGGTGGCTTGTAGGGCCCTTCCGCGGGCCCCTTCCCCTTCTTCTTCTCCTCCTCGGCGCCCTTCTTCTTCTCCGCGTCCGTGGAGGAGTCGCCCCACTTGTCGCGAGCGACGTAGAAGATGCAGCTGTAGCCGGCCGCGTCGAAGAAGTGGTTCGCCTCGGTGACCACGTAATGGCCCGAGTAGACGCCCACCTTCTTCACGTTGACCATCGCGCCGGGCTTGATCTCCGGGTTGCCCTGCACCTCGACTTCGGCGGTGAGGAAGTCCAGGCTGCGCTTCGTCAGCGCCGCCTTCGCGACCGTGTCCGCGTGCTCCTGCGTGGCGACCTGGGACTCGACGATGCCGACGCTCGCCTTGGTGCCCTGGAACTTCGACACGTCCGCGCCAGGCTTCCCGCCCGGGACGCTCCAAAGCTCGTCCCCCGGTTTGGCCTTTCCCGTCAGGGGCGACTTGCCCGCGGAGTCCCACGCGCCCACCTCCACCTTCGCGGCGGGCCGGCGGAAGTTCGCCACCGGGAGGAAGGTCTGGACGTCCTCGCCGAACGTCACCGTGAGGTCGTCCTTGGAGGAGAGCTTGGGCCGCTCGAAGTGCAGGTCCGAGCCTTCCACGTAGAAGAGGTAGCCCTCCAGGTCGGCCATCTTGCGCAGGAAGCTGAAATCGCTTTCGTTCGCCTGCATGCGGAACGTCTTCACCGGCGCCGGCTGGCCCGCGCTGGTCTTGGCGGAGAGCCCCGCCGCCGAGGCGATCTGCTGCGCACAATCGATGGGCGAGGCTTCCGCGTAAGTCTTGGTCTTGTGGCCGCGCATCAGCCGGTGCGAGCGGTCCATGCCGCGCAGCACCATCACCGTCGGTCCCGAGCGTTCCAGCTCGGTGCGCCAGGCGGTCACCTCGCCGTCGAAGACCTTCTTCATCTTGCCGGGGATGCCCAGCTCGATCCGCACTTCCTTGCACTCGGTGAAGGTGGGCTTCGCCTGCCAGCGAAGCAGCGGGTCGTCGACCACGATCTCGAACGCGCTCGCGCCGCTGTGCGTGAGGTAGACACGCAGGCCGCTGACGGCCGCCTTCGTCTCCCCGTCCAGCTTGGTGCCGTCCAGGTAGAGGTTGAAGTCCGCCTTCATCCGAGAGGAGCCTGCCACGGGCCGTCCGACCTCGCCCCGGGAGAACAGAGTCGGGAGAGCCGTAGTGTAGCCGAATCGGCGCCATCCTGGAAGCAGGATGGGCGGGCAGGCGACGGCGCTGAGGGCCTCTTCAGCGAGTCACGGTGAAGGTCCGGAATTCGTCCCGAGGCGGGAGCAGCTTCACCTGGACGTCCTCGACATCCGCGGACGGCGGCCCGCGCCTGCACCAGGCGACGAAGTCGTCGACGGCGCTCTTCTCGCCCTCGACGATTGCCTCGACGCTGCCGTCGGGAAGGTTGCGCACCTCGCCGCTCAACCCCAGCCGCAGCGCTTCCTGCTGCGCGCTGGCGCGGAAGAAGACGCCCTGTACCCGGCCCCGCACGACGATCTCGGCGCGCACGCGGTCACTCATGGCTGTCCCTCCTGGAGGAGCGCGCGGAAGGCCGCCTCGTCGACCACCCGCACGCCCAGCTCGGCGGCCTTCTTCAGCTTGGTGCCCGAGTCCTCGCCGGCCACCACCAGGTCGGTCTTGCGGCTCACCGAACCCGAGACCCGGCCGCCGCGCCGCTCGATCTCCGCCTTGGCCTGCTCGCGCGACCATGCGATCAGCGACCCGGTCAGCACCACCGTCTTGCCGGCGAACGGGCCGCGCGCCTCCACCACCTCGGGCGCGGGATGGATCCCCGCCGCGAGCAGGCGCCGCACCGCCTCGCGGTTCTCCGCGGTCTGGGTGAAGTCGTGGATCTGCTCCGCCACCTCCGGCCCCACGTCGCGCACCGCCTGCAGCTCGTCCAGGCTCGCGTCCAGGAGCCGCTCCACGCTCTGGAACTGCAGCGCCAGCGCGCGCGCCGTGGCCTCGCCCACCAGCCGGATTCCCAGCGCATAGATGAAGCGGCGCAGCGAGGTCTGCTTGCTGCGCTCCAGCGCGGCGAGCAGGTTGTCCACCGACTTGTCGCCCATCCGCTCGAGGTCGAGCCACTGCTCGCGGGTGAGCGAGTACAGGTCTGCAGGCGTCTTTACCAGCCCGCGCTCGACCAGCTGGGAGCAGGTCTGGTCTCCCAGGCCCTCGATGTCCATCGCTCCCCGGGAGGCGAAATGGCGCAGGCGACCGTGGAGCTGCGCCGGGCAGGACAGGTTGGTGCAGCGGGTGATCGCGCCTTCGCGGTGGACCTCGGCGCCGCAGGCCGGGCAATGCGTGGGCATGCGGAACTCGGGCAGCCCCTCCGGCGGGCGGGCCTCCGCGATGACGCGCACGATCTCCGGGATCACGTCACCGGCGCGGCGCAGGAAGATGCGGTCGCCCTTGCGCACGTCCTTGCGGCGGACCTCCTCCTCGTTGTGCAGCGTGGCGCGCGCGACCGTCACCCCGCCGACGTGTACCGGCGTGAGGAAGGCCACCGGCGTGAGCGCCCCGGTGCGGCCGACGCTGACCTGGATGTCCTCGACCGTGGTCGCCTCCTCCTCGGCCGGGAACTTGTACGCGACCGCCCAGCGTGGCGTGCGCGACACGGACCCGAGCCGGCGCCGCTGGTCCTCGCTGTCCACCTTCACCACCGTTCCGTCGATCTCGTACGGGACGTCGTGACGGCGACGCAGCAGCTCGGCGTAGTGCGCCCGGATCTCGTCGAGCGAGCGCGCCAGCTTG
>Ga0137409_10003484_pt1 | contig 16652 bp, 19 predicted proteins | sample CZODoug1_16funga_FD_122059 | JGI IMG/M metagenome (GOLD analysis project Ga0137409, IMG submission 122059) | Vadose zone soil fungal communities from Angelo Coast Range Reserve, California, USA - CZODoug1_16fungal (Hybrid Assembly) | ecosystem: Environmental > Terrestrial > Soil > Vadose zone... | reverse complement strand
CGCTCCGGGCGGCCGAGCGCGGAACGTTCAGCGATCAGCGCTCGTCCGAGCGCGGGCTTCGCCCGCGCAATCCTGCTCTCTAGGGGGAGGCAGGAAGGAGCGCGCCGCAGGCGTGCGACGACCGTCGGAAGGGGGACGAAGTCCCCCTTCGAGCTGCGAAGCCCCCCTTCGAGTCACTTTCCGTAGAGGAACTCAGGGAGCCAGAGCGTCATGCCGGGCCAGATGTACATGAAGGCGAGGCAGATGCAGACGATGACCATGTACGGCATCATCCCCGCGAAGATCTGGTTCAGGGTGACGTGCTTGGGCGCCACGCCCTTGAGGTAGAACGCCGACATCGCCACCGGCGGCGACAGGAAGGCCGCCTGGAGGTTGACCGCGACCATCGTCCCGAACAGGATCGGGTCGATCTGGAAGTGGGTGAGCAGCGGGATGAAGATCGGGCAGAAGATGACGATGATCTCCGTCCACTCGAGCGGCCAGCCGAGCAGGAAGATGATGAGCTGCGCCGTGAACTGAAAGCCCACGGGCGACAGGTTCATGCTGAGGACCCAGCGCTCGATCAGCGATTGGCCGCCGTGCAGCGCGAACACCGCAGAGAACAGCGCGGAGCCCACGAAGAGCCAGCACACCATCGCCGTCGTCTTCGCGGTGAGGAACGTCGCCTGCTTCAGGTTCTCGCGGAGCTCCGGTGAGGTCCGGAGGTACCAGAGTCCCGGAATCACCGTCCCGGTGAGGGTGCCGCCGATCGAAGCGGCGACAAAGAGGGAAGCCACGTCCTCGCCCTCGTACCAGCCGAGTGCGACCCCGACCACGACGCCGAGGAGGCTCCACCACCACACCGCCTTCGGGAATCGTGCCATCACGGCGAGGTAGAGGGCACCGAGCGCGCCGATCGCTGCGGACTCCGTGGCCGTGCAGATGCCGAAGAGAATCACCACGAGGACTACGACGGTGAGCACGCCGAGCGGCACGACCGACACGATCAGCTCCTTGAGGATCTCGAGCTGTTCGCCGTTCATCCGCCAGAAGTACCAGAGCAGGAGCAAGCCGCAGAAGGCGGCCGATCCCCAGAACCACTGATAGAAGTGCGCCGGGACCTGCCCGATGCTCCCCGAGGCGCCCTCGGGGCGGAACGACGTGACCTCTTGTGCGCCGCTCTGCGGGTTGGCCGCCTCCGTCTCCTGGACCTCGCCGGCCACCCCGACCTCCTGCGGCTTCTCCTCGGCGCGCGACGACTCGCCGGCGGGCGGTGCCGCAGTCTTCGGGACCGCTGCCGGCGCCGGTCCGAACGGCACAGCGGCGGCGGTCAGCTTCGCCGTCGCGGCCTCCGTGACTGGCTGGGCGTTGTAGATGACGACGTACCACCACGCGCCGGCGAACGTGCCGACGGTGAGCACGAGCGGCACCGAAAGGGCGAGCAGGTTCTGGGCGACCGCGCGGTATCCGCCCGCGGCGCGCGCGAGCACCGGACGGAACGCCGCGGCGACGAGCGCCGGCACGACAGTCCGGGAGGGTCCCCGTTCGAGCCCGCGCTGGTAGTCCGGCACGGTGACGCGATACTGGTCGGGCGGCAGCTTGGGCGCGATCTTCGGATTGATGATCGCCCACCCGAGGATGTAGATGAGATAGAGGCCCGTCAGGAAGAAGCCCGGGATCATCGCGGCCGCGTAGAGCTTCACGATCGACTGGCCCGCCACCGCGGCGTACACGATGAGCATCACGGATGGCGGAATCAGAATGCCGAGCGTGCCGCCCGCCGTGATGGTACCGGCGGCCAGCCGAACATCGTAGCCCGCCTTCAGCATCGGCCCCATCGCGATGACCCCCATCAGGACGACGACGGCGCCGACAATACCCGAGGCGATGCCCCAGAACGCGCTCACTAGCATAGTGGTCACGGCGAGCGAGGCCGGCACGCGACGGAAGGCCAGCTGGACGCTGTGGAACATCTTATCGACAAGCGCCGCGCGCTCCATGATGTAGCCCATGAAGACGAACAACGGGATCGACAGGAGGGCGTCATTCGTCATGACGCCGTAGGCGCGCTGGACGATCAGGTCGAAGGCGCGGTTGTCGTACCAGTGCTGGCCCGGGATCCAGAACGCGATGTACCCGAATACCATCCCCAGGCCCATCAGCGTGAACGCCGTCGGGAAGCCCATCATGATCGCCACCACGATGAGGCCCAGCATGACGAGGCCGAGAGAGGGATCACTCATGGGTTCTTGTGTTCCACGGCGCTCCGGTGGCGCGCGGCCTCGTCGATGGCGTGCGCGCCCTCCATCGCGATCCTCCGCGACTCTTCGTCGACGTATTCGCTCTTACCGAGCTGGGTCTGGATGACGTCGATCTCCTCGACGTCCTCGAGGCGCGCCGGCCACTGACCGGTCTTCAAACATACGACGCATCGGACCATCTCGATCAGGCCCTGGAGCATGACCAGCGCGCCCGCGACCGGAATGACGGTCTTGAAGTGGTAGATGGGCGGCCCCTCGGCGGTCACGGTCGAATGCTCGTTGATGCGCCACGAGAGCGCGGCGTAGTCGTACCCCGCATAGATCAGCCCCAGGATCCCGGGGAGGAAGAACAGGAGGTACAGCGCGAGGTCGAGCGCGGCCTGGCCGCGTGGCTTCATGTAGATGTAGACGAAGTCGGCGCGCACGTGCGCGCCGGCGGCCAGGGTGTAGGCGCCGCACATCATGAAAAGCGTGCCGTACAGCATGTTGTTGAAGTCGAAGATCCAGGACGTCGGCGCGTTCAGGATGTAGCGCTTGAAGACCTCGATGGAGACGACGAACGTCAGCGCGAGGATCAGCCAGGCGGACGCCTTGCCACTCCAGTAGCTGAAGCGGTCGATGCCGCGGATGAGCCGCTGTACGGTCACCGGCGTGCCGGAGGGGCCGGCCATCCGGCGCGCGTCGGATGGCCGGCCTGCTCAGGGCGTTGCACGGAAGGTCTCTAGCTCTTCTTCTTCGCGAAGTAGTGGTTGTAGGCCATCTCGCGCCTGACGTTGGTGTCGAGATCCCACTTCACGGCGCGCTCCGCGAATGCCTTCTGCGACTCGGCCACCTCCTTGAACATCGGATTGTCGGCCGATTTTTTCGCCAGCACCTCGTCGAAGATCTGCAGCTGCTTCTGGAGGATCGAGGACGGGGTCTTGTACATCCTGACCTTGTCCTTGACCTGCAACTCGATGTAGTCCTTCGAATAGCGGTCGATCGACTTCCAGGCCATGTCGGCCGAGGCTGCTTCGACGGCGTACTCGATGATCTTCTTCATCTTGTCGGGCAGCGCGTCGAACTTGGCCTTGTTGAAGGTGATCTCGAGCTGCTCGGCGTTCTGGTGGTAGCTCTGCAACATGTACACCTTGGAGACGTCGGGGAAGCCGAGGATGCGGTCGGAGGTGGCGTTGTTGAACTCGGCCGCATCGAGGAGGCCTCGGTCGATGGCCGGGACGATCTCCGCCCCGGGCAGCGCGTTCACCGCCGCGCCCATGCCCTGGAACAGGTCGATGGAGATGCCGACCGTGCGGTATTTGAGCCCCTTGAGGTCCTCGGGCTTGGTGATCGGCTTCTTGAACCACCCGAGGGGCTGCGTGTACATGGGGCCGTACGGGAACGACACGACGTTAGCGCCGATCGACGCGTAGAGCTTGGTGAGCAGCTCCTTGCCGCCGCCGTACTTGTGCCACGACAGCATCATGTTGGCGTCCATGCCGAAGGCCGGGCTCGAACCCCACAGCGCCAGGGCGTTCTGCTTGCCGTAGTGGTACACGAGCACGCCGTGGCCGCCGTCGAGCGTGCCCTTCGACACCGCGTCGAGCAGGCCGAAGGCCGGGACCACCGCGCCGGCCGGCAGCACCTCGATCTTGAGGTCGCCGCCGGTCATGTCGTTGACCTTCTTCGCGAAGTCGAGCGCGTACTCGTGGAAGATGTCTTTCTGCGGCCAGGTCGACTGCCAGCGCATCGCGATGGGCCCTTGCGCCTTGACGACGCTCGGGAAGCCGAGCGCCGCCGCGCCGGTCGCTGCCAGTGCCGCGCCCTTCAGGAACTTCCGGCGCGGAGTCTCGGTGACCGTCGGTGACTCGTTCATGGCTTACCTCCTCCGAATCGGTGGAGTGGAATGTTTGGCCGGTGAATCAAGAGCGGGAGAGCTCGCAGCGTGGTCGGACCACCGCACTCAGGCTATGCGAGCGGTCACAGATTTGTCAACAAACCTAGCCGCCGCCGGGCACCCGGAGGATCACCGGCAGGCGATTGCCGCCGCGACCGAGGGTGAGCCGCAGCGGCGCCTCCAGGCTGGCATCGGCCAGAGCCTCCCGCATTTCCTCACGCGTGAGGACCACGCGCTCGCCGACCTGGAGGATGACGTCCCCCACCTCGAGCCCCGCCCGATCCGCCGGGCTCCGGGGGACGACCACCCCGACCGTGGGGACGGTCGCCACGGAGAGCGCGCTCGGCCCCGCGGACTCGGGCTCTCTCACGACGAAGCCGAACTCGACGCCGATCCGCTCCCCGAGGACCGAGCGCGGCATCGACGCGAGCCTGACGTCCAGGCGCCGGCGTCCCTCCGCGCGCAGGACGGTCAACCGCACGTCCCGGCCCGGACCCGCGGAAGCGATCAGGCGCTGCAGGAGACGCGTCTCGGTCACCGGGCGCTCCTCGAACGCGACCACCAGGTCGCCGGTCTTCAGGCCGGCCTTCTCGGCGGGCGTTCCCTCCATGACCTCGATGACGAGAACGCCAAAGCCCTCGCGGAGCCCGTGCCGCTTCGAGATCTCGTCGCCTTCCTGCTCCGACAGGTCGCGGATGCGTACGCCGAGCCACGCCCACTGCGCCGCGTCGACCGCCGATCCGGTCACCGCCAGGGTCAGCAGCAGCCCGGCCAGCAGGCGGCTCAGGACTCGGCTTCGCCGCCAGCTCACTCGCGCCCCTCGCGCAGCTGCTTGACGAGATCCTCGAGCGCCCCGCCGAGGCGATCGAGACGGCGCGTGACGTCGCGCGTCTCCAGAAGCTCCTGGCGCAGATCCGGGTCGGGGACGATCGCCGCGGCAATGCGGTCCGCGATCACGCCGGGCCGCTGATCGGCCGCGAGGGCCGCGTCGAGCAGGTCGGCCGGCCGATCCAGAGCGCGCAGCAGGCGGCCGCACAGGTCGTGAATGCGGGCGAGGGAAGCTGACGCGTCGGTGGTCGGCTCGATGTCGTCGAGCTGCTGCGCCGTGACGATGCGGTACAGGGTGTCGCTCGGTCGCTCGCTCTCGATACGCACGCGCCATTCGCCCTTGACGAGAATGTTGTAGCGGCCCGTCGCCAGGCGCTCCCAGCTCACGATCTCGCCCGCCCCCGCCACCGCGTGCACGGCCGGTTTGCCGGCGTAGCTCGCCTCGAAGCCCGCCTTGAGCCTCACCACCGCCAGCTTCCGGTCACGCGCCAGCGCGTCGGTGATCATGGCGCGGTAGCGCGCCTCGAAGACGTGCAGCGGCAGCATGGTGTGGGGAAAGAACGTGACGTCCGGCAGCGGGAAGATCGGCAGGGTCAGGGCCGGCACGGCGTCGCCTCGCCCTCGATCACCCGATCTTCGGCAGCGGCTTGAGGACGGCGAGCTCGTCCACCCTCCGGCGCACGGCGCTCGCCAGGTCGCGGAAGGTCTTCGCCTGGGGCGAGTCCGGGCGGCGCAGGGTGATCGGCGTCCCCTCGTCGCCGGCGAGCCGGGTCTCCGGATCGAGCGGGACCTGGGCCAGGAGGGGCACGTTGTATTCGGAAACGAGCCGCTGGCCCCCGCCTTCCCCGAAGATCGTGTAGCGCGCCCCGGTGTCGGGCGCCACGAAGTAGCTCATGTTCTCGACGATGCCGAGGATCGGCACGTTGAGCCGCTGGAACATCCCGATCGCCTTGCGCACGTCGAGCAGCGCGACCTCCTGCGGCGTGGTCACCATGACGACGCCGGAGAGCGGGATGACCTGCGAGAGCGAGAGCTGGGCGTCGCCCGTGCCGGGCGGCATGTCGAAGACCAGGTAGTCCAGGGCGCCCCACATGACGTCCTTCAGCATCTGCTGGATGAAGGAGTGGATCATCGGGCCGCGCCAGACGAGCGGCTCCCGGTCGTTCACGAGTAGCCCGATCGACATCATCTTCAGGCCGTGTACCTCGACCGGGATGATCCGGTTCTCGAACATGCCCGGGCGTCCGCGCGAGCCCAGCATCAACGGGATGTCGGGCCCGTACACGTCGGAGTCGATGATGCCGACCGCCGCGCCCGATTGCCGCAGCGCTACCGCCAGGTTCACGCTCACGGTGGACTTGCCCACTCCGCCCTTGCCCGACGAGACGGCAATGGTGTGCTTCACCTCGGGAATGAGCTCGGGCGACTTCTCGGGACCGGGCGCATGCCCGTGTCCATGGCCGTGAGCCTGCGGTGGCCCCGGCCGCGCGGTCGGCGTGCCCCCCATCTTGACCTGCACCTTCGACACGCCCGGAATCTTGCCGACAACGCGCGAGGCCATGCTGTGCATGGTGGCCTTGGAGCCCGGCGACTGGGTCGTGAAGGCCAGGGTGAAGGTGACCTGCGAGTCGGCGATGCTCAGGTCGTGGATCAGGCCGAGCGAGACGATGTCCCGCTGCTGCTCCGGATCGCTCACCGCTCGCAGCGCGTCGAGGACGGCCTGCTCAGTGACCATACCCGGGACTATACACTCGCGCCGCGCGTCTCTGCCCCGCAATCCTTGCACTCTCGTCCTCGACCTGTTACAAAAAGCGGGTGATTTCCGCCGACGAATTTCGGCGCACCCTGAGCCATTTTGCCTCCGGCGTCACGGTCATCACCACCTGCGACCGGGACGGCCGCCCGACCGGCCTCACCGCCAGCGCCTTCACCTCGGTATCGCTCGAGCCCCCGCTCATCCTGGTCTGCGTCGACAACAAGGCGCAGAGCTACCCCGCGCTCCTCGCCGGCAAGATGTTCGCCGTGAACATCCTGGGCCTCGAGCAGGAGGCCGTGTCGCGCCGCTTCGCCACCACGAAGATCGAGAACAAGTTCGAGGGGGTCCCGTTCACGCTGAGCCCGCTCGGCCTGCCGCTCCTCGACAGCGCGCTCGCCCAGCTCGAGTGCGCGACCGTGAACGTGCATCTCGAGGGTGACCACACCATCCTCGTCGGGCGCGTGGAGGGCGCCTCCTCGGGCCCGGGCGCACCGCTGGTCTACTTCCGCGGCCGCTACGAGCGCCTCTCCGGACCGACGACATGACGCGGGTCCCGCTGTCGCGCCCGCCGGTCGACGACGAGATCAAGCAGGCGGTGCTGGCGGCGATCGACTCGCGCCAGTACGTCCTGGGTCCGCAGTGCCGCCAGCTCGAGAGCGAGCTGGCCGCCGCCGGCGGCGTCAAGCACGCCGTGCTCACCAGCTCGGCGACCGCGGCGCTCTGGCTGTCGCTGCGCGCGCTCGGTGTGAAGGCTGGCGACGAGGTCCTGGTGCCGTCGCACACGGCGTTTCCCACGGTCGAGGCGATCTGCGCCGCCGAGGCGACGCCCGTGCTCGTCGACGCCGACGCGTTCTACACGCTCGATCCGGCCGACGCCGAGGCGAAAGCGACGCCCCGGACGGTCGGGATCCTTCCCGTACACCTGTACGGCCAGCCGGTCGATCTGGACGCCGTCCAGGGTCTAGCCTCGCGCCTGGGGCTCTGGCTCCTCGAGGATTGCGCTCAGGCGCAGGGCGCCGAGTGGAAGGGGCGACCGGTCGGCAGCTTCGGCCGCGCCGGGGTGTTCTCGTTCTATCCGTCGAAGAACCTGCCCGGCATGGGCGACGGCGGCGCGGTCCTCACCAGCGACGACGAGGTGATGGCCCGGTGCCGGCGGCTCCGGGATCACGGCCGGATCGACCGCGACGTGCACGCGGAGATCGGCTTCAACCTGCGCTACAGCGAGCTGCAGGCGGCGGCCCTGCGGGTGCTGCTGCGACGGCTCGACGCGATGAACGACCGCCGGCGGCTCCTCGCCGAGCGCTACGCGCGGGGACTCGCCGGGCTCCCGCTCGTCCTGCCGGAGGAGCGCCCGCACGCCCGCCACGTGTACCACCTGTTCGTCGTGCGCACGCCCCGGCGCGCAGCGCTGGCGCGCTTCCTGAACGAGCGCGAGATCCAGACTGGCGTCCACTACCCGGTCCCGAGCCACCGCCAGCCCGCGCTCGAGCGCCTGGCGCCGGCGCCGCTGCCGCGGACCGAGCGGCTCGTCGACGAGATCCTCACCCTGCCGATGTCGGCCGCGCACGAGGACGCCGAGATCGACCGGGTGATCGCGGCGGTGCGCGACTTCTTCAGCGCGTGATCGGGCCGTGAGCATCCCGACGGCCCTCTATCGCCGCGTCTTCGCTTACCTCAGGCCCCACACGCCGACGATGATCGTCGGCACCGCGCTGGGCGTCCTGGTCGCCATGATGGAAGGCGCCATCGCGTGGCTCGTGAAGCCCGCCATGGACGACGTGTTCGTCCGGCGCGACATGGCGATGGTGAGGCTCATCCCGATCCTGTTCCTCGGCGCGTACGTCGCCAAGGGCGTGGCCCGCTACGGCCACTCCTACCTGATGGCGGCGGTGGGCGAGCGCGTCATCGCGGCGCTCCGCCGCGACCTCTACACCCACCTCCAGCGGATGCCGCTGTCGTTCTTCTCGGGTCGCCACTCGGCAGAGCTGGCCTCCCGCATCGTGACCGACGTGAACCGGCTGGCGCGGCTCTCGTCGACGGTCATGGTGATGACCATCCGGAACATCGTGATGGTCGTCGTGCTGGCCGGGATCATGTTCGTCCGGGACTGGCGGCTGGCCCTGATCGCGCTCGTGATCTTCCCGTTCGTCGGTGTGGCGGTGCGCACGATCGGCCGCAAGCTCTACCGGATCAATCGGCGGTCGCAGCGGAAGGTCGCGGAGCTCAACGTGCTCCTGCACGAGGCGCTCACCGGCACGAAGATCGTCAAGGCGTTCGGACGCGAGGCGCACGAGGTGGAGCGGTTCGACCGGGTCAATCGCGGCCTGCTCGAGCTGGCCCTCAAGGACCATCGCGCCGACGAGCTCACGGAGCCGCTCATGGAAGTGCTGACCGCCTTCGGCATCATGGGCGCGCTGTGGTACGGCGGCCATCAGGTGATCAGCGGCGCGTTGACGCCCGGCGATTTCTTCTCGTTCACGGCGGCGGTAGCCCTGCTCTACGGACCCGTCCGGCAGCTCTCGCGGCTGGTGAACACGATTCAGCAGACGACCGCGTCCGTCGAGCGTGTCTTCGAGCTCCTCGACCTGCCGCCGGCGATCGCCGACCGGCCGGGCGCCGTCGTGCTCGACGGGTTCCACGACGCGATCGTCTTCGACCGGGTCAGCTTCCGGCACGCGGACTCCGAGGACCTCACGCTGCGCGACGTGTCGCTCACCATCGACCGCGGCGAGGTCGTCGCGTTCGTCGGGCTGAGCGGCGCCGGCAAGTCGACGCTCATGGACCTCGTGCCGCGCTTCCACGACGTCAGCGCCGGCCGGATCACGATCGACGGACACGATCTCCGCGACGTCAGCCAGGCCTCGCTCCGCGCGCTGATCGGCATCGTCACGCAAGAGACGTTCCTGTTCAGTGACTCGATCCTGTACAACGTCACCTACGGCCGGACCGACGCGCCGTTCGAGGACGTCGTCCGCGCCTCCCGTCAGGCGCACGCCGAGGAGTTCATCGTCGGGTGCCCGGACGGCTACCAGACGCTGGTCGGCGAGCGGGGCGTGCGCCTCTCCGGGGGCCAGCGCCAGCGCATCGCCATCGCCCGCGCCTTCCTGAAGAATCCGCCGATTCTCATCCTCGACGAGGCGACCTCGGACCTGGACGCCGAGAGCGAGTTCATGATCCAGCAGGCGCTCGCCGAGCTGATGCACGGCCGAACCGTGCTGGTGATCGCCCACCGGCTGGCCACGGTGCGGAACGCCGATCGCATCGTCGTGGTGCACGAGGGGCGTATCGCAGAGGTTGGACGTCACGACGAGCTGCTGGCGCAGGACGGCCTCTATCGCCGGCTCTACGCGCTGCAGATGGAGGGGGTCACCACATGAGCACGATCGTCGGCAGCGGCAAGTACACGTACGAGGTCAACGACGACTGGGCGAAGCTTCCCGACGGCTGGCAGATGCCCGCGGCGGCGGTGACGGTCGACTCGCGCGATCGCGTCTACTGCTTCAACCGCACCCCCGACCACCCGATCGTGGTCTTCGACCGCGACGGGAACTATCTCTCGTCGTGGGGCGCCGGGCTCTTCAAGTTCCCCCACACGATCCGCGCCGACGCCGACGACAACATGTGGATCGTCGACCGCGACCACGCGCAGATGCTGCTCTACACCAGCACCGGCACGCTCCTGCGCACCATCGGCGCCCGGGGCTATCGATCCGACACCGGCGTGGACCCGACCGACTTCAGCTCGACCGCGTACCGGAACGTCACCCACGCGGGCGGCCCGTTCAACCTGCCCACCGACATCGCGCTGACCCCGTCGGGCGAGATGTTCATGACCGACGGCTACGGCAACGCCCGCGTGCACAAGTTCGGCGCCGACGGGACCCATCTCTTCTCGTGGGGCGAGCCGGGCTCGAGCCCGGGGCAGTTCGCCCTGCCCCACGGCGTGTGGATCGACCGCCGGGGGCGTGTCCTGGTGTGCGACCGGGAGAACGATCGTGTCCAGGTGTTCGACCAGGACGGCAAGCTCCTGCTGGTCTGGCCGACCAAGCTGATCGGTCCGGCGGCGTTCTACGTGGACGCCGACGACGTCGTCTACATCCCCGAGCACAACGGCGGGCTCGTCAGCGTCCTGACGCTCGACGGCGAGCGGCTGGCCCAGTGGGGCGACCCGAGCTTCCGCTCGTGCCACGGCATCTGGGGCGACTCCCGCGGCGACCTCTACGTCGTGCGGCCCGGCGCCTGGGGACGCCCGCGCCGCGTGGTGAAGTACACGCGTCAGCGCTGAGAGGGCTAGGCCACGGGCTCTTGAGTCGCGCCTTTCAAGGCGTCGAGCGCCTGCTTGACGACGGCCTCCTGGCCGTCGTTGGTCAGGATCGTGAACGTCACCGATAGCTCGCCGACGCGAACGACGCCCTGTGTCAGGAACTTGTACTCGTCGGCCTTCGGGGCTCGGTCGGTCGCCGAGAAGTAGAACCCTGGCCCCGTGCGCCCCTGGAACTCGAGGATCCGCAGCTCCTTTTCGACGGCTTGAACCTTGGCCCCCTCGGCGCCCCGTTCGACCGTGGCGCGGATCTGGTCACGCGATTGCGGAGCTCGGTCCTTCGTCGCGGCCCAGATCATCGTCATCAGGATCTGGAAGGGCTTTCCGGACCCCGGGGTGAAGGTGATCGTGGGTGCCAGACGGTTCGGCGGCTGACTCACCTGGCCCTTCCAGTCGGGCGGAACCGGAATCACGAACTGGCCGTGATCCGGGAGCGTGAATCGACGCATCGCGGTGGTGTTCGCCTGTGCGACCGCGGTTGCGGTGACGAGCAAGGACAGAAGCGCGGCGCTCAATCTGATTCGGTGCATTCAACCTCCCTCGCCGGAGCCCTTCACCGATTGTGGCCGCTCGGATTTCTAGCTCCCAAGAAAAAGCGATTCGTAATGCTCCACTGTTGGAAACGGGTCGTAGAAATGATGGAGCAAGCGCCGCCATTCCTGATATTCCGCCGACTTACGAAAGCCTTCGGTATGGTCCTCGAGCCGTTGCCACCGAACGAACAGCACGTACTTGTTCTCGACCTCGAGGCAGCGCTGAAGCTCGTGGGAGACGTAGCCCGGCATCGACGAGATGATCCGTTGCGCCTGCTGAAAGGCCCGCTCGAACTCGGCGGCACGCCCGGGCCGCACGTTGAGGATGGCGACTTCGAGAATCATGGGCGGGAGGCGCCCGTCTGGCCCGGCAGCCCGCAGGCCCGCGAGAATCGGTGCCGGTTGACGGCAAAGGTCCGGTAGCCCCAGTCGAAGACACGTGAGAGCAAGGGAGTTACGGACAGGAGATAGAGTGGATACGCCCACCAGATCCGGCGCATGACGTAGCGGTACACGTCCGCGCCGCGCATCTGGCGCGCGTCGGGCAGGAGCAGCCTCAGGTCGTCTAGAAGCTCGTCAGCGGGGGCATTCAGGCGCTCCTGAACCCACGCGCTCTGCAGGGGCGCGATGCTGAAGCCCCGCCTGCTGAGCGTCTCGCGCCAGTACGGAACCCATCGGCGACAGAACCCGCAGGCATCGTCGTAGAGCACCCACCCGGCAGGCGGCATGTCCCCATTATCCTTCGCCCGGCTACGGGAGCCGCACTCCCTTGAAAACGCTGACCGCCGACCCATTGGCCAGGAACGCCGAGGCCGGCGGCCCGTTCAGGCACTGGGCGAATCGCTCTCCGTAGAGCTGGGCAGTGTCGCCCTCCAGGTGGGCCTCGAACGCCGTCCACGCGCGCCAGCGCGGATGCTCGACCTGGTACTCCAGGGTGCCTCCACGCCGCTGACTCGTATAGCCCCAGTAGTGCTCCGTGATAAATTCCTCCTGGCTGCCGGCCGCGATCTCACTCGCATCGCCTCGCACGGTGACGCGGATCTCGTTTTCTCGCCCCTCGTATCGCCATCGGTAGGAGACCCGGCGCACGGCGCCGGCATCCTCGCCGGTCACGGCGATGCGATGACTCATCGGCACGGCGAGGTAGTTCTCGCCGTAGAAGACCCTGGCCGCCATGGCGATGGCCGCACGCGGCACCAGCTCCTTGACGAAGACCACGGCGCGCCGCCAGCCCTCGCTCGTCCGCCGACGGACGTAGAAGCGCAGGTTCACCTCCTCGAAGTCGCGATGCCGAGGAATGCCGACACCGAGAACTCGCGTGTTGAGAAACATGAACCCGACCAGGCTCACGAATGTCCGGCCGCGCCAATCGTCCAGCTCCGTCCCGGCGGGGACCAGTGCACGCACGGCCGCCGGATCGATTTCGAAGTTCAGCATCGCCAGATGACGCCACTCGGCGGTCAGAAATACGGACCGTGAGTCAGCCATCCCGTCCTAGACCCGCCAGATGGTCCACACGCCGATGAGAATGAATCCGACTCCCGCGACGTAGCTGAAGTACTTCGGCTGGACATGACTCGAGATTGTCGCGCCGGCCAGCACACCGATGGCGGTGGCGGCGACGAGAGCCAGCGAGGCGGCCACGAACACCGCGATCAAGCTGGTTCCTGCGCGCGAGGCGAAGAGCAAGGTCGCAAGCTGGGTCTTGTCCCCCAGCTCGGCCAGGAACACGGTGCCGAACACCGTGGCGAGCAGTCTCAGATCCATGTTGCCTCCAGCTCGGCCAAGCGACAGCCTAGACACCCGCCAGGCGCGCGACGATGGGCGCGACCATCTCCAGGCTTCTATCTGACACGACATAGTACGAGATGCCGTAGCGTTCACGACGCTTCTGCATCTCGTCGGCGATCTGGTCTACGGACCCGATGAAGATCGATGGCATCTCCAAGACCCTCTCCACCGACAGGCCTTCCCACCCGCGCTCGCGCACGAGGCGCTCAGCCGCCTCCCGGCGGTGCTCGGCGACAACGACCGAGGAGACGATGCTCAGCTCGATATGGTCGAATCGCGCTCCGGCCTGCTGACGGATCCATCCGATTTTCTCCGCAATGGTTTCCGCCAGGAGCCCCGACGGGTCCGGGACGCTTCTCCCGGTTGCCAGGGACGCGGTCTGGATCCCGATGATGCTGGCCTCGCGCGCGGCAATCGCGAGCATCCGCCGGCCTCCCGCGCCGACCAGGATCGGTGGGTACGGTCGCTGCACCGGCTTGGGAAACGCCTCTAGCTTCGTCACGCTGTAAAAGCGCCCGGTGAACGTGAACGGCGCAGCGCCGAACAGCCCCTTGAAGACCTGGAGCGCCTCCGCAAGCCGGTCGACACGCACGCCGGGCGGGTCATACGGCAGCCCGGCGGCCTCGTACTCTGGTCGCGAGAAGCCAGCTCCGAGGCCCAGTTCGAACCGGCCGCCGGATAGCAAGTCGAGCGTGGCGACCTCCTTGGCGAGGAGGACCGGATGGCGGTAGTCGTTACAGAGCACCAGGCTCCCCACCCGAAGCCGCTCCGTGGCGGCAGCGACCGTCGTGAGCGCGGCCAGCGGGGCAAACTGGTGGCCGAATGGCTCCTCGATGAAATGATCGCGGAGCAGAAACGTCGCGAAGCCCGCCGCCTCGGCGCGACGAGCCGTCTCCATCAACTCCGTGGCCGAGCGGACGTTCTCGCCCAGGAGTCCAAAGCGAAATCGGTGCGGACGCGTCATGCGTCATCCTCTTGCGTCACACCCCGATGTCCTCGTTCCAGAGGGCGGAGCGCTCGCGGATGAACCGCCGCATCATTGCGATACAACGCGCGTCCTGGAGCACATCCACAGCCACGCCCCGGTCCCTCAGCAGGTCTTCCTCGCCCCGGAACGTGACATTCTCGCCGACTACGACGCGTGGGATTCGGTAGAGCAGAATCGCCCCCGAGCACATGGCGCATGGGGACAGGGTCGTGTACAAAACACTCCGGGCATACACGGCGGCCGGGAGTCGGCCGGCGTTCTCCAACGCGTCCATCTCCCCGTGGAGTATGGCGCTGCTCCGCTGCACGCGGCGGTTGTGCCCCCGGCCGATGATCCGACCCTCGTGGACCAGGACGGAGCCGATCGGGATGCCCCCCTCGGCCAGCCCGGCCTCCGCCTCAGCGACGGCGGCATTCAGGAATTCGTCCATCGCCCCTCCTCGCCAGCGCGCTGAGGCTCGCGTTCATGCGCGACAACGCTCCAATTATTCGAGATCGAACTCGAACGTGCTGACAACCCGGATCCGCTTCACCAGGGTGCTGGTCGGGCTGAACGGGCCCGATTCATCGTTCCCATCGAGGCCGGATCTTGCCGATCCGGGCACCGGCGTCCGCGGCAAACTGCTGAGCGGCCTACTTGGCAGTGAAGAAGTAATAGTCTGCCGTGTAGTCGATGCGAGCCGGCGTCCCGGCGGTGGCTTGAGAACAACCGGTCTTAGGCGCGACGCCGCCCACCGTATTTACCCGCTGGATGCTCGTGACCTTGCTGAACGAGCCTTCCGAGCCGACGGACCTCGCGGAAAGCAGCAGCCAAGGGATGGCATCGGCCACTGGCGCATCGGCACGTTCTTTCACCGTACCCAAGATCTTGCTGCCATCAGTCGCTTCCCAATGGGGGCCGGCGTAGTGTCTCCCGGTCCTGTTTCCACGCGCGTCGAATAGATCGGCTTCGGGTGCCACAAACGCCCACGCGTACCCCCCGACCTGATCCGTTCTCGCACGGCATTCGTAGATCTGCACGCCCTTCGCGGGAACGATCATCGCCAGCAATTCGTTCGCGCCCGGTTTCAGCTTATCCGGCACCTGGACCTTAGCCATCGGTGGCTGCGAGGTCGCGCAGGCGGCGACGAGGAAGACCAGCAAGAAGGCCGTGAGCGCGAATGCCCTGGACATGCTGTCCACTCCTTGGACTGTGAACTGATGCCGAACGTGGTGAGCGGCGCGCGGAGCGCGTCCGCTCCACTGCGAGGTTCGGCGCTCGCCTGGCCTCACGCTCTGCCCACTACACAGAGGCTTTCAGTCGGAACACGAAGGACGCCGTTCGCGTCAGCATACTTACTCATCTCTTCAGAGACTGTCTGCCAGATGGTCCTGCGCTGGATCGGCGACGCCTCGGACAGCATGGTCCGGAGGCTCGCAGAGGTGGCCGGACGCTCCTCGACGAACTCTTCGATCGAGCGATATTCGAGGGTGAACGTGTGTCGTTCGATTGCCACCCCAGCGAAGCCCGCCTGCGAGAATGAGCGCTCCAACACTTGTTCGTCGGCTAGGCTGAAGGTTCCCGGAGTGCCCGCCGGGGGTGGAGCGAGTTGCAGCACACGCCTGATGACGCTCATTGGGACGCTCGTGAATGGCACCTTCTCGGGTGGCCCCCACACGGCGGCCGCGAATCGCCCCCCTGGAACTAGCAAACCGCGAAGCCTCGTGAGGGTGCGAATGAGATGCGGGAGAAACATCAAGGCCCACCGACAGAGAGCAGCGTCGAAGGCATGCGGGGGCAAGTCAGGTTCCTCGGCGTCCATTTCCCGGAACTCGACGTTGCGCACTCCCAACCGGAAGGCTTCTTCGCGAGCCAGGGCAAGCAGAACTGGAGACAAGTCAGTAGCCACAACCGAACCACTCGGTCCCACTCGGCGCGCCGCGGTAAAGGCTGGCTCACCGAGACCGGTAGCGATATCCAACACGCGGTGCCCAGGACAGATCCCGGCCAGCTCGATGAGACGGGCATTGACGGACTGAGCGCCTCGTTCCCAGATATCCCAGTGACGCTTCCAACCGTCTGCCGACACACCCCACTCGTGGCGTTGAGCGGCTTTGTACCGCGCAGGGTCAAATCCCGGTACGTTCAAAACCGGCTTCCCTCGCCGCGTCTCCTTGAAGGCGCCGCGCAGAAGAAGAACGATTCATTCCCTAATATCTTCCGACTGAAAAGATGCGTCGCGGACGCCACGCAGCGACCGCCGATGGCTACCTTCTCGGCTCATACCGCATCGCCACCGCCCCCGAGCCGAACTCCAGCCGGCTCACGAGCTTCAAGTCG
>Ga0137409_10003482_pt1 | contig 16657 bp, 16 predicted proteins | sample CZODoug1_16funga_FD_122059 | JGI IMG/M metagenome (GOLD analysis project Ga0137409, IMG submission 122059) | Vadose zone soil fungal communities from Angelo Coast Range Reserve, California, USA - CZODoug1_16fungal (Hybrid Assembly) | ecosystem: Environmental > Terrestrial > Soil > Vadose zone... | reverse complement strand
AAGACCCGCACGGCGATCTCCCCGCGGTTCGCGACCAGGACCCTGCGAAACGGGGTCTCCCGGCGTCCGGCCAGGGCCGAGAGGGCGGGGATCAAGCCTGCGCCGCTCCCCTCACCGCTTCCAGGCGGGGCGGCGCTTCTCGAGGAAGGCGCCGAGCCCCTCCTGTCCTTCGGGGGACGCGCGCAGGGAGGCGATCGTGCGGACCGCGTTCGCGATCGCGTCGTCGCGGCGGAGCGCGAGCCCTTCGCGGATCAATCGCTTCGCGGCGGCGACGGCGCGCGGGCCGTTTCCGAAAATCGCCTCGACGATACGACCCACCGCCTGGTCGAGACCCTCGGGCGAGACGACCTCGTGCACCAACCCGATCGCCTTCGCCTCCTCCGCCTTGAAGATCTCGCCGGTCAGAAAATAGCGGCGCGCCCCCGAGGCGCCGATCTTGGGAAGCACGAACGCGGAGATGACGGCCGGCGCGATCCCGAGCCGCACCTCGGTGAATCCGAAGTCGGCCCCCTCGGCCGCGGCCACGATGTCGCAGCAGGAGATCAGCCCCATTCCCCCGCCGAGGCAGGCTCCGTTCACCCGCGCCACCGTGGGGATGGGAAGCTCGTCCAGGGCGCGGAGCATCGACGCGAAGCGCGCCGCGTCGGCCTCGTTCTCCTCGCGCGAGAATCCGACGCTCCGCCGCATCCAGTTCATGTCGGCGCCCGCGCAGAACGTCGTTCCCTCGCCGGTCAGAACGAGCGCGCGGGGCGCGCGCTCCGGGCCGGCTTCGAACGACCGCGCGACCTCGCCGAGCGCCTGGGTCAGCTCCGCGATCAAGAGCTCGTCGAAGGCGTTCCGGACGTCCGGCCGGGCGAGGGTGATTCGCGCCACCGGCCCGTCGATCGCGAGGCGAAGGCGGGTGTAGGTGCTCAACGGCTACATCCGGAAGACGGGCGCGGGGCCGCGCGCGACGGGAGCGTTGAGGGCCGCCGAGAGCGCGAGCGCGACGGCCGCGCGCGTTTCCACGGGATCGATGATCCCGTCGTCCCAGAGATGCGAAGTTGCGAAGTAAGGGCTCCCCTCGCGCTCGTACTTCTCGATCACCGGGCCCGCGATCGCCTCGGCCTCCTCCTTCGTAAGCGACTTTCCCTCCCGGGCGAACTGGTCGCGCTTCACCTGGACGAGGACCGACGCGGCCTGCTCGGCGCCCATCACCGAGATGCGCGAGTTGGGCCAGCTGAAGAGGAAGCGCGGGCGATACCCTCGCCCGCACATGGCGTAGTTCCCGGCGCCGTGCGAGGCCCCGATGAGGACCGTGAGCCGAGGCACCTCGGCCGTGGCGACCGCCTGCACCATCTTGGCGCCGTCCTTCGCGATTCCGCCCGCCTCGTAGCGCTTCCCGACCATGAACCCCGTGATGTTCTGGAGGAAGAGGAGCGGGATCCGCCGCTGGGCGCAGAGCTCGACGAAGTGGGCGCCCTTGAGCGCGCTCTCGGAGAAGAGGACGCCGTTGTTCGCGACGATGCCGACCGGGTATCCCATCCAGCGCGCGAATCCGGTGACGAGCGTCGTCCCGTAGTTCGCCTTGAACTCGTGGAAGCGGCTCCCGTCGACGAGACGGGCAAGGAGCTCGTGCACGTCGTACGGCTGCTTCGTATCGGTCGGGAGGACTCCGTAGATCTCCTCGGAGGGATAGAGCGGATCCTGAGGCTCCGCCAGATCCAGGTCCACGCGCTTCACGGTCCCCAACCGCTCCACGATGTCGCGGACCGTGTGGAGCGCCTCCTCCTCATTCGCCGCCATGTGGTCGGTGACGCCGCTGACGCGGGAATGGACCTCCGCGCCGCCCAGCTCCTCGGCCGACACCTCTTCCCCGGTCGCCGCCTTCACGAGCGGCGGGCCGGCGAGGTAGATGGTCCCCGTTCCGCGGACGATCACGTTCTCGTCCGACATCGCCGGAACATAGGCTCCGCCGGCGGTGCACATGCCGAGCACCGCGGCAATCTGAGGTATGCCCTGGGCGGACATCACCGCCTGGTTGTAGAAGATCCGCCCGAAGTGCTCCTTGTCGGGAAAGACCTCGGCTTGAAGCGGAAGGAAGACGCCGCCGGAATCGACGAGGTAGACCGCCGGCATCCGGTTCTCCAGCGCGATCTCCTGCGCGCGGATGTGCTTCTTGATCGTGACGGGATAGTAGGTCCCGCCTTTCACAGAGGCGTCGTTCGCCACGATCACGCACTCGCGGCCCGAGATCACGCCCACGCCGGTCACGATCCCCGCGGAGGGGACCTCGTCGTCGTAGAGGCCGCCCGCCGCCAGGGCCGAGAGCTCGAGGAACGGGGTGTCGGGATCGAGGAGGCGCTCGATCCGCTCGCGCGGCAAGAGCTTCCCCCGGCTCCGGTGGAGCGCCACCGCCTGTTCGGAGCCGCCCCTCCGGACCGCCTCCACGCGCTGCCTGAGCTCGCCGGCCAACGCCTGGTGGTGCTTCCGATTTGCCTGGAATTCCGGGCTTTGCGGCTTCAGGTGGCTCTTCAAGACGCTCATGGGTTCGACACTCTAACCGCGCCAGCCGCAAAGGGAAAGCAGAGAAGATCAGGGGCAATTCGCCTCGAGAACGCTCCGCGGGCTGCCGATAGGGAAGCGAGCAGATCGTCCAGGGGAAACGAGGGGGAAGCCGCGCCATGTCGAGCCCGCAGGTCCATCTGAGCCAATCGCAGTACGACCGTAAGACTTGGTGGCTCCTGGGCCTCGCGATCTTCATCATCATCGGCTTTTGCGTCACCGTCCCCACGCTCTACGTCGCCCTGGTGCGGTCCGGGTTCCTCGGAGACCTGCTCCCCCCCAGCGCCGGTCCGCTCCTTACCGGGCTCGTCGGCCTCACCGCGCTCTACTGCCTGCTCATGATCCGCCAGCAGTCCCAGATCAATCGGATCCGGCGGAGCATGCTGGTCGATCAGATGGAGCTCGAGCAGTCGCGCGGCCGCCTGGCGGAGCTCACCTCGCTCTTCCAGCTCGGCAATACCCTCCACATGGACCTCCCGTTGGAGACCATCCTGGAGATCACGGTCCGCCGCCTCGCCAGCACGCTCCACTCGCACGACGTCTCGCTCTTTCTCTACGACCCCGTGTCGCGCAAGCTTCCGTGCAAGGCGACGTTCGGTCTCACGGCGCGCGGGGCGGAGCCCGAGGTGATCGTCGGCGAAGGCGCGGTCGGTTGGGTCGCCCGGCACCACGAGCCGATCTTCATGCGCGTGACCGACAAGGATGCGCGCTTCGCGAAGTTCTTCGAATCGCATCCCGACACGGGTTGCGTGCTCCTGCTCCCGGTGACCACCGAGAAGCGCTGCGTCGCGGTTCTTCAGGTATGCCGCGCGCCGAAAGCCGAGCCGTTCCGTCTCGAGCACCGCGACATCGGGCAGCTCTTCGCGGACAACGTGGCCGCGGTGATCGATCGGGCGCAGGCGATGGTGCGGATCCGCCAGACAGCCGCGGCCGCCGGCGCGGAGGCGCCGCCGACCGGGGAGAGCGCGACCGGGCCGTTCCGCGACGTCTTCCTCACGGCCGCCACGTCGGAGCTCAAGGCGCCGCTCTCGACGATCGTGGCGTACTCCGAGGTCCTCGACCAGAACGAGGGCAGGATGACCCCAGCGATGCGAAAGGAGTTCTCGGACCGGCTGCGGACCGAAGCCCAGCGGACGATGGTGCTGGTCGACGACGTGCTCGACCTGGTCCGCCTCGAGATGGGGCGGTACCTGCTCGACCTGCACTTCACGGGTGTGAACGAGATCACACGCGCGGCGATTGACCTCGCCAGGCCGTTGGCCGAGGCGCGCGGGATCGCCATCGACGCGGATCTCGATCCGGCCATCCCGGACCAGCACCTCGACCCCGCGAAGCTGCGCCAGTCGATCCTCCACCTCCTGCGGAACGCCATCCGCCTCTCGCCCGCGAAGGGGCGCGTGCGCCTCAAGACCTCGCTCAACGAGCAGGGCGTCCAGGTCGAGGTCCACGACGCGGGGCCTTCGATACCGTCGGAGTCCGCGGCGTCGGTCTTCGAGCTCGAGAGCATCGGGGAGCGGCACGGCAAGCGCTGCGGGGACGGCATGGGCTTCGGACTGCACCTCGCGCGCCGGTTCGTGGAGCTGCACGGCGGGCAGGTGGGAGCGGGACCCTCGCCGGACGGCGGCGCCACCTTCTGGCTCGTGTTGCCGCGGGGCGACGATCTGTCCAACATGATCGGCACCGACCCGTTCGCCGAGGAGCTGGCGAAGAAGTAAATCTACGCCGGGCCCGCGCCCCGTGCCCGGGCTCCGCCGAGCGCGGCCTGCACCATCGCAAGCTCCCCCACGTTCTCCAGCGTCACCATTCCGACCAGAGAACCGTCCGCGTCGATCACCGGCACCGCGGGGCACCCCTTCTCCTGCATTCGACGGAACACGCCCTCGAGCATCTCGCGCGGGTGGGCCGTGCCGCACGAGCGCTTGGCCACCTCCTCGATGCGGCGGTCCGTCCGGCCGCTCGCGAGCGAGGTCAGGAGGTCGGCGCGCGTCAGGATCCCGAGCACGGGACCGCCGGGGCCGGACCCTAGAACGGGAAAGTCCTGCTGATGGCCGCCCAGGAGAAGCTCCACCGCCCGGGAGAGCGGCTCGTCGCCGCGGAGCGTCCGGAAGTCGCGGATCATCGCGCGAGAGACCGGCACCCCTTCGAAGGCGGATCGCATCTGGACCGCCGCCGCCTCCTGGCCCGCGCCGATGAAGACGAACAGCGCGATGAAGAGCAGGAACGGATTCCCGAAGAGCCCCACGAGCCCGAATAGAAGCGCGATTCCCTGCCCGACGTTGGCGGCGATCTGCGTCGCGCGTAAGTAATCGAGCCGCGTCGCGAGGAGCGCGCGCAGCACGCGGCCGCCGTCCATCGGAAAGGCCGGGATGAGATTGAAGATCGCGAGGAACACGTTGTACGCGAACAACCGCGCGAGGAAATTCCCCTGAAGCGCCGTCGGGTTGTCGAGAACCCGGGTTCCCCCTCCGCCGAGGAGGATCGCCAGGAGCACGGCCGCGATCAGGAAGTTGACCGCGGGACCCGCGAGCGCGACTGCGATCTCCTGGCTTGGCTTTTCCGGAATCCGCTCCAGGCGCGCCACCCCGCCGATCGGCAAGAGGGTGATGTCCCGGGTGCGGACCCCGTAGCGGCGGGCGGTGAGCGCGTGGCCCAGCTCGTGCAGGACGACGCACGCGAAGAGCGCGAGGAAGAAGCCGACCGTTTCGAGCGCGAGCGCCGGGCTCTGCCCCCGCGCGAGCACGACGTAGATGAAGACGAGGAAAATGAGGAAGGTCGCGTGGACCCGAATCGGAATCCCCGCGACCTTCGCGAACTGCCAGGACCAACGCATGAAACTTGGAGCGCGGCTCTGCTTATGCCGCGATCGGCTTGACGACGATCGTGACCGGGCCGTCCAGCGTGACCTTGATCTTCTGGCCCGCCGGCAGCACGATCTCCTTCCCCTTCGTGGCTACGGCCACGCCGGTGCCGACCGCGGCGCCCACGGCCGCGCCCTTCCCGATGTCGCCCTTGCCACCCAGAATTCCGCCGAGGACCCCACCCGCCACGGCGCCGCCGCCGATCTGCAGGGCGCTCTTCTTGGCGTCTCCCTTGCCTTGGAGCCGGAGCGGCGTCGCGGAGATCGGGTAGCTCTTGCCGTCGGGCGTCATGAGCTCGGTAAAGCGAAGCGTGAGCTCGGCGCCGCCCGCGACGCGTCCCGCCCCGTCGACGTGGGTGACTTCCCCGTTGATGGTCGCACCCGCGGGAACCACCGTCACCTCATTGACCCGCACGTCCTCCACCGTCCGAAGGGTCACCTTTTCGCCGACCTTGCTGTGCCCCGTGTCGACCGTGTTCTGGAGCGACGCGAGGATCTCCGTCCCCGTGGTCAACGTCTCGGACTTCTCCTTCTCCGCCGTGGCCGACTGTTGCTGTCCGCAGCCCACCGCCCAGAGGGCGACGGCCGCGAGCACCGTGCCGACCAACGCGCGGCGAGTCGTGGCGTTCCGTGTCCCGAGATTCATCGTTGTCTCCTTTCGTTTCGTTCGCATGCTGCGAACGGCTACACCCCAACCCCTACCCAATTTCGTGCCGCCGCTAGGTGCGGCGCTTGTCCAACAGGAAGAGCGCGATCCCTCCGACCAGCGCGATCACCCCGACGACCGGAGAAATCGGGAGAGTCTTTTGTTCCGTCGCGGTCGCCTTGAAGTCGCCCACCTCGAGGACCGTTTTCTGGTCCTTGTAGTGGATCCCGCCGTAGACCAGCGAGACGATTCCCAGAATGATCAACGCGATTCCGATGATCTTCATGTCACACGCCCCCCCGGTTCGCGTCGAGGTACCGGCTCAGCCATGCGCCCACCTCGCGGTTCCATACGATCGAGTTGCGCGGCTTCAGGATCCAGTGATTCTCGTCCGGGAAGAACAGGAGCCGCGCGTCGACCTGCTTGGCCTTGTAGATGTTGTACACCGCGAGCGCCTGCGTGTGCGGCACCCGATAGTCCCGCTCGCCGTGGATCACGAGCATCGGCGTCGTGAAGCCGCGCGCGAAGCGAGCCGGACTCCAGCGGTCGATCGCCTCCAGGCGATCCCACGGCTCCCCGCCGTACGCCTGATGCCGCCCCTGCGTGACGTCGCTCCCGTATTCGGCGAGCAGATCGAAGACGCCCGCATGGTTCACGAGGCAGCGGAACCGGTCGGTGTTCCCGGCGATCCAGCAGACGAGGTATCCGCCGTAGGAGCCGCCGGTCGCGGCCATCCGCCGCTCGTCGACGAAGCCGGTCTCGATCAGCGTGTCCGTCGCCCGCATGATGTCGGTGAAGGGCTTGTCCCCGTGGCCTCCCTGGATGCAGGCGGCGTACTCCTGGCCCCAGGAAGTCGACCCGTGGAAGTTGACGGTCGCGACCACGTAGCCGGGCGCCGCGAAGAGCTGCGGGTTCCACCGGTAGTGGAAATTGTCCCCGGCGATCCCGTGCGGCCCGCCGTGGATCACGTGGATGAGCGGCCACTTCTTCGAAGCGTCGAAGCCGGGCGGGAGGACGACGTACATCTGAACCGGATCCCCGCCGGCTCCCTCGAAGACCATTTCCCGCACCTCGCCCAGGGAAAGCTCGGCCAGGACCGGCTCGTTGAACCGCGTGTGGGTCTTGAAGTCGCTTCCGTCCGGCCGGCTGCTCGCGATCTCGGCGGGCGCGGAGAGCGTTTGGTATGTGAAGTAGGCGCGTCCGTCTCCGCCGGCAGCGAGTCCCGCGATCGAGCCTCCCTCGCGAACCGGCTGCGGCGCCGCCGCACCGGGCTTCATCGCGAACAGGTTCAATCGTCCGCGATCCTCCGCCTCGATCATGAGCGTGCCGTCGGCGAGGAACTCCCACGCGCCGGGCGAGCGGTCCCACGACTCGGTGAGGACGGTGTGCGTTCCCGCCGCGCGGTCGTAGCGCATCAGGCGGATCTTGTCGGCGTAGAAGTAGGGATCGCGCTGGAGGCCGTAGACGATGGAGCGTCCGTCCGGCGCGTATCGCGGCCGGTGGGCGTCCGACGAGTTCTTCGGCGTTCCCTCCGGCGTCAGGCAACGGACCGGCCCCTTTCCCGAGGTCGGCACGGTGAAGACCGCCCAGCGGAGCAGCTGGTGGGGCGCCTTGCTCGAATTCGCCGCATAGGCGATCTCGGATCCGTCCGGCGCGATGTCGTACTGGCCCGCCGGCTCCATGAAGTCGAACCAGCCGGCCCCCTCGGGCGTGAGGTCGGTGAGCGCCTTCGACTCGAGGTCGAGGACGAAGAGGTGCGGCGCTTCCCCTCCGGTGAGCCACCTGTCCCAGAATCGATAGACCCGGTCCTCGGTCACGTACGCCTTGACCGGATCCTTCGCGCGCCGTTCGGCCAACTCTTTCGATCCTTCGGGCGTCGGAGCCTCGGCGTAGAGATACGTTCCGAAGGCGATCCTCTTCCCGTCGGGGAGCCACTTCGGGTCGAAAACCCCGAGCGGCATGTCGGTCAGACGCTCCGCCTCGCCGCCCTCGAGCGGGAGGACGTAGAGCTGCGGCTTTTCCTCGCCCTGCGCCCGCACGAAGGCGATCCGCTTGCCGTCCGGCGAGTAGGAGGGATCGCTTGAAGAGTACTCATCGGTGGTGATGGCCCGCGGCTCGCCGGCCCGCGGCCCGACGGGAACGAGCCAGAGCCGGGAGCGCCCCCGATTTTGCTCCATGTCGTACGTCGTGACCGGCACGACGACCGCCGAGCCGTCGGGCGCGGGCGCGGGGCTTCCGACGCGCGACAGACGCCAGAGATCTTCCGCCGTGATCGGGCGCTTGCCCGGGTTCGTGGCGGGATAGAGGACCGTGGATCGGCCCGTCGAGGATTTAGGCTCGGCAACGTGCAAGAGGTTCCCTCCGGTTACTTCGTCGCTTGCTTCTGGTTCCTCGGGTCGTCCGAGGGATTGACGTACGTGATCCCCCAGGGGCCCATGCCGTGGACCTGGAGAACCGTCTCCTTCTTGGTCCAGGCAAAGTGTCTCGTCCCGGCCGCCATGTAGGAGAACGAGCCCGGCGTCAGCTCGTGGGCCTTGGACTCGTCCCAGGTGTCACCCAGCCCCATGAAGAGGGAGCCGGAGATCACGGTCACATGCTCGATCCCCGGATGCCAGTGCGGCGGGATCTTGAAGCCGGCCGGAGCCTTGACGCGCATCGTGAAGGGGCCCGGCGAGGAAAGATCTCCCTCCAGCACGGCGATCTTCGCGCCCTTCGGGAGCGAGGGCGGAGCGTCCACCCACTTGATTTCCGCGGGGTTGAAATACCGGTGCTCCGCCGCCTGCGCCATCGCATCGACGGCCGGCGCGGGCTCCGCGATCTTGCTGGGAGCCGGAGTGTCGCCGGTCTTGGTCGTGGCCGGGTCGTCCGCCCAGGCGAGCGCGGGGACCATCAGGGTAACCAATGCGATCGCGATCAGAATTCGCCTCATTCGGACCCTCCCTTGTCTTGAGTGCGAGTCTAGTACCGGAATATCGCTGCGACTTGATTGGGGGTCGGCATCGAGGCGCGCGGGAGAACGTAGACCTGGGCGCGGCGCTTGAGCGCCTCTTCACACACCTCGTCCACGAGATCGTCGTCCCCGGGCTTAAGCTGCTTCGGATGGCGGATCACCGACCCGGTCGTACGGTCCAGCACCCCCCAGATTGCCTCTCCGTCCACCGCGAGCACGCACTGCACGCGGCCGGCGATCGCCGCCGGCGCGATCTCCTCGAGCTTGTCCGTCGCGAGCCCTTTCGCGGCCAGCTCGCGGTAGCGGTCGACCCATTCGTCGATCTGCCGCTTGAACTCGCGGGCCACGATCGGCCACGCCTCCTCGTGGATCCGAGAGCCGTTCGCGCGCTCGAAGTTTCCCACGAGGCGATCGGGCAGCAGATGCGGGTAGGTGTTCGCTTCGCGGTAAAGCGAATGGTAGTACTCCACGGCCGCCAGAATCAACGGCGCGCGCTCCCCGCGCAGGAACTCGTGGAGCGCCTTGTCGATCTCTCGGAAATACTTGAGAAGCTCCACCTTCGCCGTTTCCTTCCCCGGACCACGTCCGTGGAGAATGGGACCGGACGGCGCGCCGTGGTGAGAAACCACGTGCTCGTAGTCGGGCACACCGAGCGCCTCGCGCAGGCCGTCGGGCACTCCGCGCAGCTCCACGGGCTCCGCGCCGAAGGGACCGCCCTCGTACAGGGTCACGGCGTTCTCGCTCACCGCGAGCACGAGGTAGCGGCGGTTCGCGTGCAGGAAGGGGATCAACGGCTTCACGTGGAACGTCTCCCCCACTACCGTTCGCTCCGGCACCTGGATCGGTAGGCGATACGCGGCGCCGAAGGTAGGCGAGAGGAACACAGCGAAGCCGTCGAGCGAGTGCTCCCAGTGGGGAGCGCCCTCAAGCGCGCGGAGCGGCTCCACGATGCGCGCTGCGTCGCGCGGCGCGGGCCCTTCCTTGAGAAGCCTTTCGACGTCGCCCACGAGCGCGCGAAAGCGCACCGGATCCTGCTTCCATCCGGGAAAGCCCCGATGCGTCGGGAGGTAGATCGAGATGCACGGTGCCTCGGAGGGTTGGAGGAGGCTCTCCAGCTCCTCGACGCGGAAGGGGCGTACTTGGAGCGTCTGCAGTCCCTTCAAGCGGGTCGCCATGTCGTCCTACGCCGGCTTGGCGACCGGGGGCGGCAGCGCGCGGGCTTCGACGGCCGATTCAAAGCCGCACTCCTTGTGCGTTCCGTCGCAGAACGGCTTGTTCGACGATTGACCGCACCGGCAAAGCGAGATGGTGGTCCGCCCGGCCAGATCGAACGGGCGGCCGTCCTGGTCGACGATTTCGAAATCCCCCTCAATCCGGACGGGGCCATTGTTGCGAATCGTGATCTTGGCCGGCAAGTTCCCTCCTGGCTTGGTGGATACGGCAGACCAGAGAGTATATACTCGTTCGAGGTTTGTGGCACGCCGCACCGATCCTGCCCACCACGAAATTAATTCGAGTCCAGAGAGGATTTTAGCGCCATGGCGCCCCAATACATATTCACGATGGTCAATCTCGGCAAGGTCCACCCTCCCAACAAGGAGGTTCTGAAGGGGATCTATCTCTCCTTCTTCCCCGGCGCCAAGATCGGCGTCCTGGGCCAGAACGGGGCGGGAAAGAGCACCCTCCTCCGCATCATGGCCGGCGTGGAAGAGCCGACCAGCGGAGAGGCGCGACCGGCGAAGGGAATCCGGGTCGGCTTCCTGCCCCAGGAGCCGGTCCTCGATCCCAAGAAGGACGTGCGCGGGAACATCGAGGAGGGAGTCGCGGAAATTCGCGGGCTCCTCGACCGGTTCAACGAGCTGAACATCAAGCTGGGCGAGAGCCTCTCCGAGACCGAGATGGAAAAGGTCATGGAGGAGCACGGCCGGGTGATGGCCGAGATCGAGATGAAGAACGCCTGGGAGCTGGATCGGACGCTCGAGATCGCGATGGACGCGCTGCGGGTTCCGCCGGGAGACGCGGACGTTCAGACGCTCTCAGGCGGAGAACGCCGCCGGGTCGCCCTCTGCCGGCTCCTCCTCACGCGCCCCGACCTGCTCCTGCTCGACGAGCCGACGAACCACCTGGACGCCGAGTCGGTAGCGTGGCTCGAACGATTTCTCCACGAGTATCCCGGCACCGTCGTCGCGGTCACGCACGACCGGTACTTCCTGGACAACGTGGCGGGCTGGATCTTGGAGCTCGACCGCGGCCAGGGAATCCCCTGGGAGGGAAACTACTCCTCCTGGCTCGATCAAAAGCGGCAGCGCCTTGCCCTCGAGGAGAAGGCCGAGTCGGCCCGGCAGCGGACCCTCGGCCGCGAGCTGGAGTGGATCCGGATGTCGCCGCGCGCCCGCCAGGCCAAGAGCAAGGCGCGCGTCACCGCCTATGAAGAGCTCTTGAGGCAGGAAAACGAGAAGCGTAGCGAGATCGCCGAGATCTCGATCCCGGCGGGGCCGCGGCTCGGAAGCCTGGTGGTCGAGGCCAAGGAGCTTTCGAAGGGATACGGCGACCGCGTCTTGATCGACGGGCTCTCCTTCCACCTGCCGCCCGGCGGCATCGTGGGGATCATCGGTCCCAACGGCGCCGGAAAGACGACGCTCTTCCGCCTCATCGCGGGGTTGGAGAAGGCCGACGGGGGAACCCTGCGCGTCGGCGACACCGTCCAGCTAGCCTACGTGGATCAATCGCGCGAGAGCCTCGAAGGGGCGAAGACGGTCTGGGAGGAAATCTCGGGAGGCAGGGATCTGATCGAGCTCGGGCCCCGCAGCGTTCCCTCGCGCTCCTACGTCGCCGCGTTCAATTTCAAGGGAGCGGATCAGCAGAAGCTCGTGAAGAACCTCTCCGGCGGAGAACGGAATCGCGTCCACCTGGCGAAGCTCCTCCGCTCGGGCGGCAATCTCCTTCTCCTCGACGAGCCCACCAACGACCTGGACGTCGACACGCTCCGCGCGTTGGAGGACGCGGTCCTGGGGTTCGCCGGGTGCGTCTGCGTGATCAGTCACGACCGTTGGTTCCTCGACCGAATCGCAACGCACATGATCGCCTTCGAGGAGGACGGGAGCACCGTCTGGTTCGAGGGCAACTACCAGGATTACGAAGCCAACCGCCACATGCGCCTCGGCGCGGCCGCGGACCAGCCCCACCGGCTCAAGTACAAGAAGCTGGTTCGGGACTAGATCCGGGCTCCGGCCTCCCCACAATCACCATTAATGCAATGTCTTAGCACAAAGGCTGATCTGTGTTGAATCGTTTGCTATCAATTAGATATCATAATGACATCACGTCGGCAGCCGCGGTGGCGCGCGACGAACCGGAAGGGGAAACTGCCATGACCAAAGAACGCGAGGTAGCGGCCCTGGGCGGGGCGCTCGGCCTCACGGTGACGATTGCCCTCATCGCCTCGAGCATCTACATGACGTTCGGCGCGGTCGCGGAGTCGCGGCCGCTTCTGCTGCTGACCGTGGTGGCTCCCCTGGCGCTCCTGAGCTTCCTCTCGGCGGCCGGGCTCTTCACGGTACAGCCCAACCAGGCGGTCGTCCTGATCCTCTTCGGAACCTATGTCGGGACGGTGAAGCGGAGCGGCTGGTCGTGGACCAACCCGTTCAACACCCGGAAGCGCATCTCGCTTCGCGTGCGCAGCCTGAACGGCCACATGATCAAGGTGAACGACCACGCCGGAAACCCGGTGGAGATCGCCGCGGTCGTGGTGTGGAGGGTGCACGACAGCGCTCAGGCGACGTTCGACGTGGAGAGCTTCGAGGACTTCGTCTCGGTCCAGAGCGAGACGGCGGTCCGCCACCTGGCGAGCGCCTACCCCTATGACGAGTACGATCACGACGGGATCTCGCTCCGGGGGAGCACCGACAAGGTTTCCGAGTTCCTTCGCGCCGAGCTTCAGGAGCGCCTCCGCACGGCGGGCGTCGACGTCATCGAGGCACGTTTGAGCCACCTCGCCTACGCCCCCGAGATCGCCGGGGCCATGCTCCAGCGGCAGCAGGCCGCCGCGATCATCGCCGCGCGTCAGCGCATCGTCGAAGGCGCGGTTGGAATGGTGGAGATGGCGCTCGATCGCCTGAGCGCGAACAAGGTCGTCGCGCTCGACGACGAGCGAAAGGCGGCCATGGTCTCGAACCTGCTGGTCGTTCTCTGCGGAGAGCGCGCGGCAACGCCCGTTCTCAATACCGGCACGCTCTACAACTAGGCCCCCGCGATGGCCGCGCGGAAGGCCTTTCTCCTACGCATCGACCCGGAGCTCTGGAACGCCCTCGAAAAGTGGGCGGCCGACGAGCTCCGGAGCGTGAACGGGCAGATCGAATATCTGCTCGCGCGCTCCGTCCGCGAGTCCGGGCGCGGGAGGGGACGGGACCCTAGCGGGGCTCCGCCGACTCCTGGCGGTCGTCCCGCCGCTCCCGACGATCCTCGCGGAGCTCCCGGCGATCCTCCCGAAGCTCTCGACCGGTAGCCGCGGCGTCCTCGCGCGAGATCCGTAGAAACCCCTCCAACAGCGACCGCTCCCTCGCGAGCGCGGCGGAGCTCCCGCTTTCCACGTCGGGCTCCAGCTTCCGCAGCTCGGCCAGTATTTCCCGCTGCCGGTCGAGGCGTTGGCGGCTCGCCGCGCTGTCCCGACGGTCGTCGCGCTTGTCGCGGCGGTCGTCGCGGAGATCGGAGCGATCGTGGGCCAGATCGCGCCGCGCATCCATCTTCTCCGCATCGGTGCCGTTCTCGCGCGCGCGATCCAGCTCGCGCTTGTCTCCGGCCACCTCGCGCCGCTCGCTTCGGACTTCCTGGCGGCTCCGAGCCGATTCCCTCCGGTCCGCCGCGAGATCACGCCGCGCTTCGACCGTCTCGCCGCGAAGGTAGCCGTGGATCCGCTTCCGGATCTGCTCCTCGGCGGCCTTGTCCCCCGCCCGCTGCGCGCTGTCGAGTCGGAGCAGAAGCCGCTCGAAGCGCCGCACATCGCGGACGTCGTTTCGAAGCTGCGCGCGATCTTTCCCGATCTCGGCCCGGTCCGTGCGCGTCTCCCGCGCGTTCTGCCCGGCGCAGGCGGCCTCCGCCCCCGGCGCCAGGGCCGCGAGCGCGAAGGCGGCCGCGATCGTCGCCGCGGAGCTCGCGAGCCGTGCGCCGAGCCCGCCGTCTCGAATTTCCCACAGTGTGAACCTCTGCATACCCGTCTCCTCTCCTGGCGACGTTACGTCGCATGGGACTACGCGATCGGCCCGGCCTTGCGCCGGCGCCTCACGGCGGAGCTCGCAACTAACGTGCCCGCGAGGGGCGGCAGCGCGGACCGGTGAAACTCCGGGCTGGCCGGAGCGTATGGGGTGGTAGTCTTCACGCCAAGCGGATTTCAACGCCTCGCGCCCGGGCGCGAGACCCACAACCCCAAGGGGGGACTAAAGATGCCTACGATGCACGAGGTCGACTACGAGATCATCGGCGACGACATGCAGTTCGTCCGGATCATCCTCGACCCGGGCGAAGCGGTGGTCGCCGAGGCGGGCGGCATGATGTACCTCGAGGACGGCATCCAGATGGATACGATCTTCGGGGACGGCTCGGCTCAGAATCAGGACCTCATGGGCAAGCTGATGAGCGCGGGAAAGCGACTCCTCACGGGGGAATCGCTCTTCATGACCGTGTTTCACAACGAGGCGAAGGAGCGGCGGACCGCCGCGTTCGCCGCCCCCTATCCTGGAAAGATCCGGGCGCTCCACCTGGCTGAGCTGGGAGGCGAGCTGATCGCGCAAAAGGATTCGTTCCTCGCCGCTGCGAAGGGCGTGAGCATCGGCATCGCCTTCCAGAAGCGGTTCGGGGTCGGGCTCTTCGGGGGCGAGGGATTCATCATGCAGCGGTTGACCGGCGACGGATGGGTATTCGTCAACGCGGGCGGAACCGTCGAGGAGCGCACGCTGAAGCCGGGCGAGATGCTCCGCGTCGATACGGGCTGTCTCGTCGCGATTCAGCCGTCGGTGACCTACGACATCCAGTTCGTCGGAAAGCTCAAGAGCGCGCTCTTCGGCGGCGAAGGCCTCTTCTTCGCGACGCTCAAGGGCCCCGGCCAGGTCTGGCTCCAGTCGCTGCCCTTCAGCCGGCTCGCGAGCCGGATCTATGCCGCGGCGCCGCAGACCGGAGGGCGCCGCAGAGAGGAAGGCTCTCTCCTCGGCGGGCTCGGGAATCTTCTCGACGGAGACGGAAGGTAACGGCGCTCAGCGTTCCGAGCTGAGGACCGCCGCTGGCGCGGACGACGCCGTTAGCGCCGTAGCGGCCCGCTAGCGCGGCGGGCGCGCCCGCCCGACGCGACGCCTAGAGCCCGGCTTGACGGATGCTCACGGTGCCGGAGCCTGTTTCGATCGCGATCCGGCCTCGTCCGTCCCCGATCCGACCGACCAGCTCGTCGTGCTTTCGCACGGAGGTCTCCATCGTGAGGTTGGTCTCGATCCCGCCGCTCCCCGTCTCGACGGAAAGCTCGGCGCCCAGCGTCTTGGGAATCATCACGGACACGTCGCCGCTCCCCGAGTCGATCTCGAGCGAGCGCGTCTCGCCGGAGATCTCGACCGTGACCTCGCCGGAGCCGGTATCCAAGCTCACGCGCTCCGCCTTGAACTTGACGAGCTGGATGTTGCCGGAGCCTGTGTCGATCGTGGCCGACTCCGCCGTGATGTCGTTCCCGGTGACCTCGCCCGATCCCGTATCGATCGCGACCGTCTTGGAGCGGATCCCCGACGCCGCGACGTCGCCCGATCCCGTATCGATCCAGATCTCGGCGTCGGCCCCCTCCACGCGTACCGCTCCCGAGCCGATGTCGACGTGGAGCGAGCCTCGAATCCCGGTCGCGCTGACCGGCATCCCCGCGGCGTCCACGATGAGATCGGCGTCGATGCGCGTGACGCTCGCCTTTCCGTGGCCCCAGTAGACGCTGACCTTCTTCCCCGGCGGTACGAGAAGCCGGACGTCGGCGCCCGCCTCGATACCCGGCCCACGTCCGGAGATGAGCACGCGCCTCCCGCCCCGCTTGTCGTCGCGGAACGTCCCGTCATCATTGATGCGGAACGTGGAGGTCGTGTGATCGCCGAACTCGGGCTCCACGATCCGATCGCCCGGGTAGATCACGCGGAGGGTCTGCCGCCCGTCGATCGGACCATTCTCAATCTTGAGCCGAGCCGCGTCCTTCCCATGGAGGGTGAACTCGGCGACGACGGAGGCGCCCTCGCCCCGGACGACCTCGAGAGACCCCAGCAGGTTGTAGACGGCCACGTCCGCCCCGCCGATCGTGTACCGAGTCGCCTCGTAGGGAGAGGCCGGGCAGGGGCGGTCGAGGGTGAGGAGGCCCACCGCGAGGGCGCCGGCAAAGGCAAGGAACGGCAGCGGCTTCTTGCGAGCGCTCATGGGGATCTCCTTGGTTGTGGATCGGCGGTGGATGGGGGCCGCCTCGTCTCGCCGGGGCCCGCACCTCTACGATGAGTCGACGGCCGAAAGGGTTGGAGCGTTTCGCCGCGCCCGATACACTTCCTACGTCGGGGGGCACGGTTCCGTTCCAACCCTTTGCGAATCCACCCCATCCAAGTCCTCAGAGCGAAGAAGACCCGTGGGGACCAGGGGTGACCGCGCCGACCACTCTCGA
>Ga0137409_10003481_pt1 | contig 16661 bp, 17 predicted proteins | sample CZODoug1_16funga_FD_122059 | JGI IMG/M metagenome (GOLD analysis project Ga0137409, IMG submission 122059) | Vadose zone soil fungal communities from Angelo Coast Range Reserve, California, USA - CZODoug1_16fungal (Hybrid Assembly) | ecosystem: Environmental > Terrestrial > Soil > Vadose zone... | reverse complement strand
CGACGTTGACCGTAACCGGGCTCGGTTCCTTGCCGCCGAGCGCGCCGGCGAGGGTCGCGGCGCGGTTCTTGAGCATGTTGGGCGCGCCGGACGTGTCCGCGAGGATGTCCATCAGGCGGGTCGGCTCGATCTGCAGGTCCCTGACCAGAGACAGGGCTTCGCCGAGCGCCTGCCAGTAAACCAGTAGCGGCAGGTTGATGGCCAGCTTGAAGCGCGCGCCCGAGCCGATCGGGCCGACGTGCTCGACGCGCCGGCACATCTGGTCGAGCACCGGCTTCGCGCGCGCCACGTCCGCCGCGTCGCCGCCGACAAAGCCGAACAGCTTGCCTTCCTTCGCGGGGCCGATCGTCCCACCCACCGGACATTCGATGAGGGAGGCATTTTTTTCTTCTACCCGCTTGTTCAGGTCTTTTTGGACCTGCGGGCGCACGGTGCTCATTTCGATGAACAGCTTTCCCTTGACCTCGCCGGTCAGCATCTCCCCGTAGACCTGGTCCACCGCCTTTGCGTCGGTGAGGATGCTGATCACCATTTCGCACGCCGAGGCAAGGGCCTGCGGCGACGCAGCCACCGGAAAGCCCAGCGAACGGGCCTTGTCGGCGGTGCGGTTCCAGACCATCATTTCGTGTCCGAGCGACGCCAGCCGCTGCGCGATCGCCGAGCCCATCCTTCCCGTGCCTGCGAGTCCGATTTTCATAGCGTGAAGACGACCTTAGTCAGCATAACGACCGACACGATACCGTTGGACGGCGCGTGGCACGAGCCCGACAGCGGAACGGTCCGCGGCGCGGTGCTGCTCTTCCACGGCAACACCATGAACTTCTACACCGGCGCGCCGCGCTTCCTGCCGCCGGTCCTGACCAAGCTCGGCTACGCCTGCCTGGCCTTCAACCGGCGCGGCCACGACATCCTCGCGATCCGCAACAGCCGCGCTGCAGAGGGGGCGGCGTTCCAGACCTATGCCGAGGCGATCGAGGACAACCGCCTCGCGGCACGCTGGGCGGCGAAGAAGGGCTTCTCCGAGCCGATCGTCGTCGGCCACAGCAACGGCGGCACGCTCGCCGTGCGCCATGTCGCCGATCATCCGAAGACGTCGAAGCTCGTCCTGCTCTCGGCGCATTGCGGCGGCCGGAACATGCTGCCCCTCGCCTGCAAGGCTGGGTTGCTCGCGCAGGACCGGTTGGAGGAATTCACGCGCGAGGCGAAGAAGAGAAACCCCAAGGACCTGATGCTCATGCCGGGCTGGTGGTATGCGACCACCGCCGAGAGCTTCCTCGACCTGGCGAATTGCCCCGACATCCTCGAGCTCGCGCCGAAGATCGGTTGCCCGGTGCTGTACCTGCGCGGCGGCAAGGAGCCGCGCGATCTCTATCCGGCCGAGGAATTTCGGAAGCGCTGCAAAGGTGCGTGCGCGGTGGAGATCGTCCCGGACGCGGATCATTTCTACAATCGCCACGAGGAACGGGTGGCGGGGGTCGTGAGCCGATGGCTGGCATGATCAGGGTGCGTCCCGCGACGATGCGCGACCTGAAGGGCTACCATGCCTGCTTCGACGCGGTTGCGCGCGAGCGCAGCCACCTCGGCATGGTCGCGGCGCCGTCGCTCAAGGGTTCGCGCGGCTGGATGCGGTTGGTTCTCGACGCCAAGTGTCCGTTTTTCGTCGCGACGCAGGACCGGCGCATCGTCGGCTGGTGCGACGCCGGGCCCCGCGTGATGGAGGGTTTCCGCCACACCGTCGGGCTCGGCATGGGCCTGCTGCCCGAAGTGCGCGGCCGCGGCCTCGGTGAGCGCCTGCTGAGAAAGGCGATCGCGCACTGCCGCCGTCGCGGGATCGAGAAGATCGAGCTGCAGGTCTATGCCAGCAACCGGCCGGCGAGGGCGCTGTACCGGAGATTCGGCTTCAAGCAGGAAGGCCGGCGCGTCCGCGCGCGCAAGCTCGACGGCAAGTACGACGACGTGATCCTAATGGGGAAACTTCTATGAAAGCAGCCTGGTACGAGCGCAACGGCAAGGCCCGGGAAGTCCTGACGATCGGCGAGATGCCGGATCCGAAGCCGGCGCAGGGAGAAGTGCGGGTGAAGATGCAATGCTCGGGACTGAATCCCTCCGACGTGAAGCGCCGCGAAGGCACGCGCGGCCAGAACATCGAGTTCCCGCGCGTCATCCCCAACAGCGACGGTGCAGGGGTGGTCGATGCTTTGGGTTCTCAAACCAATAAAGATCTACTGGGGAAACGGGTGTGGGTCTGGAATGCTCAGTGGGGCAGGGCGTTCGGCACCTGCGCCGAGTATTGCTGCCTGCCGGAAGCGCAGGTCGCGCTGCTTCCCGACGGCGCCGACTTCGCCGCCGGCGCATGCCTCGGCATTCCGGCGATGACCGCGCACCAGGCCCTGTTCTCCGACGGCGAGGTGAAAGGCAAGAGCATCCTCGTCACCGGCGGAGCAGGCGCGGTCGGCCACTACGCGATCCAGATGGCGAAGTGGGGCGGCGCACGCGTCGCCACGACCGTGAGCTCCGACGAGAAAGCGAAGCTCGCCAGGGAAGCCGGCGCCGACCTGGTCATCAACTACAAGAAGGACGACGTGGCGAAGCAGGTGCTCGAATTCGCCAAGGGCGGCGTCGACCGCGTGATCGAGGTCGATTTCGGCGCCAACCTCGAGACCAACCTGAAGGCCGTGAAATTGAACGGCACGATCGCGAGCTATGCCTCGATGGGCAATCCCGAGCCGAAGCTGCCGTTCTACCAGGCGATGCGGCGCGGCCTGGCGGTCGACCTCGTGTTCGTCTACATGATGAAGCCGGAGGAGCGCGCGAAAGCAGTTTCGGATCTGGGGGTGCTGCTGAAGGAAAAGCGGCTGAAGCACAACGTTTCCCGGCATTTCAAGCTCGACGACCTCGCTGCCGCCCACGAGCTCCAGGAGACCAATAAGGTCGTCGGCAACATCGTTATCGATCTGGCCTAGTGATACAGTCGAACCACAAGGAGAGGGAGACCATGAGAGGACTGAAATCGGTATTGGCTGTTGCGGCGCTGACGCTGTTGTCGGGCGCCGCGCTCGCGCAGGTGAAACTGGCCTACGTCGGCGAAATATCCGGCCCGCTGGCGCCTTCGGGCGGCAACTTCCGTGACGGCGTGATCCTCGCCGTCGAGGAGATCAATGCCAGGGGCGGCGTGCTCAAGCAGAAGCTCGACCTGACGCTGTTCGACACGCAGACCAACCCGGGCGTGGCGCGCGCGCAGATGCAGAAGGCGATCGACGGCGACCCGTACATGATCTTCGGGCCGATCCTGTCGGGCAACGTCAAGGTGACCCTCGAGATGGTGAAGGATGCGCAGATCCCGCAGTTCGTCGGCGGCGAAGCGGCCGAGCTGACGACGCTCGGCAGCCCTTACATGTTCCGCACTTCGTTCGGCCAGCAGATCGGCATGCCGAAGATCGCCAACTACATCCGCGACGAGCTCAAGGCGAAGACCATCGCCCTCATCTGGGTGAACAACGATTTCGGCAAGGGCGGCCGCGACCGCCTCATCAAGGAGCTGGCGGCACGCAACATCAAGCTCGTCGCCGACGTGTCCTCCGAGTCCGGCCAGGTCGACTTCGCCGCCGACGTGGTCAAGCTCAAGGCGGCGAACGCCGACGCGGTGTTCGTCTACAGCAACGAAGAGGAATGCGCGCGCATCATGCGCGAGGCGCGCAAGCAGGGCCTCAAGGGCCCGTTCGTCGGCGACACGACGCTGCTCAGCCAGAAGACCATCGAGCTCGCGGCCGAGGCGGCCAACGGCGTGGTCGGCCACGTCGGCCTGACCGTCGATGCGCCGATGAAGGAAGTGAAGGAGTTCGGCGACCGCTTCCAGAAGCGCTTCAAGTACAAGCCCGACCACAACGGCCTGAAGGGCTACACCGCGGTCTACGCCATGAAGTACGTCACCGAGAGAAAGCTCGGCAAGTTCGACCGCAAAGCGATGGCGAGCACGCTGCACGGGCTCACCATCACGCCGAAGGAAGAGCCGGGCATCCTGATCGAGACGACGTGGGATAACGTCGGCGAGATCGACCGCATCAGTTTCCTCGCCGAGGTGGTGAAGGGTCAGCAGAAGATCGTCAAGACCCTGCCGAAGCTCGGTCAGTAGCAAGCCGCCTCGCTGGCAGACTTCCTGCAGCTTCTGGTCGCGGGACTCGCGACCGGCGCGATCTACGCGCTGGTCGCGATCGGTTTCACGCTGCTCTGGCAGACCTCGCAGACCATCAATTTCGCCCAGGGCGAGTTCGTCATGCTGCCGGGGTTCTTTGTCCTGATCGGCACGGGCTTTTTCGGGCTACCGTTCTGGCTGGCGGCGCTGCTCGGCGCCCTGGTGACGCTCGCGCTGCTCGGCGTCGCCTTCAAATTCCTGATGGTCGACCCGATGATCCGGCACGGCGTGCTGCCGCTGGTCATCGCCACCATCGGCCTCGCCATCCTGATGAAGGAGGCGGTGCGCGAGTTCTACGGCGCCGACGCCTGGCCGTTCCCGGCGCTCTGGGCCACCACCGACGTCACCGTCTTCGGCGCGGTGTTCGCGGTGCAGAGCCTGCTCATCCTGGCGGTCTGCATCGTCGTGGTCGGGGCGCTGCAGCTTTTCCTCGCCGGCACGCTCACCGGCCGCTGCATGCAGGCGACCGCGCAGAACCGGGCCGTCGCGCGCCTGCTCGGCATTCGCGTCGAGCGCATGGTCCTCTACACCTTCCTCATCAACGCCGGGCTGGTGTGGATCGCGGCGCTGCTCGTCACGCCGATCTACCTGGCGAAGTTCACCAACGGCGAGTGGCTCGGCCTGTACGCGTTCATCGCCGCGCTGATCGGCGGCTTCAACCAGGTGCGCGGCGCGATCCTCGGCGGGCTGCTGCTCGGCGTGGTCGACAACTTTTCCGCCGTCTACATCTCCTCGAACTACCGCATGGCGATCCCGCTCCTGATGCTGATCGTCGTCATCCTGGTGCGGCCGCAGGGCCTGCTCGGCCGGGTCGAGGAGCGCACGGTATGAGCCGTCGCCGCAGCCTGCTCTTCGGCGGGTTGCTCGCGCTCGCCGGCGTGTTTCTCCTCTTCGCGCCGCTCGGGCTCAAGCCCTACGGCATCTTCATCCTCAGCATGTGGGCGGTGATGACCATCGCCGCCATCGGCCTCAACCTGACGCTCGGCTATGCCGGGCAGATCTCGCTCGCGCAGGCGGCGTTCGTCGGCATCGGCGCCTACATCACCGCATGGCTCACGACCAAGGGCGCGTGGCCGTTCTGGCCGACGTACGTGCTCGGATTCGCCTCGTGCTTCGTCGTCGGCTGGGTCCTCGGCTACCCGGCGCTGCGCGTCCAGCACCACTACCTCGCCTTCGTCACGCTCGCCTTCAATACGCTCGTCTACCTGATTTTCCGCAACGAAGAATGGCTGACCAACGGCATCTACGGCATCAGCAACGTGCCGCGTCCTTCCCTGTTCGGCTATTCGCTGAAGGGGGCGAAGGAGTTCTACTACTTCTGTCTCGCCAACCTGGTGTTCGTCTCGGCGGCGGCGTGGTGGCTGATCCGCTCGCCCTGGGGGCGCGCGTTCGTCGCGGTGAGAGAGAACCCGATCCGCGCGCTCTCGCTCGGCGTCGACACCCGGCGCTACACGTTGATGGCGTTCGCGATCGGCGCGGGCCTCGGCGGCATCTCGGGCGCCCTGTACGCGCCGCTCACCCAGTTCATCGATCCGACGCCGTTCGCGCTCGGCCTGTCGCTCAACCTGCTGCTGATGGTGGTGCTGGGCGGCTCGGGCTACTTCTTCGGCCCGTTCCTCGGCGCGATCGTGGCGGTGCTCCTGCCCGAGTGGCTGCGCTTCGCGCAGGGCTACTACCTCATGGGCTACGCGGTGCTGGTGATGGTGATGATGGCGTTCTGGCCCACCGGCCTCTTGGGCCTCTTCGATCGCGTGACGAGAAGAATATGAGCACGGTGCTCGAGGTGCGCGACCTGAGGAAAAGCTTCGGCGGCATCGTCGCCGTCGACGGCGTCTCGTTCGACGTCGAGGAGAAGGAGATCCTCGGCATCATCGGCCCGAACGGCAGCGGCAAGTCGACGCTGTTCAACTGCATCCTCGGCCAGCTGCAGCCGAGCGCGGGCGACGTGCGCCTGGACGGCCGCGCGGTCACCGGCATGCGCCCCTGCGACCTCAACCGCCTCGGCGTCAGCCGCACCTTCCAGCTGCTGCAGATCTTTCCGCACCTTACGGTGCGCGCGAACCTGATCCTCGCCGGGCAGGAGCATCAGGGCAGCATGCTGTCGCGGCTGGTCGGCCGGCCGGACGCCGGGCTTTCGGCTGCGGCCGAGCGCATGCTCGGCTTCTTCCGCCTCGAGCATCTCGCCGACGAGGAGGCGGGGGGTCTCAGCTACGGCCAGCAGAAGCTGCTCGACGTGGCGATGGCGTTCATGGCCGGCCCGCGGCTGGCGCTGCTCGACGAGCCCGCCGGCGGCGTCAATCCGACCATGCTCGCGAACCTGCGCGAGCGGCTGAAGGCGATCAACGCAAAGCAGGGCTCCACCTTCGTGGTGATCGAGCACAACATGGAATTCGTCATGGCGCTCTGCGACCGCATCCTGGTGCTCGCCGAGGGGCGCGTCATCGCGCAGGGCACACCGGCCGAGGTGCGCGCCGACCCGAAGGTCATCGAGGCTTACCTTGGCCGCAGCTGAGCTTCTCAAGTTCGACGACGTCGTCGCCGGCTACGGCAAGGAGACGATCCTGCACGGGCTGTCGTTCGCCGTGCCGGGCGGCGCGATCACCACCGTGATCGGCCCGAACGGCGCCGGCAAGTCGACCGCCTTCAAAGCCGCCTTCGGCATGCTGCCGGTGCGCTCCGGGCGCATCTTCTTCGAAGGGCGCGAGATCACCAATCGCGCGCCGCGCGATCTGATCGCGGAAGGCATGTGCTACGTGCCGCAGGGCAGGAACATCTTTCCCGAGCTCTCGGTGCTGCACAACCTCGAGTTCGGCGGCGTCGCAGCGCCGAAGGGCACCGATCTAAAGCCTCGCATCGACGCCGTCATGGACCGCTTCCCGGTGCTGCGCCGCAAGGCGCGCCACCAGGCCTCGACGCTCTCGGGCGGCGAGCAGAAGATCCTCGAGATCGCGCGCGGGCTGATGCTGCAGCCGCGGCTGATGCTGATCGACGAGCCTTCCATCGGCCTCTCGCCGATCCTGGTGGAGGAGCTCTTTGCCCTGCTGCACGAGCTGCGCAAGGGCGGCATCACGCTCCTCCTGATCGAGCAGAACGCCAAGCGCGCGCTGGAGAATTCCGACCACGGCGTCGTGCTCGAGCTCGGGCGCATGCGCATCCAGGATCGCGCGCAGGCGATACTCAACGATTCGCGTATTGGACAACTTTTTCTGGGTGGAGGTCTTTCGACATGACGGCAGTCGCGGCAAAGAACATCAAATTCGTCAGCCATTCCGATCTCGGCGGCAAGGGCGACGGCGTACAGGTCATGGTGCACCGCGGCTACGCCTATGTCGGCCACGGCTTCAGCAACGGCATCACCACGGTCGACGTGCGCGACCCGAAGAAGCCGAAGGTGGTCGACTTCATCGCCTGCCCGCCGGGAACGCGCGCCTTTCACCTGCAGACGCACGACGACCTGCTTCTCGCCGTAAACGCGCCGAGCGTCTGGACGATGCAGGAGTTCCAGGCCGACCAGAAGGCCTACTTCGGCGGCTCGCCCGCCGACAAGCTGAAGGACCCGGCGAACCGCTTCACTTCCGGCATCCGCGTCTACGACATCTCGAAGCCGGAGAAGCCGCGGGAGATCGGCTTCATGCCGACCAGCGGTCTCGGGCCGCACCGCATCTGGTACACCGGCGGCAAGTATGCGTATGCGTCGATCCACCTCGCCGAGTTCACCGATCACGCCTTCGCGGTGATCGACATGTCCGATCCACGAAAACCCCACATGGTCGGGAAGTGGTGGATCCCCGGCATGCACAAGGCCGGCGGCGAGACGCCGACCTGGAAGACGGGCAAGCGCTACGCCATGCACCACGCGCTGGTGACAAACAACATCGCCTACACCGCCTGGCGCGACGGCGGCCTCACGGTGCTCGACGTCGCCGACCCGACGATGCCGAAGCTCCTTTGCCATCGCAACACCGATCCGCCCTTCGGCGGCGGCACGCATTCGCCGCTGCCGCTCCCGGACCGCAACCTGCTCATCCTCGCCGACGAGCCGACCACCGCCAACTGCAGCGAGGGACTGCGCTACATCTGGGTGCACGACATCCGCGTGCCGTCCAACCCGGTGACGATCGCCACCTTCCCGCAGCCCGCCGAAGCGGACTATTGCAAGAAGGGCGGCAGCTTCGGCCCGCACAACCTGCACGAGAACCGGCCGGGGGGATTCCAGAGCTCGAAGATCATCTTCGCCACCTACTACAACGCCGGCGTGCGCGTGTACGACATCGAGGACGCCTTCCGCCCCAAGGAGATCGGCTACTACGTGCCGCCGAATCCCACGAAGATGATGGACCCGCGTCCCAACCGGCCGCAGGTGATCCAGTCGTGCGATTGCTACGTCGACAAGAACGGTGTCATGTACCTCACTGATCCCAACGCTGGCCTTAACATCCTGCAGTTCGAGGGCCTCTGAGGAGGGGTTGACTGAAGATCCATTGGGACGTCCCGATCAAGGCGGACGATGGCGTTGTTCTGCGCGCCGACGTCTATCGCCCTGACGCGGACGGCAAGTACCCGGTCATCCTCACCTACGGTCCGTACGCCAAGGGCCTCGCCTTCCAGGACGGTTATCCCTCGGCATGGCAGCGCATGGTCGCGGAGCATCCCGACGTTGCGTACGGCTCGAGCAATCTCTACCAGAGCTGGGAAGTCGTCGATCCCGAGAAGTGGATTCCCGAAGGCTACGCCTGCGTGCGTGTCGATTCGCGCGGCGCCGGGCGTTCACCGGGCTTCGTCGATCCGTTCTCGCCGCGCGAGACGAAGGATTTCTACCAGTGCATCGAGTGGGCCGGCGTGCAGCCGTGGTCGAACGGCAAGGTCGGGCTGAACGGCATCTCGTACTTCGGCACCAATCAATGGCACGTCGCTTCACTGCATCCGCCGCACCTCGCGGCGATCTGCGTCTGGGAAGGCATGGCCGACTGGTATCGCGACGGCACGCATCACGGCGGCATCGTCAATACGTTCTGGGCCAACTGGTACGACATGCAGGTGAAGAGCGTGCAGTACGGCCTGGGCGAGCGCGGCCCTAAAAGCCGCGCCAACGGCAAGTGGGTGTGCGGCGACGAGACCCTGAGCGACGCTGAGCTGGCGAAGAACCGCTGCAATTTCGGCGACGAGATCCTCGCCCATCCGCTCGACGACGAATATCACAAGGCCCGCTCGCCGGTCTGGGAGAAGATCACCGTGCCGCTCCTCACCACCGCGAACTGGGGCGGGCAGGGATTGCATCCGCGCGGGAACTTTGAAGGCTTCGTGCGCAGCGCCTCGAAAGACAAATGGCTCGAAGCGCACGGCATCGAGCACTGGACGCACTTCTATACCGACTACGGCCGCAACCTGCAGCTTCGTTTCTTCAATCATTTCCTGAAGAACGGTCAGGGCGACTGGAAGAATCAGCCGAAGGTCCAATTGCAGATCCGCCACGTCGACAAATTCGTCGAGCGGCACGAGAACGAATGGCCGCTGGCGCGGACGAAGTGGACGAAGATGTATCTGTCCGGCAACAGCCTTTCCTCTTCTCCCGGAAATTCGAAAACGATCACCTTTGACGCGATGGGCGACGGAATCACTTTTATCTCGGAGCCGGTCGAAAAAGAGACCGAAATCACCGGGCCGAGCGCGGCGAAGCTGAAAGTCTCGTCGAGCACCGAGGACGCGGACCTGTTTCTCGTGCTGCGGGTTTTTACTGCCGATCTGCGTGAAGTGACTTTCATGGGCGCCATCGACCCGCACACGCCGATCGCGCAAGGCTGGCTGCGGGCCTCGCACCGCAAGCTCGACAAGAAGCTCTCCACGGAATACCGCCCGTACCACACGCACGATGAAATCCAGAAACTCAAGCCCGGCCAGCCAGTCGAGCTGGACATTGAAATCCTGCCGACCTGCATCGTCGTTCCCCCCGGCCACCGGCTGGCCCTGTCGATCCGCGGCAAGGACTACGAGTGGCAAAAGTCGACCGGCGCCAAACTCTCGAACTTCAAGAACGAGCTGCTGGGCTGCGGGCCGTTCCTGCATAACGAGCCGAGAGACCGGCCGGCAGCGGTTTTCGGCGGCAAGACCACGCTGCACCTCGACGACAATTCCTACGTTCTCTTACCGGTGATCCCCTCCAAATGAAACTCTATGGCTTCTGGCGTTCGCTCGCGACCTACCGCGTCAAAGTGGCTCTCGGCCTGAAAGGCATGAAGGTCGACGAGGTGTCGATCGACCTCCTAAAGGGCATGCAGCACCAGGCCGACTTCAAGGCCGTCAATCCCCAGGCCGTGGTGCCGGTGCTGATCCTCGACGAGGGCGGTCCGCCGCTCTTCCAGTCGATGGCGATCATGGAGTATCTCGAGGAAACCAGGCCGCAGCCGGCGATCCTGCCCAAGGACCCTGCCGGGCGTGCGCGCGTGCGCGGGCTGGCCCTGATCGCGGCGGCCGACGGTCATCCGCTCGTCACGCCGCGCATTCGCGGCTATATGGAAAAGGAACTGAAACTCGACGAGCCGACGAGAAACAAATGGCTCTCCCACTGGACCCTCGAAGCCCTCAAGGCGATCGAGGGCCACCTGAAGGAGAAGGAAACTGGCAAGTTCTGCCACGGCGATTCGCCCACCATGGCCGACATCTGCCTGTGCGGCCAGGTCGTCGGCGCGACCGCCTATTTCAAGTGCGATGTCTCGAGCGTGCCCACCGCGATGCGCATCTACGAGGAGTGCATGAAGATCGACGCCTTCAGCAAGCCGCACCCGATGAAGCAGCCGGGCGCGCAGGCGCACTGACCGTGAACGTCGAAATCGTCGATCGCAGCAGCTTGCTTTCGGGCCTGTTCAAGGAACTGGTCATCAGGGAAAATGAAACGGCAGTTATCGCCATCGACATGCACCGCGGCCATCTCGACATGGACGTGGCGACCATGCCCGCCAAGCCCGAGGACGCGAAGAGGCTGATCGCTCGCGGGAAAGAGGTTTTGGATTTTTCAAGAAAAAACAATATTCCTGTGATTCACGTCGTCCTCGTCCATCGCCGCGTTCCGGGCGTGGGCACCGATGCCATGGTTTCGCCATTCTGGCAGGCGATGCACGCCGCGCAGTCGGAGACCGACCGCCTCGTGCCGGGCCGCAAGAGCACGGTGCGCGAGCACAACGTCGAGGGCTCGAAGGGCACCGAGATCATCCCCGAGCTCTACCGCGAGGGCGACTACGTCATCAACAGCAAGAAGCGCCTCGACTGCTTCTACAACACGGACCTCAAGCACCTGCTCGACGTGCTGAAGGTGAAGACCACGGTCCTGCTGGGCATCAACACCAACACTTGCGTCCTGAACACCGCTTTCACCGCATTCAACTACAGCTACCGGGTGGTGGTGCTGTCCGACTGCGTCGCCAGCATGTACGGCGACGACCTGCACGAGCTGGGGCTGCAGAACATTTCACGCTGCCTCGGCTGGGTGATCACGAACCGGCAATTCTTCGAAAAACTCAAGGAGACGAAGCATGAGCTTCAATCGTAGACGCTTCATCCAAGCGACAGGCGCGGCTGCCCTAACAACGATTCCTCTTGTTGGAAGAGCGCAAGCAGCTCCCCTGCGGTTGGGTCTCATGACCGTCAAGACCGGTCCGATTGCCTCCGGCGGCATCGACATGGAGCGCGCGCTCGAGCAGTTCCTGAAGGAGCGCAGCTATACGCTCGCCGGCCGCAAAGTCGAGCTGTTCGTCGCCGACGGCGCCAGCAACCCGGCGCAAACGCGCACCAAGATCCAGGAGCTCGCCGAGCGCGATCGCATCCACGTCATGATCGGGCCGCTCGACACCGCCTCGGCGCTTGCCGCCGACGACTACATCCGCCAGGCGCAGCTCCTGACGCTGTCGGTCGCCGCGGCCGAGGACATGACGCAGCGCAAGCCCAACCCCTGGTTCACGCGCGGCACCTCGACCTCGTCGCAGTCGGCGATGCCGCTCGCCGACTACGCGGCCAAGACTCTCAAGTACAAGCGCATGGTGGTCATTGCCGACGATATCGCCTATGGCCACGAGATGTGCGCCGGCTTCATGCGCGTCTTCGAGGAAAACGGTGGCAAGGTGGTGCAGAGGCTGTTTCCGCCGATCGCCGTGCCCGACTATGGCACCTACCTCGCGCAGCTGAAGACCGACGTCGACGGCATCTTCCTCGGCTTCGCCGGCTCGAACGGCTTCCGCTTCCTGCGCCAGATGAACGAGTACGGCTTGCTCAAGAAGGTCACGCCGATCGGCGGCATGACCGCGCTCGACGAGGCGGTGCTGAGGAACATGGGCGACGAGGCGCTCGGCATCGTCACCGCCTGCTGGTATTCGGCCGAGATCGACAACCCGATCAACCAGAAATTCGCCGCCGCGTTCCGCGCCCAGTGGAAGTACGACCCGGGCTTCTACGCCGCGGCGACCTACACTGAGGCGGCGGTGCTGGAGGCGACGCTCGGCCAGATCAAGGGGAATGCCGAGGACAAGGCGGCGTTCATGAAGGCGGTGCGCGCGATCAAGGTCGACACCTGCCGCGGCCCGGTGCGCTTCGACCAGTACGGCAACGTGGTGGGGAACGTGTACATCCGCAAGGTAGCGCGCAAGGAAGGGCGGCTGGTGAACACCGTGATCCAGACCTACCCGAACGTCAGCCAGTTCTGGACCTACAAGCCGGACGAGTTCCTTAAGAACCCGGTGTATTCGCGCGACTTCCCGCCCGCGAAGAACCTGGAGGGATAGCCCCTGCAGTACTGGGCGATCCAGACGCTGAACAGCCTGGCGCTGGGAGGACTGCTGTTCCTCCTGGCCGCCGGTTTTTCGCTGATCTTCGGCCTGATGAGGATCGCCAACCTCACGCATGGCGCGCTCTACATGCTCGGCGCTTACATCGGCGTGAGCATCCTCAAGAGCGTGCCCAATCTGTGGCTCGCGGCCATCCTTTCAGGCCTGGTCGTCGCGCTGTTCGGCGGTCTCCTGGAAAGATTCGTGCTGAGGAAGCTGGGCGGCAACGTTCTCGGCCAGGTACTCGTAACGCTTGGCATCGCCTTCATCCTCGCGGACTTCTGCCTGGTGGTGTGGGGCGGCGATCCGATCCCGGTGCCGACGCCGGCCTGGCTGCAGCAGCCGCTGCGCGTCGCCGGGCTCGCGTTCCCGGCGTATCGGCTGGCCGTGGTGGTGATCGCGTTCATCGTCGGAATCCTGTTGTTTGTTTTTATTGAAAAGACAAGATTGGGGGCGATGATCCGGGCCGGCGTCGACGACCCCGAGATGGCGCGCGCCGTCGGCATCCCGGTTTCGCTGCTCTTCACCACCGTGTTCTGCCTCGGCGCCGCGCTCGCCGGCGCCGGCGGCGTGATCGGCGGGCCGATCATGTCGGCGTATCCGGGCCTGGACGCGGACATGCTGCCGCTGGCGCTGATCGTCGTCATCCTCGGCGGCGTCGGCAGCCTGGTCGGCGCCTTCGTCGGCAGCTTCATCACCGGTTTCGTCTACACGTTCGGCGTCGCCCTGCTGCCCGATCTCGCCTACGTGATCCTGTTCCTGCCGATGATCCTGGTGATCGCCTTCCGCCCGCGCGGCCTGTTCGGGAAGTTCGCGGCATGAAGCACAAGTTCTGGTATTTGTTCTTGATACTTTTGATTTTTCTTCCGCTCGTGTCTGGCGAGTACTACATCAATCTGACCAGCCAGGTCTTCATCTTCGCGGTGTTCGCCTCGAGCATCAACATGCTGCTCGGCTACGGCGGCCTGCCGACGCTCGGCCATGCCGCCTACCTTGGCGTCGCCGCCTATCTTTCCGCGCTGGTCGCGCTGAAGCTCGGCATGGGGCATCTCGCTGCCGCGCCGGCGGCGCTGCTCGGCACGACCCTGATGGCGGCGGCCTTCGGCCTGATCGCGTTGCGCGCCACCGGCCTCGGCTTCCTGATGCTGACGCTGGCGCTCTCGCAGGTGCTCTGGGGCACGGCGCTGCGCTGGGTGTCGATGACCGACGGCGACAACGGCCTGCGCGGCCTGGCGCGGCCGGCGCCGTTCGGCATCAATCTGGACGGCGCCACCGCGTTCTACTACTTCTGCCTGGTGATCACGGTGATCGCCATCGCCTTCATGGCGCGCTTCGTCGCCTCGCCGTTCGGCGCGGCGCTGAAAGGCACGCGCGACCAGGCGCGGCGCATGAGCGCGCTCGGCCACGACGTGTGGATGATCCGCTGGCTGACCTTCATCTACGCCGGCTTCTGGGGCGCGGTCTCGGGGCTGCTGTTCGTCTACTACCACAAGTACATCCACCCGGTTTCGCTCTCGCTCGCCAACTCTGCCGAAGGACTGCTGGCGGTGATCGCCGGCGGCTCGGGCACGCTCGCAGGGCCGCTGGTCGGCGCGGCGATCGTGATGCTGCTGAAGAACTACGTCTCGGGGTACGTCGAGCGCTGGAACATGCTGCTCGGCTTCGTCTTCGTCGTCATCGTGGTGTTCATGCCGGAGGGAGTCGTTCCGGGGGTCAAGAGGCTGTGGCGGCGCTACACCCCATGGAAATAGCCCTCAACATCAAGAGCCTGAAGAAGGCCTTCGGCGGCCTGCCGGCCATCAACGACGTCTCGCTCACGGTGGAGGCGGGCGAGCGGCGGCTGATCATCGGCCCGAACGGCGCCGGCAAGACGACGCTGTTCAACCTGGTGACCGGGGACCTGCGCGGCGATTCCGGAAGGATTTTTCTTTTCGATCAGGAAATCACCCGGAAGGCGACCCATCGCCGCGTCCACCTCGGCCTGGCGCGCACCTACCAGATCATCACGCTGTTTCCCAAGGACACGCTGGAGCACAACATCGCGCTCTCGCTGCTCGGCTTGTCGCGGGAGCGATGGAATGCCTTCGGAACAAATCGTCCTCCCGAGGAAGCGAAAAGCATCCTCGCCCGGGTCGGCCTCGAGCATCTCGCGCAACGCCCGGTGTCGGAGGTCGCTTACGGCGAGAAGCGCCGGCTCGAGATTGCCATGGCGCTTGCGCAGAAGCCGCGCGTGCTGCTGCTCGACGAGCCGCTCGCCGGCCTGTCGCGCGAGGAGCGCAGCGCGGTGAAGCAGCTGATCGCCGGCATCCCGCGCGAGACCACGGTGGTCATGATCGAGCACGACATGGACACAGCGCTCGACATGGCGGAGCGCATCACCGTGCTGCACTACGGCCGCGTCATCGTCGAAGGCACGCGCGCCGAGGTGGTCGCCGATCCCAAGACGCGCGAGGTCTACCTTGGCCACTGAGGCCCTCGCCCTCGACGCGGTCGACGCGCTCTACGGCGACAGCCATGTGCTGCATTCCGTGAGCTTCTCTCTGCAGGAGGGCCGCGTCCTCGCGCTTCTGGGCAGGAACGGCGCGGGCAAGACCACCTGCATGAACGCCGTCATCGGCTTCCTGCCGCCGCGCCAGGGCGAGATCAGGCTGTTCGGCGAGCGCATCGGCCGGCTCTCGCCCGAGACCATCGCGCGCAAGGGCGTGGGCCTCGTGCCGCAGGGCCGCCGCGTCTTCCCGACGCTCACGGTCAAGGAGAATCTGCTGGTCGCCGCTCGCGGAAAGAATCAGTTCGATCACATCTTCGAGCTCTTTCCGCGCCTCAAGGAAAGGACCGAGCAGCACGCCGGCTCGCTTTCGGGCGGCGAGCAGCAGATGCTCGCCATCGCCCGGGCGCTGATGGGCAACCCGCGCGTGCTGCTGATGGACGAGCCTTCCGAAGGGCTCGCGCCGCTGATCGTCGCCGAGGTCGGCCGCATCATCGCGCGGCTCAAGGCCGAAGGTCAGTCGATCCTGCTGGTGGAGCAGAACGTGAAGCTCGCCTTCGACCTCGCCGACGATGTCGCGATCCTCAATACCGGGCGCGTCGCCTTCGCCGGACCGGCGGCGGCGGCGCGCGACAACGAATCCCTGATCACTCAACACCTCGGAGTCTTCTGACGATGATGTACACCTGCGCGCCCGCCTCAGGCGGGTCTGTCGAAACCGTGAAGAAGAGAGGCAAGAGCCTCCGGATCGACATCCACTGCCATTACGCAAACCCCGATGTGGCCGCGAGGGTCGCCGACCGCAATCCCGGCCAGTACGAGCCGTCGGTGAAGTTCGCCAACGCGCTGACGCGCGAGACCAACGTCAAGCAGATGCGCGACCGCGCGGCGAAGCTCTCGAGCATCGAAGTGCGGCTGAAGGACATGGACAGGATGGGCATCGACATCCAGGCGGTGTCGCCGGCGCCGCAGCAGACCTACTACTGGGCCGATCCGGGCGAGGGCGCGCAGCTCGCGCGCCAAGTGAACGAGCGGATTGCCGAGATCGTCGCCAAATGGCCCGACCGTTTCGTCGGCTTGGGGACCGTCCCACTGCAGGATGCCGATCTCGCCGTCAATGAGCTGACTCACGGCGTGAAGTCGCTCGGACTGAGGGGCGTTGAAATCAATCCCA
>Ga0137409_10003479_pt1 | contig 16664 bp, 15 predicted proteins | sample CZODoug1_16funga_FD_122059 | JGI IMG/M metagenome (GOLD analysis project Ga0137409, IMG submission 122059) | Vadose zone soil fungal communities from Angelo Coast Range Reserve, California, USA - CZODoug1_16fungal (Hybrid Assembly) | ecosystem: Environmental > Terrestrial > Soil > Vadose zone... | reverse complement strand
CAAGGAGTGACGCTGGCGCTGCAGCCCGGGGAAACAGCGTTCGCCTCTCGTGCGGGCTGCTCGAAGTCGGCCTTGCCGACGGAGCCAGCCTGCGCGAACGGGTGCTCGCCTGGATTCGCGAGCAGGCGCTTGCGTTGTTTCGCGAACGCGTCGCGGCGCTGTCGCAGCGCCTCGATCGCACGGTATCCGGGGTGAGCCTGTCGAACGCAAGAACACAGTGGGGCAGCTGCAGCGCCAGCGGGCGGATCCGGCTCAACTGGCGGCTGATGCTGCTGCCCGCGCATCTGGTCGACTACGTGGTCGCCCACGAGCTCGCCCATCGACGCGAGCTCAATCATTCGGCGCGCTTCTGGGATGTGGTCGCCACGCTCTATCCACGTTACCGCGAGGCGCGGCGGGAGCTCAGCGCGCTCTCGAAGACTCTGCCAGAACTCTAGGAGAACATCATGAGAATCCTGCACACGATGCTACGGGTCGGCGATCTTGAGCGGTCGCTGCGCTTCTACACCGAGGTCCTCGGCATGCGGCTGCTTCGCAAAAACGACTATCCCGACGGCAAGTTCACTCTCGCTTTCGTGGGCTACGGAGACGAATCGGAGAGCGCCGTGCTCGAGCTGACCCACAACTGGGGCGTGGACAAGTACGAGCTCGGCACCGCCTACGGCCACGTCGCCATCGCGGTCGACGACGCCTACAAAGCTTGCGAGGAAGTGAAGCGACGCGGAGGAAAAGTCACCCGCGAGGCCGGACCGATGAAGCACGGCACTACGGTGATCGCGTTCGTCGAGGATCCCGACGCCTACAAGATCGAGCTGATCCAGCGAAAGTAGGCGAGATACGGCGGTTCCGGTCGCGGGAAACCGCGACCGCGTTTCAGCGGAACATCCCCGGGGCGCCCGCCACCCGGTATTTGCGGATCTCGCTCGGCTGCCCGATCAGGGCTTTGGCGAAATCGTCCAGCATCCCTTCGCCGATCTCGGGGGCCGGAACCGTGAGGTACTCGACGCCGAGCCCGAACATGTGGGTCGTCTGAAAATGCAGCTTCCCCTGCTCGTGGTCGGCCTTGAAAATCACGTCGGTCAGCACCGATGCGGGGACGATGAACTTGGCCCCGACGACGAAGCCCTTCGCGTTCTTCTTCTCTTCCTCTATGAACTTGACCTTGCTGAGCCACAGCGCCTCGCGGATCCGCTGCATCGCCGGGGGCATGTCTTTCTCGGTCGTGTAGGTGTCGGGGCCAGCCCACTTGATGAAGAAGTGGACCGTGTCGAAATACTCCTTGTCGTTGATGCGCTTTTTCCGGTAGTCGATGAACGACTCGGAGAACACGAGATTCCTGAAGTCGGTCACGCCCGGGATCGCGTAGACCAGGGGGCTGGTCGGTTTGACGATGCCGAGCTGCTTGAGCAGCTCGTGCGAATATTGGAACGTCTGCTTCATCTTGTCTTCGACAAGCTTGACCTTGTCTCCCTGCAGATTCTGCTGAACAATCTGCTGGGTCTTTACCAGGTCTGCCTGTTTCTTCAGGTCGTCAAGAAGCCCCATGGTCGTCCCCTGACAAAGCTCTCGCATTCACACGATATCTATACACTATTTTGCCAGTGGCCGTACGCGGGGTCCAGTTCAACTGCCCGCGAGCCGGTTGGCGATTGTGACAAACGCCGCAACCGAGAGGTCTTGCGCGCGCTTACCCGGATCGATCCCGAGCTCGGCGAGCTCGGCCGGAGAAATTAGACCCGCAAGCGTGTTTTTCAAAGTCTTGCGACGCATCGAAAACGCTTGAGCCACGGTTGCCGACAAACCGGATTCGCTCGCGGCGTCGAGTTTCTCCGCAGGGAGCGGCACGAGCCGCACCACGGCGGAGCGGACTTTGGGCTGCGGCCGGAAAGCATCGGGTGGAACATCGAAAAGCTTCTCGATGCGGAAGCGATACTGCAGCATCACCGAAAGTCGGCCGTACTCGGACTCGGAAGGCTTGGCGACCATACGATCGACCACCTCCTGCTGGAGCATGAAGTGAAGATCCCTGCACCGGCCCGCCGCCGCGGCGGTGTGGAACAAGAGCGGGGTCGAGATGTTATACGGCAGATTGCCGGCGATTCTCAAGGGTGCAGGCAGGGTGGCGAAATCGAAATTGAGCGCGTCCGCCTGGTACACCGTCAAGCGCTCGCCGGCATGGCGCTCGCGCAAGCGCGCGCTCAGGTCCCGGTCGAGCTCGATGACGTGCAGGTGGTCTACTCGCTCGAGCAAAGGCTCGGTGAGCGCGCCCAGACCCGGGCCGATCTCGACGATAGAGTCGCTTGGCTGCGGGTCGATCGCCGCGATGATCCGCTCGATGATCGCGGAATCGACGAGAAAGTGCTGACCAAATCTTTTCCGCGGGACGTGCCGTCGCGTCGCCACCGCGATCAGCGCGCCGCCGACCGCGCCTCGGCCCGTGCCATCTCCATCGCGGTTTCCACGGCCTCGATGAGGCTATCAGCTTGTGCGCGGCCGGTGCCCGCAATGTCGAGCGCCGTGCCATGGTCCACGGACGTGCGGATCATCGGCAGGCCTAGCGTGATGTTGACTCCCTTGCCGAAGCTCGCGTACTTGAGCACAGGAAGGCCTTGATCGTGGTACATCGCCAGCACACAGTCGGCGTTTGCGAGCCGCTCGCGAACAAAGAGCGTGTCGGCCGGCAAAGGGCCTGTGAGCTGCAGTCCTTCGGCGCGTAGCTTCTCGAGGACCGGTCCGATCACGTCATTTTCCTCACGCCCGAAATACCCGCCTTCCCCGGCGTGAGGGTTAAGCCCCGCGACCAGTATCCGGGGAGAGCGAATCCCGAAGTGCGCGGTGAGCTCGGCGGCAAGAACCCGGAGGGTCCGCTCGAGGCTCTCGCGAGTCAGCGCCCGGGGTACGTCCTTCAGCGCGAGATGCGTGGTCGCGAGGGCGACGCGCAGGCCCCCGCCGGCGAGCATCATCACGACGTGCGCGGTGCCCGTGCGCTCGGCGAGGTACTCGGTGTGGCCAACGAAAGGAATCCCCCCGTCGTTAATGACGCTCTTTTGCACCGGTGCGGTGACGAGCGCGGCGAATTCGCCCGACCTGCAACCGGCGAGCGCCCGGTCGAGAAGTGAAATCACATAGCCAGCATTGCGGGGATCGAGCGTACCCGGCCGGCAGGCGTGAGAGAGGGGGAGATGCAGGCACGCGATGGAGCCCGGCTCCGGCGGCGAACCGGGCTCGCGCAGCCTTGCCGGGACCGCGAGCTGCCGGGCGCGCGCTTGGAGCATTTCCCGGTCTCCGAGGAGCACCACGCGGTTCGCCAAATGGCTCGCCGCGAGCGCGAGGCAGATGTCCGGGCCGACTCCCGCCGGTTCGCCCGAGGTCACGGCGATGGCTGCGACCGGTCCGGCATCGGAGGACGCACGCGACCGGTAAGGAACCGGTCTTTCGAGTTGGGCGCTCACTTTTCTTCGAGCCGCAATTCGACGTAGGCGCGGTCGCGCAGCTGGCGCAACCACTCCTGGTAAGCCTCGTCGCCTTTCCTGTCGAGCAAAACCTTGCGCGCTTCGACTCGCTTGCGGTCTGTGGACATGTCCGCGGTACGCCGCTCGAGCACTTGGATGAGGTGCCAGCCGAAGGGAGTCTTGACCGGTTCGCTGACTTCCATGACCTTCAGGTCGGTGATTGCCCGCTCGAACTCGGGCACGGTGTCGCCCGGATACACCCAACCCAGGTCCCCGCCGCGGGAAGCGGAGCCGTCGTCAGAATTCAAGCGGGCGAGCTCGGCAAAATTGACTCCGTTGATGATGCGATCGCGCAAGCCGAGGAGCTTCCGCTTGGCTTCATTTTCGGCGACAAGCTCGCTGGTGCGCGCCAGTATATGGCGGACGTGCGCCTGCTCGACCAGGAGAGGCGCGCCCGCTCCGCGCATTTCGATCAGCTTGATGAAGTGGAATCCCGCAGGACTGCGGAACACGGCGCTCACGTCCCCGGGCTTGAGTCCCTTCAGGGCTTCGACGAACAAGTCCGGAAGCCGCTGCTGGTTGCGCCAGCCTACTACGCCGCCCTGCAGGGCGTCGGTAGAGTCGGAGTACGTTGCGGCGAGCTGGGCAAAGTCGGCTCCGTCCTTGAGCCGCTTGAGCGCCTCCTCGGTTCGGGAACGCCTCGCCTCCACCTGCGCGGGCGTGGCTTGCTCGGGTACCCGAACCAGGATGTGGGCGAGGTTGTATTCGGTCCCGGTTTCTTTGTTTTCGCCCTGCTCGAAAATCAGGTTTTCTATCTCACCTTCGCTGACCGTGAGCTTGCTCGTCACCTCGCGGTCGCGCAGGCGCGTCAGCAGAATCTCATTGCGCAGATCCTCCCGGAAGTCGGCGAAGGGAATGGAGTCGCTCTCGAGCCTCTGCCTGAATTCCGTGAGGGAGAGCTTGTTGCCCTCGGCGACCCGGCTCACGGTGCGATCGAGCTCCAAGTCATCCACTCGCAGACCGGTCTCTCGAGCGTACTGCAGCTGGACTTTCTCGACGATGAGGCGCTCGAGCACCTGGCGCTCGATCTCCGAACGATCGACCCTGGACGTGCCGCGGCGTTGGAGCTCCCTCTGCACTCGGGTGATACGTTCCGACAGCTCGAACTGCGTGATCACTTCCTTGTTGACCACCGCGACTATGCGATCGAGCAGGTCGATGCGCGGAGAGGCGGATTGATCGGGACGCGCAGCCTGCGCGAACGCCGCGCCGCACCCGATCAGCGTCAGTATGGCAAGTCCAACTCTCATGCGATCATGTTCTCTGCGTCAATTGTAGAAGTCAAATTGGCCGTCCGACTTGTTGTCCGAGGCCGGCGCGTTGACCCGCTGGTAGCCCGGAACGTTGCGCTTCAACGCCTCGAGCGGGTTGGACCCAAGGCGTGAAAATCCGTTCAGCTCGAGCTGAAAGAACACGCTCGAAGACGAGGTCCCGGCTGTCAGCGCGAATTTCTGTACGATGACGCGGCTCGTCCAGCACCCGGCCGCGTACTCGAATCCGCCTATGCTCTCGATGATTCGGCTGTCGAGCAGGGAGTAGTTGAACCGCCCGACGCCGTACCAGCGGCCGATGAGCGGCCATTGCGCCGACAAGTCTATCTGCTTGGTCGGACCGGTTTGCGTGACGTCGCCGCTCAGGTAGCGATAGCTGAGGTTGAGCGTCCTCAAGGTCTCGGGCCGATAGCGAGCTGCGAGCGTCAGGCGCTCCGTGCGAAAGTCGCGTTGATCGTATTCGGTGCCGGCGTCCATCGTCCAGGACGAGGACAGACGCCCGGACAACGCCGCCAGCAGGTTCGACGCCTTGTAGGTTCGCGGGACATCGGTCGGGTTGAGGGTCACCTGCTGATCCTTGAAGTAGTAGCGCTGACCGAACGTGCCGCGCATCACTTCCTGGCCGCTCGAAGGCAGCAACAGGCGGGATGTGACCGCGGCGGTGAGCTGGTTCGCATCGTTGATGCGATCGCCTCCGGAGAACATGTTCTCCGAGAAGATCTGCGAGTAATTGAAATCCGCGACGGCGGTATCGAACAGCGGGATCTTATTCTGATCGCGAAACGGGATGTATACGTAAAATAGGCGCGGCTCGAGTGTTTGCGTGACCGTCTGGCCCAGAGCCTGCGTATCCCTTTCGAAGACCAATCCGCTGTCGAGGCTGTAGATGGGCAGAGCACGGGTGATGGAGCCCGGCAGTATTGCAGCCGCTCCGGCCCGGGCGGGAGCGGGCCGCAGCGTGGATATATCCTGGGATGCCGGTACGTTTTGATCCAGCGAGTAGTACGTTGCGCTGAAGCTCACCTTCGGCGTGAGGAAATACTGCGGCGAGATCACCGGCAAGCTCAGACTCGGGAAAACGGTGGTGCGCATTCCGGTCACCAGCGTGGGGTGGCTGAAATTGACGAACTCCTCGGACGATCTGAAATCGAAGCCCGCGATGTCCTGGCGCAAGGTGGTCAAGGTGAGCTGAGGCGTTCGGCCGTAGGGAGGAACGATCGGAGCCTCGGGGTCCTGCAAGACCTGGAACGTTTGAACGCGGGCGGTCGTCGAGTAGCTGCCCGACCCCCACCAGTTGCCGTTGTACGTCACGAAGCCCTCGCGGGGCAGGGTGGTCTGGGAAGTGAGGCTGATGCGCGTCGAGAGGTCGCGGAAGTAATTGTCATCCGACACCTTGTTCAGGTTGAGCCCTCCCAGCAGCGTGCCCCCACGGTTATAGGTCCCGACGAAAGCGATGGCCGAGCGGCCTTCATCGAGGGTCTTGTCGTTCGGGAGCTGCTCCGCGTTGAGCTCGCCTATGTAGTCCTTCCCCATATAGCGAACCTGCTCGACGAGTTGTGTACCGCGCTTCTGCAGGTAGCGGGGCGTGAGCGTCATGTCGTAGTTGGGCGCGAGATTCAGGTAATAGGGAACACCCACCTCGAGTCCGCTCTTGCCGGTAATGCCGGTCTGGAGCGGGAGGAAACCCGATTTGCGCTGATTGTTGAGCGAGAAATCGAACGTGGGCGCAGACATCACGTGCACGCCCTCGAAGTAGATACCCCCCCCGCGTGCCGTACCCACGTCACGCGTGAAATCCAGATCCAGCTCGTCGGCCCTGATATACCAGCCGTCGTCGCCCGGCTTGCACGAGGTGAAGACGCCGTCCTTGATTCGGTACTTGTCCTCTCCCAGGATTTCCATGGATGCAGCCTGTCCGCGCCCCGCGATGGGTTCCCGATTGACCCTGGCCCGCGGAGCGAGCGTGAAGTCGGGCTTCTCGAATATTCCCGTCTCATCCCTCAACGAATACCGCAGAGAAGGTCCACTCAGCGTGTCGCTGCCGCGCTGCAGGCGGACGCCGCCTTTCGCTTCCACCTCCTCCCTGGCCTCCGAATATCTGAGAAAGTCCGCTCGGATCGAAAGGTCGCCCTGGCGCAAGGTTGCGTTACCCTGCGCGGTCGTGTCTTGTCTCGAAGTGCCCTCGATCCGGTCGGCATCGAGAGTGATCGGCGCGGAGGGATCGGGTTTTACCTGGTTCCCGGGACGCGTCGGCTGGAGTCCCTGCCCCTGCGCCCACGCCGATGCGGAACATAGCAGCGCGATTGCCAGCGCTGCAAAGCGGGCGGGGGGAAAAGACATATCGCGGGGCGAGTACGATGGGGCTGCCGGGGTGGGTGCTAAAATCGCACAAATTAAGGGTGAAGGCAATCCTTTGTTTCAGGAGGAGTTTTGGAACGCGTTGAGCAGCTGCGGCAATGGTTGAGCACGACCCTCTGGGGCGAGCTCAGCATCGCCCCGGCTTCCGACGACGCGAGCTTCCGACGCTATTTCCGAATCCGGCGAGCAGGTACGCAGCCCTCGCTCATCGCGATGGATGCTCCACCCGACAAGGAAAGCTGCTTGCAGTTCGTGCGGGTGGCCGGCCTTTTTGCCCAGGCCGGCGTGCACGTTCCTGCAATTCATGCCCAGGACCTCGTCCAGGGTTTTCTTCTGCTCTCGGATCTCGGTGACACGACCTATTTGAATGCACTCGACGAGCGCAGCGCCGGACCGCTCTACGGACAAGCCCTCGACGCGCTCGTCCGGATTCAGGTGGCGAGCCGACCCGGCGTGCTGCCAGAATACGATCGCGATCTGCTCGAGCGAGAAATGCGCCTGTTCCCGGACTGGTACGTCGCCCGGCAATTGCAGCGAGTACTCGGCCCCGCGCAGGCCGAGAATCTCGAGAAAGCCATTTCTGCGATCCTCGCCAACAACCTCGGCCAGCCGCGCGTATTCGTGCACCGCGACTACCACTCGCGCAACCTCATGGTATGCGAGCCCTGTCCTGGCATTCTCGATTTCCAGGACGCGGTGTACGGACCGATCACCTACGACCTCGTTTCGCTCCTGCGCGACGCCTACATCGCCTGGGAGGAGGACCGCGTCATCGATTGGACGGTCCGTTACTGGGAAAAGGCGCGCAGCGCGGGCCTTCCGGTCGCCGGGGACTTCGCCAGCTTCTATCGCGATTTCGAGTGGATGGGAGCCCAGCGGCAGCTGAAAGTCCTGGGAATCTTTGCACGCCTTTCGATCAGGGACGGCAAGAACGGCTATCTGAAAGACCAGCCCCGCGTGATGAGCTACCTGCGCCGCGCCTGCGAGCGCTACCGCGAGCTCATGCCGCTCGCGCGCCTGCTCGACGAGCTCGATACGACCGAGAAGCGCGTCGGCTACACATTCTGAACGGACCCATGAAGGCGATGATTCTCGCGGCCGGGCGGGGCGAGCGCATGCGGCCCCTCTCGGACGCGATGCCCAAGTGCCTTCTCGAAGTTCGCGGAAAACCTCTCATTGCGTGGCTGATCGAGGCGCTCGTGCGCTCGGGGGTACGCGAGATCGTCATCAATCACGCGCACCTGGGCCACCTGATCGAGGCGGCGCTCGGCGACGGCCGCGCTTTTGGCGTTTCGATCCGCTACTCACCCGAGGTCCAGGCGCTCGAAACTGCGGGAGGCATCGCCAAGGCGCTTCCCCTGCTGGGCCCGTCGCCGTTCCTCGCCGTGAACAGCGACATCTTTTGCGACTTCGATTTCTCCGGGCTCGTCACACGCGCGCTGGGCCGACATCTCGCGCATCTGGTGCTCGTCGCGAATCCCTCCCACCATCCGCAGGGGGACTTCGCCCTGCACGAATCGCTGGTCAGCGAAGCGGGCGGTCCGAAATTGACTTTCAGCGGCATAGGCCTCTACCGACCCGAGCTCTTCGCGAGCGTAAAACCCGGTTCCAAGGGACAGATCGCGCCGCTGCTGCGAGCGGCCATGGGGCGCGCCCTGGTCTCGGGTCAATTGCACGGCGGGGAGTGGCACGATGTCGGCACGCCGCAGCGTCTCGCCGAGCTGAATGAACCGGCTTGATCGCCCCGCAGAAGCAGACGACAATTCGCAGATGGACACGGTCAACACGCTCTCGCGCTGCGCCGAACGCCGCCACTCCCTGCAGCTGCGCATGGGACAGGGCGTGGCGGTCATTCCGACCGCGCCGGCGCGCGTGCGCAATCGCGACAGCGAATACCTGTACCGCTTCGACAGCTACTTCTATTATTTGAGCGGATTTTCGGAACCCGATGCGGTGCTCGTGCTCGTCGCGGGACACCAGCCGAAATCGGTTCTCTTCTGCCGCAATCGAGATCCGGCGCGCGAGCTCTGGGACGGCGTGCGCATCGGTCCCGAAGGCGCCAAAACGAACTTCGGCGTGGATGAGGCTTTCCCCATCGGGGCGCTCGATGAGCAGATGCCCAGGCTTCTCGCCAATCAGCCGGTGCTCCACTACGCGCCCGGCGCCGATCCGGCCTGGGATGCGCACATCATGGGTTGGCTGAACGAGGTTCGCGCGCAGGCCCGATCCGGGATCGCGGCTCCGGCCGAGATCCGCGATCTGCGCACAGCGCTCGACGAAATGCGCCTCTTCAAGGACGACAGCGAGCTCGCGGTGATGCGCCGCGCCGCGGCGATATCGGCCGCCGCGCACGAGCGCGCGATGCGCGCGACGCGCCCCGGGCGAGGCGAATACGAGATCGAGGCCGAGCTGCTCTACGAGTTCCGCCGCCGCGGATCCCAATACCCCGCCTACACTCCCATCGTCGCCGGAGGAGCCAACGCGTGCATCCTGCACTACCGCGAGAACAGCGCGCGCCTCGCCGACGGCGATCTCCTCTTGATCGACGCGGGTTGCGAGCTCGACGGCTACGCATCGGATGTCACGCGCACTTTTCCGGTCAACGGGAAATTCAGCGGGTCGCAGAAAGACATCTACGAGCTGGTGCTCGCGGCTCAAGCCGCGGCGATCGCGGCCGTGAAGGCAGGGAATCGCTGGGACGAGCCCCACAACGCCGCGGTAAGCGTCCTGGCGCGCGGGTTCGTCGACCTTGGCCTGTGCAGCGGTACGGTCGAAAAGGTGATCGAAACCGAAGACTACAAGCGTTTTTACATGCACCGCACCGGGCATTGGCTCGGCCTCGATGTCCACGACGCGGGGGAATACAAATCGGGAGGCGAATGGCGTCGACTCGAGCCTGGGATGACCCTCACGGTCGAACCGGGCTGCTACGTACGGCCTGCCGACAACGTACCGAGACCGTTCTGGAATATCGGCGTGCGCATCGAAGACGATGTCGCCGTGACCACCGATGGCTGCGAGGTATTGACCGCGGCCGCGCCCAAATCGGTCCGCGCTCTGGAGGCGCTCGTTGGCCGCGACTGAGCTTGTCGATGTCGCCATCGCGGGCGGCGGGCCGGTGGGGTGTGCGCTGGCGCTCGCTCTGGCGGGGAGCGGCGTATCGGTCGCCCGGATCGCCGGCGAGACCGACCTCGCAGACCGGCCGATTGCGCTTTCCCACGGCAGCCGCCTGATCCTCGAACGTCTGGACGCATGGAGCTCGGTTTCGTGCAGCGCCATCCAGACCATCCATATTTCCCAGCAGGGGTTCGGCAGAACGGTCCTGCGCTGCTCGGACTACGGGCTGCCGGCGCTCGGGTACGTGGTTGCCTACTCCGCGCTGGCCGCGAATCTGGCCAAGCGCACTTCCGCCATCGCCGGGAGCGTGACGAGCTGGGAGCTCTGCGGCGACGAAATCGTCCTGAGATTCGCCGCGGATGGAAACGAATCGAGCCTGAAGGCGCGGCTGCTCGTGCTGGCCGACGGCGGGCTGAATCGCGACACCAGCCGCGTCACGGACTACGGCCAGCAGGCCATCGTCGCCGAGGTTGCCGCCGAAAGGGCGTCGAGCGGCACTGCGTGGGAGCGCTTCACTTTCGAGGGGCCGCTCGCGCTGCTCCCCTTCGGAGATCGCCACGCCCTGGTATGGAGCGCGAGTCCGACGACGGCCGAGAAGCTGCGCGGCCTTCCCGACCGCGAGTTTCTGGCGCGCCTGAGTCAGGCTTTCGGCGGACGGCTCGGGGAGTTCCGTTCGACGGGCCCCCGATCTACCTTTCCGCTGTCTTTGCGCCGCGGCGCCATCCACCCCGCGCCCCGAGTTCTCGCGATCGGCAACGCCGCGCAAACGCTCCACCCAGTTGCCGGGCAGGGGCTCAATCTCGGACTGCGCGATGCATGGGAATTGGCTCGGATGTTGCTTGATGTCGAAAAGGAAGAAGTCGGCGCGCCGCGCCTTCTCGCGCGCTTCGCCCGCAGCCGCAGTCTCGACCGCTATGCGGGAATCGGCTTCACCGATTTTCTGGTCAGGATGTTCTCGAATTCGGTGCCGCCTCTCGCGCTGGCGCGCGGCGCTGGCCTCGCGATGCTCGATATTCTTCCGCCCGCCCGCCATTTTCTCGCCCGCCGCATGATTTTCGGAGCGCGCGCTCTACCTTAGACCTACGCCGCGCCCGCCTTCCCTCGCGCCGTCCACCGCACGCAAGTTTGTCGCGCGAAAGCGTCGAAAGGCTTCCCTTCGTGCTCGCGTTTAGGTATAGAATTCGCTCCTTCCGAAAAAATTCCGTGATCGTCGATGCGAATCGGTTCGCGCACGTTGCGAAATAATCTGTTTGTCGCGCCGATGGCCGGCGTCACCGACCGCCCCTTCCGGCAGCTGTGCAAGCAATTCGGCGCAGGCCTCGCCGTATCGGAAATGGTGGCATCGAACTCGCTCCTCTGGGGTAGCGAGAAAACGCGCCGCCGCGCCAATCACGACGGCGAAGTCGAGCCGATATCGGTCCAGATCGCCGGCGCGGATCCGGCCATGATGGCCGACGCCGCGCGCTTCAACGTCGAGCACGGCGCCCAGATCATCGATATCAACATGGGGTGCCCGGCAAAGAAAGTCTGCAATACCATGGCCGGCTCGGCGCTCCTCAAGGACGAGCCGCTCGTGGGTCAGATCCTCGAATCCGTTGTGAAGGCCGTGGACGTGCCCGTCACGCTGAAGTTTCGCACCGGCTGGGACATGGCCAACAAGAACGCGCTCACGGTGGCGAGAATCGCCGAGGAAAGCGGCGTGCAGCTCCTGTCCTTGCACGGACGCACGCGCGCCTGCGGATTCTCCGGCCAGGCGGAGTACGACACGATCCGCGAGGTCAAGCAATCGACGCGTCTGCCCGTCGTGGCGAACGGCGACATCACCACTCCCGAGGAAGCCCGGCACGTTCTCGAATACACCGGCGCCGACGGGATCATGATCGGTCGCGCGGCACAGGGCCGCCCCTGGATCTTCCGCGAGATCGGACACTTTCTCGCCACCGGCGAGAGGCTTCCCCATCCGCTGGTCTCGGAGATTCACACGGTGCTGATCGCGCACTTGCACGACCTCTATTCGTTCTACGGCACCGAACGAGGAGTCAAGGTCGCGCGCAAGCATATCTCCTGGTACACAAAAGGACTCGCCGGCTCGGCGAGCTTCCGGCACCGCATGAATCAATTGGAGAGCTGCGGAGAACAGCTCGCCGCAGTCAACGGATTTTTCGAGCAGCTCGGGCGCGAAGACCAGCGCCTGCGCTACGAGGTGGAGTTGGCGGCATGAAGCAAACGAGCGAGATCGCGGACTGCGTGCGCCGCTCTCTGGAGCGCTACTTCAAGGATCTCGACGGAGCAAAGCCGCGCGCCATCTACGACATGGTGCTGAAGAACGTCGAGCGCCCGATGCTCGAGGTGGTGCTCGACCGCGCCGCAGGGAACCAGTCGGTCGCCGCCGAGATGCTCGGGATCAACCGCAACACGCTGCGAAAGAAGATGCAGTCGCATAAAATAAGAATGTGATTCCCATCCGGAGGGCGCTGATCAGCGTTTCCGACAAGGCCGGCCTCGCCGAGTTCGCGCGGGGACTGGCCCGATTCAAGATCAAGATTCTTTCGACCGGGGGCACGGCCAAGTTCCTCGCCGACCACGGCGTCCCGGCGACCGAGGTCGCCGACCACACCGGATTCCCTGAAATGCTGGACGGACGGGTGAAGACGCTGCATCCGCGGGTTCACGCGGGCATCCTCGCCCGGCGGGATTCGCCAGACCACCTCGCGGCGATCCGGTCGGCCGGCATAGAACCCATCGACCTGGTCGTGGTCAACCTCTATCCGTTCGCGCAAACCGTCGCGAATCCCGATTGCACCCTCACCGAAGCGGTCGAGAACATCGACATCGGCGGGCCCAGCATGCTGCGCGCGGCGGCGAAGAACTACGCCGGCGTGGCCGTCGTCACCGACCCATCGGACTATCCGAAAGTGCTGGCGGAGATGCAGGAGCGCGAGGCGGCCTTGAGTGAGAACACGCGCTTCGCGCTGGCTCGAAAGGCGTTTGCGCACAGCGCTGCGTACGAGGCCGCGATCAGCAATTACCTCACGGCGCTCGCGCCCGGCGGAAAACCGGCCCCTTTCCCGGGAACACTCACGCTTCAGTTCGAAAAGCTGCAGGACCTGCGTTACGGCGAGAATCCGCATCAACTCGCCGCGTTCTACCGCGACGCGCATCCGGCGCAAGGCGGGCTCGCCGGCTATGCCCAGGTCCAGGGCAAAGAGCTGTCCTTCAACAACATCGCCGACGCCGACGCCGCCTGGGAGTGCGTCAAGAATTTCGACCAGCCCGCGTGTGTCATCGTCAAGCACGCGAATCCCTGCGGCGCAGCGATCGGGCGTTCCCTGCACGAGGCGTACGATCGCGCCTTTGCCACCGACCCGACCTCCGCCTTCGGCGGCGTCGTCGCCTTCAATGGCGGATTGGACGCAGCGACCGCGGAGGCGGTGTGCAAGCCGTTCGTCGAGGTCGTGATCGCCCCCGAATTCGACGCCGGGGCGCGCACGGCGTTCTCCGCCAAGCCGAATGTGCGCGTCCTGTCGGTCGGACTCGCGCGCAGCGCGCAGGCCTACGATTTCAAGCGCGTCGGCGCCGGGCTCCTGGTTCAGACGCCCGACGATCGCAGGGTGGAACCTTCCGAGTTGCGCACGGTCACGCGCGCGAAGCCCGGCTCGGGACAACTCGGAGACCTGTTGTTCGCGTGGCGGGTGGCAAAGTACGCCAAGTCGAATGCGATCGTGTTCTGCAAGGACGGACGCACGCTCGCCGTCGGCGCCGGCCAGATGAGCCGGGTCGACGCGGCTCGTGTCGCAGAATTCAAGGCGAAGGAAGTGGGGCTGTCCCTCGCGGGCTCGGTGGTTGCGTCGGATGCCTTCTTTCCGTTCCGAGACGGCATCGACGTGGTCGCGCGCGCCGGCGCAAAGGCGGTGATCCAGCCCGGCGGCAGCATCCGCGACGACGAAGTGATCGCGGCCGCGGACGAGCTGGGCCTCGCCATGGTGTTTACCGGCGTTCGGCATTTCCGGCACTGATGAAGCTGCTCGTCATCGGCTCGGGAGGCAGGGAGCACGCGATCGCGTGGCGCCTCGCGCAGAACCCGCGTGTACAGAAGGTGTTCGTCGCGCCGGGAAACGGCGGCACCGCGCGCGAAAACGGTCTTGAGAACATCGCGATCTCCGAAATAGGCAAGCTCGCCGAGTTCGCGCTTGCCGAAGGTATCCACCTCACCGTGGTCGGGCCCGAGGCGCCGCTCGCCGAAGGCATCGTCGATGTATTCCAATCCAAGGGGCTGCGGATCTTCGGGCCGACCCGGGCCTGCGCGCAACTGGAGAGCTCGAAGCAGTTCGCCAAGGAATTCATGACGCGCCACCGCATTCCCACCGCGGCGTTCGCGACCTTCGAGGAAGCCCGTCCCGCACACGCGTACGTCGACGAGCGCGGAGCGCCTATCGTCGTCAAGGCCGACGGGCTCGCCGCGGGGAAAGGCGTCATCGTCGCCGGGACCAAGGAAGAAGCCCATCGCGCGATCGAACAGATCCTCGTGGAGCGGACCATGGGGACCGCGGGCCGCCGGGTGGTGATCGAGGAATTCCTCGAAGGCGAGGAGGCGAGCTTCATTGTTCTTGCCGACGGGAAACACGTGCTGCCGCTTGCCACGAGCCAGGACCACAAGCGCCTCAGGGACGGCGATCAGGGCCCCAACACCGGCGGCATGGGCGCGTATTCGCCCGCCCCCGTCGTGACCCCCGAGCTGCACGCCCGCGTCGTGCGCGAAGTGATCCAGCCGGTGCTCACGGGAATGGCCGAGGAAGGCCACCGCTACGTCGGCTTCCTCTACGCCGGTCTGATGATCGACGGCGCGGGCAATCCGCGCGCGCTGGAATTCAACTGCCGGCTCGGCGATCCGGAAACGCAGCCGATCCTGCTGCGCCTCAGGAGCGACCTGTTCGATATGATCGAGGGGGCGGTCGAGGGAAAGCTCGATCGACTCGAGGCGGACTGGGACCGCCGCGCCGCCCTCGGGGTGGTGATCGCGGCAGCGCGCTATCCCGACTCTCCGAGGAAGGGCGACGCCATCACCGGCCTTCCCGCGGCGAGCGAAGACCTTCGCGTGTTCCATTCGGGCACCGCACTCGAGGACGGATCGGTCGTCACCAGCGGCGGGCGTGTCTTGTGCGTGACCGCCCTCGGCGACTCGATCAAGGCGGCGCAGCGGCGAGCGTACGAGGCCGTGGAGGGAATTCGCTTCGAGGGTATGCAATACCGGCGCGACATCGGCTTTCGAGCCACCGCCGCAAAGCCATGAATCCGGGCGCGGTCGGCGATTACCTCGTCGAGCTCCAGAATCGCATCGCGGCGGAGCTGGAGCGCATCGACGGCCAGCCCTTCCGGCATGATCGCTGGCAGCGCGACGAAGGGGGAGGCGGCGACAGTCGCATCATCGAGGACGGAGGCGTTTTCGAGCGCGGCGGGGTGAATCTCTCCCGCGTGCAAGGCGAGCGGCTGCCGCCTTCGGCGAGCGCGGCCCGGACGGAGCTTGCCGGACGAGGCTTCGAGGCGATGGGCGTTTCTCTGGTGCTTCACCCGCGCAATCCCTTCGTGCCGACCGTGCACATGAACGTGCGTTTCCTCGTCGCGGCCAAGGCGGGAAGCGATCCGATATGGTGGTTCGGCGGCGGAATGGATCTCACGCCCTACTACGGCTTCGAAGAGGACGCGCGCCACTTCCACCTCACGTGCCGGCAGGCGCTCGAGACCTTCGGGCCGGACCACTATCCCCGATTCAAGCGCTGGTGCGACGAATACTTTTTTCTCAAGCACCGCGGCGAGCCGCGCGGCATCGGCGGGATCTTCTTCGACGATTTGAACGACGGCGGCTTCGAGCAGTGCTTCGGATTGATGCGGAGCGTCGGCGATCATTTCTTGCCCGCGTACCTGCCGGTGCTCGAGCGCCGCAGGAACCTCCCTTACGGGGAGCGCGAGCGCGATTTCCAGGCGTACCGGCGCGGCCGCTATGTCGAGTTCAATTTGGTATACGATCGCGGCACCCTGTTCGGGCTGCAATCGGGCGGGCGCGCTGAGTCGATACTGATGTCGCTGCCGCCGCTCGTGAAGTGGCGCTACGACTGGAAACCGGACGCCGGGACCGAGGAGGGGAGGCTCTACCGCGATTTCCTGCGCCCCAGGGATTGGCTCGGCTAACAACGTTGACGGAGAAAACAAGCATGGAGAAGCGCAAGCTGGGAAGGAACGGACCCGAGGTCCCGGCGCTGGGCCTGGGCTGCATGGGCATGACCGGAATCTACGGTGAACCCAACGAAGCCGAGTCGATCGCGACCATCCACCGCTCGATCGACCTCGGCGTCAACCTGATCGTTACCTCGGACGCGTACGGAGCGGGAACCAACGAGGAGCTGGTCGG
>Ga0137409_10003478_pt1 | contig 16664 bp, 23 predicted proteins | sample CZODoug1_16funga_FD_122059 | JGI IMG/M metagenome (GOLD analysis project Ga0137409, IMG submission 122059) | Vadose zone soil fungal communities from Angelo Coast Range Reserve, California, USA - CZODoug1_16fungal (Hybrid Assembly) | ecosystem: Environmental > Terrestrial > Soil > Vadose zone... | reverse complement strand
CCGCGCCGGTATTATGCAATTGGCGGCACGGACTTCATCCCCGCATCGGCCCACTTCGTGAACGAGTGGATCACCATTGCGGCGTTGATCGTGGGCGCCGTCCAAATAGTGTTTTTGTACAACCTGGCCTGGAGCTATTTCAAAGGCAAGCCATCGGGCGGCAATCCCTGGAACGCCACCACATTGGAGTGGCAAACCCCTCACACCCCGCCGAGGCATGGCAACTTTGGCCCGACGCTGCCGTTGGTGTACCGCTGGGCCTACGATTACAGCGTGCCGGGCGCCGACCAGGACTTCATACCGCAGAACGTCCCGCCGCGAGAGGTCACCCGTACTAGCAACAAGACGTAGGCGGCGAGGAATCCAACGACGTGAGTAGGTTCCATGAGCTGATGGTCAAGCCTTGGGTGCCCGCTGAGGGTATCGTCGAAAATCTTGGCGATAGAGACACCACTTCCCGGGCTGCGAGGAAACTCGCTCTGCGGGTGTTTCTCGCGGTAGTCGCGGTCCTGTTCACGCTTCTGGTCATCGCCTATGCAGGCCGCATGGCGTATGAGGACTGGCGTCCCGCGCCTCAGCTGAAGCTGCTATGGGCGAATACGCTGGTGCTGATATTGAGCAGCGTCGCCTTGCAATGGGCGCAGTATTCAGTGCGTCGCGGGCAGATGGACGCCATGCGGGTCGGCCTGCTTGCTGCCGGCGCCTTCACGGTTGTTTTTCTGTTCGGGCAGGTCCTGGCCTGGCGGCAGCTGGGCGCGATGGTTCATTTCGAGATGACGAACCCTGCCATCGCGTTTTTTTATCTGATCACAGGATTGCATGGGCTGCACCTGCTGGGCGGTCTGGTGGCCTGGGGCAGGACCGTCGCCAGAGTGTGGGGCGATTTTGACGTTGCGAAGATCAGGCACAGCGTCGAGCTGTGTACTCTTTACTGGCACTTCCTGCTTGGGGTTTGGGTGGTCCTTTTTGGTCTGCTGTTTTCAGGGAATAATCTGGACATCTTGTTGAAGCTCTGCGGGATCAGGTAACAGGCCCAAAAGAATATGACACCAGCTATTCGGACAAGTACGGCAGATCCCGTTGCGTTGCCTGAAGGCATCCAGGGCATCGTCGCCGACTGGTCCTCGGACCAGCGGGCGTTCAAGAACGTCCCCTGGGGCAAGGCGATGATGTGGATCTTCCTCCTCAGCGATACCTTCATCTTCAGTTGTTTCCTGATCTCGTACATGACGGTGCGCATGTCCACCACGGACCCCTGGCCCAACCCGAGCGAGGTCTTCGCCTTGACGCTCTGGGGCAAGAAGATCCCGCTCATCCTGATCGCCATCATGACCTTCGTCCTGATCAGCAGCAGCGGGACGATGGCCATGGCGGTCAACTTCGGCTATCGAAAGGATCGCGTCAAGACCTTTGTCTTGTTGCTGATCACCGCGGCGTTGGGGGCCACGTTCGTCGGCATGCAGGCGTTCGAGTGGACCAAGCTGATCGTCGACGAGGGGATCCGTCCCTGGGGCAACCCCTTGGGCGCGGCGCAGTTTGGCTCGACCTTTTTCATGATCACGGGTTTCCACGGCACTCACGTGTCGATCGGGGTGATTTTCCTGATCATCGTGGCCATCAAGGTCATACGGGGAGATCTGGATCACGAGAGGCCGGGCTTTCTGACCGGCAGGAAGGGAAAATACGAGATCGTCGAGATCATGGGCCTGTATTGGCACTTCGTCGATCTGGTGTGGGTATTCATCTTCGCAGTCTTCTATCTTTGGTGAGGTAAATCGTGGCGGCGCACGTAGAGGGGCAGCAACATCCGATCGGCATCTATCTCAAGATCTGGGGATTGCTGTTCGTTCTCAGCACGGCGTCTTATCTTGTCGACTACTTCCATTTCCAGGGTTACCTCAGGTGGTTTCTGATCATCACCTTCATGCTGATGAAAGCGGGACTGATCGTGGCCGTCTTCATGCACATGCTCTGGGAGCGGCTGGCCATGGTGTACGCCATTTTGGTCCCGACGACGTTGCTGATGGTGCTTTTGGGCATTGGAGCACTCGAAGCGGACTACACCTTTTTTACGCGGGGTGTGTTTTTCCTGAAGGGATTGTTCTAGCAATGATCAAAAGCCTTTCGATCATTCTTGGGATCAGCGTGGTGCTGATGCTGTTTATTTTCCTTCTCGTGGGCCATCACCGCAACATCCCCGACCGGGTCCGACAGGACCGCAGCGAGCTGCTGGGCGCCGGTTCGAGTGTGGCCGAGCGGGTCGGCGTCCCTGCGGCGGAAACTCAGCGGGAGCCGGTGAAAAAAGCGGCGACTGCGCCGGCGCCCAGCCGCCCCTGAGCAACGCCGGGGGTCAGGGCCTCAAGCTCCCGCACCACTTTGAAACGCTTGCTGATCGCCTCCGCATCATGGGGCGGCGTGAACACGGCATGGTAGCGGGCTTGCGGATCCACCAGAAATACCGCCGCAGTGTGAGAGACGGGGTAGTTTTCCATACCCGGTGTGATCGCCACCTCATACGCGGCGCCGAGTTGACTCGCCAGGTTAGCGATCTGCGCGTTGTCTCCCGTCACGCCGAGAAAGGCCGTATCGAAATATTCCACGTATTGCCCGAGCTTGCTCGCGGTATCGCGATTTGGATCTACCGAGACAAAGACGAACTGGAGATCTTCGCCGCCGGCCGTATTCCTGGCGATGTTGTCGCGCACGCGGGCCAGCACCGCCAGGGTCGTCGGACAGACGTCGGGGCAGTAGGTGAAGCCGAAAAAGAGAAACGACCATTTGCCCTTCAGGCTTGCAAGGTCAAATACCCGATTCTTATGATCGGTGAGCGCAAAGGCCGCAAGCGGCTTCGGCTCGGGAAACAAGGTGATCACCCGATCCGGCAGCAACATGGCCCGCGAATCGTGTTCCCGATAGACGTCAGCGAGCCACACTCCGGCAAGGATCGCGGCCAGCGCGACGCTGGTGATCATGATGCTGAACTTGAGAGACATTGAAAGTTATGACGCTCAGGCCTTCTTCACGTACGCCGAACACCAGCCCTTGCCGGCTACCTGCTTGTTTGCGAAGAGCGGACAGGCGCCCCAGGCGTCGGTGGGCTTGCCCTGATAAAGCGTGCAGTTCGCGCAGTTCTGTCCGGCCAGGTATTTCGCGAACTTGGCCTTGTCCACCTTGGTTGCGTCGTGCTTGTAGCCGAGGCTTTGCGCCTGCGCATCTTTCTCGTCCACCCTGGCGGCCTGCGCGGCGGCCTTGCCGGCACTGCCTGCGATGGCGGCCGACACCACCGCCAGCGAACCCGCTTTCAGGAAATCGCGACGGCCGGTATCGATACGGTTTTGCTTCATGTAAATGGTCTCCACACGGTTGAGATAAAACTGCCTGCAGCGCCATCATAAACGTGTTCTTGGCTATACTGCGCAGACTCGCAAAGCCGCTTCGATGCCGATCTCAAGTGCAACTGCTCGATTTCCTCGGGCACCCAGCATCGCAGCCGGCGCGGCCGTTTTCCTCGGGTTGACCTTTTCGGGCCTGGCGCTGGCGCTGGAGTGGAACCTGCAGCCGGCCGCAAGCGGGCTCGCCGCCGAAATTCACGACCTGCACGAGTACGTGATGATCCTGTGCACCGCGATCTTCGTCGGCGTGTTCGGCTTCATGTTCTGGTCGGTGTACGCGCACCGCAAGTCGAAGGGCCACCAGGCCGAGCAGTTCCACGAGAACACCACGGTCGAGATGCTGTGGACGGTGATCCCGGCGATCATCCTGGTGATCATCGCCTGGCCGGCGACCCGCCTCGTGGTGGCGCAGAAGGACACCGCGGCGGCCGACCTGACGATCAAGGTCACCGGAATCCAGTGGAAATGGGCCTACGACTACATCGACGGCGAGGGCGAGGGCATCAGCTTCATCTCGACCCTGACCACGCCGCGCGAGCAGATCGAAGGCCGCCAGGCGAAAGGCGAACACTACCTCCTCGAGGTCGACAACGAGCTGGTAGTCCCGGTCAACAGGAAGATCCGCATCATCGCCACCGCGGCCGACGTGATCCATGCGTGGTGGGTCCCGGCCTTCGGCGTCAAGCAGGACGCGATTCCCGGCTTCCTGCGCGACACCTGGTTCCGGGCCGCGAAGACCGGAGTCTTCCGCGGCCAGTGCGCCGAGCTGTGCGGCAAGGAGCACGGCTTCATGCCGGTCGTGGTGCGCGTGGTTTCGCAGGAGGACTACAGCAAGTGGGTCGGCGACAAGAAACAGGCGCTGGTCGGGCAGGCCGATGACCCGGGCAAGAAGTTGAGCCTCGAGGACCTGAAGGCTCGCGGCGAGAAGGTCTACGCGGCGAACTGCGTCGCCTGCCACCAGGCGAGCGGCAAAGGCATGCCGCCGGTGTTCCCGCCGCTCGACGGCTCGAAGATCGCCACCGGCGCCAAGGCGCGGCATATCGACATGGTGCTGAACGGCAAGCCGAACACCGCCATGGTGGCGTTCGGCAAGCAGCTTGCCGACACCGAGATCGCCGCCGTGATCACCTACGAGCGCAATTCCTGGGGCAATCGGGCGGGGGAAGTACAGCCAGGCGAAGTCAGAGCACGGCGCAAATAGGATTTGGGAGAAAACCATGAGCGCAGTCGTCGACAGCCACGGACACGGGCACGCACACGACTACGGCGACCACCATGGTGGTTACGGCGGGATCATGCGGTGGATCACCACCACCAACCACAAGGACATCGGCACGCTGTACCTGTGGTTCAGCCTCCTCATGTTCGGCGTCGGCGGGATCATGGCGGTGGTGATCCGCGCCGAGCTGTTCTCGCCGGGCCTGCAGTTCGTCGACCCCGACTTCTTCAACCAGCTGACCACCATGCACGGCCTGATCATGATTTTCGGCGCGATCATGCCGGCCTTCGTCGGCTTCGCGAACTGGCAGATCCCGATGATGATCGGCGCGCCCGACATGGCGTTCGCGCGCCTCAACAACTGGTCGTTCTGGCTGCTGCCGTTCGCGTCTACGCTGCTCGTCCTGTCGTTCCTGATGCCGGGAGGCGCGCCCGGGGTGGGCTGGACGATGTACGCGCCGCTCACGGTGCAGATGGGCATGGGCATGGATTTCACGATCTTTGCCGTCCACCTGCTCGGCATGAGCTCGATTCTCGGCGCGATCAACATCATCACCACCATCCTCAACCTGCGCGCGCCGGGGATGACGCTGCTGAGGATGCCGCTGTTCGTGTGGACCTGGCTGATCACCGCCTACCTGCTGCTGGCGGTGATGCCGGTGCTCGCCGGCGCGGTCACCATGACGCTCACCGACCGGCACTTCGGCACCACTTTCTTCAACGCCGCCGGCGGCGGCGACCCGGTGCTCTACCAGCACATCTTCTGGTTCTTCGGCCACCCCGAGGTGTACGTCGTCGCGCTGCCCGCTTTCGGCGTCATCTCGCAGGTGATCCCGGCGTTCTCGAGAAAGCCGCTGTTCGGCTACGCCTCGATGGTGTACGCCACCGCGGCGATCGCGATCATCTCGTTCATCGTGTGGGCGCACCACATGTACACGACGGGCATGCCGGTGACCGGCCAGCTGTTCTTCATGTACGCGACGATGCTGGTCGCGGTGCCCACGGGCGTGAAGGTGTTCAACTGGGTGGCGACGATGTGGAAGGGGTCGCTGTCGTTCGAGACGCCGATGCTGTTCGCGATGGGCTTCCTGTTCATGTTTACCCTCGGCGGCTTCACCGGCCTGGTGCTGTCGATCGTGCCGGTCGACATCCAGCTGCAGGACACCTACTACGTGGTGGCGCATTTCCACTACGTGATGGTGGCCGGGGCGCTGTTCGCGGCGTTCGCCGGCATCTATTTCTGGCTGCCGAAGTGGACCGGCAGGATGTACCACGAGACGCTCGGCAAGATCCACTTCTGGCTGACGCTGGTCTTCTTCAACATGATCTTCTTCGTGCAGCACTTCCTGGGCCTCGCCGGCATGCCGCGGCGCATCCCGGACTATCCCCTGATGTTCGAGACCTGGAACCAGATCTCGTCGCTCGGCGCGTTCGGCATGGGGCTGGCGCAGCTGCTGTTCGTTTATATCGTGGTGAAGTGCATCCGCAGCGGGGCGCCTGCGCCGCAGAAGCCCTGGGACGGCGCCGACTCGCTGGAGTGGACGCACCTGCCGACGCCGGCGCCGTACCACAGCTTCGAAACCCCGCCGGTACTGAGGTGATGGACTTATTCCTACGATGACCAAGAACCTCAAGACGGCACTCGTCCTGGCCTCCATCGCGCTGACGTTCTTCGCCGGCATCATCGCGAAGTACTGGTTTTTGAGCCGATGAACCTCGAGCAGGCAAACCGACGCCTGTCCGTGCGCCTCGCGGTGATCGCGCTCGGCATGTTCGGCTTCGGCTTCGCGCTGGTGCCGTTCTACAGCCAGATCTGCGCCGCGCTCGGAGTGAACAGCCTGACGCAGCCGGACAGCGTTTCCAATACGCAGGTCGATGCATCGCGCACGGTGACCATCGAGCTCGATTCCAACACCCGCGACCTGCCCTGGCGCTTCCGGCCGCTGGTGAATCACGTGCAGGTCCACCCCGGCGAGCTCGCCACGGTGGAGTACGAAATCGTCAACCAGCGCGCCGCGCCGGTGACCGGCCAGGCGGTGCCGAGCTACGGCCCGCAGTTCGCCGGCGAGTACTTCAAGAAGCTCGAATGCTTCTGCTTCACGCAGCAGACGCTCGCGCCCGGCGAGACGCGGCGCATGCCGGTGACCTTCGTGGTGGATCCGAAGCTGCCCAGGGGCGTCAGTACGATCACGGTTTCCTACACCTTCTTCGAGGTCGCGGGGCGCGGGGGCAAGTCGTGATCGAGGCGGTCAAAGCCGTGCTCTCCGGCTTCATCGGCATCCGGCGCAGGGCCGACGCCGAGAAAACGCCGCTCAACCCGGTGCACGTGATCATCCTCGCCGTGGTGTTCGTCGTGCTTTTCATACTGACCCTGGCCACGATCGTGCACTTCGTGACCAGCTGAACCAGGGGAACAAAATGGCGCAAAACGCATCCACGCATGGCGCGCAGCAGCACTACGCGGTGCCGCAGCCGATGCCCTGGCCGATCATGGGCTCGACCGCCCTGTTCCTGATGGCGATCGGCGGCGTGTTCGTGATGAACGGCAACCGCGCCGGCTGGGTGTCGATCGGCGCCGGCTTCATCCTGCTGCTGTACATGATGGCGCGCTGGTTCGGCGAGGTGATCCGCGAGTCCGAAGGCGGCAAGTACGGCCAGCGGGAGGACCTGTCGTTCCGCTGGGGAATGAGCTGGTTCATTTTCTCGGAGGTGATGTTCTTCGGCGCATTCTTCGGCGCCCTTTTCTGGGCGCGGATCTATTCCGTGCCGGACCTGGGGAGCATCGAAAGCAATGCGCTGATGTGGCCGGGGTTCGCGCCCCACTGGCCCAGCGCCGGGCCCGCCTTCGAGGAGCAGTTCAAGCCGATGGGGGCGTGGGGCATCCCGGCCATCAACACGCTGCTGCTGCTTTCATCGGGCGTGACCGTGACCATGGCGCACTGGGCGCTCAAGGAGAACAACCGCAAGCAGCTGATCGCGTTCCTCGCGCTGACCGTCCTGCTCGGGGTGCTGTTTCTCGGCCTCCAGGCCTACGAGTACGGCCACGCCATCCGCGAGCTGAACCTGACGCTCTCGACCGGCATCTACGGCTCGACCTTCTATATGCTGACGGGGTTCCACGGCTTCCACGTCACCTGCGGCGTGATCATGCTGACGGTGATCCTGGTGCGCTGCATGCGGGGCCACTTCACGCCGGACCATCACTTCGGCTTCGAAGGCGTGGCCTGGTACTGGCACTTCGTGGACGTGGTCTGGCTGGGCCTGTTTATCTTCGTCTACTGGCTCTAGAGCCTGCCCTTGATCCAGCCGAAGTAATACCCGGCCATCAGGAACAGGAACAGACCTAGCGACAGGCCCACGCGCAAGGCGAGGGCCTTGACCGCGCGCTTCGAGCCGCTGCGGTCCTGGTAGATGAACACCAGCGCCGAGAACAGGCTCGCCACGATCAGCACGAACACCGCGATCACGAAGTAGCGAAGCATGCTTGCAGGATACTCTTTCCGTCCGCGCGCCTGGCCGCTCGCGCTGGCGCTCGCCGCCTGCGCCGCGGGCATCGCGCTCGGCAACTGGCAGAGCCGGCGCGCCGAGGAGAAACGCGCGCTCGGCGCACGCCTCGAGCAGGTGTCGGTGCATGGCGAATTCGTCGCCGGGCGCACCGTGCTGCTCGACAACAAGACCCGCCGCGGCCGCGTCGGCTACGAGGTGCTCACCCCCCTCAAGCTGAAAGATTCGATGCATGTGCTGGTCAACCGCGGCTGGATCGAGCGCGAGCGGATTTCCGAGCTGCGCACGCCGGCGGGCGAAGTGCGCATCGAGGGTATCGCGCTCGAGCGCCTGCCGCATGCGCTGGAGCTGGAAAAGAATACGGGCGGTAAAATCCGGCAAAACCTGGACATCGCCGAGTTCGCCAGGGAAACCGGGCTCGCGCTGCAGCCGGTCGTGATCGAGCAGCACGGCGGGCCTGCGGACGGCCTGCTGCGCGAATGGCTGCGGCCGGACGCTGGCATCGAGAAGCACGCTGCCTATGCGCTGCAGTGGTACTCGCTCGCCGTGCTGGCCGTGGTTCTCGCGGTGGTGCTTGCATTCAGAAAAAATGAAGATTTTTCAAAATAAGCTGCTTCTCATCGGCGTCGTCTGCGCCGCTCCCCTGGTGCTCGGCACGCTCGCCTACTTCCACCGCTGGACGCCGGGCGAGAGCGGCAGCTACGGCGAGCTGATCGCGCCGCGCGCTCTCTCCGGGCCGCCGTTCGAGCAACTGCGCGGCAAGTGGCTGCTGGTGAGCTTCGACGCCGCCGCCTGCGACGCGCGCTGCGAAAGGAAGCTCTACTACCTGCGGCAGGTGCGCCGCGCGCAGGGCCGGGAAATGGAGCGCGTCGAGCGCTTGTGGGTAGTGACCGATTCCGCAGTTCCACGCACAGATCTCTTCCCGGCGATCGAAGGCACCTACGTGGCGGCGGATCGCCGTGTCGTGCCGCAGTTCCCCGGCAACGTCGCTGAGCACATCTATCTCGTCGATCCGCTCGGCAACCTGATGCTGCGCTTTCCGCCGGATCCCGATCCTTCGCGCATCATCAAGGAACTGGAGCGGCTGCTGAAATACTCGAGGATCGGATGAGGGGCTACCGCGCCGTGGTGCTCGCGACGCTCGCGCTCGCCTTCGTGGTGGTTGTCGTCGGCGCGTACGTGCGGCTCTCGGACGCGGGCCTCGGCTGCCCGGACTGGCCGCTTTGCTACGGCCAGCCCGTTCCCGCGCAGATGCCCGACGACCTCGCGCATGCCAAGGCATGGACGGAGATGGGCCACCGTTATCTGGCCGCGGCCCTGGGTCTTCTGATCCTTTTCGTCTTCTTCATGTCCCTGAAAAAACGGCGATCCCGCTTGCTTGCCGCCGCGCTCGTCCTCCTCGTCGTGTTCCAGGCGACGCTCGGCATGTGGACCGTGACGATGCTGCTCAAGCCGGCGATCGTCACCGCACATCTCCTGGGCGGCATGGCGACGCTCGCGCTGCTCGTATGGCTTGCGCTTCAATCATTCGATTTCGTCGCAGACCCCGGAACGCGTGCGGTACGCTTTCCGGCGTTCGTCGGCCTTGTCGCAGGGGTAGTGCAAATCGCGCTGGGCGGCTGGGTCAGCGCGAACTACGCCGCGCTCGCCTGCCCTGATCTCCCGGGATGCCTGGGGCAGGCGCTGCCGCCGATGGACTTCGCCAACGCCTTCCACGTGCTGCGCGAGCTGGGGCACACCGGCGAAGGCGAGCTCCTGCCGCGCGAGGCACTCACCGCCATCCACTGGGCGCACCGCGCGTTCGCGCTCGTCCTGGTGGCCGTCGTGGGCTGGGCTGCCCTCAAAGCATCCGGAATTGCAGCGTTACGGCCGCTGGCGGCGCTTACCGGGCTCCTTCTCCTGCTGCAGTTCTCGCTCGGCGTGGCCAATGTGGCGCTCGGCCTGCCGCTGGCGCTCGCCGCCGCCCACAATGCCGGCGCCGCGCTTCTGCTCGTCTCGCTCGTCGTGTTAAACTTTTTCGCTTTCCGCGGCTTGCGCCCGTTCCGGTGAATACCCAGGTCCTTTCCCAGAGCTTCACGCAAAAACTGCGCGCCTGCTACGCGCTCACCAAGCCGCGCGTGGTGTCGCTCATCGTCTTCACGGCGGTGATCGGCATGTTCCTCGCCACGCCAGGGGTGGTTTCCATTCAAATTCTTCTTGCAGGGACCGCCGGGATCGCTTTGGTCGCCGGCGCCGCGGCGGCGATCAATTGCCTGGTGGAGCAGAAGATCGACGCGGTGATGCAGCGCACGCGCTGGCGGCCGCTGCCGCGCGGCGAGCTGACGGTGCAGCAGACGCTCGCTTTCACCGCCGCGATCGGCGGCCTGGGCTTGTGGCTGCTCTATCGCTTCGTCAATCCGCTCACCATGTGGCTCACCGTCGCCACTTTCATCGGCTACGCCGTCCTCTACACGCTGGTGCTGAAGCCCGCCACCCCGCAGAACATCGTCATCGGCGGCGCCTCCGGCGCCATGCCGCCGGTGCTGGGCTGGGCGGCGGTCACCGGCGAGGTGACCACCGAGGCGATGCTGCTGTTCCTCATCATCTTCGCCTGGACCCCGCCGCACTTCTGGTCGCTCGCGCTGTATCGCACCGAGGACTACGCGCGGGCGGGCGTCCCCATGCTTCCGGTGACCCACGGCAAGCAGTACACGCGCCTCCAGGTCCTGCTCTACACGCTGATTCTCTTCGCCGTGAGCCTGCTGCCTTACGTGGTGCGAATGAGCGGGTGGCTCTATCTCGGTGCCGCGATCGCGCTCGGAGGGGTATTCGTCGCTTACGCGCTGCGCATCTATTTCGCGTACAGCGACTTCGTCGCACAGAGAACTTTCCGGTATTCGATTGCCTACCTTGCCGCATTGTTTGCCGCGCTTCTCGTCGATCATTATCTGTAGCCTTGCGCTGCTCGCCGCCTGCGACAGCGCCGGCCCGAAGTTCAAGAGCACCGACATCACCGGCGTCGAGTACGGCCGGACGCTCGAGCTCACCGACCAGAACGGCAAGCCGCGCCGCCTCGAGGACTTTCGCGGCAAGGCGGTGGTGCTGTTCTTCGGCTTCACGCACTGCCCCGACGTCTGCCCCACGACTCTCGGCGATCTGGCCAGCGCGCTGAAGAGCCTCGGCCCGGATGCCGAGCGGGTACAAGTCCTTTTCGTCACCGTTGATCCGGAGCGAGACACGCCAAAGGAGCTCGCGCAGTACGTCGGCGCCTTCGATCCGCGCTCCCTCGCCCTTTACGGTGACCTGGCGGCCACGCAGCGCACCGCCAAGGAATTCAAGATCTACTTCGAGAAGCGAAAGAGCGGCGACAGCTATACGATCGACCACAGCGCGCAGGCGTACGTCATCGACCCCCAGGGACGCCTGCGCCTGCTGGTACGCCACGACCGCATCCGCGAGGATCTCGCGGACGATCTGCGCACCTTGCTGCGGTAGCTTCAGTTTCTCATGCTGACCGCGCCGCGATCGATGACCATGATGCGGTCTACCATGCGTTCGGAATGCTGCAGGTCGGACTCCGACAGAATCACCGACATGCCCTCGAGCTTGAGCCTGCCGACCACCTCCGCCAGCCGCTGCGCCAGTGCCGGCGCCACGCCCTCGAAAGGCTCGTCGAGCAGCAGCAGCTTGTCGCCGCACATCAGCGCGCGGCCGATCGCCACCATCTTCTGCTGGCCTCCCGAAACCTGCGATCCCTTGCGCAGCGCGAAGCCGCGTAGCTCCGGGATCAGCCGATAGACCTTCTCCAGGCGCTGGGCGGCGTCGGGCTGCTTCGCCGCCCAGGCGGGCAGCAGCAGGTTCTCCTCCACCGTCAGGTCGGGAATCAGGCGGCGGTCTTCGGGCATATAGCCGATGCCCATGCGCGTGCGGCGCCAGGTCGGCGTCGCGAGCAGATCGGCACCGTGGAAGCTGATCGCGCCGCTCGAGACCTTGAGGATCCCCATGATGCTCTTCATGAGCGTGGTCTTGCCGGCGCCGTTGCGCCCGATGAGCCCGGCCATCGTGCCGGCAGGCAGCGCGAGCGAGACATCGCGCAGGATCTGGACCGACTGAATGGAGACGTTGAGGTTTTCGACCTTAAGCACGCAGCACCCCACCCACCACGTAGCGCTTCACCTCCGGATCGGCGAGCGCGATCTCCGGCGCCGCGTCGGCGATGATGCGCCCGTCGTAGAACGCGAGCACGCGCTCGGCAAAGCGGCTCACCACCTCCATGTCGTGCTCGACGAACAGCACCGTGGCGCCCTCGGCGCGCACCGCCGCCATGATCATTTCCATGATCACGAACTTTTCCTCCGCCGACACGCCGCTGGTGGGCTCGTCAAGCAGCAGAATCTTGGGCTTGGCCACCATGGTGAGCGCGATATCGAGCAGCTTCCTGACTCCGCCCGGCAGCACCTGCGCGTTCTTGTCGCGGTACTCGGCCAGGCCGAAGCGCTCGAGGATGCGCTCGGCGACATCTTCCGCCGGCAGGTCGTGCCCCGGCACCAGCGCCCGGCCGCGCGAGAAGAATCCGCCGCGGCCCGCGTTCCTCAGCACCACGCCGATGCCGACCAGCATGTTCTCGAACGCGGTGAGCGAGGCGTAGAGCTGCGGGATCTGGAACGAGCGGCAGATGCCCAGGCGCGTGACGTCGCGCGGCGCGAGCTCGGTGATGTCGCGGCCCTCGTAGCGGATGCGCCCGCGGTCGGGCTTGAGATAGCCCGTGATCATGTTGATGAAGGTGGTCTTGCCGGCGCCGTTGGTGCCGATCAGGCCCACCACGGAATCCCTTTCGATGGCGGCGTTGATGTCGCTCGCCGCGGTGACCGCGCCGAAGTTCTTGTTCAGGCCCTGCGCGTCGAGAATCGCCGCCATCTCAAGCCAGCTTGCGCCCGCGGAACAGCGACCACAGGCCGTTCGGCAGGAACACGATAACCACCAGCAACGAGCCGCCGAGCACCATCTGCCAGGTATTGGGCGAGATGCCGAAGGCCACCGTCTGGATGACGCCGAAGACGAGCGCGCCGAGGAACGGCGCGATGACGTTGCCAGTGCCCGCGAGGATGGTGATGAAGATGAACTCGCCCGAGGTCGTCCAGTAGGCCATTTCCGGGTCGATATGCCCGACGGTCGTGGCGGCGAGGGCGCCGCCCAGTCCCGCGAGCGCCGCGGCGATCACGTACTTGACGTGGATCGCGTGCCGCGCCGAGGCGCCCATGTACTCGACCCGGATCTCGTTGTCCTTGATCGCCGGCGCAAGCCTGCCGAGCGGCGTGCCCAGGTAGCGGTGCACCAGCAGCGCGGCGATGAACGCCACTACCACCGCCACCGCGAGCACCGTATAGCGCACCCAGGCGTCGGCGGGGCGCAATCCGAACAGCGTCGAGGGCAGCACGTGGAAGCCATCGGTTGAACCGAGCGCCTCGGTCTTCACCAGCAGCCCGTAAAGGATCATCGAGACCGCGAGGCTCAGCAAGCCGAAGAAAATGCTGCGGTAGCGCGCCAGCAGGAAGCCAAGCACAAAGCCGACCAGTCCCGCTGCCGCCATGCCGGCGAGCATCAGCGTGAACACGTCACTCGCGCCGAACAGGCGTCCAAGCATGCCGGCGGCGTAGGCGCCGATGCAGTAATAGAGCGCCTGGCCGAAGGACACCAGGCCGCAGCGCAGCATGATCATCAGGCCGAGGACTACCAGCCCCTTGGCGAGCGCCACGGTCACCAGGAACAGCGTCCATTGAGGCAGGAACTGGCCGAAGACCAGCAGCGCGAGCAGGATCAGCCCGAGCGTGCGCGGCGTGCGGTCGCGGCTCATATCTTCCTCGCCTCGGCGATGCTGAACAGCCCGCGCGGCCTGAACGCGAGCACCATCGCCATCACCAGGTAGATCACGAACAGCTCGGCCTGCGGCAGGTAATGGATGGCGGCCGAGCGCACCAGGCCGACCATCACCGCGCCGAGCGCCGCACCGGGGAGGCTTCCCAGGCCGCCGATGACCACCACCGCAAACGACAGCACGATCACTTCGACGCCCAGTGCCGGAACCACCGACACGGTCGGCGCGGTGAAGGCCCCGCCGATCGCCGCGAGCAGCGAGCCGAAGGTGAAGGTGTAGAGATACATCCGGTCGACATTGATGCCCATCGCGCGGCTCACCTCGGTGTCGTGAATCACCGCGACCAGCAGCTTGCCGGTGCGCGTGCTGCCCAGCATCCAGGCGAGCCCCGCGCCGCACGCGATCGCCACGCCGACCAGGATCAGGTTGTAGTACGGGTAGGTGAGGTCGAGTACGTCGAAGCTGCCGAGCAGGCCGTAAGGCTCGGCGATGAAATACGGGTTCACGCCCCAGATCATCTTGATGACGTCCTCAAGGATCAGGAACAGGGCATAGGTGATGAGCAGAATCACCACTTCGTCCTTGGCGTACATGAAGCGCAGGATGCCGCGCTCGATCAGCGGCGCGACGATCACCGACACAAGTAGCGCCGAGCCGAGCAGGACCGCGTACGACAGCGACGGCGGCATGCCCTTGGCCAGCAGCGCTCCGGTGATCGACGCCGCGGCGTAGGCGCCGAGGGCATAGAAGCTGCCATGCGTCACGTTGACGATCTTCATGACGCCGTAGATCAGCGTCAGTCCGACCGCCGCGATGAACAGCCAGGACGAATAGATGATGCCGTCGATGAGGACGGCTAGGAGCTGTTCCAGTCGGAACGCTTACTTCTTGAACCCGTTGGCGATCCAGTCGGCGGCTTTTACGCCGTCCGGCGGGTTGACCATGGTAGCCGGGTAGCGCTTGACGTTCGCGACCGTCATTTTGCCCTTGACCAGCTTGCTCACGCCGTAGGCGGTCTCGGTGATCGCCTGGTGGCCGGCGCCGATCGCCATTTCGACCTTGCCGGCCGGGCTCTCGAAAGTCAGGCGCTCGAAGGCCGCGATCACCTGGTCGGTGCTCGGGCGGTTGCCGCCGTTCGCGGACTGGGCCTTCTCCCACGCCGCCTTGGTGCCGAGGATCGCCTGCGCCATCTGGTAGGCAGCGTAGTTGGGCGGCACGCCGTAGCGGTCGGCGAAAGTTTTCGAGAACCACCTGTTCAGCTCGTTGTCCGGCGCGTAGGGGCCGTAGGGTCCGCGCGCGCCGATCACTACGCCGTCCGGGATGTGCTCGGCGAGCTTGTACATCGCGGTTTCGCCGGTGGTGAGGATCACAGTGCTGCGCTTGAACAGGCCGCGCGGGCCGGCCTGCAGTATGAACGCCTCGAGGTCGCCGTCCCAGAAGCTCGAGTGCACGACGTCCGCCTTGGCGCCGAGCACCGTCGAGATTTCGGCGTTGTATTGCCCGGCAAAGAGCTTCGGCATCTGCGAGGTCGCGACCTGGACGCCCGGAGTGAGCTGCTTCATCGATGCCTCGAAGTCGACCCAGGAGTCCTGGCCCCAGGCATAGTTCTGGTTCACGCCCGCGATGCTCTTGATCTTGCCCGCCTTGAGCTCTTTGACATAGAGCGCCGCGCCGACGCTGTCCATGGTCGCGGTCGAGGCGGTGCGGAACACGTACTTGTAGCTCTTTTCCTCGAAGATGCGCGGCGTGCCGCAATCGAAGAACACGGTGAGCTTCTTCAGTTCCTCGGCCACCGGCGCGACGGCAAGGCAGTTGCCGCTCGAGACGTAGCCGATCACCATGTCGACGTTGTCGCGCTGCGCCAGGTTGCGGAACTCGGTCACCTGAGTGGTGGCGGGGCCCGATTCGTCGACCAGCTGCATTTGCAGCGCGGCGCCGCCGAATCCCCTCGCCGCGTAAGGCGCAGGCACCTTGGTGCCATTCAGCATCTCGACCATGATCTCCGCGGCATTGCGCGCCGGGACGCCGAACGGACTTGCGGCCGGCCCAGAGAGGAAGGTGACAACGCCGATTTTGAGCGGCGCTTCCTGAGCGAGCGATGCGGCCGGCGCGAATGCGGCGGCGGTCATGGCAATAACCAGCTTGTTGACGAAGTACACGGTCTCTCTCCCCTGTGATATCTCTTATCTTAAAGCGGCAAACCTCGGGGCAGCACCCGGTTTCAGCAGCCCCGCCGCGATCAGGGCGGTGCGGATGCGCTCGATCTCGGCCTGCGGCAGCTTGACGAGCGGCGGCCGCACCACGGCGCGCGGCAGCTTTCCGAGAAGCACCAGCGCCTCTTTCATGCGGTTGTGCATGTCGACCGAAGGCTCGCTGTAGAACGCCTCGGCGGTCGGCCAGATGCGGTCGTTCACGCGCCGCGCCGCGGCGAGGTCATTCTCCTGCACCGCGCGCCAGAGCTGCACGTGCAAATCGGCGATAACCGAGCCGCTGCCCGAGAGCAGGCCGTTGCAGCCGAGTACCAGCGAGCCCATCAGCCAGGTGCTGTGCGTGGTGAGCACGTTGACAGGCGGGGTGCGCGACTGCAGCACACGGATGTGGCGCTCGTGCAGCTGCGGGTTCGAGCACCAGTCCTTGATCGCGCGCACCGTCGGCACCGCGTCGAGGATCTTCGAGAGCGTCGCGAGCGGATAGCC
>Ga0137409_10003476_pt1 | contig 16669 bp, 15 predicted proteins | sample CZODoug1_16funga_FD_122059 | JGI IMG/M metagenome (GOLD analysis project Ga0137409, IMG submission 122059) | Vadose zone soil fungal communities from Angelo Coast Range Reserve, California, USA - CZODoug1_16fungal (Hybrid Assembly) | ecosystem: Environmental > Terrestrial > Soil > Vadose zone... | reverse complement strand
TTTGGCGGAAAGTGCTTGTCGAGCCAGTTGCGCACCAGATTCAGCACCAGCGTGTTGCCTTCGGAAAACATGAAATGGTCGACGTCTGCGATCAAGTGCAGGTCGGTGGGCTTTCCGGCGCGCGCGAACAGCTCGACAGACTGCTCGGTCGGGGTCACCGAATCGCTCGCCGAATGCAGCAGCAGGAGCGGACGCGGCGCGATTCTGCCGACGACCTCGTTCGCATTGAATGCATACATGCCTTCGACAACCTCGAACGGAAACTCCATGATAGAGCCCGGCGCCAGGTTGCCGCGCAGGCGCGGCGGGATGGGAACGATGTCGTAGCGCGGCACCATCATGGGCCTGCCCGAGAGCCGGCGGCGCTTTCCCTCCCTCATCATCGCGTTGAATTTTGCCCAGGCCCGGGGCGAGGCGTGCTGTCTGCGGAATTTCTTCGCTCCGTCGCCCCACCCCCCCGAGGAAATGCAGGCGGCGACCCGGCGGTCGACGCCGGCGGCGTAGACCGCGACGGCGGCGCCAAAGCTTTGCCCTACGACGCCGACGCGCTGCGGATCGATATCGGCGCGGCCCGCGAGAAAAGACAAGGCGTTTCTCGTGTCCTGAACTTGCTCTTTGCAGATGACGCTCCCGCGCTCGCCTTCACTCTCGCCGCATCCGCGGAAGTCGAAGCGCAGAGCTGCGTAACCCAGACCGGTGAGCATTCCGGCCACAGCTTTCCCTCCTCCTCCGTCCTTGTTGCTGCCGAATCCGTGCAGGACCAGAAAGGCCGCGTGCCGCTCGCGGCGCGGCTCGGGAAGTTGGAGAATTCCCGAAAGCCCGAGTCCGTCGGACATGAAGCTGACGCGTTCCTCCATTTCCCGGCTCTCCCGAATTGCAGCGCATCGAACGCCGCGTGCCAAGTGCGAGTACGAATTATAGGTGTGCTGCTGTCCGGCGCGGTAAGATTGGCGAAAAAGGAACCGCATGAGTCAGCACGCGCATCACGCAATCGACGTCCACTCACACTATTTCCCGCAGAGCTTCCTCGATCTGATCGAGAAACACGGTCCCAGCCACGGCTTCGAGTACCAGACGGTCGAAGGCAAGGGGCCGCGGTTCAAGCACGGCCATCTCGTGACCGGGCCCGTCGGCCCGAAGTTCGTCGATTTGGACACGCGGCTGCGGACGATGGACGAGCAGGGCGTCGAGGCTCACGCCCTTTCGCTTTCCCAACCGATGGTGTATTGGGCGCGGGGGAATTTGGCGCAGCGCCTGAGCGAGACCTATAACGACGCCCTAGCGCTGGCGCACGAGCGTCATCCCGGGCGCCTCGTCGGACTTGCGACGCTGCCGATGCACGAACCGCGGCTCGCACTGAAAGAGGTGGAACGCGCGGCAACGCTGCCCGGCGTGCGCGGCTTCTATGTGGCCACCCAGGTGCTCGGGAAGGATCTGTCGGACGCGGCGTTTTTCCCCGTCTTCGAGCGCATCGAGGCGAGCGGCCTTCCGCTTTTCCTGCATCCGGTGGAGGTGATCGGCCAGGAGCGCCTGGGCGCCTATTACCTCACCAACCTCCTCGGCAACCCCTTCGAGTCGGCAATCGCCGCGGCACACCTCATATTCGGCGGCGTCCTCGATCGCCTGCCCAAGCTCGTCGTGTGCCTGCCCCATTCGGGGGGCGCATTCCCCTGGCTGGTGGGCCGGCTGAACCGGGGGTGGGAGAAGCGCGCCGACCTGAAGCACATCAAGGGTGCGCCCGTCGACTACCTGCGCCGCTTCTACTACGACACCGTTGGCTACTCGGACCACGTCCTTCAGTACCTGGTCGAGGTGATCGGCGCGGACCGCGTCCTGATGGGCAGCGACTACTGCTTTCCCATCGCTTACGAGAAGCCGGTGGAGGTCGTGACCGCGCATCCGCGCCTGAGCGAGGAGCAGAAGAGGAAAATCGTCGACGAAAACGCCCGCAGGCTGCTGAAGCTCTAGGTGGCGCGGGCGGATTCGGATTCTGCGAGAATGGCGGGCAGCCTGGAATGGAAGCTCGGCCGCCCGCGTTTACACATCGGCCGCAGGACAAACTTGCGGATCATCCGGCCCGAACGGGCTTTTCAAAGGAGGCATCAAGACATGAAGAAGACAGGACTACTCTTAGCCGGCGTGCTCATGCTCGCGAGCGCCGTCGCCAGCGCGCAGACGCCGATGCGCATACGCGGCACCATCACGAGCGTCGACGGCGACGTGCTTTCCGTCAAGACTCGCGACGGCAAGGACCTCAAGGTCAATCTGGCGCCGAATTTCGGTGTAGTTGCCGCCAAGGCGGTCACCCTGGCCGACTTCAAGCCGGGCGCCTATGTCGGCTCGACCGCGAAGAAAAATGCAGCCGGTGTGCTGGTCGCGAGCGAAGTGCACGAGCTTCCGCCCCAGGCGCCTCCGGGCCACACGCCCTGGGACACGGCGCCGGGCGACACCATGACAAACGCCAATCTCGCCAAGGTCGTGAAGACTGCCAGCGGAAACGAGCTGACCCTCGAGTACAAGGGCGGATCGCAGACGATTCTCGTCCCCGATGGCATACCCATCGTCGCTTTCGTTCCTGGCGACAGGGCGCTCTTGGTGCCGGGTGCAACCATCTTCACGGGGGCACAACTTGCCGCTGACGGCAAGATCACCACCGGACGAGTCGCAGTGAGCAAGGACGGGGTCAAGCCGCCGCAATAGGCACCCTGATCTGGGTACCCGGTCCGCGGCGTGGCACTTATGGACGAGCATGCCGCGCTGCGGACGGAGGAGCAGCCGCAAGACGTTCTGCTGGTGACGCTCGCCCGTCCCGAGGTAGCCAACGCTTTCGACACCAGGGCCGCGCTCGGGCTCAGTGAACTTTTCGAGCGCTTCCAGGCCGAACGGCGGTACCGGTGTGTTGTCATCACTGGTGCCGGCGAGAAGGCCTTCTGCGCCGGCGCCGATCTGAAGGAGCGCAACTCGCTTGGCGACGAGCAATGGCGCGCGCAGCACGAGACCTTCGAGCGCATGTTTCGCGCCGTGCGTGATTGTCCGATCCCGGTGATTGCCGCCGTCAACGGAGCAGCCTATGCGGGCGGACTGGAACTCCTATTGCACTGCGATTTTGCCTATGCTTCGTCTACGGCGAAGTTTGCGCTCACCGAGGTCTCGCTGGGGATCATGCCGGGCGGCGGCGGAACGCAGACGCTGCCCCGTGTCGTCGGCGAACGACGCGCGAAGGAACTGATCTTGGCGGCCCGCCCGTTCTCCGCCGAGGAAGCACTTGCTTGGGGGGTGGTGAACAGGCTCTGCGAGCCTGGAAAGGTGGTGGAAGAAGCGCTGCGGGCTGCCGATCGCGTGGCTTCGCTCGCTCCGCTCGCGGTGCGGCAGGCGAAGCACGCGATTCGGGAGGGTTTGCACAGGGATCTGGCTTCGGCGATGCAGCTCGAGATCGAAGCCTACAATCGCCTGGTCGGAACGGACGACCGCAGGGAAGGCATGCGTGCGTTCAACGAGAAGCGCACGCCGAAGTTCAAGGGCCGCTGAGCCTGGAGGATAGAGTGAACAGATTTTCCCGAATTGCCCTGTCTTTGCTGGTGCTCGCCGGCTGCGCGGCGATGACAAGCGGTGAGCGACCGGACTACCGCGCAATCGTGGCGAGCCCGGATCGTACCGAAGCCGACCGGCAGACCGACGTAAGACGCAAGCCTGAATTGCTGCTCGCCTTTACGGGCGTTCGCCAAGGGATGAACGTGCTCGACATGGGGGCGGGAGCGGGCTACTCGACCGAGCTCCTTGCCCGTGCCGTCGGCCCGCGGGGAAGGGTCTATGCGCAGGAATCCCCGGATGCGTCCCCGCGCGCGCGGGAACGCTTCGACGAGCGTGCGAAGACCCCGCCGATGAAGAACGTGGTTCGCGTCCTGCGCGGTTACGACAACCCGGTGCCGCCCGGCGTGCACGATCTCGATCTCGTCACCTTCTTCTTCGCCTATCACGACACCGCGTTCATGGCGGTCGATCGGGCGAAGATGAATCGGGCCCTGTTCGATGCGCTCAGGCCGGGCGGTGTCCTCGTCGTAACCGACCATTCCGCGCAGCCCGGGGCCGGCACAAGCGTCGTCAAGACGCTGCATCGGATCGAGGAATCCACGCTGCGCGGGGAAATCGAGGCGGCCGGATTCAAATTGATCGCGGAAGCCGACTTCCTCCGCAATCCCGGTGACATGCGCGACGCGATCGTCTTTCGCCCTCAAACCCCGGTCGACGAATTCGTGCTGAAATTTGTGAAACCCGCATAGAATCGAGCAACCCAGAGCAGCACGATGTAGCGTCAGCCCGGTGCGCTGACACAGCGCGTCCGGCTCGTCGTTCGATCCCGACGCGCCATCTTCATTGCAAACAGCCGCTTGATAGATTTGCCCTGTTGCCGCGTCGCCCACAGGCGACGGCGGCAATCCCAGCCTTGAGACTCCCTTCTGCAATCGGATGATTTTGCACGTGACTTGAGCGTGGCACGCGTGTTGCTACATACCGTGCGAATCGGATCGCGGGCTGTCCGCGAGTCATCGGTCACCGAAGTAAAGAGGAGCGACTTGTGTTGGACAATTTTCGCAAGAGAGATATTCCGCAATCCCCGCGCGTGCAATCGCCGTACAGTCGCCTTCAGGAGGCCCTGACCCTGCCCGGCGGGGATCCGGTGAAGCCCGATGCGTTCAGGACCGAAGCAGCCCCCAAGCCCACCCCGCCGATCCAGCGCGAGGACAGCAAGCCGTCTCGATCCGAGGGCACCACTACGAGCAAGCTGATCGTGGGTCCCGACATCAAGCTCAAGGGCGCCGAAATCACCGACTGCGATACCTTGATCGTCGAAGGACGGGTCGAGGCCTCGATGGACAGCCGCGTCATCCAGATCTCCGAGCGCGGCGTCTTCGCAGGCAAGGCGGGGATCGACCTCGCCGAGATCCGCGGGCGCTTCGAAGGTGAACTGACCGCGCGGGAGCAGCTGCTCATCTGCGCGACCGGAAAGGTGTCGGGCAAGATCCGCTACGGCAGGCTCACGGTCGAGGAAGGCGGCGAGATCTCCGGCGATGTCGCGGCGCTGCCCGAAGCGCCTACCAAGGGCAACGCGCGGTCTGATTCGGGACGTACCGTCGCCACGACTTCGCCGTTGCCGGCTTTTACTCGGCCAGCCGCCTAGGCTGGCTGGCCCGCGCGAAATAGGCGAGGAGAACCAGACTCGAGACGACCAGACTCGCGACTCCCGCGAGCCAGAATCCGGCGACACCCATGGGTGTCGCGAGCCCGAGCATATCGGCGCCAGCCGCGCGAGTCAGGCCTAGCGCATAGCCACCGCCGAGCCCGATTCCCCAGAGCGCGATCGTGTAGACCAGCATGGGCACGACTGCGATCTTGTAGCCGCGCAGGGCGTTGACGATCACGACCTGCAGCGTGTCAAACAGCTCGTAAAAGGCGACGAAGACCAGCAGCTGCACGGCCAGTTTCTGCACTTCGGCGTCCTTCGTATAGGCCTGTGCGATGCTGGGCGCTCCGAGCAGGATCGCAGCACCCAGGGACGCCGAGACCGCAACCATGATCGCCATGCCCGCGAAGCCGGTCTGTCTCGCCTTCACTGAGTCGCGCGCACCGACCGCCTGCGCGGTCAGTACGCCGGTGGCCGTGCCCACCGCGATGCCGAACATGTAGATGATCCCCACCATGTTGGACGCGATCTGATGGCCGGCCGATGTCGCCGCACCCAGGCGCGCGACGAACAGCGCTATGAAAGTGAACGAAGTTACCTCAACGAAAGAGGTCAGCCCGATGGGTACGCCAAGCTTGAGGAGGGACCCGATGGCGCGCGGGTCGGGCCAGGACCAGCGTGCGAACACGCCGAACGGCTTGTAGAACGGCCGAGTGCCGCAGTAGATCCAGGCGATGAGACATGTCGTCCAGCTTGCGATGGCGGTTGCAACGGCGCAGCCCGGGCCGCCCAGCTCGGGCGCGCCGAATGCCCCGTAGATGAACATCGCATTGAGCGGGACTTTCAGCGCCAGATAGACGAGGTTGGTGAACATCACCGCGCGCGGCCGCGACACCGCCGTCGTAAGCGAAAAGAAGACGCGGAACAGCAGCATCGCCGGCGTCGCCCAGGCGATGCCGACGAGATAGGCGCGGGCGCGCAGCGCGACCTCCGGTGGCGCGCCCAACAACTGCAGCAACGGGTCGGGGAAGCCGAGGAGGAGCACGCCGATTACGGCGAGTCCGGCGGCCATCCAGGCCGTCTGCCGCGTTGCCTCGCCTATCTCGCCGTAGCGCCCGGCGCCGAAGAGCTGCGCCGCAACCGGCGACAGCGCCTGCAGCACGCCGAGCAAACCGATGAAGATGCTGAAGTAGACGCTTGCGCCGATTCCGACCGCCGCGAGATCGACCGCGCCGTAACGCCCGGCCATCACGGTGTCGAGCACGCCGCTCGCAATCACCGCCTGCTGGGCGACAAGGACCGGCCAGGCGAGGCGACCGATGGCGTGGGCGATACGTGAGAATTCGGAGGGCACCTAGGTCGCGGGCCCAGACCTATTCGAATCCAGGGGCGCGAAGCGCCGTATTCTACGCGCAGCAACGCGGACTCGGCATCGCTCCGCGGGTTTTCTCGGTCTCCGAGGACGCAGGCGTTGCGCCTGCGTCCCTGTCGAGCAAACTGCGCTTGGGGGCTCGCCCTCGAAGCGCTGTCTTAGTTCGGATTAGAGCAAAGAGTGGCCGTGCCGTAGGGGCTGATATACCCCGGCGGCGGGACGTTCTGATTCGTGTAGTCGCTCGCGAGGCCTACGAGGAAGAACGTTGCCAAGGTGGGGGGGTCGTTACCGACTACCCCGGCGCTGGCCTGGAGTTTGACCTCGACCCAGCTCGCGAAACTCTTCGGATATTCGAGCGTCGCGAGCGCGATACCGTTCGTGTTGGTCGTGGCGGTGGCATTCACCGAGACCACGTTCCCAGGATCGAGTCTGCCGTTGCCATTGACGTCTTCGCCCGGATCGAGAATGCCGTTGGTAGCGTTCGCAGGAGTGCCGGCGCCGTCGTCCTCGGTAGTGCAGGTTGTCAGCGGGTCGATGTTATTCACCCATTGGCCGACACCGTTCCAAACGTAGTCCCCCTTTCGATAGCGCGTGGGGGTTATGCTGAATCGAACTTGCGCCCCTACTACTGCATTGCCCGCGGCGTCGGTGACGATCGCGGACCATGTCTTTTGGAGATCCGGACTTGGAGGCGGAACGGTCTGGACCAGGTTATCGGTGCCCAGGCGCACGAACAGCGCCTGCCCCGCGACCGTGAGCGTGGTGCTGGCGCTGATCGGTGTGATTGCGACACCGTTGACGCTGTTCACCTGGGCGGCGATGACGACTCCATTTTGCGCGCTGTTGGTCGTGCCCGCCGTGTAGTTCACCGACGCCGTGCCGGTCGCATCGGTGATCGCCGTGTTCGCCGCGAGTTGGCCGCCGGTGTTGTCCGTGAGATTGAAACTGATGCTCGCGTTCTTGACCAGATTGTTGCTGCCGTCGCGCACCGTGACCGTGATCGTCGAGATATTGTTAGTCTGACTCGGATTCGGAGGAGTCGCGGTGAATTGCACGATGCTGGGGACGGCCTGCACGGAGACGGCGGTTGCCGTGGTAGCCACGAAGTTGATGTTCAGCGTGGCGGCCGGCGTGCCCGACAGACCCTGGGCGGTGATGATCGCCGGGCCGGCGGAAGTGGTCGACGAAATCAGCACGCCGGGCGTGTCGCCCGCGCCATTGGTAGTAGCCGGGCTGCCGCCGGTGATGGTGCCGCGACTCGTCAGAAAATTGACTTGACCGGCCACGGGGGCGCCGTTGAGCGTCCAATGAATCGAGACGGCGACTGACGTGCCCAGGGGTATGTCGGTCGCGGGCGCCGGCGTCGTGAATGCAAAAGCGGAGCTGTTGATGGTGAGCGCCTGGGTCTTGCTGGCTCCCGCCGCGCTGGCGGTGAGCACGTCGTTTGCGGGTTGAGTGGCGGTGACGACGGCGGTGATCTGGCCCGAGGCGTCGGTGGTAGTCGATGCCGGCGCAATGCTGTTCCCGGTTTGCGAGGCGAAGGTCATCGTCGTGTTCGGAATCGGGTTGCCCGCCGAATCCTTCAGGGCGAAGGTGAGCGTCGTCTGAGCGCCGAATGCCATGGAGCTGTTGCCGCTGATGGTGATGGCCGTGCCGGTGACGCCGACGGTGTTGGTTATCGTGGCACCGTCCGACGTCGAAGCCGTGATCGTGATGGTGCGGTTGGACTTGTTGCCCCCGACATTGAGCTTGGCGGTGACGGTCCCATTCGCGTCGGTGACCCCGGAGCCGCTGATGCTACTGGTGAACGCGGAGGGATCGGCACCCGTTGAAAACGTCACCACGGTGCCAGGGATGGATTGGCCGTTGGCATCGAGCACGACCGCTGTCAGATCGACCGCCGTCGTGCCTGCGGAAGGAAGCTGCGGATTGCTCACCAGCAATTGAATCCTCGTGCCGCTGCTGCCGACCGTGCCCTGGCCGGGGGGGGTGCCGCCGCCGCCGCCGGGGCCAAAGGTGCCTGACGAGGAGCCCGACGCAACGGTGGTGGTGTCCGTGCAGCCGCTGAGCGCAAGGGCGCCCGTGACCAGAAGGGCCGCGGCGAACGATTGAGCGAACCTGGTATTCATGACTCCTCCCGCTGTTCTTCGGTGCGACGGGGACGCGAGCGCCGATGTTCCCCTATTCGGGCGGCAACTCGAAGGCACTCTGCAACGCCCCTCCAAACTCAGAGCGGGGAGGGACAAAGCATTCCCCTTAACCTCTTGGCACCCAATATGATACATCATAATATTGATTATATGAATTCACAACTATCTATATCTGATTGAATATTATAGATTAATTATTCTTCCGCAACTTGATCGCGCGGCTCAGCCGCGCCGGCTTCTGCCACAATGAGCCTCGGACACCCCAAGAGCAAAGGAACATGCCATGCGCGAAGAGACGAAGATCGTCCATTGCGGCCGTCACCCGGAGCAGTATCTCGGCGCTGTGAACCCCCCCGTGTTCCACGCCTCGACGGTCCTGTCGCAGAGCGTGGAAGAGCACCGGCGTAGGCGCAAAGATTGGCTGCAGGACCTGCCGGTGACCTACTACGGGCGTTGCGGCACGCCGACGACGCACGCGCTGCAGGACGCGATCGCGGCGCTCGAGGGCGGGCACCGCTCGCTGGTCTATCCCTCGGGACTGGCGGCGTGCGCCGGGGCCCTGCTGGCCTTCCTATCTTCCGGCGATCACGTCCTCATGGCGGATACCGTCTACGGGCCGACGCGTACTCTCGCCGGTGGAATCCTCAAGCGGTTCGGGGTCGCAACGACCTTCTTCGATCCTCTCATCGGGCGCGGTCTCGAGGGCCTGATGCGCCCCGAAACCCGCGTGGTCTACCTCGAATCGCCGGGCTCGCTCACTTTCGAAGTGCAGGATGTCCCGGCGATCGCAGAAGTGGCCCGCAAGCGTGGCGCCACCGTCATCATCGACAACACCTGGGCGACGCCGCTGTACTTCAAACCGTTCGCGCACGGGGCGGATGTCTCAGTTCAGTCCGCGACCAAGTACCTCGTCGGGCACTCGGACGCGATGCTCGGCGCGATCACCAGCACCAAGGAGGCGTGGGCGAGGCTGAGGAGCTCGACCTACGAACTCGGGCAGACCGCGGGTCCCGACGACGTCTATCTCGCGCAGCGCGGCCTGCGCACCCTCGCCGTGCGGCTGAAGCAGCACGGGCAGGCCGGAGTCGCGCTGGCCGAGTGGATCGGACGGCAGCCGGAAGTGGAGCGGGTACTGCACCCGGCGCTTCCCGGCGACCCGGGGCACGCGATCTGGAAGCGCGACTTCACCGGCGCCACGGGACTATTCGGTGTCGTGCTGAAGGAGGGAGTTAGCGATGGCGCCCTGGCGGCGATGGTAGACGGCCTGGAGCTGTACGGCATCGGTTCCTCCTGGGGTGGATACGAAAGCCTGATCGTTCCCTTCAATCCGCGCGAGGTCCGTACCGCGACGCAATGGCCGGACGAAGGTCCGTGTTTCCGAATCCACGCCGGGCTGGAAAACATCGACGACCTGATCGAAGATCTGGACGCCGGATTCGGCAGGCTGCGCGCCGCGCTCTGATCAGCCCCCGCCGATCTCGCGGCGCATCAGTTCCGCGCCCCTGACCATGGCTTTGATCTTGCCGAAGGCAACCTGCCGCGGAAGGTATTTCATGCCGCAATCGGGGGCGACGATGATGTCCACGGGGGAGACGAAAGGCAAGGCGCGGCGGATGCGCGCGGCGACTCTTTCGGGGGTCTCGACCGTCATATCGTTCAAGTCGATCACTCCCAGGATGATTTTTTTCCCGGGAAGCGACTTGAGCACGGAGCAGTCGAGATTGGACTGCGCCGTTTCGATCGAAACCTGTCCGCATGAGCAGCCAGCGAGCTCGGTGAGGAACGAATAGCCGGACGGCCGCGCGTGGATCACGGCGGCGTAGCCGAAGCAGATGTGCACGGCGGTCGTACCCGTCACGCCTTCGAGCGCGCGGTTGAGCGCTTTCAAGCCGTACGACCTTGCCTTATCCGGGCGCGCCTGCATGTAGGGTTCGTCGATCTGCACGACGTCGGCGCCGGCGGCGAAGAGATCGTGAATCTCCTCGTTCACCGCGACCGCGTAGTCCATCGCCGCTTCCTCGTCCGACTTGTAGAAATCGTTCTGCGCCTGCTGCGACATGGTGAACGGGCCCGGGACCGTCATCTTGATTTTCCGGTCCGTATGCGCGCGCAGGAATCTGAGATCGGCGACTTCGACGGCGTGCCGGCGGCGGATCCTCCCGACGATGCGCGGCACGGGGTTGGGATGGCCCGAGCGGTCGAGCGCCGTCCCAGGGTTGTCGATGTCGATACCCTCCAGCGCGGTGGCAAAGCGGTTGGAGTAGCTCTCGCGCCGGATTTCGCCATCGGTGATGATGTCCAGGCCGGCTTCCTCCTGCGCGCGAATCGCGAGCCGCGTGGCGTCTTCTTGAGCTTCGGAGAGGAACGCCTCGGGAATTCGCCACAGCTCTGTTGCGCGAACGCGCGGAGGGAAGCGCCCCGCGAGCTTTTTCTTGTCGATCAGCCAGTCGGGCTGCGGATAGCTGCCGACCAGAGTGGTGGGAAACAGCACGCTGCGGCTACGCTTTCAGGCCCTGGAACAGTTTCTCCCGCCCGACCTTGATGCCGGGCTTGCCTTCGTATATGTAGATGTCGGCGGTGGCGAACGTGTCCGGGAAGTTCTCCGGGATGAAAGAGCCCGTACCGACCACGTCGAGGGGCGCACGGGCGTTCGCGAACATCTTGCATTTGAACAGGTTGAAGCCCGAGGAGCCGACGATTTTCGCGGCGTTGAAACCCTGCGCGTCCAGGGTCTGCCGCAGCTGGATCACGGAAGCGACCGATACGCCGGTGCCGAACAGCACCTTGCGCACGCGGTCCTTGACGATGTTGAGGCTGTCCGCGTCGAACGCTTCCTCGCCCATGATATAGCGCACCGCCTCGTACTCGTTGGGCACGTGCAGCCAGTTCACGACGATGTCGACCGATTTCTCGTAGTCGAGCCCTTCGGCGTAGCGCTCGCCGTGAGTATCGATCCGCAGGGCGAGCGCGCGCGAGCCCGTCTCGTCGCGCGGCAGATATTCGTTGTACCACCAGCGGCAGACTTCGAGCGCATCGGAATATTCCCTGCCGAAATAGTCGATCAGCACGGTGAGATTGTCCTGGGGATGCGCCTCGACATACATCTGCGCGGCGCGCAGGGTCGAGCCCGCGTAGCCGATGATCCCGTGCGGCATTGTTCCGATCCCACTCGACTGCCCGTAGAAGTGAGCGGTGAGATCCTGCGACGAACCAATGAAGCCGAGCGCGCCGCCCAGCTTGGCCATGCGGCTTCCCACCGAAGCGCCGTAGGCGGCGAGCAGCGACAAGTCGTCGCCGGTCGAGTGACGGGCGTGCATGTCGATGAATGCGACCTTCTTGAGATTCATCGCCATCTTGTAGGCGTTGTAGGCCGAGACGCAGGCCACGCCGACGCGCTGCAGAATGAGCGTCTCGAGCTCCACCAGGGCGGCGAAGGAGCCGGCGTAGGTGAAGATCGCCTTCTGATCGGGAACGAAGGCCCCTTCCTCGTAAAGGCGGGTGATCCTGAGCGGTTCGGCCTTGGAGGAGTAATAGGCGCGCAGGACATCGATCGCGGGATTGACCGCGCAGATCACGCCGCGCCGCAGGAACACGCCGTAGGCGACGGTGCGGTCTCCGAATTTCTCGACGATGCTCCGCGACTTGGTGAAGTACTTGTCGGTGCGGCGCTTGAGGTACTCGAGCTTTTCAGCCGGCAGCGATTCGACGGGCTTGTTCATGGCGAAACTCCAGCGGGCCCTGCCCGCTCGCAGGGAAGACTCGGATTCTAGCCAAGCGCACCGGTGCGTGCTAGCCTGAACCTCGTGCGCGGGATTCTCCCCATCGCGGTCGTGATCTTGGCCGCAATCCACCTGTCGGCTTGCGCGGTCAGGATTTCCTCGAACACCGGGGGCGGTGCGGCTGCCGCCAGCGCGAGCGTTTCGAGCGTGTCTCCGGTCGCAACGGCCGTCGTCTTCGGCGTCATGGCGGCGGACGCCGCGCATTACTACAGCATGGGGCCGGATGGCAAGTCGCCCATGTACCGGGCACCCGACCCGGACCCTGCGCGCGCGATCAACGTCCAGGATTGCACCAGGCCGATCGACTACAGCGCCGGTAATCTGCTCTGCCGCTAGCCGAGTCGCAGGGAATCTCATGATTCATTTCGTTGTGCATGACGAGGGGGATTCGGTGGGCGTCGTGGTCGTCGAGGGCGTGAAGACCAGCCAAGAGCTGACCGGATGGATCATGGACCAAGACAAAGAGATCAAGGTACGCTCGCAGAGCGAAATTCCGATCGGCCACAAGCTCGCGATTCGCGCGCTGGCTGCGAACGACACAGTGATCAAGTACGGGGTCGACATCGGGCGCGCCGTGGCGCCGATCAAGGTCGGCGAGCACGCCCACGTCCACAACATCAAGACCAAGCGCTGGTGAGCGCATGAGCATCGATCTCGAGAGCGCGACCTTCCAGGGCTACAAACGGGAGAACGGCCGCGTCGGCGTGCGCAACCATGTCGTCGTCCTTCCCGTGGACGATCTGTCGAACGCCCCGTGCGAGGCCGTGGCGAACAACGTCAAAGGCGCGCTCGCAATTCCACATCCTTATGGTCGCCTGCAGTTCGGCGCCGACCTGGAATTGCATTTCCGCACGCTGATCGGCACCGGCGCCAATCCCAACGTCGCTGCGGTGGTGGTGATCGGCATCGAGGACGGTTGGGCGAAGCGCGTGGCCGACGGCATCGCGAAAACCGGAAAGCCCGTTTCCTTTTTCGGCATCGAGGGCCATGGTGACCTGGAAACGATCCGGCGCGCGTCGCACAAAGCCAAGGAGTATGTGCAGTGGGCGTCCGAGCTGCGCCGCGAAGAACGGCCCCTCAAGGACCTGTGGGTCTCGACCAAGTGCGGTGAGTCCGATACGACCTCCGGCATCGGCGCCAACCCCTGCGTCGGCAACGCGTTCGACAAGCTTTATTCGCACGGGGCGACGCTGGTATTCGGCGAGACCACCGAGCTGACCGGCGGCGAGCAGCTCGTCGCGGCGCGCTGCCGAACGCCCGCGGTGCGCGACAAATTCATGTTCATGTTCGACCGCTACCAGGACGTGGTAAACCGTCACAAGACAAACGATCTTTCGGAATCGCAGCCGACCAAGGGCAACATCGCCGGGGGACTCACCACGATCGAGGAGAAGGCGCTGGGGAACATCCAGAAAATCGGCAGAAAGTGCATGGTGGACGGCGTGCTCGACAAGGCCGAGGTCCCGAGCGCACCCGGCCTGTGGTTCATGGATTCCTCTTCCGCCGCCGCCGAGATGGTGACGCTGTGCGCTGCGAGCGGCTACGCCGTGCATTTCTTTCCGACCGGTCAGGGCAATGTCATCGGCAACCCGGTCCTGCCGGTGATCAAGATCTGCGCCAACCCGCGCACCGTGCGCCTCATGCCCGAGCACATCGACGTCGATGTCTCCGGCATCACGCGGCGCGAGATAAACATGGACCAGGCGGGCGACAAGCTGCTGGAGATGATGTTGCGCACTGCCAACGGCAGGCTCACCGCCGCGGAAGCGCTCGGCCACCGGGAGTTCGTGCTCACACGCCTCTACGAGAGCGCCTGATGCGACGCGGAGTGCTGCTCCTCGCGCTTCTCGCCGCCCCGGCATTTGCCGCGGAAGTCGCCGGGGTCAGAGTCGACGACCGCATCAAGCTGGAATCGGGCGAGCTGGTGCTGAACGGCGCGGGTCTTCGTACCAAGGCATTCTTCAAGGTCTATGTTGCAGGGCTCTATCTCGCCGAGAAGAAGGCGAGCACCGACGGAGTCCTCGCCCTGCCCGGCGCAAAGCGCGTTTCCATGCGCCTGATGCGCGACTTGAGCGCGAAGCAATTCACCGACGCGCTCGACGAGGGCATCCGCGACAACACGCCTGCCGCCGAGCAGGAACCCCTCAAGGCGCGCGTCGCCGAACTCACCGCTACCATGAACGCGCTGCAGTCCGGGAAAGAGGGCGACGTCATCGCGCTCGACTGGGCGCCCGGATCGGGGACTCGCGTCGTGCTGAACGGTGAGCCCAGGGGCAAGGCCATCGCCGGCGAGGATTTCTATCGGGCGCTGCTCAGGATCTGGCTCGGCGACAACCCGGTGTCGGGCAGCCTGAAAAAAGCGCTGCTCGGTCAGGGAGGGTGAAATGTTCATCGGCCACTTTGCGGTGGCATTCGCGGCCAAGAAAGTCGCGCCCAAGGTGTCGCTCGGTACGCTGGTGCTCGCCGCGGCGTTTCTCGATGTCATCTGGCCGGTCCTGGTGCTGCTCGGGGTCGAGCGCTTTCGCATCGTGCCGGGATTCACCGCTAACAATCCGTTCGATTTCGTCTACTATCCCTGGTCGCACAGCCTGCTGATGACCGTCGCGTGGTCCCTGCTCGTTGCCTTCGGCTATTTCGCGCTGAGTCGCGACCGCGCCGGAGCCGTATGGGTCGGTATCCTGGTGGCGAGCCACTGGGTGCTCGACTTCGTCAGCCACCGCCCTGACATGCCGCTCTATCCCGGAGGCGGTGAGAAGCTGGGACTGGGTTTGTGGCAGTCGATACCCGCGACCTTCGCGGTCGAGGGACTGATGTTCGCGGCCGGGATCGCGCTCTACGTCCAGGCAACCAAGAGCCGAGACCGCATCGGAAAGATCGCATGGTGGGCGATGGTGGGTGTCTTGCTCGCTCTCTACATTCCCGGGCCCTGGTCGTCGCCGCCTCCCAGCGAGAATGCCGTGGCGATCCTGGGAATCGTCGCACTGGCCATCTTCGGGCCGCTGGCCTACTGGATCGACTGGCATCGCGAGCCCGTGGCCTGATGCCCCTTGCGGCCGCGGCGCAACTCGCGCGGCGAGTCAGCGCACCGTCGCGATCTTGACCGAGCGGTAGCGGAACGGGGGCGCCTCGCCGGTAAGGCCTTCGCCGCGCGCGGTTTCGATAAGGCCGTGAGCCGGCGCGAGCATGCAGGTCGGATCGGTGGCCGTCGCGTCGCCCGTCAGGTGGTAGGCCTGGCAGCGGCAACCGCCGAAGTCGACGCCGCGCTTGTCGCAGCTGCGGCATGGCTCGGGCATCCACGCCTCGCCGCGAAACGCGTTCATTCCCGGTGAATCGGACCAGATTGCAGCCAGACTGCGCTCGCGCACGTTGTCGAACTTCAAGCCGGGCAGGGTGTGCGCCGCGTGGCAGGGCAGGACGAGCCCGTCCGGGCTGACAACGATGAAGCGCCGTCCCCAGCCGTCCATGCAGCTTTTCGGATAGTCGGTGTAGTAGTCGGGTGTCACGAACAGCACTTCCATTCTACCGCGCAAGCGCTTTCTCGCTTCCGCGGCGACCGCGCGCGCTCTCTCCAGTTGGTCGCGCGTCGGCAGGAGCGCGCGCCGGTTGATGAGCGCCCAGCCGAGGTATTGCGTGTTGGCGAGCTCGAGGCGGTCGGCCTTCAGTCTCTCTGCCAGTGCGATGATCTCGGCGACATGATCGAGGTTGTCGCGATGGAGCACGACGTTGAGCGTGAGCGGCATGCCCAGCTCTTTCACCCAGGCGCAGACCTCGAGCTTTTTTTCGAACGAGCGCAGGCCTGCGATCCGGTCCGAGCCCTTCGCGCTCACGTCCTGCACCGACACCTGCACGTTGTCGAGCCCCAGGCCGCGGAATTTTTCAAGGCGGGCGCGCGAAAGCGGAATCCCGCTCGTGATCAGGTTGGTATACAGGTCGAGTTTTCTCGCGCCCGCAATCAGCGCTTCCAGGTCGCGGCGCAGGATCGGCTCGCCTCCGGTGAGGTTGAGGCCGACCACGCCCAGGTCTTCCGCTTCCCGGAACACGCGCAGCCAGGCCTCGGTATCCAGTTCGGACTTGCGCTTCGCCCAATCGACCGGATTCGAGCAGTAGCTGCAGCGCAGCGGGCAGCGGTAGGTAAGCTCCGCGACCAGCGTGTAGGGCCGGAACTCGTCGCTCAATTCGCCTCCTG
>Ga0137409_10003475_pt1 | contig 16670 bp, 18 predicted proteins | sample CZODoug1_16funga_FD_122059 | JGI IMG/M metagenome (GOLD analysis project Ga0137409, IMG submission 122059) | Vadose zone soil fungal communities from Angelo Coast Range Reserve, California, USA - CZODoug1_16fungal (Hybrid Assembly) | ecosystem: Environmental > Terrestrial > Soil > Vadose zone... | reverse complement strand
GCAGGCCGCCGATGAGCCCGAGCGTCGCCAGCTGGAACAGCGGCACCGCAACGATGTGGATCAGCAGATTACCGTGGTCGCGGTGCTTGGCGACGTAGTCGCTCCACTGCCAGGCGAGCAGGTTCGGCCGGATCACCGGGCGCGGAGCCGCTTCAAAAGCGGCGGCGGCCGCCGAGCGCGCGCTTGCGCAGGCGGAGCGACTTGGGCGTCACCTCGAGCAGCTCGTCCTCGCGGATCCACTCCAGGCATTGCTCGAGGTTCATGATGCGCGGCGGCGTCAGCCGGATGCTTTCGTCGGCCGACGAGGCGCGCATGTTCGTGAGCTTCTTCTCCTTGGTGATGTTCACGTCGAGGTCGTTGTCGCGCGAGTTCTCGCCGACGATCTGGCCCTCGTACACGAACTCGCCGGGATTCACGAACATCGTGCCCCGGGCCTGGAGGTTGTCGATGGCGTAGCCGGTGGTGCGGCCCGTGCGATCGGCCACGAGGGCGCCGTTCTGGCGGTGCGCGATGTCGCCTTGCCACTCGTCCCAGCCGTCGAAGATGTGGTTCAGCAGGCCGGTGCCCCGCGTGTCGGTGAGGAACTCCGTCCGGTAGCCGATCAAGCCGCGCGAGGGCAGGCGATATTCCAGCCGCACCCGTCCGGTGCCGTGGTTGACCATCTTGGTCATGGCGCCACGGCGGGGGCCGATCTTCTGGGTGACGGCGCCGATGAACTCCTCGGGCACGTCGATCACGAGGTGCTCCATCGGCTCCAGCGTCCGCCCGCTCTCCTGCCGGGTGATGATCTCGGGCTTGCCGACCTCCAGCTCATAGCCCTCCCGGCGCATCAGCTCGATGAGGATCGCCAGCTGCAGCTCGCCGCGGCCGGAAACCCGGAAGGTGTCGGGCGACTCCGTCTCCTCCACGCGGATGCCCGGGTTGAGCTTGCGCTCCTTCAGCAGACGCTCCCGCAGCTGCGGGGAGGTCACGAACCGCCCCTCCCTGCCCGCGAAGGGCGACACGTTGGCCGAGAAGAGCATCGAGACGGTGGGCTCGTCGATCCGGATCAGCGGCAGCGCCACCGGGTTCTCGACGTCGGCCACCGTCTCGCCGATGTCGATCGACTCGATGCCGGCGATGGCGACGATATCGCCCGCGCTCGCCTCCGGGATCTCCGTCCGCTTCAGGCCTTCGTAGCCGTAGAGCACCGTGACTTTGGCCGCCTCGATACTGCCGTCGCGATGCACGACGGCGATGCGCTCGGCCTGCCGCACGCGCCCGTTGACGAGGCGGCCGATCACGAGCCGGCCGACATAATCGTCCCAGTCGAGCATCGTGACGCGGAACTGCAGGCCGGCGGCCGGATCGAAGCGGGGCGCCGGCACCGTGGTCAGGATGGTCTCGAAGAGCGGCTCGAGGCTCTGGCCCTCGGCCTTCAGATCGGTCGTGGCCGTGCCGACGCGCGCGTTGGTGTAGAGGACGGGGAAGTCGAGCTGGTCCTCGGTGGCGTCGAGGTCGATGAAGAGATCGTAGACCTCGTCGAGCACCTCGGCCGCCCGCGCGTCGCCGCGATCGATCTTGTTGATGACGACGATCGGCGGCAGGCCCGCCTCCAGCGCCTTCTTGAGCACGAACCGCGTCTGTGGCAGCGGCCCCTCGGCGGCGTCCACCAGCAGCAGCACGCCGTCCACCAGCGTCAGCGTGCGCTCGACCTCGGAGCCGAAGTCGGCGTGGCCGGGGGTGTCCACGATGTTGATGTGCACGCCCTTGTAGGTCACGGCCGTGTTCTTGGCCATGATCGTGATGCCCTTCTCGCGCTCGAGGTCCATCGAATCCATGATCCGCTCGGCCACGGCCTCGTTCTGCCGGAACAGGCCGGACTGCCAGAGCATGGCGTCGACGAGAGTGGTCTTGCCGTGATCGACGTGGGCGATGATCGCCACGTTACGAATGCTTTCGCGCTGTTGCATCACTCCACTGTACCATGTCGACGTGCGGTGTCCGCGCTGCGGAGGTCAGAGCGTGCGACGCAGCTCGCGGATCGGCGCGTTCGAGCGGCTGATCAGCATCGTGTATGTCTATCCGTTCCGCTGCCCGCGCTGCACCCACCGCTTCCGGGCGCTCAACTGGGGCCACCGCTACCCGCATCCGAAGGGCGAGCGGCGCGACAACGAGCGCGTGATGGTCCGGCTGCCGGCCCGGCTCACCGCGGGCACCGAGACCGCCGAGGCCGAGACGACAGACCTGTCGGTCAGCGGCTGCGCGGTGCGGACGGACGCGCGCTTTCCGCCCGGCACCGAGGTGCGGTTCACGGTGCAGCTCGGCGCCGCCGGCCGGGCCGTGGAGATCGCCGAGGCGGTGGTGCGCGCCACTCACGAGGGCCGCGTCAGCCTGCAATTCATCCACGTCGGCGTCGATGAGCAGCGGCAGCTCGCGGAGTACATCAACGCCGTGGCCCTGCCCATCAGCGGTGGCCGGCCGCGCCGCCGGCGGAGCCTTCCGGTCGAGGTCGTGGTGGTGGCGGTGGCCGGCCTGCTCGTGATCTTCCTGATTCTCTCGATGGTGACCCACATCGGCGCCCCCGCGCGCTGAGGCGGCCCGCGCCGTCGCCGCTGCTATAATGATCAGCGCTTTGTCCCGCCTCCGACCGCTCCCCGTGCTTCGCGCGCTGCTCGTCGTCGGCGCCGTCGCGCTCGGGTCGGGCTCGGCGTGGGCCCAGGACAAGCCGGCGGTCCGGACACCCCACGCCGTGATCACGCTCGCGAAGGGCGGCGAGATCGTGCTCGAGTTCTTCCCTCAAGATTCGCCCCGGCACGTCGAGAACTTCCTGGCGCTGGCGAGGAAGGGCTTCTACGACGGGCAGCGCGTGCATCGCGTCGCGCCCGGCTTCGTTGTCCAGTTCGGCGACCCGCAGACGAAGACGCTGCCGCTCGACGACAACCGCATCGGCGGCGGCGGCCCCGGCTACACGCTGAAGGCCGAGTTCAACACCCGCAAATTCGAGCGCGGCGTGCTCGGCATGGCGCGCAGCAACGATCCAGACTCCGCCGGCAGTCAGGTCTACATCATGCTCGGCCCCGCCCCGCACCTGAACGGCCAGTACACCGCGTTCGGACAGGTGACGAAGGGCATGGAGGTCGTGGACACGATCCGCGTCGGTGACCGCATCAAATCGATCAAGGTGGTGCCATGAAGCAGACGGGACTGATCACGCTCGACAATGGCAACGAGATCGGCCTGGAGTTCTTCCCGCAGGACGCGCCGAAGACGGTCGAGAACTTCGTCACCCTGGCGAAGAAAGGCTTCTACAACGGCCTGACCTTCCACCGCGTCGTGCCCGGCTTCGTCGTGCAGGGCGGTTGCCCCAAGGGCACCGGCACCGGCGGCCCCGGCTACACCATTCCCGCCGAGTTCAACCAGAACAAGCATCTGCGCGGCTCGCTGGCCATGGCGCGCAGCCAGCATCCCGACTCCGCGGGCTCGCAGTTCTACATCACGTACGGCGCGCAGCCACACCTCGACAACAACTACACCGTGTTCGGCAAGGTCACGAGCGGCATCGAGCACGTCGATCGCATCCGCCAGGGCGACAAGATGAAGTCCGTCACCATCGCCGAGGAATAGCGGTGCCCTGGTCGCTCCTGCTGCGCGGCGGCACCGTCATCGACGGCACGGGGACACCGGGCCGGCGCGCCGACGTCGCCGTGGAGGGCGAGCGCATCGCCGCCGTCGCGCCGAGTCTCGCCGGCGCCGCCGACCGCGTCCTCGACGTCGCCGGACGCGTGGTCGCGCCCGGCTTCATCGACATGCACTCGCACTCCGACCTCTTCTACTTCGGCTGCCCGTCGGCGGAGTCCAAGATCCGCCAGGGGGTGACGACGGAAGTCGTCGGCATGTGCTCCTTCTCCCAGGCGCCGGTTCGCCCCGAGCACCAGGCGCTCATGAAGGGCTGGGTCGGTGGCATCGGCATGACCCCTGACCTCCCGTGGGAGACCTTCGGCGAGTATCTCGACGCCCTGCGGAGCGTGCGGCCGTCGGTCAACGTCGTGCACCTCGTCGGCCACGGCGCGCTGCGCATCGCGGCCATGGGCTTCGAGGCGCGGCCGGCCGGCGCCGCCGACCTGCGCGCCATGGAGCGGCTGCTCGGCGAGGCGATGGACGCCGGCGCCTGGGGCTTCTCCACCGGGCTCGTCTATCCGCCCAGCGCGTACGCGAACACGCAGGAGCTGATCGCGCTCGCGCGCTCGATGCGCTCGCGCCACGGGTTTTATTTCTCGCACGTGCGCGGCGAGTCGTCGATGCTGCTCGACTCGATCGCGGAGGCCATCCGCATCGGCGACGAGGGCGGCGTGCCCGCGCAGATCGCGCACGTGAAGGCCTCGGGCCGTGAGAACTGGTCCAAGCTGGACGGCGCCCTCGGTCTGATCGACGAGGCGCGCCGCCGCGGCGTGGACGTCGCCGGCGACGTCTACCCGTACAACGCCGGCAGCACGAAGATGGACAACCTCATGCCGGCCTGGGCCCACGAGGGCGGCGTCGGCAAGCTCCTCGAGCGCCTCGCCGACCGCGGCGCGCGCAAGCGCATCACCGACGAGTGCCTCGTGGACGGCGAGCGCTGGGGCACGCTCTCCCAGGGCGGCGTCGGATTCGACCAGATCTTCGTGGCCGCCTGCCGGCGCCGCGAGCTGGAGGGGCTGAACCTCGCCCAGATCGCGACGCAAACGGGCAAGGCGCCCGCCGAGGCGCTGATGGACCTGCTGCTCGAGGAGAAGTGCACGGTCGGCATGGTGTCCTTCTCGCAGAGCCTCGACAACGTCGCCAAGGTACTCGCGCACCCGGCGCTGATGATCGGCTCGGATTCGATCCCGCTCTTCGAGGGCGAGGGCGACCGCCCCGGCAAGCCGCACCCGCGCTCGTACGGCACGTTTCCCCGCGTGCTCAGCGAGTACGCGCGCGAGCGCAAGCTGTTCGCCCTGGAGACGGCGGTGCACAAGATGACCGGGTTGCCGGCGGCGCGGCTGGGCCTGCGTGACCGTGGCGTCGTGAGCGCGGGCGCCGTGGCCGACCTCGCGGTCTTCGACGCGGCCACCGTGAAGGACGAGTCGACCTATCCCGATCCGCACCGCTATCCGACCGGCATCCCGTACGTGATCGTGAACGGGCGTGTCGCGGTGGACGGCGGCCGTCTCGTCGGCCCCGGCGCAGGACGCGTGCTGACACCGCCCCGATGACTCCGTGAGGGGTCGGCTGCTGTCGCCGCCGGTCATCGTCGGCGCCGTGGCCGCGCTGATGGCCGTCTTCGACCTCGGCGCCGTCGTCTTCGCCACCAACGACGAGGCGCGTTTCCCGCTGCTCGCGCGCGACATCCTCACGCGCGGCGACGTGTGGTTTCCCCACCTCAACGGCGTCGTCTATCAGAACAAGCCGCTGCTGCTGGCCTGGCTGATCGCGCTGGTCTCGTGGCCGATCGGGCAGGTGACCGCGCTCACGTCCCTGGTGCCCTCGATCCTGGCCGCGATCGCGCTCGCGCTGGTGGTCTACGCGGCGGCGCGCGACATGTTCGGGCCCGACGCCGGGCGCTACGCCGGCCTCGTGGTCGCGACCTCGCAGGGCTTCGTGATCCACGCGCGCCAGGCGATGCCGGACATGCTGCTGACGCTGTTCGTCACGGTCGCCCTGTGGCAGGGCTGGCGGCTCACGCGCGGCCGGCCGCGCGCGTGGCTCGGCTTCTACGGCGCCACCGGCCTCGCGTTCTGGACGAAGGGGCCCGCGGGGCTGTTGCCGCTCCTGCTCCTCGTCGTGTGGGCACTCGTCGAGGATCGCCGCCGCCGGCTCGCCTCGCTGCGTCTGCCGCGCGGACTGGCCCTGCTTGCGGCGATCGTCGCGCCGTGGCCGCTCATCGGGCTCCTCGGGCAGGCGTCCGGGCTGCAGGCGGCCGTCGTGAACGACCAGATGGCGTGGTACCTGCGGCGGGCGGGCAGCGGGTCGGCGCTCGTCGCCCCGCTCCAGAACGCGTTCGGCATCCTGTTTCCCTGGGGGCTGCTCACGCCGCTCATCGTCGTGCAGGCGGTCCGCGCGCTCCGCGGCCGCGGCGGCGAGCGCGACACGGTGCAGCTGCTGCTCACGTGGGCGGCGGTGACGTTCGTCGCGGTCGCCCTCTCCGCCCAGCAGCGCGTCCGGTATTACCTGCCGCTCCTCACGCCGGCGGCCCTGCTGACGGGCTGGTGGCTCGCTGGGGTCATCGTGCGTCATCGCGCGGTCCCGAGGGTCCCGTGGGGCGTGTACGCGGCGGTGGGCGGCGCGCTTGCCGTGAGTGGCGGGGTGACGCTGGCCGCGCGCCCCGACACCCGCGCGCAGCTCGCCGCGGCCTGGCCGGCGTGGGGTGGCCTTGCCCTGGCGCTCGGGGTGCTCGGGCTCGCGGCCGTCGCCGCCGTCGTGCTGTCGCCGGCCACGCGCCGCCGCCCGCGAGCGTTTGCGCTGGCCTGCGTCGTCGCGGCGCTCGCGGCCGCCGGCGCCTACCGTGCCGACACCCGCCGCCCGACGACCGAGGAGTTCGGCCGGCTCGAGGCGCGGGTGCAGCCGCTGGCCGGCACGAACGGCGCGGTCGTCGCGTGGGACGTGGCCGACCTCCCGCTGAATTTCTACCTGCGCCGGCCGGTGCTCCAGGTCCACACGCGCGAGGGGTTGTCGCGCGCGTTCGACGGGCACGCGGCCGTGGCCGTCGTCGGCGAGCGGGTGGTGCAGAGCGCCGACAACCCTGCGGGCGTCACCGTGCTGTGGCGCACGACGCTGGGCGCGCGCGGCGTCGCCGTGCTGGCACCCGAGCGCTAGGCGAACTCAGCCTCCTACGTAGCGCGCGCCCTCGTCCGTCGAACGGCCCCCGGGGCGCGCAACGTTTGTTGGTAGCGCGCGCCCTCGTCCGTCGAACGGCCCCCGGGCGCGCAACTACATCCCTCCTCCCGCTCCGCGGGGGGCCCACTCGAAGTTCAGCACGCTGACGCGGGCCGCCGTGGTCCCGGCAGGCAGCGGCGCCTGGAAGAACGAGCGGCCGCGCGGCGGGACGTCGAGCGGCACGTAGGCAACGCGCCTCTCGATCAGCCGCCCTGCGGCGTCGATCGCCTCGACGTTCAACCGCACGCGGGTGGCGTGGGCGTCGTAGACGTTGTAGACGTAGCCCTCGAGCTGCGGCCCGCGGCGCCCGGCCGTCACCGTCGCGTCGATGCGGAAGTAGCGCGACTCGGGCGTCCCGGCGCCGAAGCCGGTGTCCTGCGCGACGGCGCCGGTGGCCGCCATCAGCGTGAGCGCGATTGCTGCCAGCGTGACACGGTGGTGGGTCATCGTCTCCTCCAGGTAACTCTATAGACTCTGACGCCCCCTCGCGCGGTTCCGGCGTGTACACTTGCGGGCACTCGAAGGACCGACGGAGGCCAACCCATGCTGGATCTCGACCTGACGGGCAAGGTGGCGATCGTGACCGGCGGCAGCGCCGGACTCGGCCGCGCCGCGGCGATAAAGCTGGCGCGCGAGGGTACGCGCGTGAGCATCTGCGCGCGCCGCAAGGAAGTGCTGGAGCGCACGGCGGGAGAGATCCGGCAGGCCGGCGGCGAGGTGCTCGCGATTCCCGCCGACGTGACGCGCGCCGAGGATGTGGAGGCCGTGGTGAAGGCGACCGCCGAGCGCTTCGGCGGCGTCGACATTCTCCTGAACAACGCCGGCACCTCGGCGGCGGCCGCGTTCATGGATGTCGACGACCGCACGTGGCAGACGGACATCGAGCTCAAGCTGATGGCCGCCATCCGGTTCTCCCGTCTGAGCATCCCGATCATGCAGAAGCGCGGCGGTGGCGTCATCATCAACGTCACCACCGTCGGCGGCAAGGCGCCCGCGGCGCGCGCCGTCCCCACGGCGGTGACGCGCGCGGCCGGCATCAACCTCACCAAGGGGCTCGCGAACGAGTACGCGTCGTCGGGCATCCGGGTGAACACGATCTGCCTCGGGCTCGTGAAGAGCGAGCAGTGGGAGCGCCGCGCGAAGGGCGGCGACGTCGAGGCCGTCTATCGCGAGGGCGCCAAGCGCGTGCCGATCGGCCGCATGGGCGAGGCGGAGGAGTTCGGCGACCTCGTCGCGTTCCTCGTCTCCGCGCGCGCGGCGTTCATCACGGGCACCGCGATCAACTTCGACGGCGGGATGGCGGCGGTCGTGTAATCGTCCCCGCCTCGGCGACGCTCGGCCCCGGCGGCGCATCCAAAGCCATATGGATACCCTCAGCCTGGCCCGGTTCGATCGGACGCTCGAGTTGCCGACGGGCGAGCGCGTGCGCGTCCGGCCGATCCGCCCCGAGGACGAGCTCCGTCTCTCCGAGCTCTACGACCGCTCCAGCCGCGATACGCGCTACCAGCGCTTCTTCACCGTTCTGCGTCGCCTGCCGCCGGACTGGGCACGTTTCCTCGCCAACGTGGACTACGACCGGCGCTTCGCACTCGTGGTGGAGGACCTCACGGCGCCATCGACGTCGCTGATCGGCGTCGCGCGCTACGAGCCGGTGGAGGAGGGCGTCGCCGAGGTCGCCTTCGTCGTCGAGGACCGCTGGCAGGGCAAGGGGCTGGGCACGCTGCTCATCACCGAGCTCTTTCGCGCCGCGGCGGAGAACGGGATCACGCGCTTCCGCGCCTCGGTCCTCGCCGACAACCGCCGCATGCTCGACCTGCTCGTGCGCCACGCCGACGTGCTCGAGCGCAAGGTGCAGCAGGGCGTGGCCGATCTGCTGCTGACGCCGAAGGCCTACCGGCCGCGCACCGTCAGCACCGGGCAGTGAGCGGTCGCCACCACGCGGCCGGCCACCGAGCCCAGGAAGAATCGCGCGGCGCCCGTGCGGCCGTGGGTCCCGACGACGATCATGCCGGCCCGCCGTCCGCGCGCCGTCTTCACGATGCGGTCCGCCGGCACGCCGTCCACCAGCAGACCGCGCGCCTTCACGCGGGCCTGACGGGCCTTGGCCACCAGCGCGTCGAGCCTGCGTTGCGCGGACGCGCGCTGCGAGCGGATCAGGGTGTTCCAGACGGCCGGCGTCACATAGGCGTCGGCGACGAGCGGTGCGGGCGGGCTCAGCACGTGGAGGAGCAGCAGCTCGGCACGGTCGCGCCGCGCCATGTTCACGGCCCAGGTGAACGCCGCGCCCGAGGCGGCAGAGAAATCGGTCGCGTGCAGGATCCTGGCCATGGCGCGCTCCTCCGTGCCGCCGAGCGTACCGCGTCGGGCGCGGCCGCTATTATGCTTTTTGAGGCATAATAGGCCGCATGGCTCGCGTCGCCGCCGCCCTCCTCCTCGTCGTGCTCGCGCTGCTGCCGGCGGCCGCCCAGCCGCCCTCGTCGCGGACGGTCATCCTCTCGACCACGACCAGCACCCAGGACTCCAGTCTGCTCGACGTGCTGGTGCCGATGTTCGAGCGGCAGACCGGGTTCACGCTGAAGACGGTGCCGGTCGGGACCGGCCAGGCGCTGGCGCTCGCCGCGCGCGGCGAGGCCGACGTCGTCCTCGTCCACGCGCCGTCGCTCGAGAAGAAGTACGTCGAGGAGGGCAAGCTGTCGAACCGCCGCCTCGTCATGGTCAACGACTTCGTCGTGGTCGGCCCCGCGCGCGACCCCGCGGGCGTCCGCGGTGAGACGCACGCGGTCGCCGCGCTGGCGAAGATCGCGGCCTCGGGGTCCCGCTTCGTGTCGCGTGGCGACAAGTCGGGCACGCACGTCCTCGAGCAATCGCTCTGGAAGCAGGCCGGGGCGACGCCGGCCGCGCCGTGGTACATCGAGTCGGGGCAGGGCATGGGTGCCACGCTCACGCTCGCCGACGACCGGCAGGCCTACACGCTGAGCGATCGCGGCACCTATCTCGCGTTCGGCCGGCGCGTGGCGCTCGCGATCCTGGTCGAGGGCGACCGCGCCCTGCTCAACGTCTACGCCGTGCTGGAGGTCAATCCCGCCAACGGGCCGCGCGTCAATTCCGCCGGCGGGCGCGCCTTCGCCGACTTCATGCTGGCGCCGGGGACGCAGGCCCTGATCAAGACGTTCGGCGTCGAGAGATTCGGCCAGCCGTTGTTCGTGCCGATTGCCGGCAAGACGGATTCGGACCTCTAGCCCGTGGACCTGCTCGTCGCCGGCGTGCGGGAGGCGCTGCGACTCCTCGTCGCCGGCGACCGCGAGGTCTTCGCGATCCTCTGGCTCTCGCTCCAGGTCTCCGGGCTCGCGACGCTGCTCTCGCTCGCGCTCGGCATTCCCGCCGGCGCCGCCCTCGCCCTGCTGCGCTTTCCGGGCCGCACGCTCGTCGTCTCCGCGGTGAATGCGGGGATGGGCCTGCCGCCCGTGGTGGTCGGTCTCTTCGTCACGCTGCTGCTGTGGCGGAGCGGACCCCTCGGCGCGTGGGAGATCCTCTACACGCCGGCGGCCATCGTGCTGGCCCAGGCGGTGATCGCCGCGCCGATCGTCATGGGCATCACGCTGGCGGCGGTGCAGAACGTCCCCGAGAAGTTCCGGCTCCAGCTCCTCGGGCTGGGCGCCTCCCGCACGCAGATGGTCGGCGTGGTGCTGCACGAGGCGCGGCTGCCCATGCTGGCCGCCGTGATGGCGGGCTTCGGCGGCATCATCTCGGAGATCGGCGCCTCGATGATGGTCGGCGGCAACATCAAGGGACAGACGCGCACGCTCACGACGGCGATGGTGCTCGAGACGGGGAAGGGCAACTTCGAGGTCGCCATCGCGCTGTCGCTGCTGCTCCTCGCTCTTGTGTTCGGCGTCAACTGGACGCTGACCGCGGTCCAGCAGCGCCGCGTCTGGTGAGGGCGCCGGTGAGACAATGAGCGCGTCGATGGGCTTGACGCGCGCGCTCGTGCTCGTCCTGGCGCTCGGCTTCGTGGCGCCGGCGGCCGCGGAGGAGCTGGTCTTCTCCGTGGCCATCAGCATGAAGGAGGCGGTCGAGGGTCTGGGCCGCCGGTTCACGGAGACGCGACGCGGCGTCACGCTGCGGTACAATTTCGGCTCGTCCGGCGAGCTGGCGAGGCAGATCGAGGCCGGCGCGCCGGTCGATCTCTTCGTCTCGGCGGCGGCGCGCCAGATGGACGAGCTGCAGGCGAAGGGCCTGATCGATCCCGCAACGCGCCGCGTGTTCGCGCGCAACGTCCTCGTCGTCGTCAAACCCGCCGACGCCACGCTCGACCTCGCCCGGCCCGCCGATCTGCTCGACGCGCGCGTGAAGAAGATCGTCGTCGGCAATCCCCGGACGGTGCCCGTCGGCCAGTACGCCGAGGAGAGCCTCCGGGCGCTCGCCCTCTGGGACCGGCTGCAGCCGAAGCTGGTCTTCGCCGAGAACGTGCGCCAGGCGCTCGACTACGTCGCGCGCGGTGAGGTCGATGCGGGCTTCGTCTACGCGACGGATGCCGCGATCCGTCCGGGTCGCGTGCGGGAGGCGTTTCGTCCGGCGGAGGACACCTACCGTCCCGTGACCTACCCGGCCGCCGTCGTCCGGGACAGCAAGCATCGCGCGCTCGCGGGGGCTTTCGTCGAGCTGCTCGTCGGCGCCGACGGCCAGGCCGTCCTCCGGCGCCTCGGCTTTCAGCCGCCGGCGCCGGGCGCCCGGTGAGGATTCGCGTAAAATCGGCGCGTGAGCGCTGAAACCGTCAGTGCGCTGGTGCTGTCGCTCCGCGTGGCGGTGTTCGCCACCGTCGTCAACGCCCTCGTCGGCGTGCCGCTCGCGTACCTCCTCGCGCGGCGGCGTTTCGCGGGCCGGGCCGTGCTCGATCTCCTGGTCACCCTGCCGCTCGTGCTCCCGCCGACGGTCACCGGCTACTACCTGATCGTGCTCCTGGGCCGGCGCGGCTGGCTCGGCGCGCCGCTCTATGCGGCCACCGGCTGGACCATCGCGTTCACCTGGTACGCCGCCGTCGTCGCGGCCACCGTGATGGCGCTGCCGCTGCTCGTGCGCACCGCGCGCGCGGCCATCGAGTCGGTGGACCGCGACCTCGAGAAGGCGGCGTACACGCTCGGCCGCTCGGAATGGCGCACGGCGCTGGAGGTCACGCTGCCGCTGGCGCGGAACGGCATCCTGGCCGGCCTCGTGCTGGCGTTCGCGCGCGCGCTGGGCGAGTTCGGCGCCACCCTGATGCTGGCGGGCAACATCCCCGGCAAGACGGCGACCGTTCCGCTGGCGATCTACACCGCGGTGCAGACCGGCGAGCAGTCCACCGTGCTCGTCCTCGTCGCGATCCTCACCGCGCTCTCGTGCGTGGTGCTGGTGGCGGCGAGCCGGCTCGGGGCGCGCGCGACGTGAGCGCGCTCGACGTCCGCATCGTCAAGCGGCTGCCCGGCTTCACGCTCGACGTCGCGTGGACGGCCGGCGACGGCGTGGCCGTGCTCTTCGGCCCCTCGGGCGCCGGCAAGACGCTGACGCTGCAGTGTCTCGCCGGCCTGTTGCGTCCCGACGAGGGCCGCATCGTCGTCGACGGCCGCCTGCTCTTCGAGGCGGGCCGCCGGGCGCGCGGACCGGTGGTGGACCTGCCGCCGCAGGCACGGCGCGTCGGCTACGTCTTCCAGGGCTACGCGTTGTTCCCACATCTCACCGTCGCCGAGAACGTCGGTTTCGGGCTGCGCGACCAGCCCGCCACGCGCCGCGCCGAGAAGACGGCCGAGGTGCTCGAGCGGCTCGGCCTCGCCGCCCACGCCACGCGCCTGCCGCGCGATCTGTCCGGGGGCCAGCGCCAGCGGGTGGCGCTCGGGCGCGCGCTGGCCATCGATCCCGCCCTGCTCCTGCTCGACGAGCCGCTCTCCGCGCTGGACGCGCCGCTGCGCCGCGCGCTGCGCGACGAGCTGCGCGCGATCCTGAGCGACTGGCGCACGGCCGCCGTGCTGGTGACCCACGACTTCACCGAGGCGTACCGCCTGGGCGATCGCATCGTCGTGTATGACGCCGGCCGCGTGGTGCAGGCGGCGCCGCGCTCGGAGCTGCTGTGGCAGCCGGCGTCGGAGTCGGTCGCGCGCATCATGGGCATCCGCAACGTGCTGCACGGCAGCGTGGTGAAGGCCACGCCCGATCGCATCCAGATCCGCTGGCGCGGCCAGCTCCTGGAAGCGGTCAACTCGCCGAGCCATTCGTACCTGCCCGCCCCCGAGAGCCCGATCGCGTTCTTCATCCGCTCCGAGTACGTGCGGCTCATCCGCAAGGACCGCGGCGCCGCCGACCCGGCGCACCACATGAATCTCATGGAAGGCGCCGTCGTCGGCGAGGAGGACTTCGGCACCACGTGGAGCCTGCGCATCCGGCTCGACGCGCCCGGCGCGCCCGCGCAGGGCGAGCACGACCTCGAGGTCGAGGTGCCGCACCTCGTGTACGAGATCCTCGAGATCGACCGCGACCGCCGCTGGCAGTTCTCGATCCACCGCGGCTCGATCCACGTGCTGCCCGCGTGAGCCCGGCGACGAACGCTGCCGTCCTGGCCCTGCGCGACGTCCGGCGCCGCTATGCCAACGGCTATGCGCTCGACGTTCCCTCGCTGGACGTGATCGCGGGCGAGGTCCTCGGCGTGATCGGGCCCAACGGCAGCGGCAAGTCGACGCTGCTGCGCATCCTCGGGCTGCTCGAGCGCCCCGACGAGGGTCGGGTGCTCTTCGGCGGCCAGGCCCTGGACGCGCGCGAGGCGCTCGCCGAGCGCCGGCGGATGGCCACCGTGTTCCAGGAACCGCTGCTCGCCGACGCGAGCGTCCGCGACAACGCGGGCCTCGGCCTGCGCTTCCGCGGCGTGCCGGTCGCCGAGGCGACGGCGCGAGCGACGCGCTGGCTCGAGCGCCTCGGCGTGGCCGCGCTGGCCGCGCGCGCCGCGCGCACGCTCTCCGGGGGCGAGGCGCAGCGGGTGGCGCTGGCCCGCGCCCTCGTGCTCGAGCCCGAGGTGCTGCTGCTCGACGAGCCGTTCTCGGGCCTCGACGCGCCGACGCGCGCCGCGCTGGTGACCGACCTCGGCGCCATCCTGCGCGCCGACCGGGTCACCACCGTGCTGGTGACGCACGAGCGCGGCGAGGCGCAGGCGCTGGCCGACCGGGTGGCCGTGCTCATGGACGGCCGGCTGCGCCAGCTGGATGACACCGCGCGCGTCTTCTACGCCCCGGTCTCGCCGGAGGTCGCGCGCTTCGTCGGCGTCGAGACGCTCGTCGCCGGGCGGGTGCTCCGCCGCGAAGCCGGGGTCACCGTGGTCGAGGTCGGCGGGCAGGTGCTGGAGATCGCCGCCGAAGCGCCGGCGGGCGCGCGGGTGCGCGTCGGCATCCGGCCCGAGGACGTCACGCTGACCGTGGCCGACGGCGCACGGGTCGCGTCGAGCGCCCGCAACGCGCTCGAGGGCACTGTGACACGCGTGAGCCCCTCCACCCACGCGACCCACGTGCTCGTCGACGTCGGGTTTCCGCTCGTGGCGGCGGTGACCGCGCGCTCCGTCAGCGAGCTGGGGCTGCGCCCGGGCGCGCGGGTGCGCGCCGTGTTCAAGGCCAGCGCCGCGCACCTGATGCCGGTGTGACGCTCCGGGCCGCGGGCGGCTTGACTCCCTGCCGACGGGGGGATATAAGGAAGGCACCCGAAACCAGAGTGAACACTTGGACGGGGGTCGGTATTGACGATGAAGCAGGACGAGCCAGCGGCCACGCCTCCGCTGGCTTTGTTTGTTTTACGCCGCCGTTCCCTCCCAGACGCAGAAGGAGGTCCTGCATGACCCAGGAGAACCTCATCGACCGACTGATGGCCGAGAACGACGAGTTCCGCCGTCTCCGATCAGAGCATCAAGGCTATGAGCAGGAACTGGAGACGCTACGTGGGACCGCGCCGCTCTCGACAGACCAGCAGTGGCGGATGAGCGAGCTGAAAAAGCTGAAGCTGATGGCCAAGGACCGGATGGAGTCCATCATCCGGCACGCGCGCCCGGGCGTCAGCGCCTGACGCGGCGACGAGCTCTCCGGCCGCGGAAGGCCGCCGGCGACGACGGCTTCCGCGGCCTTTCGCATCTTTCCCCCCGTGGTGACGCCCGCATGGTCGACGTGTCCGCCAAGCCCGAGACCGTCCGCGAGGCCGTCGCGCGCGCGATCATCAAGATGAAGCCCGCGACCCTGAGCGCCGTGCGCCACGGCGACGCGCCGAAGGGTGACGTGCTCGGCACCGCGCGCACCGCGGGGATCCTCGCGGCCAAGCGCACCTCGGAGCTGATCCCGCTCTGCCATCCGCTGCGCCTCACGAAGGTGGACGTCACGTTCGACGCGCGCCGCGGCAACGGCACACTCGGCGTCGAGGCGCGCGTGCGCACCGTGGACAAGACCGGCGTGGAGATGGAAGCGCTCACGGCGGTGACGGTGGCCGCGCTGACGGTCTACGACATGGTGAAGGCGCTCGAGAAGGGCGTCACCATCGCGAAGGTCGAGCTCGTCGAGAAGTCCGGCGGCAAGTCCGGCCACTGGCGTCGGCGGTAAACTCATCCCGTGAAGACGGCGCTCGTCTATTCCGACAAGGCCGACGGCTTCGACTACGGGCGCGAGCACCCGCTGCGCATGGAGCGGCTGCCGCTCACGTGGCGGCTGATGCGCGCCTACGGGCTGACGACGCTGCCCAACGCCCGCGTCGTCGCGCCCGAGCCCGCCGCCGAGACCGACATCGCGCGCTACCACACGCGCGAATACCTCGACGTCCTCAAGCGCGCCGACACCGGCCTGGATCCGGCCGACGGCGCCATCTACGGGCTCGGCCTCGGCGACAACCCGGTCTTCCGCGGACTCTGGGAGGTGGCGCAGCTCGTGGCCGCCGGCTCGCTCACGGCCGCCGACCTGGTCGCGAGCGGCGCGGTCGACCGCGCCTTCCACTTCGCGGGGGGGCTGCACCACGCCTTCCCCGATCGCGCCTCCGGCTTCTGCTACGTGAACGACGCGGTGCTGGCCATCTTGAGATTGCGCGAGCGCGGGCTGCGGGTGGCCTACGTCGACATCGACGCGCACCACGGCGACGGCGTGCAGCACGCCTTCTACGCGGATCCCAACGTGATGACGATCTCCACCCACGAGCGCGGCGAGCGCCTGTTCCCCGGCACCGGCTTCGTGCGCGAAAAAGGCGAGGGCGCGGGCGTCGGCTTCTCGGTGAACCTGCCGCTGGAGGCCTACACGGACAGCGCCGTGTACCTCCCGGCCTTCGAGGCGGTGGTGCCGCCGCTCATCGAGCGCTTCAAGCCGGACGTCATCGTGGCGCAGCTGGGCGTGGACGCGCATCGCACCGACCCGCTCACGCACCTGGCGCTCGATGTGCAGGGTTTCGGCCGCGCGGTGCAGCGCATCGCCGCGCTGGCGCCCAGGCTGGTCGCCCTCGGCGGCGGCGGCTACGACCTGCGCAACGTGCCGCGCATGTGGACGGTGGCGTGGGCCGTGCTGAACGGCGTGGAGCTGGCGCCGACGCTGCCCGACGCCTTCGCCGACGACCTGCGCCGCTACGGCTTCACGTCACGCTCGCTCTGGGACGAGGCCGTCGAGGTGCCGGCCGAGGTCAAGCGCGCCGTGAGCGAGTACGCGGATCGCCGGGTCGAAGAAGTGCAGAAGACCATCTTCCCCGTCCACGATCTGTAGAACGTGGGGGGGCCCCATATTGGCCCCCCCCACCCCCCACCCCCCGGGCGGCCCCGGGGACCCCGG
>Ga0137409_10003474_pt1 | contig 16671 bp, 19 predicted proteins | sample CZODoug1_16funga_FD_122059 | JGI IMG/M metagenome (GOLD analysis project Ga0137409, IMG submission 122059) | Vadose zone soil fungal communities from Angelo Coast Range Reserve, California, USA - CZODoug1_16fungal (Hybrid Assembly) | ecosystem: Environmental > Terrestrial > Soil > Vadose zone... | reverse complement strand
CACGCCGACGATCACACCCATCGTCGTGAGCACCGCGCGCAGTTTCGCCTGGCGCAGGTTTCGCAATGCCAACTGAAGTATGTCGAGAAAACTCATTTCGTAAAATGTCCGATAAACTTTTAGTTTGTCGGTTGTGGCATAACGAGATCCAACAAGTATTCCCCTGTGGGGCTCGACAAACTGTGAAGTTTATCGGACTTCAGGCAAACACGTGCCGCACCGCATCGGCGGTCCAGTCAGCCAGGCTCTTAGTAACCACCTCAGCCTCCGCGGCCCGCAACTGTTCTTCGCTGACCGTGTTGGTGATCCCCAACGTGCGCATGCCGGCTTGTCTGCCTGACACAATTCCCGGCGGCGAATCTTCGATCACCAGACATTCGTTCGCGAGTAAGGGCGGGCGTCTTTCAGCGCGTCGTCTTTCGTTTAGTTTTTCGAGCGCGATCAGATAACAGTCAGGCGCCGGCTTGCAGACGCTGACCTCTTCGGCGCTCACCACGACCGAGAACAAACTGCGCAGCCGCGCGCGGTCCAACACATATTGGATCTCAGCGAGCATTGCCATGCTGACGAGCCCGAGCGAGTAATGACGCGCCGTCGCCTTGAGAAACGTCACTACACCGGGAAACAAAGGCAGCTCGTCCTCGATCAGCCTCTGATGTCGAACCGCTTTCACTTTCAACACGATCTTCAAAAGGTCGTCCGTCAAATTCTTCCGGCCGCGTTCAAACGCAGCCCGCACAAACGTCTTGTCGTCCATTCCGAGCGCGCCGTAGTAGTCGCTTTCAGTCAACTCAATCCCCTGCTCTCGCAATGCGTCCTGATAAGCCGCCATCTGCAGCCGCTCGTCGTCAATGATGACGCCATTAAAATCGAAAAAGATTGCTTGAATCATCGTAACTTAGCCGCGGATTCACGCGGACAAACGCGGATCAGAACTGAGAACATAAGAAGAACCCAAGACACTCAACGAAGCATTGTTGCAATTCTGATCCGCGTTTGTCCGCGTGAATCCGCGGCCAACTAATTCTTTGAATGCCGCGCCCGACGGACGCAAGCTGAAGCTTGTACTCTGAGCTATTTGAGCGTTGCCCCCGGACTTTGGACATTGGACTTTGGACTTTGAACCTGGCCCAGGCGCGTGTTTTGTTCCTCAAACAACTTTGGCAGCCGTTCGCTTTCCAGCACGTCGAGGCGTCGCAGGACTTCAGCGAGCGATAGTTCGTTTTTTAAGTTGACGCGATAGTCCAGGTCCGCGCGCAAACGATCCTTCTCGCCCTGCCGATTCTGCGACATCATGATGATCGGCGCCTGCATACCCGCAATCACGGCCAGCACCAGATTCAACATTTGATAAGGCTTCGGATCGAAACCGTTGAAGAGAATGTAGGAATTGAAAACGATCCAGAAGACTATCAGGCCAATCGAGACGCCGATGAATTTCCAACTACCGCCAAACTCCGCAATCATGTCGGCCGCTCGATCAGCCATCGTCGCGCGCCGCCGCTCTTCTTCGTTGGCGTTGCGAGAAACGCGCGAACGCAAAAGCTCGTCAGTACGCCGGAGGCGATCGGACAAAGCGCCCAACATCCCGAGCGCGACGTCAGGATTCGCGCGCACAAACGCCAAAAAATCCGGCCGCGATAGAACCGCAAGCCGGGCGTCCTCGATCACGCGCGCGTCGGCAGATCGATTGCGACCATCGATCAGGGCCATCTCGCCAAAGAAGTCGCCCTGCGCGAGATCGGCCAGCGTCACCTCTTGTCCGTCTTCGTCAGTGATGCTGATGCGAATGCGTCCGCTTTCGATCAGGTACATGCCGGCGCCCTGTGCGCCCTTATGGAAAAGCTGCGTGCTGCCGGGAATGTCTTCGATCGTCAGCAAGTTGCGCAGCTCCGTTGCCGCAGCGTCGGTTAACGACGCAAAAAGCGGCACCGAGCGCAGCGCCTCGAGGGTCATTTCGTTGGCGTTAGTCGACATGGTGACTTCATCCTTCATCTTTTATTACGCGTCCGTCTTTCATCAGCACAATACGATCGGAAAAACTGGTGGCGAGTTCGCGATCGTGCGTGACCATCAATATTGTCAGCGAGTCGTTGTCAACCATTTCGCGAAGCAGCGCAAGCAACTCGTGCGCGCGGGTCGAGTCAACATTCCCCGTGGGCTCGTCAGCCAGCAACACTTTGGGATTATTCGCGAGCGCGCGCGCGATGGCTACGCGTTGTTGCTCGCCTCCGGAAAGCTCGGAAGGTCGATGCGTCAAACGATCGGCCAGGCCCACCCGATCCAATAGTTCCTCGGCGCGCCGGCGTCGTTGGTTGCCGCGCAGTCCGCCGAAAGCGAGTGCGAGACCGACATTTTCTGCCGCGGTCATGGTCGGAATGAGGTTGAAGTTTTGAAAGATCATCCCTACGGAAAAGCGCCTGTAGCGCGCCATCTCGTTTTTGCTGAGCGGGGCGAGCGGTTTCGCGTTGAAGAAAACGTCACCAGTGCTGGGATGATCGAGGCCGCCGACCATGTTGAGCAACGTGCTCTTGCCGGAACCCGAAGTTCCCTGTATCGAAACAAATTCGCCTTCTTTTATAGACAGCGAAACATCGTCAAGCGCGGTGACGCTCGTGGTGCCCATCTGGTAGAGCTTCGAAACTTTTCGTGCTTCTAAAAGCGACATGGCAAATTCACTAGCCGCGGATTCGCGCGGATAAACGCGGATCAGAACCGGCAAAACAGACTCGTTGAGATGTTCTTAAGCTTTACGTTAATCGGTTCTTATTGCCTAATTTGTCTTTAACTTCAGATCCGCGTTTATCCGCGCGCATCCGCGGCCGCTCCCGCCTTCCTACTGACGCGCCACAATTCAAATCGTTCTTCCTGAAAACCCTTCAACAACATTTCAAACGGTGTCGCCTCGAGATTCTCTTCAACCAAAAACTCACGCACCTCCGGATCATCGTAAAGCACGCGCGAGATGACTACGTCGTTGCCGGTGGACAAACTCTCCAGCCGCGCCGCCATGTTCACCGTTGAACCAAAATAATCGAGCCGGTCATTCAGCGTAACCGCGATGCACGGTCCGGCGTGGATTCCGGCTTTCAAGGTCAGCGGCGCATTTCCCTGCGCCGGCATGGCCAGCATTTCCTGCGCACTCAACATGGCTTTCAAAGCCGCTGCCGGTCGCCGGAACACAGCCATCACCGCGTCGCCGATCGTTTTCACGAGTGCGCCATCCTCATCAGCGATCACTTTTTTCAATACGTCGAAGTGGTTCATGACACGACCGAACGCGGTGGCGTCGCCAATCTCGCGATAGAGCTGTGTCGAGTTGCGCAAGTCAGTAAACAAAACTGTCAAGGTGCCGACGGAGATTTGTTCTCCCGGGCGCAGCGCCTCGGTCGAGAAGAGGTCGCGAAAAATTTGCAGCGCGGTGACTTCAGCCGCGGTCGCCGCCTGTTCGCCCCACGCCAGACGCTCGAGGATGAGCAGTTGTTCCGCGTCCGTTTCATTTCGCAGGCGTAGCGTCGGACGCAGTCCCATCGTCAATTCTTCGCTGGGCCACCCATCATTGGAAACAATGACGGCGGAAGAATCTCCTCCCTCACTCGAAACTTTCACCGACTGTTCGCCGGGTAATTCCAACGCCCGAAAGCGATAATTGCCAGGTTCGAGGGCCATGCTCAGCTCACGCTCACTTTGGCCGGACAACAACTGCTGCGCGACCACGTGCGGCGTTCGTTGCGGGCTGCCGATGCAGTAGTTCTTGACATCCATTGTCCGGATCGCGGCGTTAGGACGAAAAGTAAGTTCGACGAAGCGATCGAAGTTAACCTTGAAATCGATGCGGCACGTTTCGCAATGCACCTGCGGGTCGATATCTCGCAGCGATGAACCACTCTCCTGCGGCCCGCGACACAACGGACACAACAGATCCCATTGCAGATCCAGCAGGCCCACTCGCGTGGCGCGCAGACAGGTTTCCAACACTGTACGGCGCGGCTGACCCCAGTCGTCTGCCAACTCATAAGGCTTAATGCGCGCCAGCGCAAAGTCATCCGCTTGCTGTATGAATTCGAGCAGACGCTCAACTACCACCGCGTCGGCAGCGACGTCGGAAAGAAGTCGCTCTTTAATGGTTTCGATCCGACTGCTCGCAGCTACCGAAAGCGCTGGCGCAGTTTGCACCTCGCTGGGTAATGCTTCCAACAGCGCCAGCTCGTCATACTTTTTGAACGCCTGGCGAAATCTTCGTGAAGCGAGAAACCCTATTTGCACGGGAATGGCGACAAAGCCGAGTAAAGATTTGGGCTTCACCGACACGTCGTAAGTGAATCTCGTACCGCCATCGGCGCGTGGGGAAAGTTCCGCGAGCGCCCTCATCTCCGCGACCGGGCCCTTGCTGTAAGTGCGCTTCACGCCAAAGCGAATGGGCCGCACCCATTCGAAAGGTTGCTCTTCCCATTCGACCGGCATCCCAAAAATCGACAGACGAACACGACGGCGCGCGTTGCGGAGCCTGCCCTTTGCCGGTTCCACTTCAACCGCCGGAACGTTAGTATCGCGATTGAAACGATTCGTATCGGCGACAAAGGGCCACAACTTTTCCGGACTGGACTTGAGATCGTATTCCCAGCGGTAATGAAATTCGCGATAGGACATATTGCAGAGATCGGAAATGAGAAATCAGTTAGGCCGCGGATTAACGCGGATTCACGCGGATCAGAAAGAATTAGAAGGGATTGGCCAACGCATTCGCGAAGCGTTATGCCTTCAAATCTGATCCGCGTTTATTCGCGTAAATCCGCGGCCAAATCCAGCTCACACTTCTTTGTACTCAGAGTCAACATCTTCCGTTGACGAGGCAACGCGGTAATTCTTCGACTGCACTTGTTTGGTGATCAGCAGGTCATCTTTCGTTTTCAGCAGGTCGGCGCGGTTGTAAACCGAAAGCTCGAAATTGTAACCGTGCGTGATTGCATCCTTCGGACACGCCTCGACACAGTAGCCGCAGAAGATGCAACGACCGTAGTCGATGTTGTAAACCTCGGCATAGCGCTCATCGACGCCGATGCGCTGCTCGGGTGGACGCGGATCGTCTTTGGCAACGATGTAAATGCAATCGGAGGGACAGGCGGCGGCGCAAAGAAAACAGGCCACGCATTTTTCTCTGCCCAGCTCGTCCACGTGCAACAGATGCTGGCCACGATAGCGCGGCTGCACGGTGACCGGTTCTTCCGGATACTGGACAGTCCACTTCTGTTTGGGAATGTACGACAAGGTCACGCCCATGCCCTGAATGATGGCTTTGGTTGATTCGATTACGTCGCTAATGATTGACATCGTTCCCTCAGATTCTAGATGCTGGATGCTAGATGCGACTGGGTGCCAGATGCTAGATGCTAGATGCTAGATGCGAGATGCTAACCCGGAAGCAAGGCTCCAACCGCTGGAATTCAGCCGCTAGAATCCAGCATCTAGCATCTAGTACCCAGTCGCATCTAGCATCTAGCATCTAGCATCTCATTCTTTCCACTCATTCTTTCAACTGACTCACTTCCGAGTTGGTCGCCTGCCATCTGCCATCGCGCCAAACAAACTTATCTGTAAACTGGTAAGCCACCGGCTGAATCTGTCCCTCCTGGTCCCTGATCTCCAGCCTGATGATTCCCTTGAGCGTAGCACGATCGCCTTTCAAACTTACTTTCAAATCTTCGAAATTCCACTTCTGAATTATCGTGTCGCGGGTGATCGTTTTCAGATACTCTGCCTTGCCGCGAGACTTGCCCTCTGATGTATCTACGTAATCATCAGCGAGAATGCGATCGAGTTTCTTTTTGTCAGCGTTGATATTAGCTACCGTCCAATCGTGTTCCAAATCCGTCAGGTCTGACAACACTTCGTCCTCGTCAGTCGGCGCCGGCGTCGTATCGTCGGCGACTGAGTTGTCATTATTGTTTTCATTCCCAGGCGCTGAACGGTAATTCGGACCGGAATTTTCACCATTCAAATTCGGGCTGGAGTCGCGCGCGGTATTGGAATTGAGACCGGCGGAGTTTTCGTTTGACGATGCGCGCATCATGCCGGGAATCAGGAGCGCACCGGCAATTCCCAACCCGGCAAAAATCACGAATACGATCGCCAGAATGGCCAGAATCCAAGGCCAGGTTCGGCGGCTGCTTTGCCGGGCCGTGTAGTCAGGAGGAGTGTAGGACCCGGGCGCTTGATAAGGGGGCGCGTTTGACTGCCCGAGCGTTCCGGATTGCCCTGACGACGGGGACGATCCTGCGGAATTACTAGTCTGACTGCCAGTCGCAGCCGGTCTCACCAGCGTGGCTTCATCCGCCGACGCGTCCACAGTCTCCACCGGCACGAGTGGCGTGCCGTCGTCGAGACAAAAACTGAGATTCTGGTCGGTAAAAGTTCTGTTGCAAGTTGGGCAGCGCTTCAATGTTTGACTTCTCTCCACTTCCGGCGCGATCACTTTCGGTTGCGCAGCACTTGGGGATGGGACGCTCCGATTCTAACGCGGTTGGCGGTTGCAGTGCGACCCGGAGCCGGTCGTGCGCTGATTCTTAAGTCTCTGCGTTATCTCGGCGCACTCAGCGTCTCGGCGGTGACTGACTTTGTTTGGATCGTAACCGCCGAGACGCAGAGGACGCAGAACTTGCGCGGAGAACGAACAACCGCGCTGACTATCGCATGCCACCCAGAATAAAACCAATTCCATAGAGCACGATGATCAGCGCCAGGATCGCAAAATAGAGCCCGCCGGTAATGATCCCGCCAATGGCAAACGGCTTGCCGCCATATCGGTCCGGATTATTTTTGATTTGCACGAGCGAGACGATGCCCAGAGCGATTGCGACCGGGCTCGTCAGCAGCCCGAAAGAACAACACCAACCGATTGTGATGCTGATGAGTCCTAGAGCCAGCGACGCGACGGCAAGGCTTTGTTGGGGCGCGACTGGATATGGTGGCGGGGGCGGCGGCGTCCAGCCGGACTGAAGCGGTTGCTGCGCTGGTGGGGCGCTGAATTGCGGTGGGGGCGGCGGGCTGTAACGGTCCGGCATATCCAACGTTGGTTGTTCAGTTGGACTGACGCTCGGCGGCATGGGTGGTCGCACGAGAGTCGGCGGCGGTTCGTTTGGCGAAACCGCTACCTCGACCAGCGACGTGCCGTCTTGAGTGCAGAAAGTAAGCCACTCATCGGTAAACTGCTGGTTGCATTTGGGACAACGCTTCATGAATTCTCCAAGCAGAAGCCCGACCATCAGGGAGGGCTCTAACTACAAGTACGTGCCAGCAGACTAAGAAAAGAGCCCTTCCTAACGGTCGGGCTTCCGCTTGTTCAAACCAACTCGATCTGACTAAAGAAATAGGCGATTTCGATCGCCGCGTTTTCATCCGAGTCGGAACCATGAACCGCATTCTCGCCTAACGAGCCGCCAAAATCTTTGCGCAGTGTTCCTTCGTCTGCATTTCCGGGGTCAGTGGTGCCCATCAGATCGCGCCACGCCTTCACCGCGTTTTCCTTCTCCAGGACCATGACCACGCACGGAGCGCTCGACATGAATTCCGTCAAGCCACCAAAAAACGGTCGCTCGCGATGCACGGCGTAGAAACCTTCCGCTTCGCGCAAACTCATGTGCAGCGTTTTCATCGCACGCAGCTTGAAGCCGGCATCGTCGATGCGCTGAATAATTCTACCGGTATGGCCCGCGCGCACCGCGTCGGGCTTGATGATTCCAAAAGTAAGATTCCCCATCTGCTCTGTTGATTCTCTCCTCTTTTGATATTGGGCGCGGATGCATGCGGACAAACGCGGATCTGAAAGAGCGCAAAATGAAATTCTAACTGTACTGCTTCTTTTTGGTTCTGATTCGCGAAAATCCGCGTTAATCCGCGGCCTGAATTATTACGCCGCCGAACGCACGCCCAGCGCCTCTTTCATTCCTGAGCCAATATCCGCCGGGGAGCGCACCACATGAATCCCAGCGTCTTCGAGCGCGTGCATTTTTTCCGCGGCGGTTCCCTTGCCGCCGGCGATAATCGCGCCGGCGTGGCCCATGCGCCGTCCCGGCGGCGCGGTTTGTCCGGCAATGAAAGCCACAATCGGTTTGGTGACGTTGTCCTTTGCAAACGCCGCCGCTTCTTCTTCCGCGGTGCCGCCGATTTCACCAATCATCACGATCCCATCCGTTTCCTCATCGGCCTGAAACAGCCGCAGCGCATCGACGTGCGTTGTGCCGACAATCGGATCCCCGCCAATGCCGATCGCGGTTGACTGGCCCATCCCGAGCGCGGTTAGTTGTCCGACGGCTTCATACGTTAACGTGCCCGAGCGCGAGACCACGCCGACGCGTCCTTCGCGATGAATATGACCGGGCATGATTCCAATTTTGCACTTGCCGGGACTGATGATGCCGGGACAGTTTGGTCCAATTAGTCGCGTAGGTTTGTCGCGGAGATATTCTTTCACCTTCACCATGTCGAGGGTTGGAATTCCCTCGGTGATGCAAACGACAACCGGTAGGCCGGCATCAGCCGCTTCCATGATCGCGTCGGCGGCAAACGCGGGCGGCACATAAATCACCGACGCATTCGCGCCTGCTTCTTTGACTGCATCTGCAACGGTGTTGAATACCGGAATGCCTTCGTGAGTGGTGCCGCCTTTTCCCGGCGTCACGCCGCCAACGACATTCGTGCCATACTCAGCCATCTGCTTCGTATGAAACGTGCCCTCTTTGCCGGTGATGCCCTGCACCACCAGGCGCGTTGACTTATCAACCAAAACGCTCAATGCATCGCTCCTTGTTTGAACTGAAAAAATGAGCGCGCAGTATATCACGCGCCGAAGTCCGTCTCAGACCCAATCTTCTCTGTGCCGCACAGAGAAATCACGTCAGTTCAAATTGTTCCCCGTGCTCCGGAACCTCCACCCGCCAGTTGAATCGTTCGCGAATATGTTGGGCCATGGCAGTTGCCGAACCAATTTCACCGTGGGTCACAAACACGCGTCGTGGCGGCGCAGGTAGGTCCTGCAACCAACGCATCATTTCCTGCCAATCAGCGTGTGCCGAGAAGCCGCCAATTGTCTCGATGTGGCAGCGCACCCCAATCCATTGCCCCAGCACCTTCACTTCTCTTTCACCATCCGCGACGCGACGACCAAGCGTGCCCGCGGCCTGGTAACCAACGAAAACAATCGTGGCATTCCGATCCGGTAACACTCGCAACGCATGATGAAGTACGCGGCCGCCGCTCATCATTCCCGAAGCGCTGATGATCACGCGCGCGCCGCGTTGCTGGTTTAGTCGCTTCGAGTCTTCCCTGGTGGTGCTGGCAATCATCGAATGCGTGCGCATCGGGTTGGCATTGCCCGCGGACGCGATCACATATTCTTCATCGTGCTCTTCGCGACGATTTGCATACGCCCTCGTCGCTGCCGAGGCCATCGGCGAATCGAGAATTACTGGCAAAATCGGCACGCGTTTCTCGTCTTCAAGTTCGCGAATCAGATAGAGGAGTTCCTGCGCCCGTCCGACCGCAAACGCCGGGATCAAAACCTCGCTGTCGTGCAAAGCGGCATTTTTGATCACCCGCTCCAGCGCAACCTTTGGCTCTTCAGGATCGTGAATGCGATCGCCGTAAGTCGATTCGACCACCAGATACTCGCAAGCGGGAGGCGCTACCGGATCGCGAATGATTGGTTGGTCATACTTACCCAGGTCTCCGGAAAACAACACTCGTTGAATTTGGTGATCCGACTCGACATACGTGAGCACCTGGCTCGATCCCAAAATGTGGCCGGCAATGCGAAACTCCGCGCTGACACCTTTCACAACCTTAAAGAGCTGGCCGTCGTTTCGCACAACCTGAATTAGTTGCAGCGCTGCCTGCGCGTCTTCTTCGGTGTAAAGCGGGAGCGCCGGATTGTAACGCGTTAACTGATGACGATTGCGATAGTCGGCCTCTTCCTCCTGCAAGCGAGCCGAGTCGGGAAGCAGTATGTGCAAAAGATCCGCTGTGCCGCGCGAGCAGTAGACTGGCCCACGGAAACCCTGACTGACGAAGCGCGGCAAATAGCCGGTGTGATCGATGTGCGCGTGCGTGAGTAACACCGCATCAACTGAAGCTGGCGGAAAGGGCGCCGAAGCCCAGTTCCGTTCGCGCAACTCACGGGGACCCTGGAAGAGACCGCAATCAACCAGCACGCGCTGGTGGTTGGTTTCAATTAGATACTTCGAACCGGTGACGGTGCCCGCCGCGCCCCAGAATGTTAGGGTAGCCAAGAAACTCTCCGTTTAATTTTCGGTGATTGCCGCGCTCGCCGGCCAATCATTAGTGGCTGAGCGACGAGTTCGCGGATGTCCAAAGAAAACGAGCAGCGCCGGTAGCAGTAAACCTAGATTACGCAGCGCTGTCTTCACGCCCAACTGACTACCAATAAGCTTGCCAAAGCAACCACACTCAAGCGCCTCGCCGTGAAGCACGTAAACATAAATGAGCGCAAAGGCGCTGAAGCCAATTAAGAGCACCGCGGAGAGTAGCGCCCCGAGGCGCACCGTGCGCGGCAGCAGCAAGAAAAACGCGGTGACTAATTCAATAGCGATGACGGCAACGGTTACCGGCCACATCCACCGTTGATAGTTGAAGTGCATTGAGCTCAGCAGCTCGCCGACATTCGTCGCGAAGAAGCTTATGAACCAGAGCTTCGCGCCGGCGGTGAATAGAAAGAAGGCCGCCAAGCCAAACCGGCAAATTTGAACAACGATTCGAAATAGTATCTGGCGGGTCATCGTGGATCTCTTTCACTGGGACCGCGGGCGTCACGCCCGCCGAGCGTGCGTCAGCTCGCTCCAGTCTTTTTGCCTGCTGATCTTGCCTTGCTCGCGCTCCGCGCTCGTTGCGGGCGAGACGCCCGCGGTCCCAGTAAAACCTGCTTACTACTGCTTCGCCAGCGCCACCACTTTCTCAGCCGCGTCCTTCATTCCGTTGGCGACAGTGAAATTCAAGCCTGACTCACGAATGACTCGCTGGCCCTCTTCCACGTTTGTTCCTTCGAGACGCACCACGACCGGCACTTTGATATTTAGTTTCTTCGCAGCTTCGACCACGCCGCGCGCGACCATGTCGCAACGAACAATGCCGCCGAAGATGTTTATCAAAACCGCTTTCACGTTTTGGTCCGCCAGCAAAATTCGAAACGCAGCTTCCACTCGTTCCTGCGAAGCGCCGCCGCCGACGTCCAAAAAGTTTGCCGGCTCGCCGCCCGCGAGTTTGATAATGTCCATCGTCGCCATCGCGAGCCCGGCGCCGTTAACCATGCAGGCGATATTGCCGTCGAGCTTGATGTAGTTGAGATCATATTTTGACGCTTCGATCTCCAGCGGGTCTTCTTCGTTGAGGTCGCGCAGATCGAGAAACTCTTTGTGACGAAACAGCGCGTTGTCGTCAAAGTTAACTTTTGCGTCGAGCGCGATCAGACGGTCGTCCTTCGTCAACAGAAACGGATTGATTTCCATCAACGACGCGTCCATCTGCTCATAGGCGTTGTAGAGCGACTGCATAAACTTCACGGCCTGATTCATCAGCGCCGCCGGGATGCCGAGGCCAAACGCCAACTTGCGCGCCTGAAAAGCACGAAAACCAACGGCCGGGTCCACCGTCTCCTTCAGAATCTTTTCCGGCGTCTTGGCCGCCACCTCTTCGATGTCCATGCCGCCGGCTTGCGAAGCCATGAAGACCGGCCGCCCCGACGTGCGGTCCAGAACAATTCCCAGGTAGAATTCTTTATCTATAGGCAAGCCTTCTTCGATCAGCAACACGCGCACCTCGCGGCCCTCTGGTCCAGTCTGGTGCGTGACCAGTTTCATGCCGAGCATCTGCCGCGCGATTTCGCGTGCTTCATCCGGACTCTTCGCGAGCTTCACGCCGCCGCCTTTGCCACGCCCGCCCGCATGAATCTGCGCTTTGACAACGACTACATCCGCCGCCAGTTGTTTTGCGGCCTGATACGCCTCGTCGGGCGAGCGCGCTACAATACCGCGCGGCACCGGCACGCCAAACTTTCTCAGCAATTCCTTTCCCTGATACTCGTGAATCTTCATTCCACAGCCTCGGCGATCGAAAGCATCGATTCGCGAAAATGACTTGTTTGAATATTACTTGATTGGAGCGCAGTGAGTTTAGCGGTACAAAAGAGATGACTGCAAGCGGCCGGTAGGCGCAGAATGTTCGTAATCTGACGACTCTGCTTCAGGAGGTTGCCGAATGAGCGACGTAATAGTCACCTCTCTCTCAGACTTGAAGAATGAGATTCGCTACGGAGCTGGCCACACCTTCATCACCGATGAGCCCGTCGAAGTAGGCGGTGAAGATACGGGCCCGGATCCTTACACGTTGCTGCTGGCCGCGCTTGGCAGTTGCATCTCGATGACTACCAGGCTGTACGCGAAAAGAAAAGGCTGGCCACTCAAACGGGTGACAGTGCATCTGCGCCAGGAGCGAATTCATGCGAGTGATTGTCTTGAGTGCGCAAGCGGAACGGAAGGATACGTGCATAGCATCCAGCGCTCCGTTAAGTTCGAAGGAAACTTGAGCGAGGAGCAACAGACGCGCCTCCAGGAGATCGCACATAAGTGTCCCGTTCACAAAACACTCGCGTCTCAGATAGTAATTGCTGAAATGGATTAGAGTCAGCGTTGGGGGGTTCTTGCAAGATACTTCGCATCACCTGCGCAGGCCTCGGTTTCCAGCAACGGCGACTCGCATAAATCTTCACCTTTGTGTGCTAGCGCACAGACGCACAGCCAATAGAGGTATAGAGTCCAGCTGTCAATTTAATAGTGCGACATCCCGCGAGAATTTGCGCCTCGCCTTATGCTAGAGAGGGATTCTCTCTCTCCGCCCAATGTTGACGAGTGGTCCACCAACCACAGCCCAATGCGATAATTCGCTAACAGGCTTCACTAAACCTTCCCCGACTCAACGCAAAAGTGCCAACGCTAGTAAGGAGAAAAAATGAAAAGATCTACCCGTATTGTTTTCGCAGTGTTTGTTTTCGCTGCTGTTGCATTGATTCACGGTTCGGCGCAGGCTCAAGTGGCTGACCTACACGTTTCGGGATCCGGTTCAGCCGATTCAACCTACGGGTATTACTACGTTTCTGTTGTGAACAATGGCCCTGACTCAGCTGATGCGGTCACGGTCGGCGCAAGTACAGGGCTAACGTCGTTCTTGTACGTTAATATCAGTCAGGGAACTTGCACCATCAGCGGCAATAGTTTCAGCTGCAATGCAGGGCCTCTCGCGGCTGGCGCCACCATTTCGGTGAGTGTCCAAGGGTATCTGCCCTATTTTGGCTCGCCGCATCCGGACATAAATTTCTGTGGCTTTGCCGCCGGAGCGTCCACTCCGAGCGACCCCAACACCTCCGACAATTCGGTGACCATATGTGTACTCGTGCAGTCGACCGGCAGTTGTGTTCCGCCTCAGCAATGTCACCCACATTAGAACGTTTATGGCAACGGCGAATGCGGACAGTCGCCGAACCTCGAAAAGCCAGGAGTCGGAAACCAGAAGGGCCTGCAATCCAGTGGATAGCAGGCTCTTCAAAAATTGGTCGGGACGCCGAGATTCGAACTCGGGACCTCACCCACCCCAAGGGTGCGCGCTACCAGGCTGCGCCACGTCCCGCAAAACAGCTATTAGTATCTCCGCAAAAAACTCGTAACGCAAACTGTTAGTTTGCAGTTCCCTTCTCCGCTCACGGAGAGGGGTTAGGGGAGAGGGGAAAAGCCGCGTACCACCACCCCACCCCAACCCTACCCACTTGTGGGGAGGGAGCCGCAGCACTGGCTCAGTGTTTTTTCCTGGGAGCATCAAGCAGCGCGAGGATCTCGCGCAATTCAGCAGCAACTCGCCGCAATGACTTGCGATCTTCAGCAGTTCTTCCGGAGGTCCGTTGAGACTTGGCCGAGGTCGATGATTCTCCCGGCGCTGCGGACTGCGAAGCGTAATCACCCGAGTCTTCGCCATCTTCCGGCGAAACTACTCTAAGCTTGCCGCCGGCTCGCAGGTCGTTTGCCAATCGCTTCTTGGCGCCCGCGATCGTGTATTGCTCTTCGTAGAGCAGCTCCTTGATTCGCAGCGCGATTTCCACGTCGCGCTTCCGATAAACTCGCTGGCCGGCGCGGTTCTTCTGCGGCGCCAGCATCGGAAACTCCGACTCCCAATAGCGCAGCACGTGCGCCTGCACGCCGGCGAGTTCACAAACCTCTCCGATCTTAAAGAAGAGTTTTTCGGGGATGGCTACGGCAGGACGACCCATATCAACACTGTAGCGACGAAATGTTCTCCCTGGCCAAAATGTGCAGGATAGAAAGTTATAGGAGACTAATGGCAAGTTTGCCAGAACCCGGCGAGCCGACATGTTACTGCCCGACCGTGGGCGTGTCAATACTTACACTTAGCTGGCCTGAGTCCAGATTATATACTTGACAAAAGCTGCGGACTTCTATAAAATTCTTAGCCATGAGGTTGTTAACCACGCTTGGGTTTGGATTTAGTCGGGAGCTTTCCAGCCTCAGACCTTTCGATTGCGCCCTTAATGTCTTGCTTGATGGATCGGAGCAGTTCACGGGTAGACACGCGATCAAGCGGCATTGTTCCCACTGCCCTGCGCGGTAACTTTGGAGGTAACTTTTTATGACTCTTATTGACGTTCATGAAATGTTCTCAAGCGATGCTAAATGCCGCGAACTGCTCAAGCGGTTGCGTTGGCCTAACGGCCCGGAATGCCCGCGCTGTAGCACTAAAGCAAAGGCTCTTAACACTGGCAAAGACCTTCTCTATTGCAAAGACTGTGACTATCAGTTTACCGCAACTTCGGGAACCGTGTTCCATGATTCTCACTTGGCTCTTATCAAGTGGTTTACTTGCGTGTATCTGCTCTGTGAGTCGCGCAAGGGAATGAGCGCGAACCAGATCAAGAGAATGCTTGGCGTGTCGTATAAGACCGCGTGGTATCTTTGCCACCGCATCCGTCACGCGATGAAAGCGATCAACGCTGAATTGCTGGACGGCAAGATCGAGATGGACGAAACCTTTATCGGCGGCAAGCGCAAGCGACACATCGGAGCGGGACCGCGAAGCGAAAAAGAGATCGTGATCGGCATCCGGCAACGTGGCGGCGAATTGCGATTGTTCCATGCTCAAGACGTTACTTCGGGCACGTTGGCGAAATACATTCGAGAGAACGTGAGCCGCAAGCTTGAGGTCTTTATGACGGATGACTATTCCGCGTATCAAGGCGCGGTTGCGGTGAACATGCCCGTATCGAAACACAAGACGATCAACCATAGCAGTCGCGTTTATGTTCAAGGTGATGTTCATACAAACACTATCGAGTCGGCCTTCTCACTTCTCAAGCGCGGCATCGTTGGAACGTGGCACAGCATCAGCGCCAAGCACCTGCAAGCCTATTGCGATGAAATGTCATTCCGCTTTTCACGTCGCAAACGCTCCGATCTGTTTATTGACACCCTGCGGTTCATGGTTACTGCTGATCCTTTGACGTTTGAAAACCTGACCGCTTCTAAACCAAGACTGAGAGTTGCCTAAAATGAGTTGGTAAAAAATCGCCTTTCCGTTTCCTTTAGAAAGTGAACCTATAGACTCTTGGCTCATCGCGCTTGCTGAAAAGCGCGACAAAGAACTAGGCGATCCACCGGGCTTTGCTATCTTTGACTGCCTTGAATCCGACGGACATTCTCTCGTGTATTACTTCTCGCCCGTTGCGGCATCCGCCTGCGCTGGTATGTTAGCGACGTTTTTGCCAGAGCCTTGCGACAGGCCCGACCCTTCAATGCCCGGACTCATGGTTGTGTACGGCGACCTAGTAGGCAGAGCCTCGTGGGACTTATTGGGGTAGGGCCACTTGCTGAAGTAAGCTAATAGTTCCGGTCTAATAGCCCTGCCAATGCGGCTTATTATCCTGCCCTGTAATCCTTCGCAACCTTCGACTACCCCGTTGGCGTAGATTTGAATTCGTCGCTCTGGCAGTATGATCTCAAAGATCGGATGGCCCCCAAAATGTTCCTTGCTCATTCGTGGTCTCCTTCGTGCTAGAATTCGGAAACCACGGGTTCATTAGCGTTTGATGAGGCGGCGAGATTCTTTGCGGGACTCGTCGCCCTTTCGCTTTAATCCAACTTCATCTTGTCATCTACTAACTGCTCCATCGTCACACCAGCGAGCCGCGCATACTTGAGCAATACCAGGAGCGGCGGTTCCCGCGTGCCCAGTTCGTATTGCGAGACTGCCGAGTAATCGACTTTCAAACCTAACGCCTTGCTCATCTCTGTCTGCGACAGACCTAACCTGTCCAGACGAATTACGCGCAACTTCTTGCCCAAGTGTTTGGGCTTAGGACGCGGCGACGATCCCATCAGTCTATGCCTCCTGATGGGATGGAGGCCGGTTCCTTGTGTCTGTGGGCAATTGCCCTTAGAATGCGCGTTGCCGTTCGAGTTGCCCTGATGCCTCGCATCAGAGCGGGCGGCATTAACCAGTTTTACCTCGCAGATAATTCATAGTTCGTTTCGATCTTAACATAGGTGAGCGCCACTCCCCGTTAGCACTAGGGTAAGCGGCTGCTAACGGTTGCGCTCCCTTAGA
>Ga0137409_10003473_pt1 | contig 16674 bp, 18 predicted proteins | sample CZODoug1_16funga_FD_122059 | JGI IMG/M metagenome (GOLD analysis project Ga0137409, IMG submission 122059) | Vadose zone soil fungal communities from Angelo Coast Range Reserve, California, USA - CZODoug1_16fungal (Hybrid Assembly) | ecosystem: Environmental > Terrestrial > Soil > Vadose zone... | reverse complement strand
GGGGCGGGATTTGAACCCGCGACCTTTGGGTTATGAGCCCAACGAGCTACCGGACTGCTCCACCCCGCGTCACCTGACAGGAACTCACAGTTTATCACACGCCCTCGCGCGCCACCAAGAGTCCGTACACGATCCCGTAACCGCGAGAGTAAAAACGGCACAGCACCGCTCGCCCTGAATGGTCGCAACGTGCCGACGTGCGAACGAATGAGTCGGCACGACGCTTGCGAGCGCACCGCTCAATATGTCTGTCGTTGCCGAATTACTCCTCGTGACGTCGAGCGTCGGCCTGAGCCTGGCCCTCTCGCGCCTCGCGCTTGGCGAAGTCTTCCGTCTGGTCCGCCTCCAGAGGCCCGCACAGCCTGAAAACGCCGACCGCCGGTAGCCCCGCCACGCTCCGTTGTAGCATTAGCCCTTCGCCGCGCTGCAAGGAGCCTGCGAATGCCCCGCGTCCGACCGTTTCTCACAGCCCTGCTTGCGTCCGGTATGGTCGCCGCTGGCCTTGCGCAGTCCGTCGTGCGCACGGCTGACCCCGCGAAGCGCGGGCTCAAGGACCGCGACTTCCCGCGGACGATCAAAGTCACCGGCAACGTCTACACCTACGAGGAGTTCCATGCCGGTGACGAGAAATTCACGACCACGGATATGTTCGTCGTCACCGAGGAGGGCGTCCTGGTGGCCGACGGACAAGGCAGCCCCGCCGCGACCAAAGGGCTCGTCGACGCGATCCGGAAGGTCACGCCCAAACCAATCACAACGGTCGTCATCTGCTCCGACCACGGCGATCACACGGCAGGCAATGGGTCTTTTCCGTCAGACGTGCACTACATCATTCACCCGACGTCGAAGGCGATCCTCGAGCGCCAGTCCGCCACCCCTCGTGCCGGTCGCGGTGGAGACGGATGGACGCTGCCGCCCACTGCCGAGCTGGTCGGCGACCGGAAGACGTTCACGAAGAGGTGCAGATCCTGTTCCTCGGCCGCGCGCACACCGGCGGCGATCTCAGCGTCTACCTGCCCCGACAGAAGGTCCTGTTTCTCAGCGAGACCTATCTGAATCGCGTGTTCCCCGCGATGCGCTCCGCCTATCCGTCCGAGTGGCTCGGCGCGTTGACGAGGGCCGAAGAGATGGACGCGAACATCTATATCGCCGGCCATGGCTTTACCGAGCAGGGACCGGTCTCGAAAGAAGAAATCCGGGCGTTCACCAGGCGGTCGTTGCGGTGATCGTCGAATCGACACGGCTCTACAAGGCCGGCGTGCCGGTGGACCAGGCGATCACGCAGGCCAACTGGGGCGAATACGGATCATGGACGCTCGCCTCGTCGCAGGGGCCGATCGCGATCCGCAAGGTGTACGAAGAACTGAGCGGGCGGCTGCCGTAGGGCCGACCCGCGTTCCGGCCGCAACGGACACATGGGTCCGCCTCGACACACATGTCTCACACGCTCCCCACGTTCTCCGACGTCGAAAGCGCCGCGCGGCAGATTGAGGGTGTGGCGCACCACACTCCCGTCGTCTCGTCGCGCACCGTGAACGCGCGCAGCGGCGCCGAGGTATTGTTCAAGTGCGAGAACCTGCAGCGCGGCGGCGCGTTCAAGTTCCGCGGCGCGTACAATGCGCTCTCGCGCTTGTCGCCAGATGAGCGCCGGCGCGGCGTCGCCACCTTCTCATCGGGGAACCATGCGCAGGCCATCGCCCTCGCCGGACAGGTGCTCGACATCCCGCGCGTCATCGTGATGCCATCCGATGCGCCGGCCGTGAAACGCATCGCGACCGAAGGGTACGGCGGCGAAGTGGTGCTCTACGATCGCGATCGCGAGGATCGCGAGGCGATCGGCAAGCGGCTGGCTGCCGAGCGCGGGCTGACCCTCATCCCGCCGTACGATCATCCGCACATCATCGCCGGCCAGGGGACAGCGGCCCGTGAGCTGATCGAAGAAGTCGGCACGCTCGATTTTCTCTTCGCGCCGTGCGGCGGCGGCGGCCTGCTCTCCGGCACCGCGCTCGCTGCGCACGCGATGGCTCCCGCCTGCAAGGTGATCGGCGTCGAGCCGGCGGCAGCAGACGATGCGACCCGGTCGTTCCGGACCAGGCAACTGCAGACGGTGCACAACCCGAAGACGGTGGCGGACGGGGCGCGCACGCCGTCGCTCGGTACGCTCACCTTCCCTCTGGTGCTGCAGCACGTCAGCGACATGGCGACGGTCGGCGATGCCGTGCTGTTGCGGACGATGTTCTATCTGTGGGAGCGGCTGAAGTTGGTGGTCGAGCCGACCGGCGCTCTGGGCGCAGCAGCGGCGCTCGAGGGGACGACCTCCATCCGCGGTGCCCGGGTCGGCGTGATTCTCAGCGGCGGCAACGTCGACTTCGCGCAGGTGTCGGGCTGGATCGGCGATCGCTGAAACGCGCGCCGATCGTCGTCGCCTTTGCCGCGATCGCCGTGGCCGGTCACGGGATCTTCTGTCTGCCTACGCGCCCTCCCCGAGCCAACGACGAACACTGGGCGCGATGTCGGGCGCGGCTGATGCGAGGTCTCGCTTCAGGCGCCGCAGGTCGGCCATCGTGTCGATATCGTAGGCGCAGCGGATGAGCCGCGCGTCGACGCCGCTCTGTTCGGCGGCTCGCAACGTGTCGGTGAGCACGCTCGCGGTGCCCCACTCGATGCGCTCGAACAGGTGCTGCTGCACCTGCTTCATCCCAATCAGGTAGTAGCCGCCGTCAGCGGCCGGGCCGATCACGACGCCGCCGTGCGCCTCGAGCACCTCTCGGGCGCCGGCGACGTGGGCCGGCGTGAGAAGCGGGATGTCGCTGCCGATCAAGATGGCCGCGTCGTAGCCGCGCGCGCGGAGCACATGATCGAGCGCGGCGTGCATCCGCTCGCCCAGATCGCCGTCGCTTTGAGCAACGTACTCGAATCGATGTGCGGCGAGTGCAGCAATCTTCGCCCGTGCATCTGCCGGCGTGAAGAACACGAAGACGTCAACGCCAGCGATTTGACCGGCAACGCACAGCGTATCCGCCAGCAGCGCCGTACGCAGCGCCTCCAGGCGATCGGGCGACTGCTCCGCCGAGAGCCGCGTCTTGCCGGCCGCCGACGGCGCGCGGGCCATCACGCCCAGAGCGCACCGCATGTCAGAGTGCCGCTGCGCGCGGTCGCGAGATGGCGCGCCCGCGCGCCCAGTAGAGCCGCGCCAGAAGCAGGATGGCGACGACGACGCCATAGGTGATGGGACGGCTGACATCGGCTTTCACCAGCCACCAGTAATGCAGGACCCCGAGTGTGGCGGTGAGATACACGAGCCGATGCACCCGATTCCAGCGGCGTCCGCCCAGCCGCCGGATCATCCCTGCCGTCGACGTCGCCGCCAGCGGCGTCATCGAGAGCCACGCGCTGAAGCCGACGGTGATGAACGGCCGCTTGTAGATGTCCGAACCCACCGACGCCGCGAGGTTGCGTGCCGTCGACCACGCGACCATGCCGTCGGGAAAATCAAGACCGGCGAAGCGGTCCGCGATCACGTACGTCAGGAAATGCAGCGTCCCGTAGAAGAACGCAAACAGCCCGGTCATCCGCCGGAACCTGATCGCCATGTTCCATCCGGTGAGCTTGCGCAGCGGTGTGATCGCGAGCGTGATGCAGAGAAAGCGGAGGGTCCAGACGCCGGTCTCGTTGGTGAGATCGCTGAGCGGGTTCGCGCTGAGGTTGCCGGTCAGCGCCGCCCAGACCAGCCAGACCAACGGGCCGAGCGACGCGGCGAAGACGAGCGGCTTGAGGGCGAAGCGAACGGTTCGGTCGGACAGGCGAATCCCGGATGCCAAATCCCGAATCCCGAATCCCGAATCCCGTCAGTAATTCTTCTTGAGGTCCAACCCGGTGTACAGGCTCGCGACCTGATCGCCGTAGCCGTTGAACATCATCGTCTTGCGGCGCAGGAACTCGCCAATGCGCCGCTCGGTGGCCTGGGTCCAGCGCGGGTGATCGACCGTCGGGTTGACGTTGGCGTAGAAGCCGTACTCGTTCGACGCCTGCTCCTGCCATGTATTCAGCGGCTGCTTCTCCACGAACCGGACTTTCACGATCGACTTGATGTGCTTGAAGCCGTACTTCCACGGCACTGCGAGCCGGAGCGGCGCGCCGTCCTGATTCGGAATGACCTCGCCGTACAACCCGACGGCGAGGATCGTCAGCGGATGCATCGCTTCGTCCATCCGCAGCCCTTCGACGTACGGCCAATTCAGCACCCCCGAACGCAGACCCGGCATCTGCTTCGCATCGTTGAGCGTCCGGAACTCGATGTACTTCGCTTTCGATGTCGGGTCGCATTGCTTGATGAAATCGGCGAGCGGGAAGCCCACCCACGGGATCACCATCGACCAGGCTTCGACGCACCGGTGGCGGTAGATGCGCTCCTCGAGCGTCTTCCCCTTCAAGACGTCCTCGAGGTTCATCGGCCCCTTCTTGTTGCACTCGCCTTCCACGGTCACCGTCCACGGCTCGGGCTTGAGGTTGCGGGCGAACATCGAGGGCTGGTCCTTGTCGACGCCGAACTCGTAGTAGTTGTTGTAAGTCGTGATCTCTTCCCACCGGTTCGGCTTCTCGTCGGTGCTGAACGCGCTTTTCTTCACGTTCTCGAGCTTGCGTCCATGCGGCGCCGGCGTGGCGGCGTGCAGGAATGCTTCGGCGCCAAGCACGCCCGTCGCGACCGCGGCAGCGGTGCCCGTGGTCGTGCGGATGAACTCGCGGCGATTCAGGTACAGCTTCTTGTCGGTGATCTCCGAGCTCGGAATATCGGCCTGGCGTTTGATCAACATAAGGTCTGGCCTTTGGACGCCGGATGGCTGGCGTCGGTTACTTCTACCCAAGCACCATTCCATTATAAGTACATACGGCGCGCCGGCGGGCCCGGATGCGTTGCGCGGGCGCGATCGAGCCAAATGAGGCGGTCAGGCGGAATCCCTGCGAAATACAGCGAGATCAGCGCCAGGTGACGGGCAGTGCGCCGCAGCCAGCCGTCGCGCTCCCACCGCCGTGCTGAGGTCATCGCCGGCAGCGGCGATCGAAAGAGCCGGCCGCGGGCGCGCAAGCGGCGCACGAGGTCGACGTCTTCCATGATCGGCAGCTCCGCATATCCTCCGATCGCGCGGAAGATGTCGGATCGGACGAAGAGCGCCTGATCGCCGTACGGCAGACTCAGCCAGTCGACGCGCAGCCGCACGCCCCGCTCAATCAATCGCGCGGCCGGCGAGGGCGAGTCGAGCGTGAACCGGAAACAGCCTGCGGCGATCCGCGGGTCGCGCTCGGCGGCGTCAATCGCGGTCGGCCAGTCAGGCGGAAGCCGGGTGTCGGCGTGAAGAAACAGCAGCCAGCGGCCGTGGGCCACAGCGGCGCCGGCGTTCATCTGGCGCGCGCGCCCACGATCGCTTTCCGTCCAGATCACGTCGGGCCGCCGGGAACGCACCGGCGCAACCGAAGCGTCGCCCGCGGCAGTCGCCACGATCAGCTCGGCGCCGGCCCAGTTCGGCGCGTCGAGCACGCGCCGCAGTGCTTCAGCGTCGTCAAAGACAGGAACGATGACGGAAACCAACGAGCGCACGGCCGCAAAGCTCGCTAAGAAGATAGCTGCTTTGCGGGTTCTGCGCGCGTTGCGTTCGGGCGCCTCAGATGGCCTTGCGGACCGCAGCGGCGAGGGCAAACAAGACCGTGCCGACGCACAACAGTTTGGCCGCGTCGGGCACCGCTTCGAACAGCGATCCGGCCGCAGGACTGACGAGGTGAGTGGAGATCGGCGCCGCCAGGGCCGTGGCGGCAGCCGTCGGAATTACACTTTCGGCGGCCGGTACAGCGGCGGCGTAGCGCGCCTGGGGTGTCACCGGCGCGGACTCGAGGGAGAGCGCGAATCCCACGGGCACGATGAGCGCGGCGGCAGTCGCCGCCAGAATCAGGACTCGATATCGTTTCCGCATTCCCCGGTCTCTCGAAACCAGACCTGGATTCGTGTTTTCGCTGCAGTGCCGTCAGGTCGACCGTGCGCTGCGGCAGGCGATACTTCAAGCGATGTGCCACGGGACGCACGAATCAGCGCTCGCCGCACAGAACGCCGGGAACGCCGCAAACACCGCGGAAAACATCGCTTACGCTGCGATCGCGCCGCGATCTCACGCCCGCCGCGGTTTTACATTTTCTGGGCGCCGGCGGAAGGAGTTTTCACAGTTTGAGACGCGCGATTCGAGTTGGGACCCGCGATCGAGCTCGACCATGTGGTACGCTCAACCCTCATGTCGCGAGGACCGGGCGGGCCATCTCCAGAAAACTACCCACAGCTGCTTTCCCTCGCGGTCCACGAATTCCGTACGCCCGCAAGCGTCGTCGGCGGCTACTTGCGCATGCTGCAGCGAGACGACTCGCCGATGAGCCAGCGGCAGCGGAAAATGATCGAAGAGGCGGAAAAATCCTGCGCGCGGCTCGTCGCGATCGTCGCCGAGCTCAGCGATATCGGCAAGCTGGATGCGGGCCTCGTCACCCTCGGTCGCCAGCCGCTCGACGCGTTTTCCCTCGTCGGGGAAGTGGCCGAGCTTGTGCAGGAGGCGCGTGATCGCGAGGTGCGATTGGAGGTTCGCGGCGCGAAGGAAGGCGCGCCAATCGAGGGCGACGGTCCACGGCTCCGAGCGGCGTTCGATGCGATTTTTCGAGCGATTCTGCGCGAACGAGCGGGTCCGTGCACGGTGATCGCCGAGCGCCGGCTGGAGACCCGCGGGGGCCAGGCGTCCGCGGTCGTCGTCGTGGCGGACGAATCGAGCGTACTGGCAGCATACGAGCGCGAGCCGTCCGACTTCGATGAAAAACGCGGCGGCCTCGGCCTCGCACTGCCGCTCGCGCGGCGCGTCATCGAAGGGCACGGCGGAGCCATCTGGTCGCCCAAGCCGTCGAGCAACGGTGACGCTTTGCCGCGCGGCGCGGCCGTCATTTCATTACCCATACGGAGCTGAACCGTTGAAGAAACCCTTCGTCGCGATCGTGGACGACGATTCCGCATTCGCAAGCTACCTGCGCACCTTTCTCTCGCTTCGCGGGTACGACACGCGCTCCTACTCGCGCGGCGATGAAATGCTCGCGTCGGTGAAGCAGGGCGATCCGCCCGATATCGTGCTGCTCGACGTGATGATGCCGGGCATGAACGGCCTCGAAACGCTGCGCGCGCTGAAGGCGGCGAAGCCGGATCTGCAGGCGATCATGCTCTCGGGGCGCGAGCACGCGTCGACGATCGTCGAGGCAGTCAGGCTCGGCGCCGCCGACTACGTCGTCAAGCCGGACGACCCGGAGGGCCTTGGCGAGATCGCGCTGGACTCGGCGATCAAGAACGCGATTGAAAAGACCCGCCTCGTGTCGGAAATCACCGAGCTGCGCCGCCAGTTGAGCGACGATCAGGACCGTGCGTTCCTGTTCTGGGGCAACAGCCCCGACATGGAGAGCATCGCGCAGGTCATCGAGCAGGTGTCGGACAGCGACGTGACCGTGCTGATCCGCGGCGAGAGCGGCGTGGGCAAGGAGCTCGTCGCGCGCGCGATTCACCAGTGCTCACCGCGGAAGGATCGGCCGTTCATCAAGGTCAACTGCGCGGCGCTCCCCGCCGAGCTTCTCGAAAGCGAGCTCTTCGGCCACGAGAAGGGCGCGTTCACCGGCGCCGCGACCACGCGCATCGGCAAGTTCGAGCAGGCGGACACCGGCACGATCTTCCTCGACGAGATCGGCGAGATGAAATCGGCGCTGCAGGCCAAGATGCTCCACGTCCTGCAGGACGCGCAGTTCACCAAGCTCGGGAGCAACCGCTCGATCACCGTCGACGTGCGCGTGGTGGCCGCGACCAACCGCGATCTCGAGGCGATGATGGGGCGCGGCGAGTTCCGCGAGGATCTCTATTACCGGCTGAAGGTCATCGAGGTCACCGTGCCGCCGCTGCGCGAGCGCCGCGGAGAAATCCCGCACCTGACCGGGTTCTTCATGGATCGCTACGCGCGCCGCTACAACCGGCGCGCTCGGCAGCTCTCGGGCGAGCTAACCCAGCTGTTCCTGTCCTACGAGTGGCCCGGCAACATCCGCGAGCTCGAAAACATGATCAAGCGGATCGTCATTCTGCAGGACGAGTCGCTCGTCATCCGCGAGATGTCGCGCGCCGTGCGGCCGCATGCGGCGTTCGCCGTCGCCGGCGTCGGTGCGCCGGGCAACGGCCCGCTGCCGTCGCCGGTCGAGGCCGACGACATCGTCGAGATCGAGGACGACGTGCCCGAGGAAGAAAGCGACGCCGCTGCGCCGGCCGGGTCGCGGCTTGCCGACGTCGCCAAGGCGGCATCGACCAAGGCTGAGCGCGCGATGATCGAAGAGACGCTCAATACCGTGCACTGGAACCGCCGTCGCGCGGCCGAGCAGCTCGGCGTCAGCTACAAGACCCTGCTCAACAAGATCAAGGAGTGTGGCATCAGCAGGAAGTAGCAGGTAGTAGGTAGTCTGGTTCCACTCATCCTCGATTTTTCCCTCATTGCAGACGCGCTTTTCCCAAGTACTCACATTTCCTGAGTCGTGCGATAAGTTTTCCGCAGTGGCACCCGCATTGCTCAGCGGAACCGCGTGTCGATGAATCTCAACGGCAAGCCTCAGGTCATGGTCGTCGACGACGACCTCTCGATGTGCAACTTCCTCCGATCGTTTCTATCCAAGCGCGGCTATTCGGTCATCACGCTCGCGAGCGCGGAGGAGGCGGTGAAGCGGTACCTCGCCGATCGTCCTGCGGCGGTCATCCTCGACATCGTGATGCCCGGCAACATGGATGGGCTCGATGCGCTGGCGGCGTTCAAGAAGATCGATCGCGAAGTCCCGATCATCGTGCTGTCGGGCCAGGGGCGCACGACGACGGTCGTGCAGGCGATGAAGCTCGGCGCCTCGGACTTCGTGAGCAAGCCCTTCGAAGAAGCCGATCTCGAGGTGCCGCTCACCAATGCGCTCCGGCAGCATCAGCTGAACCGCGAAGTGGCGACGCTGCGCGATCAGCTCCAGTCGCAGTCGAAATACAACATGCTCTTTGGCCTCTCCGAGCGGATGGTGGAAGTCCAGGACCTGATCGAGCGGGTGGCGGACACCGACGTGACGGTCCTGATTCGCGGCGAGAGCGGCACCGGCAAGGAGCTTGTCGCGCGGGCGCTCTACTCCTCCTCGCCCAGGCGCGACAAGCCGTTCGTCAAGGTGAATTGCGCCGCGCTCCCGGCCGAGCTGCTCGAATCGGAGCTGTTCGGCTTCGAGCGTGGCGCATTCACCGGCGCGATTCAGCACAAGCCGGGCAAGTTCGAGTTCGCGAACCACGGGACGATGTTCCTCGACGAGATCGGCGACATGAGTGCTGCGCTGCAGTCCAAGCTGCTCCAGGTCCTGCAGGACGGCGAGTTCTCGCGCCTCGGCGGCAAGCACGACGTTCACGTGGACGTGCGGGTCGTCGCCGCGACCAACAAGGACCTCGAGCAGGCTGTCGCCGCTGGGCATTTCCGCGAGGATCTCTTCTTCCGGCTCAACGTCGTCTGCATCAACATGCCGCCGCTGCGCGAACGGCGCGAGGAAGTGCCTATCCTGTGCGACTACTTCCTGAAGAAGTATTCGGTCCAATACAACAAGCCGTACATCGAGCTCTCGCAGGACACCATGGGACTGCTCATGGAGTACGACTGGCCGGGGAACGTCCGCGAGCTCGAGAATCTGATCAAGCGCACCGTGGTGCTCGGCTCCGAGGCCCCCATCCGAAAGGAAATCAGCCAGACCATCGCGATGGCCGCGCACCGGGTTCACTTGCCGGTCGGCAGCTATCACTCCTCGGGCATCGGTCATCAGTCGGCAGTCGGCGGCCATCAGCCGACAGGCATCGGTCATCCAGCGTCCGCCGCGTCTTCGCGGGCTGTTACTTCCGTCGTCGCCGGCTCCGGCCCGCACGGGCCCGCCGCGCACGCGGGCCCGCTCACCCCGGCCGAAATCGCCATCGCCGCGACCGAGGCCGGCAACTACTCGCTCAAGGACATTTCACGAACTGCGGCGCGCGAGGCTGAGCGCGAGCTGATTTTCAAGATGCTGCAGCAGACCCGTTGGAACCGCAAAGAGACGGCTGAAATCCTGGGCATCAGCTACAAGGCGCTGCTCTACAAGATCAAAGAGAACGGCCTCGACAAGGCGTCATAAGACATGACCAGCAGTTCGTTTTACGAAGAGGGCTCGAGGCTCCTGACGCCCGGCGCCTTCGAGTTCGTGCTCGAGAGCGAGCTGAAGCGAGCCGTTCGTTCCCAGAATTACCTCACGCTCGTGACCGTCGAGACCAGTCGCGAGTGGGAAGGCATGACGATGACCGCCGACGACGGCACGCTGCAGGAAGTCGCGCAGATCATCGTCCGCGAAGTACGCGACACCGACGTCATCGGACATACCGAGAAGGGCACGCTCGCACTCGTTCTCCTCGACGCCGACTTCGACCACTCGTCCCGCGTGATCGATCGCCTGGTGTCCCGCATCGCGAACTACGAGTTCCCCACCGTGCTGCGCATTGCGGTCGGGGCCGCCTGCTATCCAACGCACGCCGTCGACGCCGACTCGCTGAAGCGCCAGGCCCGATCGCGGCCCATCATCAACTGGCGCGGCGGGATCCGATCGTCCGACGATCAGAACTGAGGTAGCGCCACATGAAGCACACAGCCACGTCACCATTCGTCGCCGCGGCCCTGGCGGCCGCCTTCCTCACCCTCCCGCCGGTGCCGGCTTCCGCCAAGGACCCCGACAAGAAGCCGGTGTCGCAGCCGCCCGGCCTCAGCGAGGAGTACCGCCTCGGGGCCGGCGACAAGATCCGGATCGAGGTCTACAAGGATACGCAGCTCTCGCAGTCGGTTCAGATCCGGCCCGACGGCAAGATCACGCTGCCACTGCTCGGCGATCTCGACGCGACCGGGCGCACGCCGATCGAGCTGCGCGACGCGATCACGACGCAGTTGAAAGAGTACATGACCAACCCGGTCGTCACCGTGATCGTGGTCGAAGCAACCGCCGCCGTCGCGTACGTGATGGGCGAGGTGAATCATCCCGGCGCAGTGACGCTGCAGGGCGGGCAGTTGACCGTGCTGCAGGCGCTTGCAATCGCCGGCGGGCTGAAGGATTTTGCCAACGCCAAGAACATCCGGATCCTGAGGCGCTCCTACAGCGGCGTCCAGACGATCGCGTTCAACTACAAGAGCGCAATCGGCGGCAGCGCGCCCGTGTATTTGCGGGCTGGCGACACCGTGGTGGTTCCGGACTGAGGTGCGCATGAGCCGGCATTCCATCGGGTTCCTGACCGCGCTTGCCACTCTTGGGCTGGCCGCCGCGCCGGCGGTCTCCGCCCAGGAGGGGACGTTCGGATCGGCCGCTGCGCCCTCGTCGTCGCCGCTGCCGGCCGGCGGCTGGATCATCACTCCATCGCTGCTCTATTCGAACAGCTGGGACGACAACGTGCTGCTCAAGGGGCGCGGGGACGACCCGCCCGGTGATTACCTGAACGTGCTGAACCCCCGCGGCGAGGCCGAGTTCATCGGCCGGCGCGGAGTGTTGTCGGGCAGGTACGACGGCGCGTTTCTCATGTATCGCGATCTGAACACGCTGAACAGCTACGATCAGCACGCGTCGGTGTCCGCCACGCGTCTGCTCTCGAAACACCTCAGGCTGTTCGCCACCGACACTCTCGCGGTCACTCCCACGACCGAACTGTCGCTGCTCATCGGCATTCCGTTCATCCGCACCGGCGCCCGCGTGAACGAACTGCGTAGCGGCATCGAGGCCGATCTGACGAAGCGCACATCGATCACCGCCGCCTATCACTTCCAGTGGGTGCGTTTCGACGATAATCCGGCGTTCGCGGCCTCGCTGCTCGGCGGCCACATCCATGGCGGTTTTCTCTCCGCGCGGCACAAGCTCTCGAACCTCACGGCGCTGACCGCCGAATACGACAGGCAATTTTCGACCGTCAAGAGCCTGGAGACTTTCGACGTCCAGAACGCCGACGCGGGCCTCGAGCGCACGCTGACCGAGACCGTCCGCGTCTATGCTGCCGCCGGCATTTCGCGGCTTGGCGCCAGCCTCTTCGGAGAAGCGCACACCAGCCCGCGCTACCGCGCCGGCGTCTCGCAGCGCCTGCGGAACGCCGGCAGCCTCGATGTGGTCTACGAGCGCTCGTTTGCGCCGTCGTTCGGACTGGGCGGCACGACGGAGAGCAAGGAGCTCTCGGTGCGGCTCCACATGCCGCTGTCGCGCAAGTTCTATACACAGTCCTCGCTCTCCTGGCGCACCAACAACTATCTCAACTTCGGCGACGCGAACCTGGAGTCGCAATGGTTCGAAGCGTCGATCGGCTACCTGCCGCAGCCGTGGGTGCGCATCGAGGGGTACTACGGAGGTGCCTCCCAGACGACGACGCTTCCCGGCGGCACGCTCGATCGGAATCGCCTCGGCGTTCAAGTCATCACGTCCAAACCGGTGAGGATCCGCTAATGGAAGATACGCACGTTCATGCGCTCGATTATGTGTCGGTCGTCCGACGCCGCAAATGGTGGCTGGTCGCGCCAATCGCGTTGTCGGTGCTCGTGGGAGTGGCGCTCGTGCGCTTCCTCCCGAAGGAATACCGCTCCACGACCACGCTCGGTGTCGCGGCGCCGATTGTGGCTCCCAACCTCGTCAACCAGACAACGCCGCTCGACAACCAGGAGCGGATGCGGGCGATCTCGCAGCAGTTGGTCAGCCTGCCGATTCTGGCGCGCGTCGTGCGCGAGGAGCGGCTTGGATCGGGCGCGCCCAACGACGCGCAGATTGGCAAGCTGCGTCGCGCGATCGAGATCACGGTGCCCGAACCGGTCGCGAACACGAACGAAATCCGTCGTCTCGACACGTTCGTCGTGTCGTACTCCGACGCCGACCAAGCGCGGGCGCAGAGAATCACGAACCGCCTCGCCACGGTCTTCGTCGACGAGAACTCCAAGGTGCGCGCGGAACACGCCGAGGACACGTCCGCCTTCATCGCGACGCAGTTTCGCGCCAGCCAGGCGCGCCTGGCCGATCTCGAGGCCCGCCTCCGCAAAGCCAAGGAAGCGCACATGGGCCGCCTCCCCGAGCAGACCCCGGCGAACCTGCAGACGCTGTCCGGTCTCCGGCAGCAGCTCGAGGCGAACTCCACCGCGCTTCGCAGCGAGCAGGATCGGCTTTCGATGATCGAGCGACAGCTCGAGGGGCTGACGCAGGGAAGCGGCGACGTCGTGTTCGTTCCCCGCGGCAACGAAGCGGCGCTGCCGCCCGAGAACCGCGTCGTCGCCCTGCAGCGCGAGCTTGCGGCGGCGCGCGGGGTGTACACCGACAAGCATCCCGACGTGCAGCGTCTCGAAGAGGAGCTGGCGAGCGCGCGCAAGGATGTCGTCGCCGAGCGGCAGCGGCCCGCGGCCGATCGCCTCGCCCAGCTCCAAACCGATCCCGCATACCGCCAGCTCGTCGCCGACCGTGAAATGGCGCGCCTGCGCATCCGCGAGATCCAGCGCGCCGGGACCGATGCCCAGCGGCAGATCGGGCAGTACCAGGCGCGCGTGGAGGCGGCGCCGATGGTCGAGCAGCAGCTCACGACGGTCCAGCGCGATTACGACCTCGAAAAGCTGCAGTACTCGGAGCTTGCGGCCAAGCTGCATGCGTCGACGATTGCCGAGAACGTCGAGCGTAACCGCAGCGGCGAGCAGTTCACGATTCTGTATCCGGCGTCATACCCGACCGAGCCGACCAAGCCCGTGCCGTGGCGGGTGATGCTCATCGCGATTGCGGGCGGTCTCTGCCTCGGGGGCGCGTTGAGCCTCGGCCGCGAGTATCTGGATCGGTCCGTCCACGACGTCCATGATTTGAAGGACGAATTCGAGTTGCCGGTGCTCGGCGAAGTGACGCACATCCAGACGGCGTGAAATGAAGGAGACCCACTCTATGAGCCGAATCCAGAACATCCTCGACAAGGCGGAACGTGAGGGCGCCGTCCGCCGCATCCGACCGCTGGCCGGCCCGACGCTGCCAGCTGTGGCGGTTGTCGACCCGCCGGTGACGCTGAGCCCGCCGCCGACCGTCGTTGCACCCGAACCGGACGTCAGCGTCGCGGCGGCGTCCGCGCCGATGCGCGTCATCAGCGGCGCGCGCCTGAGCCCGTCGCTTATCGCGGCGGTGTCGCCCTCCGGAATCGCTGGCGAGCAATACCGCGCGCTGCGTACGCGGATCGTGCACCGCGAGACGGGCGGGCCGGTGAATGTCGTGCTCATCACGAGCCCGGGGCGCGGCGACGGGAAGAGTCTCACAGTCGCCAATCTCGGCCTCGCGATGGCGCAGGAATATCAGCAGCGCATCTGTGTCGTGGATGCCGACTTCCGATCGCCGCAGCAGCACCGCCTGTTCGGGCTGCCCGACGCGCCGGGTCTGTCCGATGTCCTCACGGGTCGCGTGTCGCTCGAAGACGCGCTCGTGGCGCTCGAGGAGCATCACATCTCGGTGCTGCCGGCCGGGACGCGGTCGGCCCACCCGGCCGAGCTCTTCGGCACGACCACGATGCGGCGCACGCTCGAAGCGCTGCGGTTGCGATTCGACCGTATCGTCATCGACGCGCCCGCGGCAGCGCCGCTGGCCGACGTCGGGATTCTCACGCCGCTCGTGGACAGTATCGTCCTGATCGTGCGCGCCGGGATCACCTCAAAGCCGGCCATTCACGATGCGATTGCGGCCGTCGATGCCGGGAAGCTGCTGGGCATCGTGTTGAACGAGGCGGCGTAGCCGCCCGTCGTCCGAGGAGCGATCATGCAGGTCTTCAACCGTCAGGTGTCGGCGCGCGGCCTGACGGTCTTCGGGTTCGAAACCATTCTGATCTCGGGATCGATCCTGGTCGCGGCGCAGCTCCACGGCTCGCTCGACACGGCGGTCGGTGCACTGTGGAAAATCGTTCTCGCGACCGCGTTGTGCGAGCTTTGCTTCTATTACAACGACCTGTACGACTTGACGATCGTCCACTCGAGGAGCGAGCTGCTGGTGCGCATCCTCCAGGCCGCGGGCGCCGCGTCGATCGTGCTCGCGGCGGTCACGATGCTGACGCCGTCGCTCATCATCGGCCGCGGCATTTTCATCAGGCGACGCGCGGGTGATGCATCCCTCCGGCATCAGCAGGTCCGGAGCGACGTCCTTGATCCCCACCATCCGGAAACCGTCCTGTTCGAGAATGCGACCGATTCCGGACAGCAGATGATCGTCGCCGCCCCGGAACGCCGCCAGCACGCGCCCGATGACGCGAAGCGTGCCCCAATCCAGACGTATCTCTGAAAGCGCCGGGCGCACCAATGTGCCGATGAAAACCAGATCGCGGCAGTTTTCCGCGCGCAACAGCCTCACCGCCCTGCCGAGCTGGCCGACCGAAATCCAGTGATGGCGAAAGCGCTCGACCCGCACCGGATCGCAGGCACCCTTCAGCGCGAAAAGAACCGGACTGATGCCGCGGGCGATCAAGGAATCCGCGACCGCGAACGGCATGACGCCGCCTGCCGCTATCAAGCCAATCGGTGATGAAATCTCCACAGCCTTATTGGTCATGGCTCGGGCGACCCCGTCATCAATTCTTGTTGGCACTGTCATCCGGGAGGCACAGCGCCCGATGCTTGCCGTTGCCAATAAAGGTCAGAATTTCCGCGATCGCAGGATCTGCGGCCGCCAGAGGCTGCACCGCGCTCAGCCTCTCGGCAAAAATGCCGGGGCCGTGAAACAGCTTCTGATAGAACAAACGTACGGCAGCGAGCCGCTCGCGCGTAAATTTGCGGCGCTTCATGCCGATGAGGTTGAGACCTTCGAGGCTGGCGTATTGGCCATTGACCAGACCAAATGGGATCACGTCGCCGCGGACGCCGCAGACGCCGCCGACCATCACCTGCGGCCCGATCCGCGTGAACTGATGCACCGCGGACAACCCGCCGATAAAGACAAAATCGCCGATCTCGCAGTGACCGCCCAGCGTGGCCGAGGTCGCAAAAACCACATCGTTGCCGACTTGACAGTCGTGGCCGACATGGCTGTACGACATAAAATAGCCGCGCGCACCAATGCTCGTGATGCCCTGATCCCGCGAACTTCCGGCGTTCATCGTCACGGTTTCGCGGATGACACAGTCCTCGCCGATGATAAGCCGCGCCTCGGGCGCGTTGTCGCCGCGGATCTGGGCAGGTCCGCCCAGAAACGCGCCGGAATATACGATCGTGCCGGCCTCTGCCGTGCTGTTCGGCAGTCCCGACCAGGGTATTGTGGTCATCGCCAACGTTCGCGGCTTCCACCCGACCGTCGATCGCGATGCCCACGTCGCGAAGGGCGCGAAGGTCGGGGTCGTCACCGACTATGTGAACCGTCCACTGCAGGACGTGATCGCGCCTGAGGCGGGGATCCTCATGTTCATCCGCGCCGTACCGTCGCTCAAGAAAGGCGACACGCTCGCCAACATCGGCGTCGTGAAGATGGGCCGGTAGGTCAGGTGGGTCGGGTAGGTCAGGTGGGTCGGGTAGGTCAGGTGGGTAGGGTAGATCAGGAGGGTCGTGTGGGGTGGGTTGGTAGAATCGAAGGTGCACGACGAAAGGAGGT
>Ga0137409_10003472_pt1 | contig 16675 bp, 11 predicted proteins | sample CZODoug1_16funga_FD_122059 | JGI IMG/M metagenome (GOLD analysis project Ga0137409, IMG submission 122059) | Vadose zone soil fungal communities from Angelo Coast Range Reserve, California, USA - CZODoug1_16fungal (Hybrid Assembly) | ecosystem: Environmental > Terrestrial > Soil > Vadose zone... | reverse complement strand
AAGGCCGTGATTGACATCCAACGCGGCGGCCATCTGCCAGGACGAGTACCCAGTGGCCCGGTACGACCCGAAGCCGGTCTGCGTGAGCCGGGGATCCATCATCGCCATCGCGTGAAAGGGCGCCCCCATCCACCAATCGATGGCCTGCACGTCGGAGGTGGCGGTGGTCGAGCTGACGAATATGTTGCTGTTCTGAGCCGCGACATCCCCCGCCGCCGTGTACTGGGGATAGGCAGTGCTCTCGCTATGAGTTACCTGCCCGGTCTGGACCATGTACAGGGCGTGGGCCTGGTCGCCGGCGCTCCAGGTGGCGTTTTCGGTCAGGGTGGAGGTCGCTGTGCTTGCCCGCCAGGCATTGAACCTGTCGAGCCAGGGCAGGCTGGCGACCGGAGTCGCAGCTATGTGAAAGTGAGCGGGCGCAGGTGCAGGCAGGGCGGGCAGGATCCCGACTACCACCAAGCTTGATAGCGAGATCACCAGGCGACGTCCGGCCGGCGATCTCACGGCACTCTCGGCGAGCAGCGCAAAGGCGTGCTTTGAGACGGCTAACACCTCTAGCTCAACGAGGAGGGCCCCAATGATCTTGCAGTAGGGCTGTTTGAACCTAGCCGAGGCTCAGGCTGGGCAGCTGCGCTGTGCCGACGTGGCCCGTGGTCAGCGTGACCGCTGACGGTGCAAGCGTGATTACGCGATCCTGACCGAGATCGCCGCTCAGCGTGCGGGTGTGGCCGTTGCCGTCGTTCCAGATGACGTCCACCTTGTCGTTGGATGTGCCGGGCTGCTTCTGCCAATAGATCTGTTGCTGGCCTCGGCCATTCGGCTGCCACGGAGTGTCCCATTGGAGTACGACGATTCGGTTGTGACCGTAGCCGTGGATGTTTATCCACCCGTCGAGCATCGCTATTCCACTTGGCGTCGGGTTCGCGTATTTGGGTCGGACAAGGTTGTGTGATGGCGACGTCACCTTGTTGCTCACGTAGAGCCTGATGTATGCCTGGTAGTACTCGTTGGGTCGATACGAATATGGCATATCGTCAAGAATGTCGACCGTCATCTTGTGATGCAGAGTGCCACCGCTACGCGTGAGCTCGACCGTGTAGTGGCGCGTGATGAAGTAGTTGGCTTTCGTAGCGCCGAAATTGCTCTCCACTTCCATCATGTAATCGGTTGTGCCAGTTGTTTTCTGTGCGCCCGACCATCCGTATTGATCGACGGACTTCTCCACGTCCGCGTTGTTGAAGTACGCTTGGAGGTGGCGCGAACCAGCGAGCTCATTAAGTGCGCCGAGGAGCGCCGGCCATCGACCCGGTTCAAGACTGACGATTCTCTGCAGAAGCGGGCCGGCCACATTGGCCAAGATCGCTTTATGGATGGCGCTTGCGCGCGGGTCGGTGAAAGCGGCCAGGTCGTACTGAATGATCAGGGGGATCAGGTTGGCGGCCGTAAGGGTGATGCCGTAGCCTGGCACCCCAATCGGACCGGTCAGCTCAATCATCTTGGCGACCGTGTAGTAGTCAATTGAGATGACAGCATCGATGTGAACTCCCAGGCGAGGCTGGACGAAATTTTCTGCAGCCTGGGCGTTTGATGGGAAGTCCGGATAGAAGTTGGAGTCGATGAAACTCCAACTTGTGGTCGGCAGGAGAGATTCGCGCAAAGCGCCTGGCGGCGCCACGTAACCCTTCTGACCAACCAATGGGCGCGGCACGCTTAGTTCGCTGGCGTCGCCGCTCTTGACCAGTGTGAGCGCGCCGTGGTCTGCCCGCAGCACACTGTAGGTGCCGATAAATCCACCTCCTGCTCTTAGCTCGGCCGGATTGACCTGCTCTATTAAGTAGGTGCGCGCACCGTTGCCGCCCAGAACCTCGGTGAGAATGGGGACCAAAGCCTCGAACTGACCGATCGCACCGAGAGCCTGAGCGATGGTGCCGTGAGCCCGTATGAATGTTGTCTGCTGGCTGCTCGGAAGCACCGCGATGTCGACTCGTTCTGCCGCCTTTAGAGCCCCATTTAGCTCGGTCTTGACGGCGCCAAGCCTGCTTTGGACTTCCCCGATAAGAGTCAACAGAGTCCTTCCTTGTTGACCGCTCGTGGTTGGTTTTAGGAAGAGGCCCTCGAGGTCGGCGAGATCTTCGCCCGCCCGAGAGATCTGGATTCCCATTTCGGATATGTCGCTGACAGCACTGTGCCGGGACCGGGCGAGCTGTCCAACAGCCGGAAGGCCTTCTAAACGGCGGAGGATTTCGCTGTTGTCGGCGATCTGGCTGGCGGCCATGAACTGAAGCTTGGCTGTGATGAAATGCACCTTTGCCTGGCTGATTTGGCTTTCATCGAGGTTAGCGTTGGCCAGCTTGAGGCTGGACTTAGCAGCTTCGAGCTCTTGTTGCGCGAGCTGGAGGTGTGTTGTCAACTGTGCCTCCAACTGAGTCGCCTGGGATCTAACCGAGCTGTACACCAAGGCGGAACCTCCGCCCAGGCTGGCAAGGACAAGCAGGACAACTGCCAAAGCAATAAGGACTCGCTTGCGTCGTTTGTCTCGAGGAACGGCAGGTAAAGACGGGATCCTTGGCGAGACCGATAGATCGAGCGGATGCTGCACGGGTGCCTCGACGGCTCTATGTGGACGCATCCTTGTAGGCCGATGGTACAGGGGCAGGCGCACCTGGAAGGAATTGATGTCGAGAGAGGGTCGAGAGACCCTGGCAGTTGGCGATCAGCGAGCTTCTCCCGTCACAATTTGGTGATCTTGGATGCCCTGTTTACTCACCGGAACATTAGACGGCTTTGCAATTGAGTCAAGAACCGATTTCGTACTACTCGGATAAGGCTGCGGTTCTTGCCAGCTTGTTCGGGGCGAAACAAGTCGCGATCGAATCCGGTGCGGTGGTCGTCGATGGACGAAGCTTTCCCGTCGTCGACGATGTGATCGTTCTTCTTGAGCCCGCCAAGTACACGCCCCTGGTTTCGCGCTCCATTCGAACAAGCTCGATCGCACCGTTGATGACCGCTCCATTCGCCGGCGACGTTCAGTTCACATTTGGCGAAGAGTGGACTCACTACTCTGAAGTCCTGCCGGAACACGCCGAGGAATTCCGGCGATACTTCGACCTCGTCGATCTTGCCGGGCTTGCGGACGCCACGGTTTGCGACCTCGGCTGTGGGTCGGGACGCTGGAGCTACTTCCTGCGCAATGCGTGTCGGCAGCTAGTCCTCGTCGACTTCTCAGACGCGATCTTTGCCGCCCGAGAAAATTTGCACGACTGCCCGGGGGCAGTCTTCTTAATGGCCGACCTCACCGACCTGCCGTTACGCAATGGTTTCGCCGACCTGGTTGTTTGCCTTGGCGTCCTTCATCACCTGCCGATGCCAGCCCTGTATTTCGTGCGTCGGCTTCGCCGATACGCGCCTCGGCTGCTCGTTTACGTGTATTACGCACTGGACAACCGGCCAGCCCATTTCCGAGTTGCACTCTGGATCGTGACTTTCATCCGCCGCGTAACGACACGAGTCAGGCGACCGTCGGCTCGCCAAGCCCTAGCGTGGGCGATGACGGTGACGATCTATGTGCCCATTGTTGCTATCGGTAGGGCAGCAGACCGGATGCGCTTAGGCAACCTTGTTCCCCTCCACGACACGTACAGGGGAAAGAGCCTGCGAAGAATCACGCAGGATGTGTATGACCGCTTCTTCACCCGCATTGAACAGCGCGTGACCAGGGGGTCGATACTCAAGCTGGCCGATACCTTCGAGAAAGTGACGATCTCACCCAATCTTCCTTACTGGCATTTCCTATGCGAATCAACACCGCATTCGGAAACTGAGTCACCAACTGTCCCAGGTCCACATCATCGGACTACAGAAACGTTCCGATGAATCTCCTCATTGCGATCGTCAGCGATCTTCCGACCGCCCTTGGAGGGTCCACAGGTGGCCGAGTTCTTGATGTGCTCGTCGTTGGGTTAGCAGCAGCTGCTGCCTATCGTCTGACTCGCACGGTTCCATATGTGGCTGTCTTCGGAGTTGGCTTACAGTCCAGCCTGACCCATTGGTTGACTTCTGATGGGGACGTCTTGCTTGGATTGTGCATTGGGTTGACCCTGGGTCGCATCAAGTCGCGGCGGCCTCTATTAAGGGCCCGAATTTCCGGGGCACTTGTGGCCCTGGCATTGCTGAACCTGCTCGTCGTGTTGTCGTATGTGGCGAACTCAAGCGGACCAAATGGGGCGCAAATCTCATTGTCGACCGAATACTTCCTGAGCCGATCTGCGCTCGGAGCGACGGTTGTGCTTCTAAGTGATGAAGAGCCAGACTCGCTCAAGCGCTGGTCACAGGCCATCGGGATGTTGGCTCTCTTCCTGGCTGTCTTCCGACTCAGTCAGATGATGGGGCTCCCTGTGAAGACCGCTGCAGACGCGCTTGGAATCAGTGTGCTGGGCGACTATTTGGATTCCCCGAATGCAAATCTTTATGCCGTTCTTCTCGGGATAGGCATACCCCTCCTGTTGGCGTGGTTCAGCAAAGATGGCGACCGCGTGGAGTCTGGCAAAACTATTCGCTGGATTGGTGCTGCGATCGTGACGTTGGCAATGGCGTCCACAGCCTCTCGAACGGGAGCCGTAATCATTGTCGTGGTGATCGGTGTATTGCTTGTATCCGCCCGGAGCACAATTTCGAGGGTTGCCGTCGGCGCGCTGGCTGCAGTGTACGTTCTGGGCTCGCTCCTGCCCTCATTGTCTGTCGTCCAAAGGCCGGTGGTAGTTGCCTCGACTACGGTGCCTGACCATGTTGTTGCAACGAATCAGGCTCCGATCGTAGCTCCGACCCAAACACTCGTTGGCCAGCCTTCGCCTCCACCTATCCAGTACCACGCCCTCCCAGCCATGCGCCCGCAGTGGCGGTCGGTTCTTGATCGAACCTCGTACCGACTTGAGCAGTCCATCCCGTCTGCCACGACATTTGGAAGCGGTGACTACATCGTGTTTAGCGGCGCGGCAGGTGGCGGTGGTAGCGGAGTGACGCTCTTAATCAACGTGAACGGGACCCTGGTCGCCCAGCTCAAGCCTACTGATATGACAACGGACTACCGCTGGCATGAAGTCCAAATTCCGGACTATCTCGCTCTGCAGGGCAAGACGATGACCGTCGGTTTCACCGTCGCAGGTAGTCCGGACAGTACGCGGGATTACTTCCTAATCGGTGGCGTTAACGCCACAAGTGAGGGATATAGGACTCGAATCTGGACCGGAGAGTTCTGGTCTCAGGCTGACGTTTCGTCTGATCCAGGAAGCCAGAGTGGCCTCCTAATGACTTTCCTGGATGGAGTCATACCGCCGTTGAAGTACTTTGACAAATCGTCCGACGCGGTGATCGACACGTCAATTGAAGACAGGTTGACGCTCTGGAGGACCGCCCTGAACGTATTTCTCCACAATCCCCTGCTCGGAACCGGATTCTATTCGTTCGGCGAGGTGAGAAGCCAATACACGCCCAGCGGAACGACCATCTTCTACCCGTACGCGAATGCCCACAGCAACTACTTTCAACTACTCGCCGACCTTGGCGCAGCTGGACCGATTCTTCTTGCACTGATCTACATCATGCCGCTCGCACGAGTTGCGCGCAGCGTACTTTCTGATCCCCGACGAATCTCTTGGTTTTCCCTGGCGTTTGCCTTGGCCCTCCTGACCTGCTTGATTTCGTCAGTTACGCAGACCTGGATTGCCGACAGTCGCTTCTATGTCTTGTCGTGGTTTCTCGCGCTGGTTGCCGGTGGAACGGCATGGACCACTGAACGTAGATTCACGAGTCGCGCAACGATTAGTGAGAGAGCAAGCACCGAAACGCACGCGATTCTCGGGGACGCTGGCCGCTCGAGGCGCGCTTAACCCTGGGCAAAGTAGGCCTTCAGGTAGCACGTGGCGGCGGCGGCAGAACTCGTGTCCTAGCCGTCGTCGGCAGCCTTATGGTCGGTGGGACAGAGACTTACCTGACTCGGATTGCACCAGCCATCAAGCCACTGGGTGTAGACGTCGAGATCTGCACCCTCGAGCGCACTGGGCCACTTGTAGCCGCGGCCGAAGAGGCGGGGATTCAAGTTCATGGCACGAAATTGGGCGATTGGAAAGGTTGGCGTGACAGTGGCGTCCTCCTTCGAACAATCAACGAGATACGGTCCATTGTCACGGCTGGTAGCTTCGATATCGTGCATACCCACTTGTTTTGGGCGGATGCCCTTGGAGTCGCAGGGGCGCGATTGGCGGGTTGCCGGCGCGTTATCGTCAGTCGCAGAGCACTGCACAGCTGGAACCATCCTCGCGGCCCCTTCTTCCACGGCATGGAGCAGGGCACGAATCTGTTCGCGAACGAGCTTATCGCTAACTGTCACGCAGTACTCAAGGATGCGGAGGAGCACGAGCCTCTCTTGCCCGCGACTCGCACTGTCGTCTACAACGGGGTTGACGTACGCCACTACCAGGAGGGTCAGGTTCGCACCGAAGGTCCTCTGCGTCTTGTCACAGTGGGTGCACTGGCGCCGCGTAAAGGCCAGGAGTATGCGATCGAGGCCGTAGCACGCCTCATCCGATCGGGCTTTGAAGCCACCTTGGAGTTGGTCGGCGCGGGACCAGACGAAGTGATGTTGCGAACCAAGGCCTCGGAGGCCGGGCTAGGTGATCGGGTCATCTTCGCTGGCGAGCAACGGGATCCCAGGCCAAACCTGTCTCGCGCAGACATATTCGTTCTTCCCTCTCGTCAAGAGGGTTTCTCCAATGCGCTCCTCGAGGCGATGGCGAGCGCGCTGCCTGCGGTCGCAACAGATGTCGGCGGCAACGCGGAGGCACTCATCGACGGTAAAGGGGGACGAATCGTGCCTCCAGAGCAACCTGAGGCATTAGCCACGGCGATCGCTGACCTTGCAAGTGATCGCCCAGCGCTTGCCGAAATGGGTCGCCTCAACCGGCAACGCGTGGTCGATACGTTTAGTCTGGAGGCGTCTGCGCGCAGTCTTGCTGACTGGTACCTTCACGTGCCCCAAAAGCGCGTCGGACAACGGCACTAATGCGATCATGAGCCCCGATCCACCAACGCGCCAGGCCGACCGCGCGCGCGTCTTAGTCGTAGTCGGCAGCATGCAGGTTGGCGGCACTGAAGGCTATATCGCCCGTCTCGCACCCGTGATCAAATCGTTCGGAATCGACTTAGAAGTGTGCGTACTCCAGCGCATGGGCCCGCTCCTCGAGCAAGTGGTGGCGGCCGGCGTGCCCGTCCACACAACCCGCTACGTTTTCAAGCGCCGCGCGAATGCCTTAAGCCAAGGAGTGGCGCTGATGCGGTGCGGCGACGACGTCCGGCGGCTCGTGCACAAGCGGCGATACGATGTCGTTCACTCTTACCTATTTCTTGCAGATGTCGTCGGTGCGCCAGCAGCGCGGCTAGGCGGCTGCAGCCGAGTAATCGTCGGCAGGAGGTCACTCCACCGCGCAGTCCATCCGCCAAGCTCGTATTTTCACGGCTTGGAGCAACTCGCCAACCGGTTTGCCACCGAGGTTATAGCCAACTCGATTGCTGTCCTTAAAGACGCGGAGATTCATGAAGGTCAACTGCCCGCACGTCGAGCTGTCATCTACAACGGTGTTGATGTCCAGCACTACCAGGCCGCGCGGCCAAGTACACAAGGCCCCCTTCGATTACTTACAGTTGGGTCGCTCACCGCGCTAAAGGGGCAGGAGTACGCGATCGAGGCGCTGGTTCTTCTCAAGCGCTCAGGGTTGGACGCCAGCTTGGAACTCGTCGGCGCGGGCCCAGATGAGGCCAAGCTAAGGCGTACAGCGTCGGAAACTGGGGTTGCTGATCGCGTGACCTTCGTGGGTGAGCAACTGGATCCGCGGCCCTATTTTGCTCGGGCCGATATCTTCATCCTACCGTCTCGTGTTGAAGGGTTCTCAAATGCCCTTCTCGAGGCGATGGCCAGTGCTCTACCGGTAGTCGCTACTGACGTGGGCGGAAATGCGGAAGCCCTGATCGACGGGGAGGGAGGTCGGATAGTCCCTTCAGAACAGCCGGCAGCGATCGCGGCCGCAATCGCAAATCTCGCCAGCGATCGGACAAAACTGGAGCAGATGGGCCGCCTAAATCGTTTGCGTGTGGCCAATCTGTTTAGTCTTGAGGTGTCGGCCCGGCATCTCGCCGACTGGTACCTTCACAGGACGCCTAGCTGACTGAGCTGTCTTCACCGCCGCGTTTTCCCTGCATCGATGTTGGGAACTCCAGCGGTTTCAATTCGGTAAGGCCATGCGAGCTGAACCATTCACGCAACTCGCCATCCGAGTGCTTCCATTGATACTTCGGCGAATACCAGTCAAAAGTGTCGAGAACACGCCATTCTGGGTTTGGATGGACACTCATGGGGAGCATGACCCTGGTGAATCGACCGACAATCGGTGCCTTGTGAACGTAGTAAAGAGGCACCGCCGCGTGGCACAGTCCGTGGAGCAGATTCCGCGGCATGCGGGTCGTCAAATGCCGATATAGGTCTGACGACCAACACCATTGGCGTAGCGCCGTGCTGTAGACCCAAATAGAGATCTTGCCTCCGGGCTTGACAAGTCGTGGAAGTTGATCGAACGCCGCCCTCGTATCGGGAGTGTGGTGCAGTACGCCAATACTGAAGATGTAGTCGAAGGTCTTCTCAGCGAAGGGCAACTTGAATACGTCCGCCTGTGCAAGAAACACTCGGTCCCGCATTGCCAGGTTGTCGGCAGCGGCATCTACTGCAGCAGACAAGTCAATGCCCACCACTGTCGCTCCCCATCGGGATGCGACGTCTGAAAAGCGGCCCATGCCACACCCAACATCAAGTACGAGCTTGCCGCGAAGCTCGTCTGGCGAAAATCCGGTTTTCGTGATGAACGCTTCCTCAGACTCGTGGTTTGACGGCGTGTCTAACTGGGTTGTGCTATGTAAGTTCCACTCAAAACCGAAGTTCTCGGCGTAATTGTCGGCTGGCACGAATCGCGGAATGCCGCGAACGACGTTGTATGTGTGGCCGTTCATGCACGTAATGGAGCCGTCTTCCATACGACCCTCTAGGGTCGGGTCGTCGAATTGAAACCCCTGGTGGCACTCGGGACAGACAAGAAGAGTAAGAAAACCCTGCTTCATGGTTAGCGCGACTATCTCAAATGGACTTGCGGGCAGCAATGACGCCTACGCCCATCGAGAGACCTGTCAGCAGCTGGAGCCTGCGGAAGATGTATGGGGGAATGAATGATTCGACGACTTCGCGGACTCGTGAGGGCGCGCTCCCGAGGGCGTAGATCTTGATTGGTCGGAGTCCGGCGCCCCGAACACGAGCAGTGAATTCGCGAGCTGTGTAGACGTGCATGTCGTCGGACACACCACTGGTCTGTTCGATATGCCAAGTCCACTTCGTTGGCACCTCGACTTGAACAACAGGAGCACATTTCGCATGCTCCTCCAATAAACGAGTCGTCTCACGACCATGCCAATGTTCAACTAAGCCGGCCGAGTAAGCCACGTCGAAACGATCGTGGTAAGCCACAAGGTCGAAGGCATCGGCCTGCTCGAAATGGAGCCCAAATCCAAAGCGCCGATTCAACTCCTCGGCCGCCTGAAGCACTTTGGGATCGCTGTCGACCGATGTTACCGAGTAGCCGTGGGCCGTCAGTAGGGCGTCGAATAGGCCGAGGCTGCATCCGATTGACAACACCCGAGCCGGCGGGGGCCTGAAGGTCAGTAGGTATCCTAGGGTCTGCATGTGGAACTGCCAGCTCCGATAGATAGTACGAAGGGGGACGTCACCCAAGACTCGTTGCGAGTAGTCCGCCCACAAGGACACGACGCCGGATTGTACGCGTGACGAAGTCAGCGGCGAAGCCAGAGGGCACGCTCCACAACATTGCTCACCACGAGCTTCAGAGCTGGTACACGGGTTACAAGAGGAGCAAGCCTTCGCGTGCGGCCCGGCCAATGCCTGAGATATGAATCCTCGACATAGCTCACCTGCGCAAAACGGCTTTGACACAGACGCGTGATATGCGACTTGCTGACGTATTTCGTATCCGACGCGAGCCAGTTCATGTTCGTACGAGCCACCTCTGACGCGGAAAGGTCTGCCTGGAACTCGTTCCGAACACCAAGTTCGGCCCACATCCGGAGCCATGGATAGGCCTGGAATCTGCCGGCCAGCGGAACGTAGGTATGGCCTTCGATGAATCGGTACGTGGGCGGATAGCAGTGAAAGCTTGCCCCACCCGCTCTGAGCACACGAGCTATCTCGCTGATGGCCTGTTGGTGATCGTGAACATGCTCAAAGACTTGGAATGAAAATACAAAGTCGAAATAGCCGTCAGGAAAGGGAATCTTTTGGCCGAACGCGAACCACTGGCTGTCGCTCGGTCGACGCAGTTGGAGGTAGTCAATAACTTCGTATCCATAGGCATCGTATCCGGCGTCGCGGTACTCATAAACGTGATTCCCAGCCCCGCAACCGTAGTCCAGGACCCGCAGCGCTTGATGAAGGTCGTACCCCTGCTCGCGGGCAACACCCCGATGAAACGGTAATAGGTTGCGGCTGTGCGCGTGCCCGTTCGTTTGGTGGACGCACGTCTGCGGCATCACCCCGATGCTACATCCAGAGTTGGGGATTGCCGTCACTCCTACAGCGATTACTCGAGGGGCGGCTTGTGGGATAGGCTGACCAGTCGTGAGGCGCCTGCCCGCCCTCGACGGACTGCGAGGAGTCGCAATTCTGCTGGTGCTCTTGTCTCACTCATGGACTTCCTCGGCGTCTAATTTTTGGCCCCACATTGGTTGGAGCGGAGTCGAGCTGTTTTTCGTTCTGAGTGGGTTCCTGATCACCACAATCCTCTTAGAAGCAAGGGGATCCGTAGCCTACTTCCGCACCTTTTACGCTCGACGGGTTCTCCGGATCTTCCCCCTCTACTACACAGTGATCGCGGTCATGTTCGTAATGGTTGCCGCTTTGCCGGCAGACGCCAAGCCCGAGCTAGGGATTCCGCGCGGACACGAATGGACCTATTGGCTGTTCCTGTCGAATGCCTCCATGGCGGCGAGTGGGACATTCGCATTGGCGGCCGCCGGAATCACATGGTCCCTGGCGGTCGAGGAGCAGTTCTACCTTCTCTGGGCACCGATCGTGAGGTTCTTAAGGCCACGCCTTCTGGTGTACCTATCAGTTGGGTTGTACCTGGCTGCCTTGGTCTGGCGTGTTGCTCTCTATGGTACGCACGGATGGACGTTGGCCGGCCTGGTTCTGCTTCCATCGCAGATGGATGCGTTGGCAGCTGGCGCCCTGGTAGCAATCGTCTGTCGAGACAGCGTGAGCCGTGCACGAGCGTCCCGATGGGCCCCGTGGATAGCTGCGGTCTCTTCAAGCGCCCTGCTCATGGGCGCACTCCGCGTGGGAACTTTCTATTCGCAAGACGCGACAACCTGGGTCCTAGGGCTCTCGTTGTACCCCCTGCTCTACTCATCTGTTGTGACGATGGTTTTGACGGGTTGGGAGTCCCCACTCGCGAGAGTTCTCAGCGTGCCCATACTCCGAACGTTCGGCCGGTACAGTTATGCGATCTACCTGCTACATCGCCCTCTCTTGATTGGTATGAACACTGTCGGACTCGGTAGCCTGGCGCAGCCAAGTGCACCTCTGGTCAGTCAGGTCGCATACACGTCGATTCTTGTAACTGTCGGTTTGTTTGTCGGCTGGGCCATTTGGTGCCTACTTGAGCAACCAGCTCAGAGGTTGAAGCGTTTGTTCGAAACGGGTGAGCGCGGAGCAGATGCCCGCGACGCCTACACTCTGGAAGGATTGCCCGCCGTGCTGACCATTGGCCCTTGGAGATTTGAGCGCCCCGAATTGGATCCAAACCTCAAGGCGGCCGCCTTCCGGCTCATTCGCCTGCGGCCTTCCGCTGCGATGGTTTTGCCTGCTCTTGTGTCTGTCGCGATGGTGATTGTGTTTCTCACCGGTCCGGCAACTGCGCAGACGACGCTTCCGGTGGCCGTGTTCCTAATGTTCGGCGTTATTGCCAGCGTCCTCCTGGCACCATCCCGCAACGGCTACCTGGTCGCGGCCGCTCTTATCGGAGTCGTCTTATTGTCCACGCCTCACGGACCGTACTTAGTCGCCATCGGCTTGATGATCTTGGCCCCGGTCGTGCTCGTACCCGTACAGTCGCGGCGGCTCATCGATCGAGTCATTCGGCCTCGTCACTCTAGACCCGAGCGGCTGAGCTAACAAATGTGTGGAATCGGCGGCATCGTGGGCGCCTCCTCCGAACGATCCCTGCTTGAGCGCATGGGAGAAGCGATTGCCCATAGGGGTCCGGACGAAGCTGCCGTCTTGGTCGAAGACCACGCCGGATTCACATTTCGCCGCTTGAGCATCATTGACGTCGCAGGCGGACATCAACCCATCTTCAACGAGAGCGGTGACGCCTTCATTATCTTCAACGGCGAAATCTATAACCACCACCAGTTGCGCGAAAGCCTTACGAATCGCGGCCACCGCTTTCGCACCCTCTCAGATGCGGAGACGATCCTGCACCTTTGGGAGGAGGAAGGTACAAATTGCTTAAGGCATCTGCGGGGCATGTTTGCATTTGCCATCTGGAGCCGAACCGAGCGCACCCTGTTTTTGGCCCGCGATCGCGTTGGCAAGAAACCGCTCTATTACCATCAATTGCCGGGCGGCGGCCTGGTATTCGCCTCCGAAATCAAGGCGATTCTGCAGTATCCAGAGATTGCCCGCGAGCCGGATCTGACAGCGATTGACCTCTTTCTCACTCTTCAATATGTCCCCGCGCCGTTGACCGCATTCCAGGGCATCTCGTGTCTGCCACCTGCACACTGGCTCCTTTGGAGGGACGGGAAGGTGCAAATCGCGCGCTATTGGCGGCTTGAATTCGCGGACACTGTTGATCTTCCAGAGCCTGAACTCAAGGAAGAAATCCTTCGCCTGCTAGGAGAGGCGGTTCGAATCCGGCTCGAAAGCGAAGTTCCTCTGGGGGCATTCCTCTCCGGCGGAGTGGACTCGAGTGCGGTTGTGGCCATAGCAGCGCAGTCGATGACCAAGCCGCTGAAAACCTTTTCGATCGGATTCAAAGACGCAGCCTTCGACGAGTCGAGCTACGCGCGGATCGTCGCCGAACGCTTCGGCACAGATCACCACGAGCTGGTCGTGGAGGCCGAGGCGGTCGACATCGTCACCGACATCGTGTGGCACTACGATCAGCCATTCGGGGATTCGTCTGCCATACCATCCTTTTGTGTGGCGCGTCTAACTAAGCCGCATGTCACCGTTGTGCTCAATGGAGACGGAGGCGACGAGAGCTTCGCAGGATATAACCGCTACCGGCTGAGCACCTATGAGCGCTACTTCGAGCTGCCTCAATTTCTCCGCACGGGCCTGATGGCCGCTGTGTTGCCGGTAAGCCGGTACCTCGGCCGGGGACAGCGACTACTGGCCCTAAGCCCTCAGAGCGTGTCCGAGGCGTACTACGCAACCCTGATACATCTCACCCCTCGACTTAAGCCCTGGCTGTTTACGCCGGAGACAATCGAGAAACTCGTGAGCCCGGTTCCACCTCCCTTGGCATTCATGCGATCCAAAATGCATCGCACGTCGCTCGACATGATGATGGAAACAGATATCAACCACTACTTGCCGAATGACCTGCTCGTGAAGATGGACGTGGCAACAATGGCGCACTCACTGGAAGCACGCTCGCCATTTCTCGACCACGTTCTAATGGAGTTCATGGCCCGTGTCCCAGCTCATCTCAAACTGCAGCGAGGGGTGACCAAACATATTCTGAAGTCCGCCCTCAGGGACCTCCTACCCGAGGTGATCCTCGATCGACCCAAGATGGGCTTCGGAGTGCCTCTTGGCCGCTGGTTGAGAACGGACCTCCGGGACTTGTTGTTCGACATGGTGCTCTCCGACCGGGCCATAAATCGCGGTTACTTTCGATATTCGTCTCTCCGGACGATGGTCGACCGGACAATTGGAGGAAGCAACAACTTCCAGTACCTCTTGTGGGATCTGCTGATGCTCGAGATGTGGCACAGGACTTTCATTGACGCGCCTCCCCGGATCCGACCAACCTCCAGTTCAATCCCAAACCCCATCGGCGCAGGGTGACGCAACGATTCAACGCAATGACCTCCTGCTGACCTGTCCTCTTGTAGTGCGGTGAGCCAAGCCTCCTCTGATCCCGCAAGCTCACCAGCAGCAGCTAATCGCCGCGAGGACTTGAGCACCGACTCACCGGCCGCTTTCGGCTTGGGTGCATTTATTGGCTCCGCCGGCATTCTCAGTATCTCGACGATCGCCAGCATTCTGCGGGCGATCATCACCGCGAAACTGATTGCGGTCACGCTTGGTCCGTCCTCAACCGGCGTCCTGGCTCAGATTCTCAACTTCAACGCATTGCTTTTTCAGATCGTCCCACTGGGGCTTACAACCGGGGTCGCGAGAATGGTCGCCCAATCCACAGACCAGCGCTTGCGACTCGGCGCCATAGTGGGAACCTCGGCAGCTCTCGCCCTTACGTCGGCTGTCGGTTGCACGGCTCTACTCATACCCTTTGCCAGCCAAATTTCCTTGGTCCTGACCGGCACACCCGCTTACAGCGTGCCAGTCATTCTTGTTCTGGCAAGTCTTCCGCTCAACAATCTGGCAGGCGTCCTGGGCTATGTGCTTCAGGGCCTGTCGGATGTGACCAGACTCACAATTGCGAACGTCGCGACAGTGGTCGCCTCGCTTGCCGTCCTAATACCCGCGACGGTCGAGTTCGGCCTCGTTGGGGCGACGGCGGCGGTAACAGTCTCCAGCCTATTGCAAGCGTGCTTTCTTGCGGGGAGCCTTTGGTGGGTATATCGCCACAAGTCTTGGCCGGTGTCAGACATCCAGTGGTCGTGGGAAACGGCCAGAACCCTCCTGCGTTATGGCGGAGTGTTTTTGGTATCTGGTATAGGAGCGTGGGGATCGCTGGTAGTGGTTCGCACAATGGGCGTCCACGCACTCGGGGACTTCCAGAATGGGATCTACCAAGTCGTCAACGGCTTCTCGTCCCAATATATGGCCATCTTCATCGGCTGGATGGCGGCCTACGTATTTCCAAGGGTCGTCGCGGAATCGGACCACGGGCGGCTGCAGACGCTGCTGAATTCGGCGCTGCGGGCAAATCTCCTGATCATGGTGCCAGGACTCGTCGTGACGGTTGCGCTACGAGAGTTCCTCGTTCGCGTCTTCTACTCCTCATCATTCCTGGATGCCGCCCCTCTGGTCCCCATACAAGTTCTGGGCGATTTTGCCCGAGTACTTGGCTGGTCATTCGGTATCTCACTCTTCGCCCAGGGGAGGGCGCGGGCTTTTCTGGTGGTCATGCTGTGCCAGGACCTATTGTGGGTTGGAATCACGGCTGCGACCATCAAGGGCTTGGGTACAGCCGCAATCGCGATGGGGTACTCGCTTTCGTCGATGGCGTGGCCTTTGTTGATGTACCCGATGGTACGCAAATGGTTTGGCGTGCGCATCAACGCCGAAGGCGCCGTGCTGTCAATTGTCGGACTTGGTGCGCTGTTGGGGGCAATCCTGTTCGGGGGCATAGGAGGCGCGTTCCTTGCCTTGGCAGTGCCGTTGGCGATCTACCTCTCGAAACTAAGACGCGGAAGCGGCTTACCTCGCCATACGTGAGCCGCTGCATGACGAACATATGGCTCCCTCACATCTACGCCAGATCGAGCCTGTGCGCGTCCTAACCGTTGTCGGCAACCTGATGCTCGGCGGAACTCAGACCTATGTCGCCAGAATCGCGCTAGCGCTCAGGTCATATGGCGTGGAGATGGAGATATGCGCCCTTGAACGCACCGGACCCTATGTTGGTCCGCTCGAGCAGCAAGGGGTGAAGGTTCATGGAACTCCGTACCCCAGCCGAAACGTTCAGTCCAACACTCTTACGTTGCTCCAAACGGTGGAGTCAATACGACGGGTCGCAAAATCCGGGAGATTCGACATCGTACACACGAATCTGTACTGGTCGGACGTCCTCGGCGTCGCTGGGGCCTGGCTGGCTCGCTCCCGGCGCATCATCGTTGGCAGGAGGTCGCTCCATCGTGGTGTGCACCCTCCAAGTTCGTTCCTGCACGGCCTAGAGCAGCTCGCCAACCGGTTCGCCACGATGATGGCGACCTCTTCGGCGGTTTGCGGTTTCATCGGCGAGCCGATGGGTCCGGGCGGGATCGGCCCTGTGCTGCCACGCGCCCGTCTGGCGAAGTCGGTGGCGACAAGCCCCGGCATGACCACTGAGACATGAATGCCCGGATGGGTCCGCTGCAGGTCAACGCGGAGGTTCGCGGTCAGCGTATTCAACGCGGCCTTGGCCGCACTGTACGCGGAGCGTGCCGACGCGACGGGCACGCGCGCAAGGAATGACGAGATGTTGATGATGTGACCGCGGCCCCGCTCCATGAAGTGCGGCGTAATCGCCTGCATGCCGTAGAGCGCGGACTTGACGTTGACCGCCATCATCTCGTCGACGTCTTCGTCGGTGAGCTCGAGCACCGGCCGCAGGACTCCTCTCCCCGCGTTGTTGATCCAGACGTCGACGTGGCCGAACACGGCAATCGCCTC
>Ga0137409_10003470_pt1 | contig 16691 bp, 20 predicted proteins | sample CZODoug1_16funga_FD_122059 | JGI IMG/M metagenome (GOLD analysis project Ga0137409, IMG submission 122059) | Vadose zone soil fungal communities from Angelo Coast Range Reserve, California, USA - CZODoug1_16fungal (Hybrid Assembly) | ecosystem: Environmental > Terrestrial > Soil > Vadose zone... | reverse complement strand
GGGCTTCGAGGCGACCTACCTCGAGGTGGAGCCGAACGGCCTCGTCAGCCTGGAAAAATTCAAGGCCGCGGTGCGCCCGGACACCATCCTCGCCTCGATCATGATGGTGAACAACGAGATCGGCGTCATCCAGCCGGTGTGGGAGATCGCGGAATTCTGCCGCTCGAAGGGCATCATCTTCCACTGCGACGCGGTGCAGGGCGGCGGCCGGGTCGAGATCGACATGCAGAAATTCAAGGCCGACCTGCTGACCATCACCGCGCACAAGATGTACGGCCCGAAGGGCATCGGCGCGCTCTACGTGCGGCGCAAGCCGCGGGTGCGCATCGAGGCGCAGATCCACGGCGGCGGCCACGAGCGCGGCTTCCGCTCGGGGACGCTGGCCACCCACCAGATCGTCGGTTTCGGCGAGGCGGCGCGCCTTGCCAAGCTCGAGATGGCGGCCGACAACGAACGCGTCCGCGCGATGCGCGACCGCCTGTGGAAGAGCGTCGAGTCGATGGAAGAGGTGTACCTCAACGGCGATCTCGAGCGGCGCATCCCGCACAACCTCAACGTCAGCTTCAATTTCGTCGAGGGCGAGTCGCTGATCATGGCGGTGAAGGACATCGCCGTATCCTCGGGCTCGGCCTGTACCTCGGCCTCGCTCGAGCCGTCCTACGTGCTGCGCGCGCTCGGGCGCAATGACGAGCTCGCGCACAGCTCGGTTCGCATCACCCTGGGCCGTTTTACGACCCAGGAAGAAGTCGACTATGCTGCCGACCTCCTGAAGAGGAAGGTGGCGAAGTTGAGGGAGCTATCGCCCCTCTGGGAAATGCACAAGGAAGGCATCGACCTCAGCACGGTCCAGTGGGCAGCGCACTAAGGAAACAGCCATGGCATACAGCGACAAAGTCATCGATCACTACGAGAATCCCCGCAACGTCGGCTCGTTCGACAAGGCGGACGACGCGATCGGCACCGGCATGGTCGGCGCCCCGGCCTGCGGCGACGTGATGAAGCTGCAGATCAGGGTCGGCGCCGACGGCCGCATCGAGGACGCGCGCTTCAAGACCTACGGCTGCGGCTCGGCGATCGCCTCGAGCTCGCTGGTCACCGAGTGGGTGAAGGGCAAGACCCTCGACCAGGCCGCCGAGATCAGGAACACCCAGATCGCGCAGGAGCTGTCGCTCCCGCCGGTGAAGATCCACTGCTCGATCCTCGCCGAGGACGCGATCAAGGCGGCGGTCGCCGACTACAAGAAGAAGCACGGCATGGAAGAGAAGGCCGAGGAGCAGAAGGTCGCTTGATTACCCTCACCGAAAAAGCCGCCCAGCACGTCCAGAACTACATCACCAAGCGCGGCAAGGGCGTAGGCCTGCGCGTCGGCGTGCGCACCTCCGGCTGCTCCGGGCTCGCCTACAAGCTCGAGTTCGCCGACAACGTCAACGCGGAAGACCACCAGTTCGAGAGCCACGGCGTGAAGGTGCTGGTCGATCCGAAGAGCCTGCAGTACATCGACGGCACGGAGCTCGACTACACCCGCGAGGGGCTCAACGAGGGCTTCAAATTCCGCAACCCGAAGGTCAAGGATGAGTGCGGGTGCGGCGAAAGCTTTAACGTCTAGCAGTCATTTCGAGCTGTTCGGCCTGCCGCCGGTTTTTTCCCTGAATCAGGAAATGCTGGAGAAGGCCTACCGTGACATCCAATCGCAGGTGCATCCTGACCGCTTCGCCCGCGCCGGCGATGCCGAGCGCCGTGCTTCCCTGCAGTGGACGACGCGCGTGAACGAGGCCTACCGGACCCTGAAGAGCCCGGTGCAGCGCGGCAAGCACCTGCTCGAGCTGCACGGGGTCGATGTCGCCTTCGAGACCAACACGGCGATGCCCGCCGAGTTCCTGATGCAGCAGATGGAGCTGCGCGAGCAGTTGGAAGAAGCCAAGGACACCAAGGCTCTCGATGCGCTGCGAGCGGGCCTTCAGAAGAACAAGAAATCATTGGAACGTGACATCGCCGACACAGTCGATGCGAAAAAAGACTATCAACACGCCGCCGACCTGGTGAGGAAGCTCATGTTCCTCGAAAGACTCGACGAGGAAATCGACTCCGGCTACGAGGCTCTCGAGTAATGGCTCTGCTGCAGATCTCCGAGCCCGGCCAGTCGCAGGCGCCGCACGAGCACCGGCTCGCGGTCGGCATCGACCTCGGCACGACCAACTCGCTGGTGGCGACGGTGAGGAGCGGCGTGGCGACGGTGCTGCCGGACGCGAACGGCCGGGCGCTCCTGCCGTCGGTTGTCCGATATTTGGACAGCGGAAAAACCGAGGTCGGCTACGCGGCGCAGTCGCGCCAGGCCGAAGACCCGAAGAACACCATCGTCTCGGTGAAGCGCTTCATGGGCCGCGGCCTGAAGGACGTGGCGCACGTCGAGTCTACGCCGTACGATTTCGTCGACGCGCCCGGCATGGTGCAGATCCGCACCGCAGCCGGCGTAAAAAGTCCGGTCGAGGTTTCGGCCGACATCTTGCGGATTCTTCGGGAGCGTGCGGAGCTATCCCTGCAAGGAAATATCAGTGGAGCGGTCATCACCGTCCCCGCCTACTTCGACGACGCCCAGCGGCAGGCGACCAAGGACGCGGGAAAGATCGCCGGCCTCAACGTCCTGCGCCTGCTGAACGAACCGACCGCTGCGGCGATCGCCTACGGGCTGGAGAATGCATCGGAAGGGCTGTACGCCGTGTATGACCTCGGCGGCGGCACCTTCGACATCTCGATCCTGAAATTGTCGAAGGGGGTTTTCGAGGTCGTGGCGACCAGCGGCGACTCGATGCTCGGCGGCGACGATTTCGACCAGCGCCTGTTCTGCTGGGTGGTGGAGAAGGCGAAGCTGCCGCCGCTCAATCCCCGCGACATGCGGCTGCTGCAGGTGCGCTCCCGGGAGGCCAAGGAGCATTTGACTCTTCATGGCGATGCGCCGATTGCTGCCAAGCTGTCGAACGGTGAGTTTGTTGATTTGAAAATAAATACTGAAACGTTTTGCAGCATCACCCAGACGCTGGTGAGCAAGACCCTCGGCCCGGTGCGCAAGGCGCTGCGCGACGCTGGCCTGACGGTCGACGACGTGAGGGGCGTGGTGATGGTCGGCGGCGCGACGCGCATGCCGCAGGTGCAGCGCGCGGTCGGCGAGTTCTTCCGCCGCGACCCGCTCAACAACCTCGACCCGGACAAGGTGGTGGCGCTCGGCGCGGCGATGCAGGCGAACGTGCTCGCCGGCAACAAGCCGCAAGGCGAGGACTGGCTGCTGCTCGACGTGATTCCGCTCTCGCTCGGCGTCGAGACGATGGGCGGGCTCGCGGAGAAGATCATCCCGCGCAACACCACCATTCCGGCCGGACGAGCGCAGGAGTTCACCACCTACAAGGACGGCCAGACCGGGATGAGCTTCCACGTCGTGCAAGGCGAGCGCGAGCTGGTCTCGGACTGCCGGTCGCTCGCGCGCTTCGAGCTGAAGGGCATTCCGCCGATGGTGGCGGGCGCGGCTCGCATCCGCGTCTCGTTCCAGGTCGACGCCGACGGACTTTTGTCAGTCTCGGCAAGGGAAAGTACCAGCGGAGTGGAGGCATCGGTGACGGTGAAGCCGTCTTACGGCCTCGGCGACGCGGACATCGAGCGCATGCTCCGCGACTCGTTCGAGCACGCGAAGGGCGATGTGCACGCCCGCGCGCTCACCGAGCAGCAGGTGGACGGCCGGCGCCTGCTCGAAGCCACGAAGTCTGCGCTGGCGCAGGACGAAAGCCTGCTGAATGGCGAAGAGCGCGAGGCGATCGAGAGGGCGATGCGCTCGCTCGAGAGCCTGCTCGCCGGGACCGATCACCGCAGGATCAAGCATGCCGCCGACGCGCTCAACCGCGCCACCGAGGATTTCGCAGCCCGCCGCATGGACGCGGGCGTCAAGCGCGCGCTCGCCGGCCGCAAGATCGGCAGCCTCTGATGGCGAAGCTGAAGGTGCTGCCGGGGCATGCGATCTGCCCGCAGGGCGCGGAGATCGAGGCGGAGAGGGGAAAGTCGCTCTGCGATGCGCTGCTCGAGCACCATATCGACATCGAGCACGCCTGTGAAAAGCAGGCCGCGTGCACCACCTGTCACGTGCTGGTACGCCAGGGGTTCGATTCGCTCGAGGCGGCGGAGGAGAAGGAGGAGGACATGCTCGACAAGGCCTGGGGCCTGGAGGCGGTGTCGCGGCTGTCCTGCCAGGCGAAGGTCGCCGACCACGACCTGGTCATCGAGCTGCCGAAGTACACGATCAACTACGAGCGCGAGGGCGGGGGAAAGAAATGAAGTGGACCGATACGCGCGATATCGCCATCGCCCTGTACGAAAAGTTTCCCGATACCGATCCCGAAACGGTGCGCTTCACGGACCTTCACAAGTGGGTGATGGAGCTCGATGGCTTCAGCGACGACCCGAACCGCAGCGGCGAGAAGATCCTCGAGGCGATTCAAATGGCCTGGATCGACGAAGCCGAATAGAAATAGCTACTTCTTCTTCCGCAGGTCGCCCCACAGACTGTCGAGGCGCGAGTAGCGGCCGCAGCCGCTGACGTAGAACGAATACTGGAACGCGTTCTTCTTGTAGTAGTCCTGGTGGTACTCCTCGGCCGGATAGAACGGGCTCGCCTGCGTGATCGGCGTGAGCAACGGCTGGCGGAAGGGCTTCTGTTTGTCCCACTTCGCCTTGGAGGCCTCGGCGAGGCGCTTCTGCTCTTCGGAGTGATAGAAGATCTCCGGCCGGTACTGCGAGCCGGAGTCGCAGAACTGGCGGTTGGTGACCGTCGGGTCGTGGTTCAGCCAGAACGCGTCGAGCAGCTTGTCGTAGCTCACCTTCGCCGGATCGAAGGTCACCTCGACCGCCTCGGTGTGGCCGGTGCGTCCCGACGAGACCTGCTCGTAGCTCGGTCCCTTCACCGTGCCGCCGGTGTAGCCCGAGACTGCGGAGATCACGCCCGGCACTTTCTCGAACGCCTCCTCGGTGCACCAGAAGCAGCCGGCGGCGAAAGTGGCCTTCTCGGTCTTTTGTGCATGGACCGGAAGCGCCGCGAAGACGATGAATGCAAGCAGCCATTTCACTTGGAGATCTCCCTTAGTACCGCGTCGATGACCGGTTGGTCGCGCAAGCATAGCCGGACCTTACGCAAAGGGGAGGCCCTCCCGGCCCTGACGTAGGCGCGGGCGCAGATCTCGAGCGGCACGGCGAAGATGCCGGCCGAGACCGCGGGGAACGAGACGCTGTCCCAGCCCTTCCCGACGGCCACGGAAAAGGCGGAGGAGATGGCTTTGAAAAGCTTGTTTTCCTCGTCGCCCTCGCCATGGCGGGGGCCCACGGCGTGGATCACGCCCTTGAACGGAAGCTTGCCGGCGGTGGTGGCGATGGCGCTGCCCGTCTCGAGCACGCCTTGCGCCCGGACGAGCACATCCGACTCTTCCTGCAGGGCAGGGCCTGCTGCGCGCGAGATGATGGCGGCGACGCCGCCGCCGTGCGCGAGCGCGCCGTTGGCGGCATTGACGATCGCGTCCACCGGCTCTTCCAGGAGGTTGCCCCGCACCACCTGGAAGAGGCGGCCGCGGCCTATTTCTTCTTCCGCGAGGACTTGCGCTTGCGTGGCACTTTCGCGCCTGCGCGGCGCGCCTCGGAGTGCAATACCTATTCGATCTTCGCCTTGCCCCGCAGCCCCTTCACCAGCTCGTCGATGCGGACCTGCGCCAGCTGCTGCTGGATGCGCGGTTTCACCTCGGCGAGCGAGGGGAAGCGGCCCGAGCGCACGTCGTCGAGCTGGATGATGTGGAAGCCGAAGCGCGTGCGTACCGGCGTCTCCGTGAACTTGCCCTTCTCGAGCTTGATCATCGCATCGGAGAAGGCGCGGTCGAAGTCGCCCGGCCCGTGCCAGTCGAGGTCGCCGCCGCGGTCCTTGCTGCCGGGATCCTTGGAGTTCTTCGCTGCCAGATCCTCGAACTTGCCGCCTTTCTTCAGCTCCGCGACCATGGTCTTCGCCTGGTCCTCGGTTTCGACCAGGATATGGCGCGCGCGGTATTCCTTGTCGCCCTGCTCGGCCTTCACCCGGTCGTACTCCTTCTGCACGTCGGCCTCGCTCACTGGGTTCTTGCGCACCCATTCCCGCAGGTAGGCGCTGATGATGATCTCCTGGCGCGCGAGGTCGAGCTGGGCTGCGACCTCGGGCGAGCGCGCGACGCCGGATTTCTGCGCTTCCTGCATCAGCACCTCGCGGTTCACCAGCTCGTCGCGGATCATGCCGCGGCTCTGGTCGTTGTCCGGCATGCCACGCGCCTGCTGCTGCCTGAGCAGCGCCTCGGCGCGCGCGCGCGGCACGGCGACGCCGTTGACGGTGGCGATCGGCGGCGCGCCCTTGGCCGCGTCCTTCTTCGGCGCCGCTTCCTTCTTCGCCGGCTCCTTGGTGGGGAGCTGGGCGGCGGCAACCAGAGGGGTCGCCAGCAGCGCGGCGACGAGCATTCGCATCTTCATTTGCTTCCTTTCCTTTCTTCCGGAGTCTGCGCGGTGATGGCCAGCGCATGGATGGGATTGTGCATCAACTCGCCGATCGCCTGATAAACCATGCGGTGGCGCGCCACCGCGCTCTGGCCGGCGAAGCGGGGCGAAACGATCGCGAGCCGCCAGTGGGTGCCGCCGCTCTCGCGCCAGCCCGAGTGGCCTGCATGCTGCGAGCTCTCGTCCACCAGGTCGAGCGATACCGGCTCGAGCACGGCGAGCCGCTGCCGGATCGTCTCCGCGAGCTTCATGGCTTGTCGTCCACGTAGCGCGCCAGCACCAGCGCCTGGCCGACGACGAACAGCAGCATCAGCCCCATGCCGCCGAACAGCTTGAAATTTACCCAGATGTTGTTTTCACAAGTCACCTTTTCTAGTGCGTCAACAACGCTGGCACAAAAATCCTTTGAAAAAAAGAAAGCAACATAAAGGTTAGCGGCGCCCATGAAGGCGAAGAAGACGATCCAGGAAACATTGAGCCGCGCCCAGATTGCATCGGGAAGCTGCATCTCCTTCGACATCACGCTGCGGATCAGGTTGCGGCGCATCAGCGCCGAGCCGGCCAGCACCGCGCCGAACAGCCAGTAGAGCACCGTCGGCTTCCATTTGATGAAGGTCTCGTCCTGCAGAAGCAGGGTGGCGCCGCCGAAGACGACGATGATCGCCAGGCTCGCCCACAGCATGCCCGGAACGTTCCGCCGCCGCAGCTTCAGCCACGCCACCTGCAGCACCGTGGTGCCGATCGCCACCGCCGTGGCGATGTAGATGTCGGCGAGCTTGAATGCGACAAAAAACAGGACGACCGGAAGAAGATCGAACAAAAACTTCATTCAGGAAGCGGATTCTACTAGTCTTTGCCTGTGGATCGCCGGCTCGCCGTCTATATCGGCATCGTGCAGTTCTTTTTCGCCGTCACCTGGACGGTGTACGTCGTCTACCTGCCGCAGCTCGTCGAGCAGGCCGGAATCGCGCGCTCGTGGGTACCGTGGATCCTGGTCGCCGACCAGCTGGTCTTCGCTCTGGTCGACGTCGCCACCGGCTTCTGGGTGGATCGCGTGCGCAACACGATTGCCCGCCTCGGCCCCTGGATACTCGCAGTCAGCGTGCTGTCAGGGATTGCGTTCATCGCGCTGCCATTCATGCGCGCCAGCCCGGCGCTGCTGCTCGCCGCGATTTTCGTCTGGGCGGTCACGTCTTCGGCATTGCGTTCTCCGCCCTGGGCGCTCCTCTCGCGGCACGCGGCGACGCCGCGCCTGCCGTGGCTCTCGACGCTGACGCTGACCGGCACGGCGCTCGCCGCAGCGGCGTCGCCGTATCTCGGCGTGGCGCTGCGCGGCATCGATCCGCGCGTGCCGTTCCTGGTCTCGACGCTGACCTTGCTCGCCGCGGTTGGCGGGCTGGTCCTGGCCGAGCGTCGGCTCGCCTCGCATACTTCTGTTTTAGAAAATCTTGAAAAACAACCACCACAGCAAGTCGTGCTCTTCTACGCCGGACTGCTCGTCATGGCGCTCGGCTTCCAGGCGCACTTCTCGCTCAACTCGCCGCCGCAGTACCTGCGCTTCGCTACCCCGGCAGACCTCGCCTGGCTGCTGCCGGTATTCTGGATCGGCTTCAACCTGGCGATGTTCCCGGCTTCGCGCAGCGTCGGCCGCATGGGCGCGCTGCCGCTGATGGCGCTAGCCGCGGGGTGCGGCGGCCTCGCTACGCTGGCTTGCGTGTTTGCTTCCACCAAAGCGTTCCTGCTGTCGGCGCAATTTCTCGCCGGCGCCTGCTGGGGCGCGGCGAGCGTCGCCGCCTATACCGCGGCGCTGCGCTTTGGCCGCACCGGGCGGGAAGGGCGGTTCCTCGGCACGCTGTTCGCGATGCTGGCGGTGGCGACGCTTTGCCGCATCGCCGTCAACCCGACCGGCCTCGGCGCGCTGCCCGAGTTCAAGGGCCTGCTGCCCTGGCTGCCGGCGGTGACCTGGCTCGGCGCCGGCTTGCTCCTCATTGCCGCGCTCGGGCGCTCACCGAAGAAACCTTGATCCGGCCGACCAGGCCGACCAGCGGCACCAGGTCGCCGGTCTGCTCACCCTCGATCAGCTTGAGATGCGTCGCATCGGCGTGCGCCTGGCCGAAGGTCGCGTCGACCGGCTGCCAGCCGCGGCCTGCGATCCAGGCCTCGTTCCAGGTGTGGTAGAGGAAGCCGCCGTGCTCGACGGAATAGACGATGCCGTTGACGATGCGCGCCGGGATGCCGGACGCGCGCGCCAGCGCGGCGAAGAGATAAGCATGGCCCTGGCACTCGGCGCGCCGCTCGCGCAGCACGTCCGAGGCGGTGAACGAATCGATCGCCTCCTTGGCGATGTTCTCGTCCATCCAGGCGAGGATCGCGGCGATCTTCCGGTCTTCGCCGGTGGCGGCGGCAGTGACGCTCTTCGCCAGTGTGGCGATCTCCGCCAGGTTGCTCGGCGCGGCGAGGGTGGGCTTCAGGTACTTGGCTGGGTTGCCTTGAGCGAACGGCGCTGTGCGGTCGACGACACATCTCGAGGAAAGGCATGTCTGCCCGCCGTCACTCGGGAGCTCGAACCCGGCCGGCACTCCCTCGAGGACGATCTCCATGCGTGAGGCCGAGCGAGGCGCGTCGAGCGGTCCGGCGCGCAGCAGGCTGAAGTCGACCATCGAGTCGCGCTTGTTCAGGCTCGCTTCGACCAGGTAGCGGCGCGCCGACGCTTCGTCCTCGAGGCCCGAAATGAGGACGCCGTTCAGCGCGATCTCCAGCACCGGCCGGCCGTCGCCGGCGATCCAGGTCGTGGTCTCCATGCCGAGCAGGCGCGTCACCAGCTTGAACGCCGGCCCCTCGAAGAGCGTGCTCAGCTCCCAGGCGAGAACCTCCTGCTCCGCTTCAGCCAGCTTCTGCGTCTCGCCTTCGAACACGGCGAAGCGCGCGGCACGGCCGACCGCCAGCCCGCGCAGCACCGGCAGGTAGCTCATCGCGCTGGAGGGGTAGAGAGGTTCGCTGAGGTCGATGGTTCGCTGTTCCCGGCTGCCGGTTGCTTCGATGGTGAACGCGAGCTTCCTGCCGTCGGCATTGCCGCTCACCTTCAGCGGGCTGCCGTCGATCTCGTGCTCGTAGCGGAACGAAGCAAGCGTGAGGTCGCTGCGCACGCGGTCGAGGGCGCGCAGGTTGATCCGCTTATCGATGCCGAGGAAGCGCAGCCGGATCACCGCTTCGGATTCGATCTCCCAGATGCCCGGCGCATCAGCAGCGGGACGCAGCGTGCGATGCGTGAAGCCGATCTTGTCGCCATTGAATACCACTCCGGTCCACAGATCCCGATGTGGCCATGTCTCCAAGGTGACCGCCGCGGGGGCGGGCGGAGCACCGGCGTCGCGGAAATATTGCGCTGCGCACCCTGGGAGGAGAGCGATGAGAAGTAGAGAAAAAAAGCGCTTCATTTCCAGCCCCCGACCGCTTTGCGCGCCGCATCGTTACCCGGCCTGACGACGAGTCCGCTGGCGGATACCGTGACCGCGTACTCGGCGCCCTCGGCCATCGGCACGAACACGCCGCTGCCATAGAGCGCATCCACGAGCGGAACGTACTCGTGGTAGCGCCTCGCGAGCGCCCAAAGATCGACGGGCTCGTCGCTGATCGCGAGGGGGTAGACGGTGCGCTTCGCGGTGCGCTCCTGGATGACGTCGCCATAGCGCCCGGAGAGGCGCTCGAGGCGGTAGAGCGTATCGAAGCCGGCGATGGTGGCCGCCGGCCGCCACTTCAGGACCCGCGCGTCGATCTGCCACTCGTCGCCGCGCAGCTCGAAGTGGCGTGGCGCGCTGCCGGGCGCGTCGAGCGTCAGCGCGTACTGGCGCTCCCCGAGCTGGCGCAGCGTTACCTTCGCCGCCAGCTGCTCCTGCGTGAGCCGCTTGTAGCCGTGCAGCGAGGCGGCGACCAGCCCCGCGACGACGCCGAGCAGGATGAACAGCGCGCCGAGCAGGAAGTAGAACGCGCCGCCGACGATCCGCACGTGACGTAGACGGCGCAGCGCGACTACCTCGAGCGGCAGCGCGATCAGCACGCCGATCGTGGCAAAGGCGACCAGCAGGGTGCGCGGATCGAACTGCGCCAGCCACCGCACAGCGCTGCTCATGAGGTGCTCATTCGGCAAACAGCGACTTGCCGTCGGGCGTGATGTAGAAGCGCCGCCAGAGCCTGCCCTCGGCGCGGGCTTCCACCGTCCAGTAGCAGCGGCCGCGGGTCGCGCGGGTTCGTTCGAGGAACAGCGCGTACTGCACCACCACGCCCTGCTTGTGCTCGGCTTTGGCCCAGGCCTCGGTTTCCGGAAGCAGCTTCACGCGCGTCACCGCCCGGTGCAGCGGCATGGTGCCCTCGTCCGGATAGATGCACGCGGCGCTTTCGCTGCTGAACAGCACGGCGGCGAGTAGTTTGACAGCGTCGCGGCTCATGTCATGAGGAAGTGACGACCTTGTCGGCCGAGGCGTAGAGTCTCTCGACCTGCGCGGCGCGGCGCTCGAGCACTGCGCGCTGATTGAGGTAGCCCTTGTCGGTGATCTCGTTGGCGTCGATGGAGGGCGGCTCGGACAGGACCAGCACTCGCGCCAGCCGGGTCGAGCTCGGCTCGCCGGCGAAACCCGTCAGGACCTGGAGAAGCTTTCCCTGGATGTCCATCCCTTTGGCCGCGGGACTGAGGAACAGCAGCGCGCCGATCTCCGCGCGGTCGTGCCCGGTGATCACCGCGTCCTGGATCAGCGGGTCGCCCGCCGCGATCAGCTTCACGCGCAGCGCGCCGACGTGCACCCACGTGCCGGTCGAGAGCTTGAAGTCCTCGGCGACGCGGCCGTCGAAGACGATGCCGCGCTCCGGATGGGCAGGGTCGGCGAATTTCGCCGCGTCGCCGATGCGGTAGAAGCCGTCCTCGTCGAACGCGGCGGCGGTCAGGTCGGGGCGCTTGAAGTAGCCGGGCATCACATTCGGCCCGCGTACCCGCACCTCCTGCTTGCCGGCGTTGGGCACCAGCTTCAGCTCGCATTCCGCGACCGGCAGGCCTATCACCCCCGGACGGTCGATGGGGAAATGCACTGAGGTCGCGAGCGGCGAGGTCTCGGTCGAGCCCCATGCGGAAAGCATCGCCAAGTCCTTGCCTGCGATCTTCTTCAATCGGTCCCAGAGGTTCTGCGGCAACGCCGCCGCCGCGTAGAACAGGACGTCCAGCTCGCGGAAGAAGTTCTTCCTCAGCTCCTCGTCCTTTTCGAGATAGGGCAGGAGCAGGTCGAAGCCGCGCGGCACGTTGAAATAGAGCGTCGGCGCAACCTCCTGCAGATTGGCGACCGTCTGCTCGACGAGGCCGGGTACCGGCTTGCCGCCGTCGACGAAGATCGTGCCACCGTTGCGCAGCACCAGGTTGAAGTTGTGATTGCCGCCGAAGGTGTGGTTCCAGGGCAGCCAGTCCACCACCACCGGCGGCTTCTCCTCGAGGAACGGCCAGGCCTGGGCGATCATCTGCTGGTTGGCGCACAACATGCGATGGGTGTTGATCACGCCCTTCGGCAGTCCCGTCGACCCGGAGGTGAAGAGGATCTTTGCAACTGTTTCTTGTTTTATTTGTAGAAATGCCCTTTCCATCAACGAACCGGGGTTGACTTCCAGCAGCTCGGCGACCGAGACCGGCTTGGCGCCGATCGCGGCGAGGGCGGGCTTGAACTTCTCGGGGTCGTCGGCGTAGACGAGGCCGGGCTGCACCAAGTCGAAGATGTACTTCAGCCTGCCGTGGTCCTTCGACATCAGTGAATAGGCCGGCGAGATCGGCGCCACCGGCACGCCGACGTGCATCGCACCCAGCGCGAGAAGGGCGTGGTCGATGCTGTTATCGGAGAGGATGGCAACGGGCCTTTCCGGATTGAGATTTCTTTCCAGCAGGGCTTGTCCGATTCGCCGCGCCGCGCCGTAGGTCTCCCGATAGGTGAACCGGCGCCAGCCGCCGCCCTTCCTCGCCCGCTCGGCGAGGAAGATCCTCTCCGGAGCCTTGTCGGACCACTCGGAAAGCCACTGCGTGACGCAGCGCGCGTAGGGCGCGAGCTTCTGCGGCGAGCGTACGATCATCGAGCCGTCGGGGCGTTTCTCCACCGCGACCTTCGGCGGCGCGAACTTCAGCGTCGAATGCATAATGCCGATTGTATGGAAATTAGGCGCATCGCTGGCGCGTTGGGCGCGGAGATCCACGGGATCGATCTTTCGTCGCCCACCGACCAGGACGCATTGTTCATCAGAAAAACCTGGCTCGAGCACTTGGTCGTCTTCTTCCGCGATCAGGCGCTCTCGCCCGAGCAGTTCATGGCGTTCGCGAAGCGCGTCGGCAGGCCGGTCGAATACCCGTTCGTGAAGGGCATCCCGGGTTTCCCCGAGATCATCGAGGTGAAAAAGCTGGAGCACGAGAAGGTGAACTTCGGCGGCGTCTGGCATTCGGACACCGCCTACCTCGATCAGCCGCCGATGGCGTCGATGCTGCTCGCGCGCGAGGTGCCGCCGATGGGCGGAGATACACTGTTCGCCAACATGTATCTCGCCTACGAAGCTTTGTCCGCAGGGATGAAACGTACGCTCGACAGCCTGGTGGCGGTGAACGCCTCTTCGAAGGCCAACGTCACCCGCACGCGCGAAGACCGCATCAAGTCGGACGGCGGCGAGGCGCCGAAGGAGCTCATCGCCGAGCATCCCGTGGTGCGCACGCACCCCGAAACCGGTCGCAAGGCGCTGTACGTGAATGCCGGCCACACGGTCCGCTTCAAGGACATGAGCGAGGAGGAGAGCGCGCCGCTGCTCGAGTACCTCTACCGGCACCAGATCCGGCCAGAGTTCACCTGCCGCTTCTCCTGGCGGCCGGGTTCGATCGCGCTCTGGGACAATCGCTGCGCGCAGCACAACCCGGTCAACGACTACCACGGCTACCGCCGCGTGATGCACCGGATCACATTGCAAGGAGATCGACCGCGATGAGGATGAGCGCGCTGTTCGCCGCCATGCTGGCGCTCGCCGGCTGCAAGACCGAATGGCCGGTCTCCAAGCCGGGTGCGAGCAAGGAGCAGGCGCAGAAAGACATCGACGACTGCGAGAACCGTGCGCGCCTCTTCATGAGGGGACGCGTGGCGACCGGTCGCGATCAGGTGCAGGCGTACAACCGGCTGGTCTTCAGTTGCCTGCGCGACCGCGGTTACTCCGTGGCCGGCGACTAGAGCGGGGCTAGCGCAACAGGCTTTCGCAGGCGGCGATGCTGCGCAGATGCGAGTCGCGCATGCGGGTGAAGAGCTCCTGCGCCGGCTTGTCCAGGCGCGGCAGCTCGTTCTCGAAGCGCTTCACCGCCCAGCGCAGTCCCTTGACGAGGAAGGCGATCCTTTCCTTCCCGCCCCTGACCGCGACCGCCTTGGCGTAGAACTCGCCGGTGGCATGGCTGTAGTCGGCGCCGGCTTTCTTCAGCAGCTCACCGATCAGGCCGCAGTTGTGCACCTCTTCCTCGTGGATCTTGCGCAACACCTTCCACTCGGCGCCGTTGCGCGGCCAGTCGTCCATGAACACGACGAGCGCCTTCGCGCCGGCGCGCTCGGCCTCGAGCATCGCGTTGTAGAACTCAGTGGAGGTGGACGTATTCGTATTCCACGGGATGGTTGTTGATGCCGCGCTCGGGCGGCGCGATCCAGCTGGCCATCTTGCCGGGCTCGATCACCCGCTGCATCAGCGATTGCACGAAGGCCTTGTCGGGCGCCGACGGAATCCACTCGGGCAGCCGCTTCTCGAATTCCTCCTTCGCGATCATCGTTCCCGAAGTGTCCACCGGCACGCCGGCCCAGGGGCCGATCGAGCGGCGGAAGCGCGAGGAGGGGAGGGTGAGCCGCAAGCCGTGGCCGGCGCGCTCGATCATGCGGTTCCAGCGCTTCAGGCCGATCTCGCAATCCTTCAGATAGGACTCGCGCATGACCTCGTTCAAAGCGTTGAGCATGGGAACTTCCTGTTTCCCCTCGGGAGTCACCAGGGAAAGAGTCTTGTCTCTCAAGACATGATCTTCGTACTGCGTCTCGTCGGGCCGGCCTTTCAGGCCGCTGGCAAAGTTGGCCGCCGAGTTGGAGGAGATCTCGGAGCCGAACAGGTCGAGCGAGCTCGAGCACCAGAAGTTGAGGTACTTCTGCAGCGTCTGCAGGTCGACCGCGCCGCGGGCGCGCACGCGCGCCGGGTCGTCGCCGCCGAGCTCCTTCATCACTTCCAGCGTGCGCTTCACCACCCGGCTGATGCCGGTCTCGCCGACGAACATGTGGTGCGCTTCCTCGGTGAGCATGAAGCGGCAGGTTCGCGAGAGCGGATCGAAAGCGCTCTCGGCGAAGCTCTTCAGCTGGTACTTGCCGTCGCGGTCGGTGAAGTAGGTAAAGCAGAACAGCGACAGCCAGTCCGACATGGGCTCGTTGAAGGTGGTGAGGATGCGCGGCTTGTCGGCGTCGCCGGAATGGCGCGCCAGCAGCTCTTCCGCTTCCTCGCGTCCGTCGCGGCCGAAGTAGGCGTGCAGCAGGTAGACCATCGCCCAGAGGTGGCGGCCTTCCTCGACGTTGATCTGGAACAGGTTGCGCAGGTCGTACATCGAGGGGCAGGTATGGCCGAGCAGCCGCTGCTGCTCGACCGACGCGGGCTCGGTGTCGCCCTGGGTGACGATCAGGCGGCGCAGCGTCGAGCGATATTCGCCCGGCACCTGCTGCCACACCGGCTGCCCCATCGCGTCGCCGAAGCCGATCTTGCGCTCGGGCTGCTGGTCGGCGAGGAAGATTCCCCAGCGATAGTCGGGCATCTTGGTCGCGCCATAGTGCGCCCAGCCCTGGGCGTCGACCGAGATCGCCGTGCGCAGGTATACGTCCGCGGACGCGAAGTCGCTGGGCCCCATCTCTTGCCACCACTGCAGGAAGCGCGGCTGCCAGTGCTCGAGCGCGCGCTGCAGCGTGCGGTCGCCGCCGATGTCGACGTTGTTGGGGATCTTCTCGGAGTAGTTGATGCTGCTCATGAGCGCTCCCTGCCTTTTAGACTCTTTCCCAGTTGAATTTCGCTTTCGAGCCCGTGCCGTACACCTTCAGCGCACCCTGCTCGCCGACCGCATTCGGGCGCTGGAAGATCCAGTTCTGCCAGGCAGTGAGGCGGCCGAAGACGCGCGTCAGCATCGTCTCCGGGCCGGCGAAGCGAAGGCAGGCTTCCATGCCGGTCAGCGCGTCGGGCGAGAGGCTGGCGCGCTCCTCGATGGCGATGCGCACCTCTTCCTCGAAGTCGATGTCGTCCGGCGTGGCGGTCACGAGGCCGTGCCTGCGGGCCGCTTCGGCATCCAGGAGGACATCTTTCTCAAGATCGGGAGCGGCACCGCCGAAGCGGGTCGCGATCCGCGACAGGCCGTTCGCCATCGGATAGGCGCCGAAGTTGAGCGGGGAGAGTGCGATTTTCGAGCCGTCGGCGTCGAGCATGTAGCTGCGGTCGGCGGCGAGCGCGAGCTCGAACAGGGTGCCGGCGAAGCAGGAGCCGGGCTCGATGAGGGCGAACATCGAACGCGAGGAGACGTCGAGACGCGAGAAGATGCGGCGCAGGTAGCCGAGCGTCTCGCGCACGAACCAATCAGACTGGTTCTTTTCAAGAAAAGAATCCAGTTGCAAAAGCGGTTCGATATCGCCGCGCGTCTTCAGCAGCCACAGGCCGACGTCGTTGTGGTTGGTGCGCAGGTCGAGGATCGCGCGGTCGAGCTCGCGCGCGAGGCGCAGCGGGTACCAGTCCGCCGTCTTCTCGATCTTCGGGTTTTTCGGTCCGATGACGGTCAGAATCGCCGTTCGCTTGTCCTTGTCTACTTCCACTTCGACGAATCGGTTCTCGCCCAGCGGCGTGAGCTCGATGCCCTTGCCGCCGGGCCGGTCGGACTTCTTCGCCAGCTCGAGCGCGCGCGCTTTCACCGCTTCGGCGAATTCCTGCGGCTTCGCCACGTGGTCGACGAGCTTCCATTCCTTTGCGCGGTCGGCGCGCACGCCCTCGGCAGTGGTGCAGAAGACGTCGGCGAGGTCGCGCCGCACTTTGCGCTTGTCGACCAGGCGTGTCAGGCCGCCGGTTCCCGGCAGCACGCCGAGGAGAGGGACCTCGGGAAGGCT
>Ga0137409_10003469_pt1 | contig 16694 bp, 14 predicted proteins | sample CZODoug1_16funga_FD_122059 | JGI IMG/M metagenome (GOLD analysis project Ga0137409, IMG submission 122059) | Vadose zone soil fungal communities from Angelo Coast Range Reserve, California, USA - CZODoug1_16fungal (Hybrid Assembly) | ecosystem: Environmental > Terrestrial > Soil > Vadose zone... | reverse complement strand
TGGAGTATCCCATGGCTGTTGCCTATACCGACCGTGAAACCATCGCCCGCTCCGACGACCACCGGGCGCTGCGCATCTGGCTGCGGCTGCTCACCTGCACGCAGATGATCGAGCGCGTGGTGCGCTCGCGGCTGCGCGAGCAGTTCGGCACCACGCTGCCGCGCTTCGACCTGCTGGCGCAGCTCGAGCGCCATCCCGAGGGCCTGAAGATGAGCGAGCTCTCGCGCCTGTTGATGGTCACGGGCGGCAACATCACCGCGATCGTCGACCAGCTCGAGAAGGAAGGCCTGGTCGAGCGGCTCGACGAGCCCGCCGACCGCCGCGCCTTCCGCATCCGCCCAACCCCGGCCGGGCGGAAGACCTTCGCCGAGATGGCGCGCGCGCACGAGGAGTGGGTGGTGGAGCTGCTGGCCGGCCTCTCGCGCCGCGAGCACGATGAGCTCCTCAAGCTGCTCGCCAAAGTGAAGAGCCACGCCGTGGAGGTGGTGTCATGAACGCACCGAAGCATTTCCAGTGGCGCGTCGAGGGTAAGGTCGGCGTCATCACGCTGAACCGGCCGGAGAAAAAGAATCCCCTGACGTTCGAGTCCTACGCGGAACTGCGGGATTTCTTTCGCGCTCCGCCAAAGGAAGTGAAAGTCATCGTCGTCACCGGCGCCGCCGGCAATTTCTGCTCGGGCGGCGACGTGCACGAGATCATCGGTCCGCTGACGAAGATGACGCCGCCGCAGCTGCTCGAGTTCACGCGCATGACCGGCGACCTGGTGAAGGCGATGCGCCATTGCCCGCAGCCGGTGATCGCCGCGGTCGAAGGCGTGTGCGCCGGCGCCGGCGCGATCGTCGCCATGGCGAGCGACCTGCGCTACGGCGCGCCGAGCGCGAAGACCGCGTTCCTCTTCGTCCGCGTCGGGCTCGCCGGCTGCGACATGGGCGCCTGCGCCATCCTGCCGCGCATCATCGGCCAGGGACGCGCCGCCGAGCTGCTCTACACCGGCCGCTCGATGAGCGCCGAGGAGGGCTTGGCGTGGGGATTCTTCAATGGCCTCAGCGAAGAGGTTTTGAAGATTTCCCTTGAAAAAGCCAAAGAACTTGCTGACGGCCCGACCGCGGCGCACGCGATCACGAAGAGGATGCTGCACGAGGAATGGAACGTCGGCGTCGACCAGGCGATCGACATGGAGGCGGTGGCGCAGGCGGCGCTGATGCAGAACAAGGATTTCCGCCGCGCCTATGAAGCCTTTGCGGCGAAGAAGAAGCCCGTCTTCGAGGGTGACTGATGGACCGCTTTGCTCATCTGCAGTGGCCCTTCTTCGAGGAGAAGCACCGCAAGCTGGCGCGCGAAGCCGAAGCCTGGGCGAGGGACAACCTCGCGCACGCCCACGGCGACGACGCGGATGCGATCTGCAAGCGGCTGGTCCAGGACCTGGGGTGCGCCGGCTACCTGAATCATGTCGCCAGCGAAAACGTCGACGTGCGCTCGGCGAGCGTGCTGCGCGAAGTCTTCGCCTATCACGCCGGCCTCGCCGACTTTGCCTTCGTCATGCAGGGACTGGGTAGCGGCGCCATCGCGCTGGTCGGTACCGAAGAGCAAAAGAAGAAGTACCTGAAGAAAGCCGCCGCCGGGGATGCCATCGCCGCGTTCGCCCTCTCGGAGCCGGACGCGGGGTCGGATGTCCAGGCGATCACGACGCTCGCGAAGCGAAAGGGCGACGCCTGGGCGCTCGACGGCACCAAGACCTGGATTTCCAACGGCGGCATCGCCCACTTCTACGTCGTGTTCGCGAAGACCGAGGAGGGCATCAGCGCCTTCGTCGTCGAGGCCGGGGAGCTGGACGCCTCCGAGCGGATCGACATCGTCGCGCCGCATCCCATGGCCGTCTTGAAGTTGAAAAACAGCAAGGGAACGCTCCTGGGCGAAGCGGGTCAGGGCTTCAAGCTGGCGATGCGCAACCTCGACACCTTCAGGACCACCGTGGCCGCTGCGGCGCTCGGTTTTGCCAGACGCGCTTTTCACGAGGCGCTGAACCGTTCCCGGGACAGGAGCATGTTCGGCAAGACCTTGGCGGATTTCCAGCTGACGCAGGCCAAGCTGGCCGACATGGCGACCGCGATCGATGCCGGGGCGCTGCTGACCTACCGCGCCGGCTGGGAACGCGACGTGCAGAAGAAGCGCATCACCCGCGAGGCGGCGATGGCGAAGATGCACGCCACCGAGGCGGCGCAGCAGGTCATCGACGATGCGGTGCAGATCTGCGGCGGCCTGGGCGTGATGCGCGGCCACCCGGTCGAGAAGCTGTACCGCGAAGTCCGCGCGCTGCGGATCTACGAAGGCGCGACCGAAGTACAGAAACTGATCATCGCCCGCGACCTGCTGAAATCATGAGCTACACGGCGCATGCCGATACCTTCGTTCGCGACAACCTGCCGCCGAAGAGCGCCTGGCCGGAGTTCCGCTTTGACCTGCCGGAGCTGAAGTATCCGGCGCGCCTCAACAGCGCGACCGAGCTCCTCGACAAGCCGGTGACGCGCGGCCATGGCCATCGCGTCGCGCTGCGCTCGATGGACGGCGACTGCACCTACACCCAGCTCTATACGCAGGCCAATCGCCTCGCGCACGTGCTGACGAAGGAGATGGGGCTCAAGCCGGGCAACCGCGTGCTGCTGCGCGGGCCGAACAATCCGATGATGGCCGCCTGCTGGTTCGCCGTAATGAAGGCGGGCGGCATCGCGGTGGCGACCATGCCGCTGCTCCGTGCGAAGGAGCTGACCGACATCGTCACCAAGGCCGAGATCACGCACGCTCTTTGCGACAAGAGATTGGCGGCTGATCTCGAGAACGCCTTACCCAATTGCTCTTCATTGAAGGAAATTCGCTATTGGTACGACGGCGCGCCGGATTCTCTCGATTCGCTCGTCCTGAAGCAGCAGCTCACCTATACCAACGTTGCCACCGCCGCGGACGACCCGGCGCTGATCGCCTTCACTTCAGGCACGACCGGCAAGCCGAAGGGCACGGTGCACTTCCATCGCGACGTGATCGCGATGTGCGATACCTTCGCGCGCTCCTGCGTGCGCATGAGCAAGGACGACATCGTCTGCGGCACGCCGCCGATCGCTTTTACCTTCGGCCTGGGCGGCTTGCTCTGCTTCCCGATCCGCTACGGCGCTTCGACGGTGCTGATGGAGAAGCTCACGCCCGAGACGCTGCTCGAGACCATCCAGCGCTTCAAGGCGACCACCTGCTTCACCTCGCCGATCATGTACCGCGCCATGTCGGCCATCGCGAAGGACTTTAACCTCAGATCCCTGAAGACCTGCGTCTCGGCGGGCGAGGCGCTGCCGGACGCGACCCGGCAGATGTTCAAGCAGGCGACCGGCGTCGAGATCATCGACGGCATCGGCTCGACCGAGATGATCCACTGCTTCATCTCGCACACGCCCGAGCGGGTCCGCCGCGGTGCGACGGGCTACGCCGTTTCCGGCTATGTGGCCACGGTGCTGGACGAGCAGGGGAAACCCTGCAAGCCGGGCGTCGTCGGCCGTCTCGCGGTGAAGGGGCCCACCGGTTGTCGCTATCTCGCCGATCCGCGGCAGAGCGACTACGTGCAGCACGGCTGGAACATCACCGGCGACGCCTACATGCTCGACGAGGACGGCTACTTCTTCTACCAGGCCCGCACCGACGACATGATCATCTCCGCCGGCTACAACATCGCCGGCCCGGAAGTCGAGGGCGCGCTGCTCACGCATCCCGCGGTCGCGGAGTGCGGCGTCATCGGCGCGCCGGATCCGGAGAGGGGCACGATCGTGAAGGCTTTCGTAGTTCTGAAAAAAGACTTTCCAAAAGATGATTCGACTGCAAAAGCACTTCAAGACCACGTCAAGCAATCGATCGCTCCCTACAAGTACCCGCGTGCCATCGAGTTCATCGACGCGCTGCCGCGCACCGAAACCGGCAAGGTGCAGCGCTTCAAGTTAAGGACACAACCATGAAGATCCTGCAGCCGCCCGGCTGGGCGAGAGCGAGGGGCTTCTCCAACGGCATCGCCGCGAAAGGCAACCTCGTGTTCATCGCCGGACAGATCGGCTGGACCGGAGACTGCAAGTGGGAGGCGCGCGATTTCGCCGGCCAGTTCCGGCAGGCGATCAAGAACATTCTCGCGGTGCTGGCGGAGGCGAACGGCAAACCCGAGCACATCGTGCGGCTGACGTGGTACGTGCTCGACAAGCAGGAATATCTGAGTTCACTCAAAGGCGTTGGCGAGGCCTATCGGGAGCTGATGGGCAAGCACTACCCGACCATGGCGGTGGTGCAGGTCAGCGGGCTGGTGGAGAACGAGGCGCGCCTCGAGATCGAAGCCACGGCGGTGGTGCCATGAAGGTGAGCGTGATCGGCGGCGGGCCGGGCGGCCTGTATTTCGCGCTGCTCGCGAAAAAGGCCTGGCCGCGCTGGGACATCACCGTCTACGAGCGCAATCGGCCGGACGACACCTTCGGCTTCGGCGTGGTGTTCTCCGACCAGACGCTCGACGCTTTCAAGGCCTACGACACCGTCACCTACGAGCGCATCCGCCGCCGCTTCGCCTATTGGGGCGACGTCGACGTGGTCTACAAGGGCAAGGTGATGCGCTCCGGCGGCAACGGCTTTTGCGGCTGCTCGCGCAACGCACTGCTCAACATCCTGCAGGACCGCGGCCGCGAGCTCGGCGTGCAGATGCGCTTCCAGCGCGAGGTCGAGGGGCTGGAAGAGTTCGCCGATTCCGATCTGGTCGTGGTCGCCGATGGCATCAACTCGCGCATCCGTGAGAAGTACAAGGACCACTTCCAGCCGAGCGTCGATCTGCGGCCTAACAAGTTCACCTGGCTCGGCTCGACCAAGCCGCTCGACGCCTTCAAGTACTTCTTCCAGGAGACGCCCGAGGGCATCATCCTCGCGCACTGCTACCAGTACGAGCCCGACCGCTCGACCTGGGTGATCGAGACCGATGAGCAGACCTGGAAGAACTTCGGCTTCGACAAGCTCTCCGAAGCCGAAATGCTGCCCGTGATCGAGAAAGTCTTCGCCGAGCAGCTCGACGGGCATTCGCTGATCGTCAACCGCTCGCTGTGGCGCAACTTCCCGACCATCACCAACAGGACGTGGGTGAAGGGCAACGCGGTGCTGGTCGGCGACGCGAAGGCGACCGCGCATTTCTCGATCGGCTCGGGAACGAAACTGGCCATGGAGGACGCGATCTCCCTTTTCAACGCTCTGCGCTCGAAAGAGTCCGTAGGGCAGGCGCTAGCGAACTACGACACGGCGCGAAGGGAGGAAGTCGAAAAGACCCAGCACGCCGCCAACGTCTCGCTCGCCTGGTTCGAGCATATGAAGCGCTACTGGGAGATGGAGCCGGTGCAGTTCGCTTTCGGCGTCATGTCGCGCTCGAAGCAGATCACCTGGGAGAACCTCGAGCTGCGTGACCCCGGGTTCATCAAGGAGATCCATCGCTGGTTCGCGAAGAAGGTCGCGGAGCAGGGCTTCGCGATCGACCTGAAGAATCCGCCGGTGCCGATGTTCACGCCGTTCCGGCTGCGTGACCTGGTGATCGAAAACAGGGTCGTCGTCTCGCCCATGGACCAGTACTCGGCGGTCGACGGCGTGCCGGGCGACTGGCATTTCGTGCACCTCGGCAGCCGCGCGGTCGGCGGCGCAGGCCTGGTCTACGTGGAGATGACCTGTCCGTCACCCGAAGGACGTATCTCACCGGGCGACACCGGCCTCTGGAATGAGACGCAGCGCGACGCCTTCAAGCGCATCGTCGACTTCGCCCACGCGAACTCGAAAGCGAAGCTGTGCATGCAGCTCGGGCACTCCGGGCGCAAGGGCTCGACCCAGCTCGGCTGGGAGCGGATGGACCACCCTCTCGAGCGCGGCAACTGGCCGGTCGTGTCCGCGTCGCCCATCCCGTACTACGAGGGGGTGTCGCAGGTGCCGCTCGAGCTCGATCGCAAGGGAATGGACAGGATCGTCAAGGATTTCGAGCGCTCGGCGCGCTACGCGGACCAGGCCGGCTTCGACATGCTCGAAATCCATATGGCGCACGGCTACCTGCTCGCGAGCTTCATCTCGCCGCTGACGAACCAGAGGAGTGACGAATACGGTGGCTCGATCGAGAACCGTATGCGTTTCCCCTTGGCCGTATGGCGCGCGTGCAGAGCCGTGTGGCCACAGGAGAAACCGATGTCGGTGCGCATTTCCGCGACCGACTGGGTGCCGGGCGGCCTGACCGGCGAGGACCTGATGGCCACGGTGCGCATGCTGAAGGCCGAGGGCTGCGACATGATCGACTGCTCCACCGGCCAGACCGTGCCGCACCAGCGGCCGGTGTATGGCCGCATGTACCAGGCGCCGTTCTCCGACTGGGTGCGCAACGAGATCGGCATCGCGACCATGACCGTCGGCGCCGTCACCACGCCCGACCAGGTGAACACGCTGCTCGCCTCCGGCAAGGCGGATCTGGTGGCGCTGGCGCGGCCGCACCTCGCCAACCCGTACTTCACGCTGCAGGCCTCGGCCTGGTATCAGCAAATGGGCCAGCATTGGCCGCCGCAGTACCTCTCGGGGCGCGACCAGGCGTTCCGCAACGCGCCGCGCGAGCGCGCCGAGCAGACCGAGTTGCGCATCAAGTCGCGCCCGGCGAGCCATGAAGTCAAGGACAGCATGGCCAAGAAGGTTGCATAGGAGCCGCGTGATCACCCTCTGGGAACTCGGCGGCAAGGACGGCCGGCGCTACAGCCTCTTCTCGTGGCGCACGCGCATGGCGCTGCGCCACAAGCAGCTCGAGTTCGAGACCGTGCCGGTATGCATGAGCGACAAGGCGGCGATCGCGTTCTCGGCAGGCAAGACGGTGCCGATCATCAAGGACGGCGCAGGTGGGGATGATTCCGTGGTGCGCGACTCGTGGAAGATCGCCGAATACCTCGAGGACCGCTACCCGCAGGCGCCGACGCTGTTCGGCGGCGACATCGGCCGGGGCGTGACGCAGGCGTTCAATGTCTGGGTCGATCGCGCGCTGGTGCTGCCGATGCTGGCGGTCATCGTCGCCGATGTCCACGAGCGGGTCGACGCGACCGACGAGCGCTACTTCCGTGAGTCGATGGAGAAGGTCCTCAAAACGACCCTCGAGGATGCGCGCCAGCGACGTGCGGATGCGATGGCGAAGCTCGCCCGCGCGCTGGAGCCGATGCAGGCATTGCTGAAGCGCCAGCAGTGGATTAGCGGAGCGCAGCCGGCGTATGCCGACTACATCCTCTTCTCCATCTTCCAGTGGGCTCGCGTGATGAGCCCCGGCGACGTGCTCTCGTCCCCGGAACCGCTGCATGGCTGGCGCGAGCGTTTGCTCGACTTGCATGGCGGCTTTGCCCGTGGGGTGCCCACGGCCTGACCACCGGCGCGCTGCGCCGGCCTGGGGGTGCAAAAGATTGTCGACTGTTGCGCTGCGGAATCGCGGCGCGGGATAAGCTTCGCCCGCAAATGAAGCAGCCAATAGCCGCCGAAATCGAGCCGCTCGCCGGCGCCAGCGTCCTGCCGCTCGCCGAGCACACCGTTGACGCGCGGATGGTCGCGCTTATGCGCTGCCTGCTGGCGCTGTCGGCGCTGTGCATCGTCTACATCGATCCTCCGCAGTCGGGGAAGCTCCTCGACCTCGCCTACATCTCGCTCGCCCTGTACGGGCTGTACAGCGCCGTCCTTTGCGGCGCGATCTTCCACGACCGGCGGCTGATTTCCGAGCGCCCGCTGTACTGGGCGGATGTGGTGTTCTACGGCTACCTGGTCGCCGTGACTGGCGGGGTAAGCAGCATCTTTTTCCATTTCTTCTTCTTCTGCATCCTGGTCGCCTCGTTCTCGCGCGGCTACCGCGAGGGCCTCACCGTCACCGCGGTCTCGGCGATCCTGTTCTCGCTTGCCGGCTTCGCCGCCCATACGCCGGGCGCTGCCTTCGAGATCGACCGCGCGGTCATTCGCCCGATCTACCTCCTGATGCTCGGCTTCATGGTGTCCTACTGGGGCGGACGCGAGATCATGCTGCGCCGGCGGCTGGAACTGCTGAAGGAAGTCGGCACCATCGCTTTCCCCACCTTCGGCCTCGACCATGCGGTGCACGAATACATGCGCCGCCTGCTGAGCTACTTCAACGCACAAACGTGCATCCTGGTCTTCGCCGATACGCAGTCCTCGAAGCGGGTGCTGTACCGCGCCGAAGCGGCGAAGCCGTTCGCGATCATGCGTGCGGAGGAGCTGTCGGACGCCTCGGCAGCCGAACTGCTCGCCCTCCCGCCGACGCTGTACGCGACCTGCGGCCTGACCTGGCCACGTTCACCGCGCGTGATCGCGTGGGATCAGGTCCGCGGACGCCACGATGGCGCGGTGCGTGAGCAGTGCATGCTGCTCGCCAACCTGCTGGAGTGCCCGTCCTTCGCCACCGTGCCCTACAAGCAGCCGCGGGGAATCGTCGGGCGGCTCTACATGCTTTCGGCGATGCGCCACTACAGCATCGGCGAGACCGAGTTCCTCGGCCAGGTCGCCAACCAGATTGCCGTTTCGGTCAACAACATCATGCTGCTCGACGCCCTGACGCAGGATGCCGCCGTGCAGGAACGCTCGAAGATTTCGCGCGATATCCACGACTCCACGGTCCAGTCCTACATCGGCCTCAAGCTCGGGCTCGAGGCGCTGTACCGCGACGTCGGCACCGACGCGCGCGTCGCCGGCCGCCTCAAGGAGCTGCTCGACATGGCGACCCTGACGGTCGACGACCTGCGCGACTACATCGATCGCCTGAGCGGCCAGTACGCCCGCCGGCCGAGCGTGAACCTCATCGCCGGGGTACTCGAGCAGAAGCGCCGCTACCGGGACTTTCACGGCATCGATATCGAAGTGCGCTGCGATGAGGGGCTGCAGCTCAGCGACTGGGTGGCCGGCGAGGCCTACCAGATCGTTTGCGAGGCGCTGTCGAACGTGTTTCGGCATGCTCGCGCGAAGCGCGTTTTCGTCAGCTTGAATGCCAGCGGGGGCGCGTTGCAGATCGAGGTGGGCAATGCCGCCGCTGACGCCGGTACGACGCCTTTCCTGCCGCGCTCCATCAACGAGCGCGCCATGTCGCTGGGTGGCTCGGTCGAAGTGCTTCTCGGCCAGGGTGGGCAGGACCTGGTCCGCGTGCGCATCCCGCTCTCGACGCGGGCTCGCCAGCAATAGACGCCTAGGGCAGGCTACCCGCCGCCCATTGCTGCCAGCGCCAGGTATCGGCGCACATGGCCTCGATGCTGCTCTCCGCGCGCCAGCCCAACAGCGTGTGGGCCAGCGTCGGATCGGCGTAGCACTGCGCGATGTCGCCCGGGCGGCGTGCGACGACGCGGTACGGTATCTGGCGACCGCTCACTTTGGCGAAGGCACCTACCATCTCGAGAACACTGTAGCCGCGACCGGTGCCGAGGTTGACCGTGAACACCCCGGCGCGGCCTTTCAGCGCATCGAGCGCGGCCGCGTGGCCGCGCGCGAGATCGACGACATGAATGTAGTCACGCACCCCGGTTCCATCGGGGGTGGGATAGTCCCCGCCGAAGATCTGCAGCTGGGGCAGCTTGCCCGAGGCTACCTGCGCGATATACGGCACGAGGTTGTTCGGAATACCGCTGGGTTCCTCGCCGATCATGCCCGAGGCGTGCGCGCCCACCGGATTGAAATAGCGCAGCAGGGCGACCCGCCAGCCCGAATCGGCGGCGGCGACGTCGTGCAGGATCTGCTCGATGATCAGCTTGGTACGGCCGTAGGGATTGACCGGCGCCACCGGGAAGTCCTCGCGGATCGGCACGCTCGCGGGATCGCCGTAAACCGTGGCCGAAGACGAGAACACGATGGTTTTCACGCCGGCCTCGGCCATGCACTGCGCGAGGGCCTCGCTGCCGCCGACGTTGTTGTCGTAGTAGGTGAGCGGCTTTTGCACCGACTCGCCGACCGCCTTGAGGCCGGCGCAATGAACGACCGCCGCGAAGCGATGGGCGGCGAACAAGGCGCGCAGGGCGGCGCGGTCGCGGACGTCGAGCTGCGCGAACCCCGGCGTGCGGCCGGCGATGCGCGCGATGCGCTCCAGGACCGAGAGCTTGCTGTTGCAGAGGTTGTCGACGACGAAGACGTCGCGGCCCGCGGCCAGCAGCTCGACCGCGGCATGCGAACCAATGTAACCCGTCCCGCCGGTGACGAGGATCGTCTCGCGGCTCACTGATCGCCTACGTTAGGTTGCTGGAGCGGGCTATTGTGCCACCGGTCGCCGACGCCGCTCGGCGGGCCCGGGTGCGGCGGGTCAGACGGAGAGCAGCCAGCCGACGAGCATCGAGATGCCGACGATCGCCGCGATTCCGACCGAGACGCGGTCGCGAATCGACGCATGAAGCTCTTCGACTTCGGGATTGACCGAAGACACGAGGATGGGATTCCAAGGGTCCATGCGCGCCATTATTGCGAGAGTCGCGGCGCCCGCTGCGCCCTTGACAAAAGCTCACAGCCATTCGTTCCGCTGTCGACGCGGCTTCACATTTCCTGACTGTACTGCCGTCGCAGCTTGCCGAATACTGCGAGCAACCATGGCATACCCGGATCTCGAACAAGCGCGCGAGCAGATCGTGGTGGTGCAGGATCTGCTGGCCGAACGCCTCGGCGGCCAGGACGATCCGGTTCTGCTCGGCACGCTCGAGCTTCTGCTCGGATCGGCTGCGCGCTCTCTTGGCGATACTCTGTTCTACCAGCGATTGTTCGAGCTGCGCACCTACGCGCAAGCCCTCTTCTCCGCACAGGCCCATCTGCGCTGGGGCCGGGCGCCCCTGACCGGGGCGGAATATCTGCGTCTGCAGCTCATCAAGACGCTGAACGCGCTGGGCGCCCGGCTGCTGACGATCGAGGAGGCCCGGTTGCACTACGCGTCCGCCGAGGCGCGGCCTGCGCTCACCGCCGAGCGCGCTCTGACGCGCTAGCGGCAAGCGCTCGATTCGAAACGGCGACGCGCCGCTCCTCTCGTCGCTAGAATCGGCCGATGGCGATCCGCATCCAGCCGGTCATTCTCTCGGGAGGATCGGGCACGCGTCTCTGGCCGCTCTCGCGCGAGGCGTATCCGAAACCGCTGCTGCGCCTCCTTGGGGATCACTCGCTGCTCCAGGAAACGGCGCTGCGGCTGGAAGGCCTTGCAGCCGAGGGCGACCCGCTCGCGCCGATGGTCGTCTGCAACGAAGAGCACCGCTTCGAGACCGCCGAACAGCTTCGCGACGCGGGCCACGCGGCATCGACCATCATCCTGGAGCCGGCCGGCCGCAACACGGCGCCGGCGCTTTCGGCGGCCGCCCTCGAGCTCGCCCGCGCCGGCGATGATCCGGTCATGCTCGTGCTGCCCGCGGACCACCTGATCCGGGACGCTGCCGCGTTCCGTCGCAGCGTCCGTGCAGCTGCGCGGCACGCGGAGGAAGGCGATTTCGTGGTGTTCGGCGTGCGGCCCGACCGGCCCGAAACGGCCTACGGCTATCTGCGCGCCGGTGCGGCGCTCGGCGATTCGGCGCGCCGGCTCGATGCGTTCGTGGAAAAGCCCGACGCTGCTCGCGCCGCCGACTATGTGCGCTCGGGTGCCTACGCCTGGAACAGCGGCATGTTCATGCTGCGTGCTTCCTGCTGGAATCGCCTGATCGTGCGCTTCCGGCCGGACATCGCCAGCGCCAGCGCGTCGGCCTGGAGCGCGTCGCAGCGCGACGGCGCGTTCCTTCGCCTGCACGCTACGTCCTTTCTCGCCTGCCCCGCCGAGTCGATCGACCGGGCAGTCGCCGAGCCGCTCGCCGCCGACGGCGGCGATATCCGCTCGGTGATGGTGCCCCTCGATGCCGGCTGGTCCGACGTCGGGTCGTGGGATGCGGTGCGGGCCGTCGGCGACCAGGACGAGCGCGGCAACGTGGCGCGTGGCGACACCCTGCTGGTCGATACGCAGGACACGCTGGTGATCGCGGAAGATCGCCTGGTGGCCGCGCTTGGCACGCGCCAGCTGGTCATCGTCGAAACCGCCGACGCGGTGATGGTGTCGACCAGCGATCGCGCCCAGGACGTGAAGGAGCTGGTCTCGCGGCTGAAGTCGAGCAAGCGCAGCGAGGCGGACGCGCACCGCAAGGTTTACCGCCCCTGGGGCCATTTCGACCTGCTGCACGCCGGCCCCGGATTCCTGGTCAAGTCGCTGGTCGTCAAGCCGGGCGCGGCGCTCTCGCTGCAGAGGCATGCCAAGCGTGCCGAGCACTGGGTGGTGGTGCGCGGCGTGGCCAGCGTCACCCGCGGGGACGAGCAGTTCGATCTGCGCGAGAACGAGTCGACGTACATTCCCGTCGGCACGAAGCACCGGCTGAGCAACAGGGGCGCGTCGCCGCTGGAGATCGTCGAAGTCCAATCGGGCAGCTACATCGGCGAGGACGACATCGAGCGGTTCACCGATCAGTACGGCCGTACGTGAGCCGCCCGAGGCAGCGCGGCCACGATCCGGCTATAGTGGCGCGCGGGCGGATGCCTCGCGGCATCCGGAGCGACGGGAAAGGGAGAGAAAAATGAGAAAGTCCGGCCTTCAGGCCTGTTTATTCGCGCTTGCAGCAGCCCTTGCGGCCTTGCCAGCTATTGCTCAGGTTCCGGCAGCCGGCGCGGTCGTGGAATCCCTAAAGGGCGACCTGAGGTCAGGCACCGGGCGCCTCGCGGAAGGCGCCCGGGTTGATTTTCCGGCCACGCTCAGCACCGGACCGGGAGCGCAGGCGGTGCTGCGCTTCGGCGATGGGATGCAGGTGCTGCTCGACGAAAAAAGCCAGCTTCGCGTCTTCGACTTCCGCCAGGCAGGCGCCGCCGCGCGCACGGTCACGGACCTCAGCGCGGGCGCGGCGCGCTTCGTGACCGTCGGCGACAGCAGGTTGTTCGTCCGCACGCCCCAGGGCACCCTCGAGGTCGCTACGCCGAGCGACTTTTCGCTTTTGGTTGGGGCCAGCACCTATCTCTTCGTCGAAGTCGGCGCCGTCGCCGCGAGCAGCCAGCGGGACACGGTCCAATTCGGCCGGCACAGCGCCGGCGTCATGCCCAGCGGGGGAGCGCCCCCCGGGCGAATACCCGCGGCGGACTTGCCCGCGGGGGCCTCATCGGCCTTTGCCAGGCTTGCCAACGTTGTGCTTGCCTTAGCGCCCGCGCCGCCTGCCCCCGAATTGGCATCCCTGGACTGGCGCAAGGGGTTGTACCTCGGAGGCTCCTTCGGCCGCAGCCGCTACAAGGAAAACATCGCCATCGGGCCGCTGATCGATTCGGGCGAGGTGCATACGAGCGCGACCGGATTCAAGATCTTCGGCGGCTATCAGATTCTGCGCTTTCTCGCCGCGGAGGCGGCGTACGTCGATCTCGGGAAGGCGAAGTATCAGGGCACCTTCAATGGCTTCGCTGTCGCGAACGGGGAGGTGACGACACACGGCGGGAATTTTTCTGCGGTCGGCACCCTGCCGCTGGGAGATGCCGTCCTCTTCGGCAAGGTTGGTGTCTTCGCCTGGGAGACGACGGCTGGCGATACGGGGGTCGGCGGATTGTCCACCGGATTCACGTCGAAAGGCACCGGCTACAACGTCTCCTTCGGTGCCGGCGCCGACTACAACTTCAAAGGCGGTTTCGGAATGCGTGCCGAGTTCGAAAAATTCAAGATCGGCAGCTCGAGCGCAACGCTTCTTTCACTGGGTGCGCTCTATCGATTCTGAGCGCCGGCTCTCCGCGCGTCGCCCACGCGCTACTAGTCCATGTCGAGATGCACCATGAAAAAGTTGATCAACGGCGTAGCAAAGTCGACGTGAATGCAAGCCCGTTCGCCAAGTTTGACTTATAATCAGTACTTTGCATTGGGGTGCGCGTCACACTGGCAGGCCTGTTGGGATGCTACGAAGGCCGATAGCCAGTGCGTGGGTCCGGAGGGAGGGCGGTGGAAAGATTCGCAGGCAGGGCGGGGAAGGCGTCTCATCGGGTTGCTATCGTCTCGCTGATTGCGGTCGGGATTGCGCTCGGGTTTGTTGCGAGCTGTGGCGGAGGCGGAGGCGGCGGAGACGACGGCGCCGGTCGCAAGAACGAGGCCAAAGGGTCGTCTGCTGCCTGCGGGGTTGCGGCAAGCCAGGTGATCGCCCTGGGCGCCGTTGCGTCGCGGGCGAGCGGTGTGGCGCCGCTCTTCGTCTTCTTCGACGCGACGGGTACCGTCGCTTCAACGACAACTCGCCCCTTTCATGACCTCGAATACCTCTGGGATTTCGGCGACCCCGGCAGCGGCAATTGGGCCAGGGGTAGTAGAGCTGGCACTAGCAGCCGCAACGCCGCTACGGGAGGGGTTAGCGGCCACATTTTCGAGTCAGCGGGAACATACACCGTCTGCGCCACCGCCACCGACGGGACCAACACGGCCGCGCAGGAAATCACAGTCACAGTAACCGACCCTGATGCGGTCTTTCCCGGTATCAACACGATTTGCTTTTCGAATGGAAGCAGCTTCGCCGGCTGCCCTGCGGCTGCTCTACTGGTCGCGAATTCAAATAACTTCGGCGCGGTGATGTCTTTGGCTGGGCCCGGGAAGCGGCTCCTGCTCGAACGTGGCGGTGTATGGTCGGTGACCGCTACGGCGCGGCTGTCCGCCGCTGGACCAGGTACGGTCGGAGCCTACGGAGTCGGCGCCAAACCCGTCGTTCGAGCTGCGGTCAATAGCACCATGCTCCTACTATCTGATAAATCCACGCCCACGTTTGGTGATTGGCGACTGATGGATCTCGACTTCGATGGTCAGTCGGGAACAAGCGCGGACCTGATTACTAGTGAGGGTGGGGCGAATCAAATCACGATACTCCGCATAGACGGTCATGATGGTTCTGGCGGCATATCGTTTTCCACGGGCATCTTGGACTTCTGGAATGCTAACGGGCATCCGGGACACGCCATCTATGACCAGCTTGCTATAGTTGACTCCACGATTGTGCACCTTACCGGCAATGGCGGAGCCGGAGGCTTCCTTGGCGCCAGACGATTGGCATGGATAGGCAACCTGGTCGATGACGCCTCCGGCAGTCACCTACTGCGAGCGTTCTACATCGACAAGGGAGTGATCAGCAACGGAACATTCAGTAAAGCCGGCGCTCTCAGGCATGCCCTTAAGATACATGGTCCCTGCATTGCCTTTCAGGCGGCTGGATGCACCTTGAGTCCACTGCTCGGCGCGAACGTCACTCAGCGTGTCGTCGTATCGGACAACATCTTCGTCGGGGATGCTGGCGTCGATTGGACTGTCGCGTTCGGCCCCGAAAACTCGGATTCTGACCAGCGCGTTCGAGATGTCGTTTTCGAGAGAAATTGGTTGAAGACGGTGGCGGGGACGCAAACCGCCTTAATGATGTTTGCTACCGAGATCACGGTCCGAAACAACCTCTGTGACGCCACAAACGGTCTTGCGCATGAGTGCTTTCATGTTGGCCGTCGAGGTATAGAACCTGCCCCGCAGAACATTCGTCTGTACAACAACACCTGTTTTAGCGGAAGCACCGGCGGTTTCAACTGTGTGGGGCTCGAAGCCGCAGCATCAAACATCACAGTGAAAAACAACCTCGCCTACGCGCCGAATGCGACGAGTCCTGTGCTACTGAATAACGCGGGCGCCGCGGGCGTCACTCAAACCAATAACTCCTCCAACGCCAGCGTCAAGAACACGTCGCCGAATTTCGCCAACCCCGCCTTGTCGAGCCCTTCGCATTTCGCGCTCTCTGCTCCTAGCTATGCGATCAACGCCGGAGCCCAGGTCCCTGTGCTTGGCGATTTCTTCCTGGCGCCCCGACCGGTAGGCGGGGCTTGGGACATCGGAGCAGCGGAGCAGTAACTAGCGGCGTGCGGCGGCGCGCTGAAGCTCGCGAATCGCTCGATTTTTGCCGAGCATCAAAGTGCGCATCTGATATTTCCGGAGGAATCGCCTGAAGTCGGGGTCGTTGTATCGAGGTCTGCGGGTCGCCGCGCTCTTGATCCACCCCCACAGCATTGCAAGGCTGCCAAGGGCATAGGGTTTCTCCGGCAGCCGGTGTATCGCGCTGGCCAGCATGTACAAGAAACCGGTCCCCATGAAATATTGTCCGTAACCGTGGCGCATTCGGCCAACGTAGATGTTCTGCTGACTGGACCCCATAGGGCGAAGGTGGACAAAGCGAAGATCCGGTTCATCCCAGCTGCAGGCGATCCAGCCGCGCATGCGGCAACGATGGCAATCGATTCCGTCCCACATGACTTCGCGCACGAATCCGCCGATCGCCGTGAAGCACGACGTTCTATAGAACTTGGTCATGCCGAGGGAAGTGTCGTCTCCGTGGTTTTCAGAGCTCAGCTTGCCGTCCGACTCGACATATGCCTTGCCGCTACAGGTGGCGATGCGGCTGTCAGCCTCCATCCTTGACATGAGGATCTCGAAGTAACGGGGCGGTAGCCGCAAATCCAGGTCGAGCTTGCACAGGTAATCGTAGTCGTCCGGCCTGATCGCGGCATAGCCCGCATAGAAGGCTTCTATCACTCCTGGACCGACCGAGCGTGCGCCACGATCGCTGCGAGTCACTACTTCAATCCAGTCGTGCTGCTCGCTGTACTGCCGCAGTATGGATGGCGTGCTG
>Ga0137409_10003465_pt1 | contig 16717 bp, 45 predicted proteins | sample CZODoug1_16funga_FD_122059 | JGI IMG/M metagenome (GOLD analysis project Ga0137409, IMG submission 122059) | Vadose zone soil fungal communities from Angelo Coast Range Reserve, California, USA - CZODoug1_16fungal (Hybrid Assembly) | ecosystem: Environmental > Terrestrial > Soil > Vadose zone... | reverse complement strand
GCCGCGGTCATCCCGATAGCGCTCCAGCACCTCCTTGGCCTTCTTGCGCCATTTGTCCTCCTTATTGCGGATGCGTTTGATTTCCTTCAGCCACTTCTGCGCGAGCTCCCGATCCGCCTGGCGCTGTTTGTCGCTCGCAGAATCGGTAGCCTGCTTTAGATCGGCACCGATGACGGAAGGATCTACGCTCACTGAATGCACCAGGCGCCATTGGCATCCAGTGGATTGCGATTCAACACCGTCGCGGGATTGGCCTGCACGATCACGAGTTGACCGGTGATGCTAATGCGCAGGCCGCCCAGTTCCACATCGCTGGCTGAGACAGTGATGGTGCCGAATATCGCACCCGTGGCATTGCGAGCGATTCCCGCCAGCACCAGCGCGCCGGTAACCGCATTGCTATCGAGTAGGACATTGCCGCTGGCGTCATAACCGATCCCTTCATTGACCAGGGTAGCCACGGGAGCGGCGCTCAGAATCGCGACGACGCGGCCTGCAGCTGTCGAGGAAGCACCGGGCGCGAGCATCAGTTTCCCCCTATGCGCATGGAATGAGGCCGAATGGCGGTCTGAGACTGGATTTATACGCATATGTCTGCATAACATGCATAAATCAGATTCTCCTGTAATCCTCTTGCCGCGCTTCGTGACGCCGGACCATCTCCTCGATGGTGCGCGCGCCCCGCGGCGGTCCTGAATCGGGGGGGGTGGACTGAGTCCAGGGACGGGACATGCACGCATAGCGTGTCTCATCTCCTGCGTGATCTTCGGCGTCCGTGTCGACATCTTCCGGCTTCGTGACGTCATGTTGCAGCGCCGGGAGCGTCCGGATTGTATGCGTACAGGTGGAAAAGAAGTAGAGCATGGGCTTGGCATCGCCCTTCAATCGCCCGCGCACTTGATCCCACCCGCCCATGGCCCCGCGTTGCGTCACGCGCTTGTTGTCTGCGGCTCGGAAGACCGCGCCGGCCTTGGAGAGCATTTCAGCGATGCTGGGTCCGCCATCTTCGGCGAACGCGCTGGGATCGAGCACCGAATAGGAGATAACTTCGCTCTTCGCCTCGCGCGAGATGATGCCGCGCCCTACTTCCGTGGCGGTCATCTTCAGGCCGGTATTGGGCTGGCCTTCGATCATGCCGTACCACTCGCGATATTTGATCAGCGCGCCTCGAGAAAACTGCGGCAGCTCGCCGTCGGAGACCGCATACCAGCCGACGCTGAAGGGCTTGGCCGATCCCCAGTCCATGGCGCGAAAGCGCGTCCAATGGCTCGGTAGCTCGATGGGGTCGACGATGTGGCGATCGCCGAACTCCGGGAAGAATGCGCCCGCGATGACGTTCCAGTCCCCCTCCAGCCAGGCACGCACCAAGTCAGGGGAGCCCAGGCCCGCAAGTCTCTGCGCGTATTTGGGGTCGTGACGCAATAAAATGCGGTTGTCCGCGAGTCGGGATCGCACGAAAAGTCGTTTCATGCCCCCTTGTTCGAAGATTTCACCACCGAGCGGGTGCTGATCGATGCGGAAGTACGCTTTGACATGTCCGTGTCCGGGTCCGCCGGGATTGCCGGTGGCGCGAATACGTTTGTTCGGCACCTCATGAGCGCTTCGCAGCCGCGCTTTCATCTTGATATAGGCATCCATGTCCGGCCAGTTAGGCAGCTCATCCCAGCCGATCCAGGTATAGGCGTGGCCCCAGTAGCGCATCCAGTCGGTGGCGGACTCGAGGTAGCGCATCTTGAGCGTCGCGCCGTTGGGCCAGCTCCACATACTGTCCTGGACGCTCCACCGGCAACCCGGGAACCAGGGGGGATAGATCTGCTGGCTGCGGCTGATGAGGTCTTCGAGCTCGGCGTAGGTCTTGCGGAAGAGGATCCCGCGCCAGTGCGCACCCCAGGGGCTAGGAACATCCTGGGCGTAATCACCCAGCAAATAATCGCTCTTGCCGCCACCGACCGCCCCGCCGTAGAACAGCTCGTCAATCAGATGGCGTTGAATGGCCGTTAACTGCGGACCCGTTTGCGCCCGCCAGGGGTAAGGCGTCTCGCTCCTCGACGGGGATGGGCTGGGCTGCATACGTGCCTACGGCCCCACTGTGATTCTGTTCGACCGGGACCAGCCGGCCGTAGAGGCGGTAAAACTCGGTCTGATTGTCTTTCGCCCACTTGGCCATTTCGGCCGTTCCACCCAGGCGTGTGAAGACGGCGGCGATGTTCTCTTTCGCACCCGCGTTGAGCTTATTCGGACTTCCTTTGCGGCTGGGCACAATGTGTGGATCAGTCAGTTGATTCGAGTGGAGTTACAGGCTCAGCGCATCATCGATTGCGGCATGCGCATGACCGGCCGAGGCATTGCAGGAGCCTGTCCCATCGGCGGCTGACCCATCGGTGCAGCGCCTCTCATGGGGGCAGCCTGAGCATTCCCGAACGGCAAGGGGACTACCTGCGGGGCTGGGGCAGGCATGCCAGGGGAAGCGATCGGCATGGGCATGGCGGGTGGCATCGCTTGCGGGGCAGCGGGCGCCATTCCCATCGCCAGTCCCGTGGGCGGCATCCCCGGGCGTGAGCCCATCAGGGCGGCGATCTGGGAGCGTTGAGGGTTCAGTTGCGGGGCCATGTTCGTCAGGGGTGCGGGCGCGTAGCCGGTCATGTTCATGAGGCCTCCGGGACATTGGTGAGCGGCCCGCGGACATCCGCGATGAGTCTGAGCCAATCCGGACGTTCGCCCGGATCGGTGATCTGCTGCGTGCTGACAACGGCGCGGTCATGGCAGATCGGCCGCGTAACGACAGCCAATCGAGAATTGCGAAACTGATAAATCACGAAGGTCAGATCATCGTCCACGGGCGATCACGAATCAGGGCGTGACCGGGGCATCGGGCACGAGATCATCGACGGCTTTCACGCGGCTGGCGACCGAGGCGACCGAGGCCTGAAGGGTCGCCAGCGCGGCGTCCACTTCGGGCGTGGTCTGCACGTTGCCCAAAGCCGCCGTGAGATCAGCGACGGCCTTCTGCAGTCCTTCGGTTTCGGTTCCGATCTTGTCCACGCCGGCGCCGATGGAGGTGATGCTGTCATTGGCAGTGGTGAGCGCGGTCAGCAGTTCAGCTTGGGAGGCCATGAGGGTGTCCTTCAGGTGTTGAATGGCGGCGAGAATACGCGGCGTGTCGACGTCGTGCAGATGGAGGGTGATGTCGGCCGTGATATGCATCAGGCGTGCGCAGTGCGCGGCGGGCGACGTTGGGAGCGCGAGCGCAGAACGGTGTGGGGGACAATGGGACGGCCGGTGCTGATGCCATGGCGCGCGCACAGCCGGTAGAACCCACTGCGCGATAGACCGGCGAGGTGGGCCGCCGCGGTCACGTTGCCACCACTGCGGACCAGGGACTCGTAGAGATAATCCCCCGCGTGGCTGCTCATGACGTCCCGGAAGGTCATGGCAAGCACACTTGCTTGGCCGGCGCGGGTCCGATCGCAAAGCAGGCCGGTACACTCACGCCGCTGAATAGGACCGACTGCGGTGCCGTACCCCCTACCAGCGTGATCAGGACGTCCTGTGTAAGGCTGGGCGGTGGCGGGACGATCACGGGAGGGGATGGCGGCGTACTCGGCTGCAATGCGGGCGTGAGCGCGCTCAGCACATGCCACTGACCGTCTGCACTCACCACGGAGTCGACAGGCTTCAAGGCGCTGAACGGTCTCCAACCCTGCACGCCTGCCACTTGGCTACGCACCAGGGTGGTCGGGGAGACCGGCGCAAACACAACGCTAGGCAGGGGACATCCGACCAAGCCCCCTGCCGTTGCGGGAGTTCCAATGCAGGTCTGCAGATTGACCGGCGTAGCCGCCATCACGGTGATCGTGACCAGAGCAGCCAGAAACAAAATCAGTATGGAAGCGAATGTGCGCATGATTCCCCAGATTACGGCTTGGCCGCTATTTTCTCTATGATACCAACTTGCATTTTGAAGCCTATTTCGCTGGGGACAAAATGTAACTTCCTTGCAGTTTGATTGATCAAACTCTCGCTGATACCTAACTCCACAGCCAGTTCCGCACGAGTTGGAATGGCGCGACGCATGGCTTCAACCTCACGAATTCGGGCGAGGATTTCTTCAGTCAACTTCCGCGGCATCACGTCGCACGCAACCAATCGGCGAGTCGGCGCAGCTTCGCAGCATGTTGGCCCAGGAATTTCTGAATCACTTCGGTCTGGTGGATCCGGCGCTCGTACGCAGCCTGGGCGGCATATGCGATGATGGCGGTCTTCGGTCGCGGGCGACGCTTATAGCCGCGCAGTTCCTTCGGGAGCGATGTTGGCTCCAGTAATCGCAGGCGATCGAGATCCTGAACATGGTCGGCCAACTGCTCGAGATCGAATGTTCCACGGTCCCGCCGTAGCCGGATTAAAACGCCTGAAAAGACAGGGTTATTAGCCGCTTTTCTAGCAATCGCAGGCCGAGGTTCCACGGCCAGGAAATCCATCCGCAACTGACGCTCATCAATGCGAGCACGTGCTCTCATGCAGTTTGCCTCGCACCGAGGGATGCGAAGATGTCCGTGGCATCTCGCCAGGTACGCATTGGATTGCCATGTTGTGTGCAGCGCGCGCGAAACAGAATCTGCTCCTCAGTGTACTTGCCCTTGGCGGTTTTGATTTCCACCGGGAACCACTGCCCGCGCCAGCCGCACCACCAATCCAGTGGGCCGTGCTGCTCCATCTGGGCGCCGATCTCCCGAGCGATGCGCACGAGAGCAGGTTCATTGGCATCCCGGCGCGCGGCGTAGCGGTTCAGGCTCATAGGGGCTCCCCATACAGTGATTCAAACGCCTGACGCCAATTGACGGGCTTGCCCTCTTTCGCCCCAATAACAACGCATTCCAACTCGCAGTGTTTGATTGCCTCCCGCATGCGCTGCTTGCGGATTGCTGGATCTGATATGCCATCAAACACGTCCGGACCGCGATGATCCAACATGCGTTGGGCGAGCCATGCTTCATCGTGCAGGTTCATACGCGCCAACACCGATTCGGAAGGTCGTACCAAAGCTGCTCGCCAAACTGGCGATGCAGCCGCGCTGCATTGTTGTCTCCCATTTGCGTCAACCAAGCTTCTGGATTTCGTTGGCGTAGTTCCTCGAGAGTTCGGATTGCTCGTTCTTCGCCCTCGCGAAACGAGGCATCGAACTTCGGATCTGATAAGGGCGGTTTGTCTTCCTTCGGTCTGAGCTCAACAGGCTTGGGGAAAAACTTCGCATACTTCGCGTGTTGGCTTGCGAGACGTATGATCGTGGCGAGCGACAGATCCTTGAGCGCACCCCAATATGCCTGCACCGTATCGTCTGTGATTTTCTTTGGGTATACCTCACCCAACTGCACCAACACCGCCTTGAAGCCGGGGAAATCATCTTGGTGCATCGAGATCCTCCTCATCCGCCGGCGGCCGCCAGGTGAGCTTGGGTGCTTCGGCGGCGCGCCCATTCGCATGCGGCTTGAAGTCCGGCGCCCGCCGACACCAATTGCGCCACGTCGCGTCCCAGTCGTTCTTGCGACCCTTGACGCCGGGAGCAGCTCGGAAGTGATCGGTGAACTGCGCGAACTCCCGCTCGGGGTCCGCCTTCTCGGCTTCCGCTATCGCCCGCCTCTCGGGGGTCAATCCAAAATCGGCAGGTAACCGCGTGGCGAGTGCGGAGCGCGCAGCGCGAGGCGTTTCTTTACCCTCCGTAGGAGGGTTTCTTTCTCTTAAGTCTTGGTCTAGGTCTAGGTCTAGGTCTACGCATTTTGTAACAGCCTTGTCACACGTTACGATGTGTGTATGAACGCCGTTACGCTTCGCGTTATTCCGAGCGCGCCACACTGCTTGCCGAGCCTTGTTATCAGAGGCCCGTTTTTCCTTTGCAATCAAGCCGTTCTTTTCGCAATAGCCCGGCAGCTTCACTGTTCCGTCGTCGAGTTCAGTGACCCAATCACGCGGAACCATATCGAAGAATCCTTCGATTCCGACGAATGCATCGAGGGTGTCTGAACTCAGAGGTAACGTATCGTCGTTACGAATATGCTCGTCCGCGTAACACCACAGCGTTACGAGCGCTCCACGTAACGCATTACTGGCAAAACGTAACGCATCTCCTGAAGAGAGGTCTTCCCCTCCTCCACCGGAAGTCTTCCGGGCGAGATGATAGTTATCAGCGATGAGCCGGGCGCCCTCGATCAGGCGCGGATCGTCGGCCATGTCCTTCCAGAACTTGATCCAGCCGCTCAAGGTACGAGCCAATAAACGACCGCAGTCCAGAAGATCGCCACGAGGATCAATACGACCCTCCACATACGGGCGCGTAGCGGATCATGATGGGCGTGCAGCATTAGGCGGCCCGGGTTTCAGGACGCTTAGATCGAAGCACTTTAATCTTCGAAGGTGGTTTGCCCCGCTTTTTAATGGGCGTATTGAATTCGAGGATTTGAGCCACAGTGATCATCACGCCGCGTATCTGTGCTGCAGCGATGACATCCGTCCACGCATCCTCGGGAATGCGACCGCGAGTGCGCCAAGCCAATACAGTGTCGTACTTCCTACTCAGCGCCTTAGCCATGGCGCCGACTGAGTCCCAGATCCCAAATATGTCGCGTATCGCTTGCATCTACCGATACTAGCACTGATTATTTATCAGCAACAAGACTGATAAGTTCATGCATGACAGGATTGGTAGTCCAATTGAGCATGCTGAGGATGCCTGGACATCGAAAGCCAAGTACCCCCAGCCAATACCGCAAAGAGTTCGCCGAACGGGTGAAGGCTGCTCGCGTTAACTCGGGGAAGACTCAGCAACAGATCGCTGATGAACTGGGTGTCAAATTGAATACATATCAGACCTGGGAAGGGCGAACACTCATGCCCCACCAGCATTTAATATCGTTTTGCTATGCAACAAAAACAGACGCTTACTTCCTGATGACCGGCGTCCCTTTCAATTTGGGCCAGGCACTTCCACCCCAGATACGTCGCCGAGCTTAGACCAAAGTCTGGCTTCTTCCCTCACTGTCACAGCCGTGCTCGATATCTTAGGGCTTGAGTAAACTTTCGCGCTCAGACTGATAAATAATCATTGACAGTACTGATATCTTGTCAGTAAGCTTTCTCCATGAACTCGGCCATCGCCCAACCGGTGATCCCCCCCCTCTCAGATGGGGCGGCGGAAGCAATCAAGGCAAACCTGCTTAGCCATATCGAAGTGGACTCGAACGGCTGCTGGCTTTGGCAGCGATCCAGACACAGGGACGGCTACGGGAAGATCAAGTTGGCGGGCAAAGACCAATACGTTCATCGCGTCTCTTATGAGATCCATGTCGGGCCAATTCCTGCAGGTCTGTGCATCGATCATCTGTGCCGAAACCGAGCGTGTTGCAATCCAATTCATCTGGAATGCGTCACCCCGATAGAAAACTTTCGTCGCGGCATAAGCCCCGCGGAAGTAGCCGCCCGGATCACGCATTGTCCGAAAGGACATCCATACGACGCAATCAACACGTACATGCATCCTCGTGGGAAACGAGTCTGTATTGCGTGCAGAAAGATCGCGCAGAGGCGCATCAAACAAGGAACGCCGTCATGAAGAACGATCTGGCCGCCCGCGCCAAAGCCTACGCCGCCTCCACGACCGAGCCCATCCATCCGTGGCTGCTCGAGCAGGTCAGGCGCGATGCAGACACTGCCCATCGTTGGTTGGCCCAACAGGGGAAACAGTCGTGACCGAAGAACAGAAAGTCCAACACACCTTGCATGCCCGCGGGCTTGCCCGTGCCGCCACAGAGGATCGCATCCGCGCCGAGCGCACGTTGGAAGTGCTCAAACGCAAGGAATGGGACCTATGTCGGGCTGCTTTGATGGCTGAAGCCGCGCAGGCAGGAGTGATTCACTCATGAGCAACAATCTGTACGAACATATGTACAACGATGTCTGCAAAGAATTGTACGACACCCGGCGCTTGTTGCTCGATCAGATCCATCAGGAGCGCATACGGGTGATCACCCTCGAAGGCCAGCGACTGACTCTGCTATCCCATCTCGAGTGCTCGGCCAATCTCCTGAAAACACCCTATCCCATCGTCTCTGCGCGCATGTTGGAAGTCGCCGACCAACTGAGGAACAGTTATGAAGCTGCGCTGCCCAAAGTCGCTATCCTGCCCACATGTGAAGCTCGATGTTTGGGCGAATCCCTTCCGGGACGCGAGGAGTCAACACGACGCGCGCCGGTACATACAGAAGCGGGTCCGGCTCAGTCGGCTCCGTTCTGAGAGGCAGCCGTGAGTAAAGGACATTACCGGCACGAGCTCGCCATCAGCTTCGATTGCCAAGCGAGCGACATCCCGGTCGATCAGACCCCGCCGACGCCCGTCGAGCCGCGCAGACCGCCGCACGAGGCGGGGTGTTGGTGTGTTCGGTGCCACAACGCCGGTCTTCAGTATGCCGACTACCTTCAACAGAAAAGGATGAACGAGCTGTGAGCGCTGTTTACAAGGCGATTGAGAAGGTGATGGCCGACCTGTCGAAGATCGGCATCAGCAAGAGCAAGACGAACACGACGCAGAACTTCAAGTACCGCGGTGTCGATGACGTCATGAATGAACTCTCCGCGCTGCTACCAAAGCACGGGTTGCTGATCCTGCCACGCGTGACGAAGTACCAGTGCATCGAGCGTGTGAGCAACAACGGAAAGCCGCTGTTTTATACCATCCTCGACATCGAGTACGACTTCGTGTCATCCGAGGACGGCTCGAAGCACACCGTGGGCCCGATGATCGGCGAAGCCATGGACTCCGGCGACAAAAGCGCTAACAAGGCCATGGCGATCGCCTACAAGTATGTCTGTTTTCAGGCGTTCTGCATCCCCACTGAGGCCACTGTCGATCCTGATGCCGAAGTCCACGACGTGCTCACGCCCGCTCAGGCGCTCGGCAAGCGCTTCGTGACGGCGCTGACGGTGGGTATCGATGATGCTGTGTACGAGGTCTGGGATGAAGCGCGCGCCGATCCAACAACCTATAAAGCGGCCTGGAAACTGCTGACGAAGGAAGAACGCGAGCAGATCAATGTCATTGTCGAACGTTGTAAAGCGGCTGCGTAAATGGCACGCCTACACCTCAAGCGAGTACTCACCGGCTTTGTACCGGCCGACGAACCGAGCTTAACGCTCTTGCGCAAGTACAAAGTCGGTGAGGTTTATCGCGCCGATGTGGTGAAGCCGCGCAGCTATCAGCACCACAAACTGATCATGGCGCTTCTCAATCTGACGTATGAGAATCTGCCGGAGAAGTACTCTCGCTCGTACGCCAGCTTCAACCAGTTCCGCTACGCGGTGGCTATGGCTTCCGGCCACAGCGAGTCGTACGTCAGCCTGGAGGGCGAGATCTGCACCATGCCCAAAAGCTTGAGTTACGAGGCGATTCCCGACGATGTTGAGTTTGGCAAAATCGCATCCGCGATGATGACCGTCTGCGCACGCATCCTCGAGATGAGCGAGCCGGATCTGGCGGTCGAGGTTTCGAAGTATGCGGATGCTCATTATGGAGCGGCAGCGTAGGAGAATGTTATGTGGGTTCTCATCATGATCCTGCTGGCTCGCGAATCCTCACCGGTGGAGTACGAGTACTTCGCCACCGAAGCGAAATGCGTCGCACGGCTGGATCACTGGAGTCGAGCTGCGATCGACTGGCAATGGAAGGTCGGCGGGGTGGGTGGCGGCTCCTTCGCCATGTGCATGCCGGCTGAAGTGCGGACGTGAGGACGCGCAAAACCGAGGAACGGCAACGCCAGAAATGGCGTGATATGTCGCCAAAATCGCTGATTCTGGTGCGCGACAAACTGTGTGTGCCCTATGGCTTCGTGTATGTCTTCGCCGCCCGGGAACTGGTGAAGATCGGCATGACCCAGCACAGCGTGTATCGGCGCTGGCATGGGATCAAAACGGCCAATCCATGGTTGGAGCACCCGCTGTATGTGACCGGTCCGCTCTTGGGCAATGTCGTCAATGTCGAACGCGCTTGCCATCTCGAGTTGAAGCAGTACCACGTCACAGGCGAATGGTTTGAATGTGATCGCGCGCTGGCCATTGAGACCGTCAAGCGCATCGAACAGGAGATCGTGTCATGAGCAAGCGAGGTCGACCCCAAAAGCTGACAGATGCAGAGCAGTACGAGTTGCGTCGGTTCCGCGAGGCTGGCGCCTCCATCGCTCGGTTGGCTGCGATGTGGCACATCTCCACCACCACCGTGCATCAGATCTTGGCTGCTCAGCGGGTGAAATTCGGACCGGAGCAATTGCCGAAAGAGAAAAGGCAATATGCCCGCCTCCATTTATTCACGTCCGGTAATTCTGAACCAACCTCGACACGAAGTTAGAATTTCCGCATATGCTATTAATCACAAAAGACTATTTTCCTCTGTATACATTATGCGCATTTCAGGAGGTGTTAAGGTCGACTGGTGACCCATCCATCATCTCCGTTTTATGGCATACCAGTCAACGAGATAGCGCGGATCTGTGGGGTCGACTTAGCGACAGCTCGGCGGTGGAAGCGCGAGGCAACCTGTCCGCCCAAAAGCGCCGTAATGCTAATTTTGGGCGACCTGGGCTGTTTCGACCCAGCTTGGGCTGGCTGGAGACTATCCAGAGGACTCCTGATCTCTCCAGAGGGCTGGGAAGCGACCCCCGGCCATGTGCGTGCCATGAAGATGATGAACGCCACCTTGGGCACTTATCGGCGCGAGAACGAAGCCCTAAAAGCCGCCTTGCGGACACTCGCCGAAGAGCGAGGCCGCTTCGAGGATCAACCCGGACCCGAGGACTGGATCTACAGCATCGGTTAGGCGTGCCCTGCGCCGAGGTGAGTCCATAAACCACCGCATCAAGTTCACTCTGTGCCTCCTCGCCATGCTTGCCGTGATGGGATTGATGGTATGGGCTTTCACACACTTCAATATCACAGCGAGTGAACGACATCCGTGAACGTTGCTCGCTGGACGAACGCGAAGTATTAGCAACTAAACAATAGGTAAATCATGAACATATACGACGCCATCATGAAAGCTGCCGAGCACATTGATCTGCACCCGGGTCTCTTCAACTTCATGTCGCCGTTCTCCCCCAGCAATGACTGCGGTACGCCCGGATGCGCCTTAGGTTGGATCGCCTACTTTATGGGCGATAGAAATGAATGTGTTCTGAAAACAGCGGCTACCGCGCTGGGGTTCGACCTCAGAAAACACCCCATGCATTCAGGCCATCCCTTCTATGACCGCATGCAGAAGTTGCAGGGCAGTCCCAAACGCTACGGGGACTCTTGGAGATACAGCGCGACGGAATGCGCGCGGATATTGCGTCTTTACGCCGCGAAGTACCACACATCACCGGCGGCTGTAGTTCCTGACTGGAACGCCATGGCCGCGAAACAGACTGTCGCCACAGACTCTCGCTCTGAGGAGTTGGTGTCGTGAACGACGTCGTTCTCCTGGCCGATTCGATTGACGCTTCTGAATTTGAGCGCCGGTTCAAAAAGACCATCTTCGATCGCCTGTGTCCTATGACGGTGGAGGAAGCGCAGAAGCTTGCTCAACAGGAATGGGATGCATGTTCGCTGGAGGATCACGCCTCTGGCGGGTACGAAGCCGATCCTGAAGGCGCTGCAGAAGAAGCGATGAGCTACTGGGAGGCTTCATGACCACAGGAACAGAGCCAACGCACTGGCGTGACAAGGTCTGCGTTGTATGCAAAGGCCCGTTGCCGACGCCGACATGGCACGGCCAGCCGTATATCTGCTGCAGCGGGCGTGATTGTGGTTGCGGTGGCGGCGTCCTTCCAATCGGTTTTTGTTCGGTGAACTGCTGGGAGAATTACGAGCCGGCCCTGCCGGAGCCAGAGCCCGAGTGTGATTGCGCCGGATTCTGCCAGGAGAAGGCAGGTTGCCGAGGAATGCCCAGAAGAATGGCTACATCCTGTTCCTACAACGGCGGTGATTGCATGTACTGGATTCAGCCATGAGCGACGTCATTCGCACCACTGATGCGAAGGCCGGACTCGGGAAGGTGTACTCGCCCCAGGCAATCGCATGGGCGGAAAAGGAATGCTCCCCGGCACTCCGCATCGTCCGTCAGAGCTATAGGCCGTCTGAGTCCATCGAATCAATGCTCATCGCCGCATTCTTGCATGGTGCGGCCTGTGCATTCCGAATGGACTCTGAACTCGGCGACGTTGCTACCCCGGAGGACATTGCCAATGGCTAACGTCATTCGCACTGCAGATGAGCATAGCCACCCTTCGACCGCTCACAAGGCAGGTTGCCCAGTCTGCAATCCAGGCAAGACAGTGCCGGAGTTGAACGAGGCGTATCGGCAAGAGGTGCGCTACCAGCAAATCATGCGCGAGTGGGGCGTTGGGAGGCTAGCGCCATGAGCACGCCCACATCGGATGAGAAGTCTGCTGCGATCATTCGGGCAAAAGCCAATGCCGCAGTAGGTCTACTCGAAGCCGCGCTGGGCTTGATTACCGCTGCGCACCGTGAAGGGCCGCGTGGAGACTTCGAAACGGCCGGCGACTGCGTCGCAATCAATCGCGCCATCGAAAAGTTCCAACAGAAGCTGTTACGCATTCACGACGAGAACGACAAATGAGCACGCTCACCTCAAACCCGAAGCTCTCTCCGGCCGAACTAGTCTTTCAGCTCGCTCAGCTCGAAGCGATCCTTGATATTCGAATCGGCGATATTCCCGCTGCTCAAATCATCCGCACGGCCACACGCATGATCGAAAAGCTTACGAGTGTGGATGCTGAGAAGGCTCGACATCCTCTAATGGAGCTTCGTGATTCGTCCGGGATGAGGGACTTAATGGCTCTGTTGGTTAATGCGGTCGAAGATACCATGCGATCCCATCCCGAAGAATTGACATGCTGTTCGGTCACGCGAATTCGGTGCGCAGCGGCTCGTGAATTTCTATCTGGGAACAAAACGCCAAGTAACGAGACGGGAGCGCACTGCGTGCATCCACTCGGCGCTCTGTTCCATCACGGCTTTGTGAGCGGCAAGTTGCACGATTACCGATGCAACCTATGCGATACGGTAGTCAACATTCCGGGCCTCGACTCCAGAATTTGGGCAGCCGCAAGAGTCGATTTCCAAGATGCTCGCCCGGTCTGTCCTCAGTGCGGGCAGATAAACGGCTTTCATCGTGAAACCTGTCCACTACGTCATTCGGAGAAAGCCGCAGCATCTCCAGGCGCGCCCCCGGGCTGCGGCTATCCCGAGTGTGGTTGCCCGGACATCACGCAGTGCAAAGCGAATGTAGATGACGAGACCGGTCGAGCGCACAAAGTGAGCGATCCTGATCCGAATGAGCGCTGCGCTAGCTGCGGGGTGAAACGGTCACTACACGATGCCGGTGGCGTTGGCTCTTGCCAGAACTGGCGTTCGTCGAGCGAGGGGGTGACGTATGAGGGATGAATTCTTCGAGGCGAAGGCGAGGCACGAAAGCGACGACAATAATGTCATCTGCCCGTATTGCAAGCACACGTATCAGCCGGAATCTGAGGATTACTCCGAGGACATTCGCGAAGTGCAGTGCTTCGAGTGCGAAAAGAAGTTTCGCGTATACCAGTCCTTCAGCGTGTCTCACCACTCCAAGCCGGATTGCGAACTCAACGGAGAGGCACACGACTGGGATGCGGTCTCGGCCCACAGGCCTGATTGGCAGTCCTGCGGCAACTGCAGCAAGTGGCGCAAAACGCCAGCGACAGCTATGAGCGAGGGCGAGGTATGACTCAAGAACAGTTTGACCTGCTTCAGCGACTCATCTTCTGCGTTCAGGACCTCGCGCGCACTGCATACGGGCAAGGTATGGACTTCGAATTGGCGCGGGCAATCGTGCGAGCGGACGACGCTTGTGGGGAGTGCTTCCAGTTCATTGGGTCGCTCAATCCGAACGAGATGGGCAAGGAAGGTGGTCTGTGAAAGAGGTTGACTGGGACATCGCGTCGAGGGCGCAGAAGAATAAGTTTGCTGAAGACGCCGGCCTCATCCGCCCATCCGCGTTTGACCGCGATCTGCCCTGCTGGCACGAGTTGCCGCAGAAGTGGAAGGACAGACTCGATCCACAGGGCAATGGATCGACTCCATGAGAATCTCCGAGAGATTGCGCAACGTTGCCTTGGAGTTGGCGACCATTGCCGAAATCGGACCGTGCGAGGTCAATGAGTTGGCCTTGGCGAAGACTGCCGCGGCCATCCTCCGAATAGCCGATCAAGTCGCGCTTGGCGAGCGGTCTATTGTCGTGTGCCCTAACTGCCAGTCGGATCTCCCGGAAGGCTGCGGCGGTACGTTCAAGGAATCAGACGGCAACTCCTGTTGGCTCAATCGAGCACATCCACAGCACGGAGCGGGTCAAGATGGCTGAGTTGGTCCACGACCTGTTTGGCGAAGTACCGCCCTCACCGCCCAAGGTGAGCACTGCGGGGCAGGCGCACGGCTATGCAGCCTCGCCCGGGACCGGGCCAAAGGGTGAGACCTGCGGCACGTGTCGGTATCTGTACCGCAAGCGCATGGCTAAAACCTACCTGAAGTGCGGCCTGATGGAGGCGCAGTGGACCGGTGGTCACGGGACTGACGTGCTGTCGCGTTCGCCGGCTTGTATGAAGTGGGAGACGTCATGAACGGCCCTCGCATCCTCTGCGCCGGCTGTGGCGAACCGACCAGCGGCATCAACGCCATCTGCGACAAGTGCATGACACCTGCCGGCGAGGTTCCAAAGGCCTACTGCGCGCTTTGCGAGGCTGGCCTCCCAATTGGTCGTGATGGGATGCACTGCACGCCTACGGGCGGTTACGCCGGCAAGTGCACAGATAGATATCCGACAGCGAATACATCCTGTCCTGACGTTTCGTTCCCGGAGACCAAATAATGGGCTACAACACCGAATTCAAAGGCGTCCTGACATTCACATGCGAGATGACGGCGCCGATGCTCGCGAAGCTCAATGGATATTTCGGGGAAGATCCCTCGAAGCATCCCGAATGGACCGTCGATCGAAAGACGGGCTATATCGATCTGGAACTGACCAAGGATTTCAGCGGCATCCAGTGGGATAGCGGCACGGAGAAGACCTGCTTCCTTGAGAAGTCAGTCGACATCATCATCCAGCAGATGCGCGCGCAGTGGCCTGAATTCGGCCTCACCGGCGTCCTGCAAGCCCAAGGCGAGGATTCTGACGATCGCTGGGAGCTTTACATTGGTGACGACGGTCTCGCTCATAAACGCATGGTAAAGATCCCCGGCGTCAAAGTGACGTGCCCCGAATGCCGTCACAAGTTCTACGTCGAAACGACACCGTCCAATGGATGAGCGCACTCTGAAAGCGGCCGTGAAGGCAGCCCATAAGAAGATCCGCTGCCTCAGCAGGAAGGCGCTCAACAGCAATCTGGAGCACTTCTGTGGCGACTATGCGGATGCATACCTTACCGGTGTCGAGGAAGCGCAAAACGAGATCCTTTTGCGGCTCTTGGCTCTCGCAGAGAAGCCATTCAAACCGAACAGTCCCAGCGCAGGAGAGCCCCATGGCTAACGTGTGGAAACCCCTGGAGATGCCGGACGACAGCAAGCTCCACTTCCGCGACGATGTGGAACTGTTCCACGCATCTAGCGGAAAGACTTGGTATCGGTGGCGGTCCGCTCAAGAGGCGGCGGAGATACGAATTCTCATGCGCGAGCATCACCCGACTTACGAGCGCCTGAGCAACGCTCAAACCGTGCCAGAGCAACTATAACGATGCCATGGTTGCCGTCCATCGTGGCCCATACCGATAATCTAGGATACCTGTGGTGCCTGGCATGTCGGCCGGAGCTCACAGAGAACCCAAGGTATGCCGATGAACGGTTTGACCACTTCGATATCTGTGATCGTTGCAGCACTAGATTGGAACGGGTTCCAAATACCGGTTCCAATCAGGTGCACGTTTAACTCACTCCCGCTCACAGGAGAATAACTATGAATCAAGCGGAATTTAGATCAGTTCTCGATTGGTGGATGTGCTCCGATCCGTTCCCGGAGGGCGTCAACAAACAGATCGTTGACGACTGGTTAGACCGCGAGGCGAAGGAGCGCGGCTACATCGATCTGGTCGGCGCGTATCATGAAGTGCCACGCCCATGATAAATCCGAAGGTCAAGACATACACGTTGTGTGTCCAAGGCGCGTGCCATGTCGGCCCGAACGGTAATGAATACGCCAATTATGAGGCTCCGCTGGTGTCGCTCAAGGACTATGAGGTCCTGCGCGGCAACCTGAGTCTGGCCGAGGAAGGCTTGGCGAACTATGCGCTGGAGATGGAGCGGCTGCGTGGCTACTGGACGGGAGACAAGCTCACCGGCGGCTCTGATGTTTGCCATACCTGCCATGCTCACTGCGTCGTTCTTGGTGATAAGGATGCTGAGATCGAGCGCAAAAATAGCCTGATCGACGCACAGGACGCAGCGCAAACATCGCTGCATGCCGAGAACGTCAGGTTGCGGGAGGAGAACGAGCAATTACTGTCACGGCTGGAAGGCAGCCAAGCGGCAGCGGCCGCGGGTGAACGGGAGATTGAACGGCTGCAGGCTGAAGTGCGTAATCAGCATGCCGCGTATCAGCGCATGTTCGATAAAGCCGCTGAGTTGGAGCGCCGACTGAACGCTTCAGAACCGGGAG
>Ga0137409_10003464_pt1 | contig 16719 bp, 16 predicted proteins | sample CZODoug1_16funga_FD_122059 | JGI IMG/M metagenome (GOLD analysis project Ga0137409, IMG submission 122059) | Vadose zone soil fungal communities from Angelo Coast Range Reserve, California, USA - CZODoug1_16fungal (Hybrid Assembly) | ecosystem: Environmental > Terrestrial > Soil > Vadose zone... | reverse complement strand
CCTTTGCTCGAATCTCGAAATCCGCGCGGTCGGTCAGATAGTCCGCCAGCGGCTGGTACCGGCGGCCCGCTTCAATGACGATCACGGAGAGGCCGGCCTCGGCCAGCTCCTTCGCAGCGACCGCTCCGCCGGCGCCGGAGCCGATAACGACGACGTCGGCCGCTTCGGCCGCGGCCTTTCGTTGGGTCGTCGAAGGTCCCGGCGACAACGGCACCACGCGCTTGGGTTTTCGGGGGGTCTCCAGCGATTCGTAGCCCAGCGGCATCGGAGGTCCGTCGTACTGAAGCCACAGCCATGCGACCTCGCTGGAATAGAAAACCTTCAAGGTGTCGGAAACGATCAACGGGAACAAGTCTGCGGCCGCCGCCCGGCCGCGCCACATGCCCCAGAGATAAGCGAGCTTCCTGAGCAACCTGTGCTGCAATCCGGTTCGCGCCGGATCGACGCGTCCGCGCCGCAGCGATTCCACCAGGGACACAATCTCAATCTGCTCGCGGGATGCAAGGTCGACGAACCTTCGACCGTGCGCCGCTTGAGCCATTTCGTCTATTGCGATCAACCCGCGGGCATAAACGGTATGGCTCGCCCGCCGGGCGGCCAGCAAGCCGTCGAGCTGCCGCAGCGCCGGCGCGCCCACGATGCCCATGTCGCTCGCGCCCGGCGCATCGTCGTGCGAAGGAATTATCACGCTCGCGAGCGCGTCCACGAGCTCCCCTTCCTCGGGGGTCAACCACTGGCCCTCTGCTTTCGGGCGCTGGCTTTCGCGACGCCTCATCAATGACCGACGTCTTGCCGGAAGCAGAAACAGGAACGCCTCGGCATTTTCGGCAAAGGTCGCCGCCCAATCGTGCGCGATCCCCGGCAGCGCAACGGAGACAAACGCTGCGGCCCGGCGCAGCGCAACTCTAATGCGGAGGAACATGACCCAGCTTTATTTGATGACCAGCTCGAGGTTGTGCCCCTGCACAAGCAAGTCTCGATGCCCGTACTTCGAATGATCGAAAAGATGGCCGATCCAGAACTTGTCGACCCACATCTCGTTGGAAAATTGCTTGGGAACGTAGTACTTGAGACCGAAGATCGGGGAGATCTTGCGCGTTTGGTGCGCCGCGTTGAATTCGTGGATAGCGAGCCGCTCCCCGTTGTAGTCGGAATAGGTAAATCCGAGCACGTCGTCGAAATAGCAATGGACGCGCGGCAGCACTGCGGCCTCGGCGGCGTCGAGAATCTTGAGACCGTGCGTGGTCGACGTATAGAGCACGAAATCGCAGGCGATAAACGAAAGAGGCGCCGGATTCGAGCCGACGAACTCACCGATGGTATTCTTGATGTCCCCGAGAATGAGCTTTGATCTGTGCAAACGTTTTCTCAGCTTGCCCTCGTCCATCGCGTACAGTCCCGAGGAGCATAGGTTGGGAATATCGCGATAGTCCGTCGGGGCCGGAAGCCCGACTCCGCTGTCGAATCCGTAGATATCGATCTTCACGTTGACGAGCTTCTCGATGCGGTCGGCGATGTCTTCCATCGCAACGAGACCGTTTCCGCCGGCGACACCGAATTCGACCGCCGACACCCGCTTGAGGCCCAGTCCCGCACCGAGAAGAGCACCCTGCAGCATGCCCCACGCGTACGGCTTGTACGACGTGCGTAGGCCGTCTTCAACCATATCGACCAGCTGTTCGTTGATCCACGAGTACAGGAATCCATCGGCGCCGGGGAGCACACCGGTGGGCTTTTTGTTTTTGAGCCAACGCTTGGCCTTGCGCAGTGAACCGCGAATCGTGTGTTGCGGCATGAGTCGTTTTCTTTCTGGGTGTGGTGGATATGCGATGGAACGTAAGAAAACTCACGAAGGCAGCCGCGATCTCCGCAGCGGCGCGACCACGGGCTTGGCACGTCTCAGTACCGGTGCGCCGGCCCTTCGCTTTAGGATATCGTGGACCCCTGCGTCTTTTTCTGGTCTTCCTTCGAGTGGCGCCTCAACCAGATTTCTCGCCAAAAGGGGTATTCGTTCTGTGGATAGAAACGGTGATATTCGCCGAGCGTGGTCACACCGTCGAGAACGATGCAGTCGTTCCTGAACTTTAGCATCTTTCCGGTCTTCGGCTCGACGATCCTTTCAACGCGACAAAGAACCTTGTAGATCCCGTTGCAGTATTTCGCCATTTCCACATCGAACCAGAGTCCGCGGTTCTTGTTGTGCGTGTCCAGGGTCGCGGCGATCTCTTCCTTACTCTTGATCCGGACCCACTCTCCTGGCAGTAAATCGAGTTTCTCCGTCGGTGTCGTTTGCAGGCTGCCGCTGACGTACGGGTACGGCTCGCCGCCCCTGAATCTCTGAAGACGGTTGTACGCAGACACGAGGAATCGATGTCCGCCGACGCGTGTTGCAACGAGTGTAAAGATCCAGAAAGCGAACATGCGTATCATTTCCCCGATAGACGCGTTCCCGTACCACCAATCGCGAGCGTATTGGCGCGGATCCCACCAGGCCAGGTACGAGGATGCTTTCTTCAGCTCGGTTTGCTGGCATCGAAAGGTCCCCTCCCCATCGACCGCCGGTCCCCGACAGAAGCGCTCGAGGGTCGCGCTTGTGACCTTGATCCTGCGCCCGGCGCCTTCGCGCGCTTGATCTTCGATATCAAGGTTTCGACGCTCGCCCACACGCTCGAGCCAGGCTTCCTTCCAGATCGACTGGCACAAAGCCTGGCAACCGCCGTGAAACGAACCGTCGCAATGTTCGCGTTCGAGGATGACCGCATTCTCCATCCGCCGAAGGCCCGTCCTGTCGACCAGGTCGTTTATCTTGTCGACTCGCTTCAATACGGTGAAGTCCTGGCCGCAGCGCTTGGCCATCTCGGGCATGAACGGCAGCGCGTCGAGACAGCCGTCATCGTCCAATGTGTCGAGGATCTCTTCGAGTGATCGAACGGTCACCCTTTCGCCGACTCGCAGCCCGAGTGCCCGACCAGCACTCATGCCAGCGACATCCAAAGGGAGAAGATTTTTCTTAGCATGGGGTGCGCGCAACCCGACAAAGAGGGTTCATCGGACCTGTCGAAAGTTTATCGTCTGGCCGCCAAGTTGGTCAATGGCAAGTGCTCATTCGTTTCAAGCATCCGGCGTCTTGCGCCTCCATGCCGCCGTCCGCGCGACGAGCATCGCTCGAGCTTGCTCGAAGACCAATCGTTCGGCGCTTTGCGGCCGGCGCGCCGCAAGCCAAAGGAGCGTCACCGCAACCGCATATACGATCGCACCGAGAGCAACGGATCCGAGCAGCAGCCACGCGGCCTCGCCCACCGCCATCGAAGAGGAGTACGCCGGCATCACGGCGCGCAAGACTGCGACCATCGCTGCCGATGCAAGGAGTGGGCGGGCAATCGCAAATACGAACGAGGCTTGTTCGATGCCCGTGTGGACGCGGATCGCAATCAGGAACGCCGGGGTCGACAGGATTGAAGCGCCCACCACCGCGACTGCCGCGCCGTACGCGCCAAACCGCTCGACCAGCACGATCAGCAAGGTCACCAGCAGCAGGACGAAGATCACGTTCGCCTTCACGACGGCAGGCGGATGGCCGGTCGCGATCAGTACGGCGCATATGGAGGAGTGAAAAAGCTGCATTGCGCCGAATATCGCCAGTATCTGCATCAGTGGCACCGCGGCGACCCACCGCGCACCCAGCACCACCGGTACTATGAATTCGGCAATCGCGTAGATACCGGCCGCCGCCGGCAATGCAAAGAGGGCAAGGATGCCGATCGCGTCGACGTAGGCTCGACGCAATTGCTCCCGATCGTGCGCGAGTTGGGAGAACCCCGGCAACAAGGCCCGATTGATCGGCGCGCCCAGCTCGCTGGTGGGAAGATTCGCCAGCTCATACGCAACGTTGTACAGCCCCAGCGTCGCGGCGCCCTGTGCGCGCCCGATGATGAAATCGGTCAGCCTTTCCTTCAGGAAGACGAGAACGTTGGCCATCAGCAGCCACTTCGAGAAGGAGAAGAGGCTCATGGCACCGGCGATCGAGAAGCGCGGCCGGAATGGATGAGCGAGATAGCTGATGAGGGTACCCGCGAGCTTCGAGGCGAGCATGCCCGCGACCAGGGCCCAGTAGCTGCGCAACCAGAACGCCAGCGGTACCGTAACGGCGAATCCCGCCAGCTTGCGGCTGATCTGGAACGCGAATTCCCTGCGAAACCTGAGCTCCTTGCGAAAAGCGATCACGCCGATGTTCTCGCAACCGCCGATCAGCGGGCCGAGCGCCAGCCAGCACACCACCCAAAAAAGCGCGGGCTCGCCGTAGAAGCTCGTGATCGGCCGGGCTGCCGCGAGCATCAGCAGGAAGATGAAGAAGCCGACCAGAACGTTGCACGTCCACGCGGTGTGATAGTGCCGATCGTTCGCTGCCTGGTTCTGGATCAGAGCGACGTCGAAGCCGAAGCTCGTCAGCAGCTCGGCCATGAAGATGAACGACAGCGCCATCGCGACGAGCCCGAAATCGTGCGGTGAGAGCAGGCGAACCAGGATGAGCATGCTGACAAGTCCCAGGCTGCGCTCGCCGAGCTTGAAGAGCACCATCCACGCGGCGCCCTTGGCCATCTTTCCTTGTATGCTAGCGGGCATGCTGTCTACCGGGAGACCAGGCTCGACTTTGGATCAAGTTGTGGTACGGCGAGGTGGTGCAAATTGTGGTCGAGCTCGCGGCTCAGTCCGGCTGGTTTCGTCGGGCAATGTACCGCCATGCCCCACGGAGATCCTGCATGTAGGCCGCACGACCCCAGTAGCACATTCTCGCCACGTGGATCAGGGAGCGCGTGCGTTCACGAGACGACATGGGAGCCGACAGCACCGCGCGGACCCACCCCAGCTGCTCCTTCACTCCCTGGAACAGCGTTCCCGGGCCCATCTGCGGGTAGTGATGCTTCCGTACCCCTGCAGGATCCTTCAAGACGGTGGCGGTCGTCGCTTCCATTCGGCGGTAGAAAAGACGCTCGTTCAAAAGCCTGAATTTTCCTAGCAGCGCCAGATGGCCCATGAGCACGACATCGCCTCCTTCATAGGGGTCGATCAACCGTGTGCGCCGAAGGGCCGAGGTCCGGATCAATCCATTCAGGGCATTGTTGAGAGCCAACACCGAGGTCAGGCGCCGCAGTCGAGCGGAAGGCTGATCGTCGAGAATCTCGATGTCCGAAGGATAGTCTTCCCAGGATTCCAGGTTGTTTCGAAAAAGACGCGTACGGGACGCGACAAGGACAGTGTCATCGTGCGCAACAAGCTCGATAAGGCAGCGTTCAAGAAACGACGGCGCGCACCAATCGCTCGATGACGACCATTTGAAAAACTCGCCGCGCGCGAGGCGAGCGACGTGGCTGTAGTTCGGGTTGGCGCCGATGTTGGAGGGCTGCCGCTCGTATCGAATTCGGGCGTCGCGCTGGCGATATCCTTCGACTACGTCGCAAGTCGCGTCGGTCGACGCGTTGTCGCTTACGATCAACTCGAAATCCCCAAGAGATTGCCCAAGCAATGACTCGATCGAGGCGCCGATCGTCTTGGCCGAGTTGTACGCCGGCATGCCGATGCTGATCTTGGGTTCGGTGCTCACGTGACGGCTGCCTGAATCAGTAGACGGCCTTGCGGCAATAGTAGGCCTCGGCGTATCTTTCCGGCGCGTGGCATTCGAGGCCGCGCAGTCTCAGAATCGCGAGAAATGCGTCTTCGGTGAACCAGTTCTTCTCCAGCTGGCTCTTGAAGCTGTCCAGCAGAATCCTGACTTTCCTGCGGCCGAGCGATTCGGTCAGGTGCACAAAAAAATTCGGCGCTCCCAGGTCACCGTCATACTTGATAATTTCATACTCGAGGATCAGGTGGTTCCTGAAGGTGTTCCAGGTCAATTCGGACACCAGACGGTGATCCTGGTGAAGGTCGTTGCGATAGTGCGTCAGGATCACGTCCGGGGAACATCTGCGTTTCAGCTCCTCGAAGAATTGCTTGATCTCGGCGCCCGTATAAGGAAAAAACCCGTCCCTGAACTCCTTGACGACGATTTCCTTGTGGCGGGCTCTCTCCAGAAACGACTTGGCGCTTGCGGTGGCTTCGCCGACCCTCTGGCCGCTCGCCCCCAGCACGACCCACAACACCTCAACGTCGGGGTTTTCTTCGAGGATTCTCAGAATCGTGCCTCCGCAGCCGATTTCGATGTCGTCGGCATGGGCCCCGAGCGCCAGGATCTTCTTCGGCTTACCTCCGTCGGCGAAAATGGAGACCCTCTGCATGTCGCCTTCTTTCAGAGCCCTGCGTCGGTCTTGGGTGGCGGGGCGAGCGGCTTCCATATCTCCCACGGGACTTGGCCGCGCGAGTAGAGGTCCTCGAGAAGCTGCTTGTCCTTGAACGTGTCCATGCACGCCCAAAAGCCGTCGTAGGAATACGCGATCAGCTTGCCCGCGGCGGCTAGGCGCCGGAACGGCTCCTCGACGAGCTCTTCTCCCGGCTTGATCCAGTCGAAGATTTGCTTGCGAAAGACGAAGAAGCCGCCGTTGATCCGCATTCCAACATCCCTCACGTGCCGGATGTTCTTCACGCGGCCATCGTTCTCGAGGCTGACAAGGTGAAAGCTCTGCGTCGGAGCCACGGCCGCGAAGGAAGCCACCGCATCCTGCTGGCGGAACGTGTCGATCATGGCGGGTAATGGCAGATCGGAAACGCCGTCGCTGTAGTTCGCGAGGAACATCTCCTCGCCCTCCAACAGCGGCTGAACCACGTTGAGGCGCATGCCTATGTTCGAGTTGAGGCCGGTGTCCACGAAAGTGATCTTCCAATCCTGGATGTCGCTGGCGAGGAGATCGACCTTGCGGCCGCCCTCGCTCATGACGAAGTCGTTTGAGATGGTCTCGTCGTAGTTGAGGAAATACTGCTTGATGCTGTCGGCCTTGTAGCCGAGGCACAGGATGAAGTCCTTGTGGCCGAAATGAGCGTAGTACCGCATCACATGCCAGAGGATCGGCCGGTAGCCGACGGGCACCAAGGGCTTGGGGATGGACTCCGAGTAATCCCTGAGCCTCGTTCCGAGGCCTCCACAGAAGAGCACGACCTTCATGCGCTATACCTCATCGACTGTACTCTCACGACGATTCTCCATTCAGGTTTTCTGCATCGGGCGCAGGAAGAGATCGGTGATCTCCGCGCTACGCGCCGTTGCCAGCGCCTGCACCAGCGCTGCCGCTACGTCTTCAGGGCGCATCAGCCGCTCGGGATGGTACGGCCTGCCTTCGTCCGCGTGGATGGCCGCCTGCCGTGGCGTCGCGGTGCGCCCCGGATAGACGCTGAGCACACGCACGCCGTCTGCGTTCACCTCCTGCCGCAGGGTGTCGGCAAGCGCCCGCAGCGCGTGCTGGGTGGCCGCGAACTGCCCGACCCCCGACCGTGTCTGCAGCACGATGCTCGAGTTCACGAATGCAATCTGGCCGCGACGCTCGCGGAGCGCCGGCAGGAGCAGCTGCGTCAAGAGATAAGGCGCCCGAACGTTGGCACGATACTGTGCGTCGAGCTGGGCCACCGACGCCTCCCCAATGGCACCACGCGCATACAAACCGGCGCTGTGCACGAGTATATCCACGCCGCCACACTCTGCGCGCATCCGTTCACAGAGATGTGCCAGCTTCGCGTCGTCACAGAGATCCACTGCGCCGACGAAGGCGCGGGCTCCCCGCTGCCGGGCCAGCTCGGCGAGCTCCTCCAGCACTTCGCTGCGGCGCGCCAGCAGCCACACTCCCGAGCCGCGCGCGGCGAGCTCAAGCGCGACCGCACGCCCGATGCCGCTGCTAGCACCGGTGACGACCGAGACCTGTCCGTCGAGTCGCGACATCCCTCAGGCGACGGCGGCAGCCCGCGTCGGGCGAGGAGGCCCGGCTTCGTAGCGCTGGCAGATCTCCTCGGGGATATGCGCGAGGTCCGTTCCACGCAGATAGTCGCGCATGGTAGTCCCGGTGCACGCGGAGTCCGTGTTGGCTGCTCCGCGTCCTTCGACCACGTCGTCGTAGTGGACGGTTCGAAAATCTATGCTGAAACGCGTGCGCCCCGAGTCGTTCGGCACGGTGGAGTGCAAGTGCGCTCCCGAGAACACGATCATGCCGCCCGGTGCCGGGAGCAGGCGCAACTGCGGGTACAGGTCTACGTGTTCTTCCGGCTTCGGCTGCTTGCGCGTGTCGGTCTTGATGTGCTTACCGGCTTCCTGGCGGCTGGTCCTGTTCCACTCGGCATAGTTGTATTCGCGCGACCCGTTGCGCACCGGCTCGCTCCAATAGCGCGGGTGGAAGGCCATCGCGTTGGAGGGCTCGATCTCGTAGATGGGCATCCACCAGTTGATCTGGCACATCGGCGCGGAGTACCAGGTATCGCGGTGCGGATGGAATGCGTATGCGATGCCCGAGGTGAGGTAGTTCTCGGAGGTGGCGGTACGCATGCGCGGCACGTCGAAGTAGGTCTTCTGCGGATCGCACCCCGTGTCGCGCAGGATGCCCTGAAGGCACTCCTTGGCACGAGGGTCGTGGATGAATTTCGGCTTGAGCACCGCGAGAAGAGCGGCGTAGTCTTCCACCGCCATTTCGAACTGCGCCCGTTCCGGATCGCGACCCCCGAATGCCTCCGCGATCAATTCCTTTGCGAGATCCACCAAAGCCAGCGAGGCGCGCGTGGGGCTGAGCACGAAGATCTGGCCGGCGTACAACTTCTCGCGCCGAGCGTCGTCGGTCATGCGCGGATCAAAGAACACGGAATTCATGGTCCCCCTCCCTTGAGACGCATCCTTGAAGCAGGATAGCTCATCCGGTCGCCTTCGGTTGCGCGGCAAGGAGGCCCGCCGTTTCCAGGGCACCTGCAGCGGCGTGTACTGCGGGAAACGCCAGCTTCGACCGTTCGGCGATGTCGAGCAGCGAATGCCGTCCATCCGAGAGGTTGAGGACCCAGAGTATGGCAAGCTCGGCTTCCTTGGTTTCGACGTTACCACCCATCGTGCGATAGAGACCTCTACTACCCAACTGGGGCTCGCATTTCGGATTCTGGTTCAAGTAGCAGTTGTTGTTCTCGAGTACGTCGAGCACGGAAAGGTAGGTCTTGAGCGAATCAGCGAGATACCTGGGTTGGACCAGGGCAAGGTCGTCCGCCGAGGTGTGATATTCGGGATAGCGGCCCCACGGCGTTCTCGTCAGCGAGCCCATCGGAAGATCGAAACCGGGAGAGCAGAACTGCCGTTCGTCGTAACCGTAGGGTGAAAAGTCGATGACCTCGTAAGGACTGCCGGAGTGTTCGAGCACGTGGGCAACGGCTCTGTCGATTTCCGCATTTCCGCGCCGGCTCTTCTTGTAGTTCATTTTCCCGGAATCGCCGACGTTGGCCACCACGAGACCGTGCTTTATGCGGCCTACGTCTTTCTCGTTCATTGCCAGCCACGTGATCGCGCCTATCGTTCCCGGAATGAAGATGAACCGGTACGAATACCGGAGCGAGCGGCCGCTCAGGTGCTTCGCTAGAAAAGTGTTGAGCGCTATTCCCGAAAGATTGTCGTTGCAGATCGAAGGGTGACAGACGTGACACGAGATCAGTACTTCGTCGGAGCTTGTCCCCGGAAGGTAGCACTCCCCGTAGGTCAAATGGCCTTGCTCCAGGGAAGACTCGATCACCGCTTCGTACATGCCCTCCGGGAGGCCGTCGAGCTGCTTCTGCGTGACGCAGAATCCCCAGCGCTCCTGATGGTAGGACGTCCTGTATGGGATCCAGTCCGGTCGATCCGGCAGGCTATACAGGTGCTCGCGCAGCTCCGTCAGCGGCATCCGTTTGCGGATGGGAGTGCTGTAGTTCAGGACATGCAAGCTTGATTTCTTGAAATCGATGACTTTGATTCCATCCGAATTCTTGACGTAGGCATCTCTGATATTCCATTCCTTCGGCACGGTCCAGTCGAACACCCGGGTGCCGGTCGGCACCTCGTGCACTTTCAACGGAATGTGTTCGCCGACCTGACGCAGGGTTTCGCGAACGCCGTCGCCGGTGATGCTGCGGCAAATCGGATACAGGTCCCGCACGAGCTCGTGCATCGCATCGCCCGCATCGCCGGGTATGAGCCCCGTGTTGACACCGGATACGGCAATCGCGGTCATGTCGGGCACCGAAAATCGGGGTAGTCGCGGTCTCGCTCGGAAATGACCGCCACATCGAGCGGCAATCGGATGCCGAAAAGCGGGTCGTTCCATCGAAACCCGCGCGCGCTTCCCTGCGAGTAGAACTCCGACATCTGGTAGAAGACTTCGGTGTCGTCCTCCAGTGTGATAAAACCGTGCGCGAATTTCTCCGGGACGTAGAGCAGTTTCCTGTTTTCCGCGGAAAGCATCACCGTCAGGTATTCCTTGAAGGTCGGCGAATCGGGGCGCAAATCGACAATGACGTCGCATATCGCGCCCATGGTGCACCTCACCAATTTCGCTTCCTCAAAGGGCGCCTCCTGGTAATGCATGCCGCGCAGGGTGCCCTTTTTGAGATTGAACGAGATATTGCATTGAACCAGGCGCGGGTTGAGCCCGTGCTCCTCGAATTCCTTCTGACACCACGTACGGGCAAAAAAGCCGCGACGATCTTTCCGCGGCTCGGCATCGACGATGTAGGCGCCCTCGAGTCTCGTTTTTTCGAAGATCAAGGCTCCCTCGCGACCGACTCGGACCTAGGCTGCGGTCCATTCCAGATTGCCGTCGAGTATCCCTTTTTCCCGCAGCCCCTTCAGCACCTCGAGCCGCATGAACTTGGAGCTGCGGAAGTTGGAATCGCTGAAGCCCATCGCCTCAAGACCTTCCTTGAGCTCGGCGACGACGCTGAGCAGGTCGACCTGCGGCTGGTGATCGGGGGCGAGGCGCTCGTACAGCGAGAAATCCACCCGATACGAGCGGTTGTCCGGCGGGGCGTTCTTGTTTATCGATATGCTCACCCGCGGAACAACTCTTGCGACTGCCTCCGCCAGTTCCTTGACCCGGTAGTTCCAGGCGTTGCTCCCTACGTTGACCGCGAGGAACGCGCCGTGGGCCTTGTCCCTGCCGAGGGCCCAGTCGAATGCGCGGGCCATGTCCTTGACGTGTATGAGCGGTCTCCAGGGCGTGCCGTCACTCAGGATGGTGATGTTCCCGGAGGACACCGCGCAAGCCACGAAGTCGTTGACCACGAGGTCCAGGCGCAGCCTGTCGCTCATTCCGCAGGCGGTCGCGAACCTGAGGCAGGTGACCGTAAAGTTGTTGTCGGCGATTTTCCGGAGCTCGACTTCGGTCTGGACTTTGGACTTCGCGTAAGCCGTGAGCGGGTTCAGCGTCGAGGTCTCGGTTCTCGGAACGTCATCGGCCTGACCGTACATGCTGCAGCTGGAGGCGAAGACAAAGGTCTTTACTCCCGCCAGCTTGGCTTGTCTGGCCAGCTCGACGCTCGCCCGGAAATTGATGTCGTAGGTGACTTGCTCGAAGCTGTTGCCCATCGGATCGTTCGATATCGCCGCCAGGTGCACGACGGCGTCCACTCCCTGAAGCGTCTCGGGACGCAGGCGCCGCACGTCCGCGAAATATTGGACGTCGGCGCGACATTCCGGGAGCACGTCTGCGTTCGTGAGGCAGTGCGCGAAGTACCCTTTGTCCAGGCCGATCAGCGTCGCGCGGCGATGCGACTGCCGAAGGCGCTTGAGGACCGAGGGACCGACATATCCCGTGTTACCCGTGATCAATATTTTCATTCGGGCGCGACTACGGATATACCGTGACTTCGGGAATGGGTACGACGAATTTTCCGCCCCACTCACGAATGTAGGACACCTGCGCGCGGATCTCGTCCTTGAGGTTCCACGGCAGAATCAGCACGTAGTCCGGGCGCGCTTCGCGGATCTTCTCCGGCGGCAGGATCGGGATACGCGTCCCGGGCGTGTACTTGCCCTGCTTGTACGGGTTGGCGTCGACGGTGAAGTCCAGAAAGTCGGTCCGAATTCCGCAGTAGTTCAGGAGCGTGTTGCCCTTGCCGGGAGCGCCGTAGCCCACGACCTTCTTGCCCCGCTGCCTGGCGTCGATCAGGAACGTCAGGAGCTTCCTTTTCGTCTCCTTGACGCGTTCCTCGAAGTGGCGATAGCGATCGAGCGTCAGGAATCCGTCGTCGATTTCACGCTGACGCAATTCGCGGACGCGCCCGGTAACGGCCTGGGCCGCATTTTTTTCGTGACGCCCGTAGATCCGCAGGGAGCCACCGTGAGTCGGCAATTCCTCGACGTCAAAAAGAGTGATGCCGTGGTGCGCGAAGATCTTCTCCACCGCCAGGAAAGACAGATAGCTGAAGTGCTCATGGTAGATAGTGTCGAACTGATTTTCCGCCATCAGCCTGGCGAGATGCGGGAACTCCATGGTGATGACGCCGCGCGGAGCGAGGAGGGCCGCCATGCCGCCGACGAAATCGTTGATATCGGGCACGTGGGCGAGAACGTTGTTGCCGAGCAGCAGGTCGGGACGGCCGTGCTCGGCGGCTATCTCTGCGGCGTTTTTGCGTCCGAAGAACCTCACGATCGACGGGATGCCCTTTTCGATCGCGACCTTCGCGACGTTGGCCGCCGGCTCTACGCCCAGGACGGGCACGCCCCGCGCGACGAAATGCTGCAGCAGATAACCGTCGTTGCTCGCGATCTCCATCACCTTGCTTCCCGGCCCGAGCCCGAAGCGGGTGATGGCCATTTCGGCATAGCGACGGGCATGATCGACCCAAGTGGTCGAATACGACGAAAAGTACGCGTACTCGCTGAAGATCTCGTCGGGCGTCACGAACTCCTGCAGCTGGACCAGGAAGCACTCACTGCAAACGTAGGCATGCAGCGGATAGAACGGCTCCCTCTGGCTGAGTTGATGCGGCTCGATATGCGTTTGGCACAGGGGCGACATCCCCAGGTCGACGAACGTCTGGCGCAGCGGAGTGCCGCAGAAACGGCACGAAGCCCCTCCCGCGAGGCTGGATTTCCCGTCGCGAGAATCCTTGTCATCCATGAAAGCGGCCTGCATCTCCCACCCTCACCCTCTGGGGACGCTCATTCGATCGACCCCCACACCGGGTCAAAACAACGATTTACGAAGCAAGGTCCGTGCCGAATTCACGCCGGAGGGGTTCATGATAGCAGGGCCAGCGACTTCGACCTTGGCTGGGCCAGCCCGGAACCGCGGCCGCTCGCCGGGGAGCAGGCCCGCCGACGGGCGCGTTCTACCCTCGGGAAAGCAGGCCTAGCTCTTTCAGACCATCCCTCGCGGTGCCGAACCGGAATTCGCCGAGCAAGCGCCGCAATCGCACTTCGCACTTTTCGAGGTTCGTGTAATGGCGGAATTGCGAAAGCCAGCTCGCCGACACGCGCGGCTGGGCCGGGTCGATTTCCCACGGGTGCAGGTAGAAGATGAAGGGCCGTTGCTCGCGTCGGTTGATCGACTTCAGCCCCCAGTGCGAGAGCCAGTAGGGCAGCAGCCTGAAGTAGCCGCCACCTGCCACGGGTAGCCGCAGGCCGAAGATGCTCGCTGTCGCCAGAGGCCACTCGACGATCGATTTTCCCTTCGGGGTGGACAGGCGGTGCGGGGCGCGCTCCGCGTCCGGGATGCCGTAGCGATCGTGGTGGACCGGAAAGATGCTCGAATCGTAGATGAAGCCCAGTTCCACCAGGATGTCGAGGGCCCAGAGGGATTCGCGAACGACCGAGTAGCTCGCTGCGCGGTATCCGGCTATCCCGGTCCCGGTGATGTCCTCGAGGAGCTTCTTCGAGCGCAGCGTCTCTTCGTAGAATTCCCCCGGGGACTGCTCGTAGACCAGGCGGTGCGAGAATCCGTGGCAGGCGATTTCGTGGCCGCGCGCCGCGATATCTTTGACCAGCTGCGGATGCCGTTCCGCCACCCATCCCAGCACGAAGAACGTGCCTTTCACCTCGAACTGCTCGAACAGCGACAGCAGTCTGTGCGTGTTTCCGACCACGCGGGATTCACGCGAAGGCCAGCTGTCGCGGGATATGCTCGATGCCAGCGCCGCAACGTGGAAATAGTCCTCCACGTCGACGGTCAGCGCGTTGGGCACGCTCATGCTCGACGCGCTGGCGGATCGAGCTCCGCGCACCGCCGGGGGCGCCGCGTTCACAGCCGCCAGACGGAGAGCCCGGCCGCCGCAAGGGCCTTGCGGTCGAACTGGCATTTGACGTCGACGAAGCAGCCGCCCTGGGTGATCTTACCGGCCAGTTTTTCCTCGCCCATCTCCTTGAACTGGCGATGCGCCACCGCCACCACCATCGCCTCGGCTGTCGGCAACGCTTCCCACGAGACCAGCTCCAGCCCGTACTCATGGCGCGCCTCATCGGGGCTGGGCACGGGGTCGTGGACGAAGACCTGGACGCCGTAGCTTTTCAGCTCGTTGATCACGTCGATCACGTGGGAGTTGCGCAGGTCGGGGACGTTTTCCTTGAAGGTCAACCCCAGCACATTGATCTTCGCCCCTTTCACAGGGTTGCCATTGCGGATCATCTGCTTGATGGTCTGCTCGGCGATGAATTTTCCCATGTTGTCATTGATGCGCCGCCCGGCGAGGATCACCTCCGGGTGGTAGCCGAGCATCTCCGCCTTGTGGGTGAGGTAGTAGGGGTCGACGCCGATGCAATGGCCGCCGACCAGGCCCGGGCGAAACGGAAGGAAGTTCCATTTTGTTCCGGCGGCCTGGAGCACCTCCAGGGTGTCTATCCCGATACGATTGAAGATGATCGCCAGCTCGTTGATCAACGCGATGTTCAGGTCCCGCTGAGTGTTCTCGATGACCTTGGCGGCTTCGGCGACCTTGATGCTGGACGTGCGATGCACTCCGGCCGTGACCACCGCACTGTAGAGCTTGGCGACCCGCTCGAGCGTCTCCGGAGTATCGCCCGCGACGACCTTCACGATGGTCTCGAGCCTGTGCTCCTTGTCACCCGGGTTGATGCGCTCAGGCGAGTAGCCGACGTTGAAGTCCTTGAGCCAGGTCATCCCGGAATTTTTCTCGAGAACCGGGATGCAGACTTCTTCGGTCGCGCCCGGGTAGACCGTGGATTCATACACCACGATCGCACCTTTTTTCATATGCCTGCCCACCGTGGTGCTCGCCCCGACCAGCGGTCCGAAGTCGGGCAGGCGCACGTTGTCCACCGGGGTGGGAACGGCGACCACGACGATATCTGCTGCGGCAAGATGCGCCGGATCGTTGGTTACGGTCAGCTGTGCCGCGGCGCGGAACTGATCGCTGGAGACCTCACCGGTCGGATCGAGATGGCGGCGGTAGTTCTCCACTTTTTCCTGGCTCAGGTCGAATCCTATCGTCCGGAACTTCTTGCCAAAGGCGGCCGCGAGAGGCAAGCCGACGTAGCCGAGTCCGACGACCGCAACAGTGCTCATAGCGCTCCCACATTCCTCTTGAGGGGTGCAATTCTCGCCGATATCCCGAGGTGCCGCCCAGCACGCTCGGACGGGCCCGGGCTTGGACCCGCCGGTGTCGTCGGGAGGAGACGGAAGCTCGGGCCTTGGGCGCTCGATTCGAGCCGATTGGACGGCTTGGCTTTGCCCGCAACTTCATGCTATTGTCATTGCGCTACCAACAGCCCAGTGTACGGAAGGGGCTTATGAGTTGGATCACGTGGCTGGTAATTCTGGTTGTGTGGCCTTTGGTCGGCTTGGCGGTTGCTTACTTGTTTGGCCGCTTTACCGCCCGAGGTGAGGTCTATGGAGATGCCGGTGACATCTCCTCCCCGATAGTGAGCTATCTGCGCCCCGCCAAACGCACGCGTGCTCCATCCCGGGCGGCATCCCAGCCCAAGGCGCCGCGCGAGGCCACGGCCGGGCGTCGCGTCCACTAGCACTTCTGGCGTCGCCCCTGCGGAAGGTGCTCGGTTCCGCGGGTCCCCGGCAACATCGCCTCGACTCTGCCCCGGACGTTCCTTCAGGCGGAACAACCGCTGCTGGGCGCTTTTCGGCGGATGAGGCGACCGCCGGAGAAATCAGCTAGACTCCGCGCTCGCGCGCGAACCCTCGTGGAATCGAACTCCTTTGATGTCGAATTGCGGAGCCCGACCGGGCCGAGGCCGCTTTCCCGCCGAACGCGTGGGCGAGCGCAATCGCCGTGAAAGTGCTGGTGACGGGCGGGGCCGGCTACATCGGCTCTCACGCCTGTGTCGAGCTCATGCAAGCCGGGCACGAGGTCATCGTGCTGGACAATCTCTGCAACAGCCATGCAGCGGTGCTCGAGCGCATTGCGCGCATCGTGGGCAGGTCCCTCGAGCTCGAAAGAGTCGACGTCCGCGATACGGGAGGCTTGCGGGAGGTGTTTGCGCGGCATCGATTCGATGCGGTAATCCATTTTGCCGGGGGTCCGGCGGGTGCGTCCCGTCGTGCGGGACTTCCCGTCGGCTAACTTCATTCGCCCCTTCGGGGCGGCAGTGAGGAAGGCCGGTGGATCATTGATTGGCGTTGCGTCAGATGGAGGGTCCGCACTAAAAGGTCAAGACAACCGCGAAATATGTCAACGCTCACTAAATCACCCGCGTGGAAAGCGCTCCAAAAGCACCACGAAACCGTCGCCCCGCTCCACCTGCGCCAACTGTTCGCTGATGACCCGAAGCGCTTCGACAAGTTCTCCATCAAGGCCTGTCACATTCTGCTCGATCACTCGAAGAACCGC
>Ga0137409_10003463_pt1 | contig 16720 bp, 18 predicted proteins | sample CZODoug1_16funga_FD_122059 | JGI IMG/M metagenome (GOLD analysis project Ga0137409, IMG submission 122059) | Vadose zone soil fungal communities from Angelo Coast Range Reserve, California, USA - CZODoug1_16fungal (Hybrid Assembly) | ecosystem: Environmental > Terrestrial > Soil > Vadose zone... | reverse complement strand
TCAGATGAGTTTCGCTGCACGCCGGAAGGGAAGTTGCGCGTCTATCGCACTCGAAATGCCGACGACTCATGGGAGGCTCTGGCAAATGGACTGCCGCAGGAGAACGCGATGGAAACTGTTTTGCGCGACGGGCTCTCGGCAGACAGCTTACAGCCCACCGGACTTTATTTCGGCACCCGCAACGGAAAATTGTTTGGCTCGAAAGACGGCGGAGATTCGTGGACTGGAATCCTCGAGAGTTTGCCGCCGATAGTTTGCGTGAAGACGGCGGTAGTTTAGAGGCGGGCATTGCCCGCCGTCTCAATGTTGCACCGGCGGGCAACGCCCGCCTCTAAACGTCGGTTCAGCCCCCAATCTATAATAGGAAGAGACTCATGAAACGATTTATCACCGGCTCTTTACTTGCCGTTTTGTTTGTCGCCGCTGCTGCAATTGCCGGAGCGCAAGAGAAGCAGGAACCCCAACACAAACTGATCGAGTTTCACATGGCATTATTGAAGCACGGTCCGAAATATATCGCGACGGGAATGCCCAAAGACTTACAGTCGCAGCACGTGGCGCATGTCTTGTCGCTGCTCGAATCCGGCAAGGCTGTCATTGCCGGGCCGCTTGGTGACGAGGGCGACATCGCCGGCATTTATGTGTTGCGCGCAAAGTCGAAGGAAGAAGCCCGCGAGTGGGTCGACAACGATCCAGCGGTGAAGGCTGGATTTTTTGTCGCGGACATGCATCCCTGGTGGTCTGAAGACGTGATGAAAAAACCGTCGGCGCCAGTCAAACTAACAACCGCTTACCTCGCTTTGCTGACGCGCGGCGCGAAGTGGACGCCGGAACGAACTCCGGCGACCGTGGAACTGCAAAAGTCCCACATGGCAAACATCATTCGACTGGCGGGGTTGAAGAAGCTCGTCGTCGCCGGACCCTTCGGCGACGATGGAGTGCTGCGCGGCATCTTTGTGTTCAAGGTTGCTTCGCTCGCGGAAGCGCGCGCGCTGACCGAAACAGACCCGGCCGTGCAGGCGGGACGTTTGGCAATCGATATTCATCCGTGGCTGGTGCCCGAAGGCGTGCTTCCCTGAGGCGATAGCACAGTGGTCAGTGGCCAGTGGCCAGTGCGACTAACCACTACTGACCACTGATCACTGACCACTGACCACTGCGTTACATTATGATCACATTCAACGTTGCAGGTTTCTTAACCGACTTCACCAACGGCCAAAACCGGATCGTGTTGGACTCGCCGGCTGCGACGGTGGGTGAAGCGCTGGACAGTCTGTGGCAGCAACATCTTGGCTTGCGCGATCGAGTTGTGAATGAACAGGGAAACCTGCGACCGCATGTAAATATTTTTCTGAACGACGAGAACGTGCGCCGCAAACAAAATCTTGACACGACGCTTCCGGATAACTGCGAGATCACGATCCTGCCGGCAGTTAGCGGTGGGTGACGGCTGACGGACGACCGCCGACCGGCGAGGGACCATTCGTCTCGCGGTCAGCGGCCGCCGGTCGACGGTCAGTAACATGAAAGCAACCTGGCATAACACAGAAATAGCGCGGAGCGACGATACGGTCGTCGTCGAAGGCAATCACTATTTTCCGCCCGATTCAATTCGCCGGGAGTTTCTTCAGCCAAGCAGCACACATACAACCTGCCCCTGGAAAGGTGAGGCCAGCTACTACAACGTAGTCGTTAACGGCGAGACGAATAAAGACGCGGCCTGGTATTATCCGGAGCCAAAAGAGGCGGCGGCCGAGATCAAAAATCACATCGCGTTCTGGCGCGGCGTGAGAGTCGAAGACCAGTGAATCGTAAATCGTAAATCGTGAATAGTTAAAGCAATTATTAAACCCGGGCATGAACCGATTGCCAACGAGTCGCGAACCCACTATTTACGATTTACGATTCACGATTTACTAACACGAGGAACTTCACCCCGAGCGCTGCCGTATAATCAGCACCATGTATTGTCCCACCTGCGGTTCAGAAGAACGACAAATCAGCCAGTACTGCCGCGCTTGCGGTACCGACTTGCGCGTCGTTCGTCGCGGCCTGGAGCGGCCTGACTCGATTACGGCTTCGGCCGTGTCCGCGCGTGAACAGATCAGCCAGGTGATGGCGGAGAAGATCCGGGAATTGGAGGACGCCGACGATCTGCGGCGGGTGGCGGAAGACGTCCTGCCGCAGATTGAAAAGTTTCTCGAATCGCCCGAAGAGAAACGACTGCGGCGCATACGCTCGGGAGTGGTCACTGGCGCGATCGGCCTGGGCGCGACACTGCTGATCTTTTTGCTGAGTCTTAATCAGCACGGTCTAATTCCGTTTATTTCCCTTGGCCTAATCACGTTTTTGATTAGACTGGGGCTGGTGATCAATGGCCTCGCCTTCACCATCCCGCGAAAAAAGATCGCCGATCGTTCAGACGAAGCACAGTCGCAAAAAGAACTCGAATCAGGAATGCCGAGCGCTTCTTCGGTCAATCAACTCTCGCCCTTCGCTTCGGCCACCACCGATTTGCCAAACTCGGATCGGCTTGCCAGCCAGCCGTCAGTCACCGAGCACACGACACACCAACTCAAGCCAAATAAGTCTTAGAAGCTGACTTCAACCAAAATCCACGGGGCTTAAATATGCCACGCCGGTTTGAGATGCGTGCCTTCTAATTCGCTCGATAAGATCTGAACATTTCATAACGTTCGACAGAATCATGTACAGGTGGCTATGATCGATTAGCAAGAGAGGTGTTTTCGGACCAGAGGCTTCCTTTTTGGCAACTTTGGAATAACCTGAAATCGAGATCATAATTCCCATTGTGTTATCAGCCTTGTCGTTTACCTTCTTGAGAAAAGAGTCGATATCCGTCGCGCCGGCTTGCTCAGCGGTAAACTTTAGCTCAACAAGATAGGTAGTTCCGCCATGCGTGAGCGATCCATCAATCTGCCGGCCCTCGTGGGTATATGGTCTGCGGTTCACTATCTCCGAGAAATCCAGCAAGTCGTAAAACCAAGTTTGAAAGTCGTAGCCTGCCTGTTGACTGCCAAGGTTCTTGGCAAGCTCATTTAGGGTCGAACCTAGCTTCTCAAGATCGGTCTTGGCGCGCTTAATCTCTGCCTGACGTTCTTGGAATCGCCTTTGTGTCTTTTCGCGATCCGCTAGGCTCGTAAGCTCCTCCTCCTGTTTCCGAATGTATATTCGAAGTCTGGAGACAGCGGTCGAAGCTTCTTGAATCTTCTCTTTCGAGTCTTCCCAATGTTCGAGATCAGGGAAGCTCTCCTGCTCGCTTAGGTGTACGCCCATTTTGAGAAGAGCTTGCCGACCTCTTTCGCTCTTCTGAAGTTCTCCGAAAGTGCGATCAAGAAATTCTCGCTTGCTTTCGTCCTCGTTCCAAGTAGCAAGAAAGCTCTCCGATATCCCACACTCGCGCAAAAATATTCTCAATCTTTTCTTGCGCCAGAAAGATTTCAGGCAGGCTTCATAGGTCAGAGTAATACGGTGAGGCGTAAGCTTCTCGATCATTGAATTAAACTAACCCCCAAAATCCCTGATGTGTCTGCTTCGAAGATTAAGCAATATTCGCAAAGATATTCTGCGCGGATTTCTTCATACACTTTTGTTGTGAGTCATCTAACGCGTCTTTGCAGTCTTCAGCTTCGAGGCCTTGTTAGGTATTAGAGTAATCAGAGTGCGCAGCGCTTTGTTAACTGAGTCAGAGTCAGGAAAGTAACGCTGAACGTCTGGTTCTAACATGACCGCGCCGTCCTTCAGAGAGAAGTATTGAACGACCGTGCTGCCATCGGCTTTGTGAACCCTTACCTGATGGCCTCGCCTGTAAGCCTCGTAGTACTTGCCGCGTTCTCCCTTTTTGCCCGTGAAGTCATATTCAGACTGCATTCTGTCAGTCGCCGGTTTTTTTGTTCTAGTTTTCTTCATAGACTCTCCGCTCTGAGGCGGTTGCTTTCCTGGCGCTTATTAGGCGAACAACAATGGTGTCACCGCTTTCTAATGTCTCTGTGTGAACGATGAGTAGAATCTTGTTCTGGCTCGATGCACCAATGCTGAGAAGTCGTTGCTCCTCGTCTGAGTGATATTCGTCAGGGAATGTAACTAACAGCGGATCACCGAAGACTGCCTTGGCTTCCTCGAAGTCAACCTTGTGCTTTCGCTGGTTCTTCTTGGCCTTCTCGTCGTCCCATTCGAATATCAACGCCATCAACCACTAGGGTATCTTGGTTATATCGAGCGGGCAAGAGTCGTTTGAGCTTCATTGGACTCAAAATCGCGAATGTCCTTAAACGGAGTCTCGTTATCGTTAAAGTCCGGACGATAGTAGAAAGCGGCGCCGTCAAACTCCTGCATCCAGCCTGATTCCATTCCCAGTTCATCGAGCGCCGTGACCGCGCGCAGCCATTCCGTTTCCGTAATGCGTCGGGAAAGCAGGATGTGACGCTTGCTCGTAGCCGCCTGGTGCGTCGGGTAATACTGGGCCATCAGCGAAACAGCCACGCGCGGACTCAGGTCGTCTCTAATCCATTCCAGCGACTCGCGCACGCCGCCGATGTCGTTTGGCAAAACGAGCAGACGAATGATCAGCCCTCGCTGCAACAAACCGTCTTCATCGAAAACGAGTTCGTCGCCCACCTGGCGGTACATCTCGGCGACGGCGCGACGCGCATGTTCTTTATAGCCCGGGACCTTCGAATAAAGGTAGCCGGCATCATCCTCCGCGTATTTAAGATCCGGCAGATAGATATCCAAGATCCCTTCGAGCAGTCGCAGCACGGCCACGGAGTCGTAAGCGTTTGTGTTGTAGAGGATGGGGAGACGCAATCCCGCTTCGGCGGCGAGCAGGATGCTGCGCGCCATCTGCGGCGCGAAGTGTGTTGGCGAAACGAAGTTGATGTTGTGACAACCCTTTGCTTGAAGCTCAAGCATAATCTCGGCGAGGCGTTCATGCGTGATTTCATTCTTGAGTTGCTCTTTGTGGGTTTGTGAGATTTGGTAGTTCTGGCAATAGACGCAACGCAGATTGCAGTTGCCGAAGAAAATATTTCCGGCGCCGCGCGTGCCAACCAGCGCGGGCTCTTCGCCGAAGTGGGCCGTGTAGGAAGAAACGATAGGCAGCCGGCCCGAATAGCAGGCGGCGATCTCATTCTCCAGGCGGTTGTTGAGGCAGTCGCGCGGACAGACAGTGCAGCGTGCGAGCAGCGCCTCGAGCGCGTCAACGCGGCGTTCAAGCTCGCCCGTTGCGAATAGTTCCCGGTAGCGGGGAGTGTTCATCGGCTCTTACTGGTTCTGTAATCTGAGATCTTTTTGAGATCTCAGATCTGAAACTTGAGATCTCAAGATCTTAAAGCCTATTTGTGACCGCGAAAGTGTACAAAATGCGGTTTGTATTGTCCCACCACATCGGCCGGTGCAACTTGCATGGTTTGTCGCCAGATAAAATCCATCTCCGCGTGGATGGTGCTGAGCGCCAGCCGCGCCTCGAAAATCAAAAGCATGCTGCCGTAAAAAAGAAAGCATGCTCCGCCGAGACCAACGATCACCGGCACGTAGTTGTAACGCGGACTGCTGGGGATGACCGCCACCAGGCCAATGGCTACGCTGGTGGCCACAAACATCCCGGCAGCCAGGTAGAAGCAGACCATCGAACGTTGCAGAATGCGCGCGCGGCTCGTCAACTTGTCTAGCTGCGCGAAGATGATGCTCTGCCGTTCTTTAGTTTCATCCTTCTTTGCAAGCTCTTCAAGCTTGTCCGACAGGACCCGCACGCGATCGACTACGCGACCGAGTCGAGACGACGTTGAGAGAATCATGCTGCCGCAAGCAGAGATCAAAACGGCCGGCGTGATCATCGCCGTCAGCACGGCAACCGCTGAAGACATCGGATCCACTTGCAAACCTCAGCTCAATGCCGGCGTCTGGCCCTCCGTCTCTTCACGACAGGTTTGACTGGCGGCGAAGTTGGCGAAGCCAAAATCGTAGTTGCCATCGGCTTGGGTTTCATCTTCTGCTGAATCAATTCGATTACCATCTGCTGCGGGAAATCGGCGCGCAACGACACCTCATCGCCTTCCGCCGTGATAGCCAGGTCTTTTAACAGCGACTGCGCGGACTGGTCGGGAATCGAACTGGTGGCGTAATGCAAGAGGCCCGAATACAAGTTGGCGAGTATCTTTGCCGTGTCGGGATTGTCGGCGTTGCTTACGCCGCGAATCATGAAGTTTGACGCGTCCATCGTCAGCGCTGCGTAGAAGTCGCCCATGTTAGTTTCACAACGCGGCGCGCGCGCATTGCTTTCGGTTCCCAGCATGCCGAAGCTCTTTGCAAACGAGTGCCACGGCGAACCGGCAATGCTAATCAGCGCGTTTGGATCGCGCACGAGAGAATTCAAAGTTGTCGGGTTGATGCGATCTTTGCCTCCGGCCGCGTCAATCGCTGCCCTCAAGTATCCGGGCGTGCCCGAAGCGATCGTGTTGGCGTTGAGCGCAACCAAACCAATTTCTGAAAAGCCCTTCAAGAAAGGATTCTTTTCGGCCTCTTTCACTATCGGATCAATTGTCATTAAACCAATCGTCTTGTCCGCATACTTCTCGTCGCGCAGTTTTCCCTGCGAAGCCATGCGCGCCAACGTCATCAGCGACTCGGCGCTGAAATCTCCTCCGGTCACGACCAGAAATTCGGGTGGCTTAAAATTCAAGTCGTCCGTTGGCTTCTTGAAGCGAACCGCGATCACCACGTAGTCCACCCTTGTCGGGTCTATACCGGCATTCTTTTTGACTTCCTCAAAGTCCTTGCGCATTTCCTCGACGTCTTTCGGGGAGACGAACTTTGGCACGACCTCGTTGAGGATACGCTGTGGGTTGATGTAGATCATCGTGTCAGCTTCAGGCAGGCTCGAGAGGGAATTGATGACAGACTGAGTCGCCGGCGAGATTCGGGATGTCACGTTGGTTATCGCGGGCGAACTGGTCGCGGCCATTTGAGGCCCGCCTGCACCCGCCTGGGCCAATGTATTTTGTGCGCGAGTGTTTACCGCTGCCGCCGCAATAATCAGCAGCAGCATGATGTGGAGATTGAAACGTTTTCTCACAGCCTAAGGCCTCCGTTCAGGGGTTTTGGTTATCTTCACACAAGATCGTCGTTTTCGGTCAGTTTTTTAAAGCCACTCCAGCCTTGGTACGGTGAACTCGTCCTGCACGTTCCCGGTATTTAGTGTGGCGGCGGGCTCGAACAGCAGGACCTCGGCTTCTTCATCGGCAACGGGCCGGTGCTCCACTCCGCGCGGGACAACAATAAACTCGCCTTCTTCCAGCCACACGTCGCTTTGTTTACCGGGTTCGCTGGAGTCGCCGGCTTCGCGATACTCCATGCGAAAGCGGCCCTTCACCACCAGAAACATTTCATCTTCTGATTCGTGATGGTGCCAGGTAAACGGCCCCTGAAACTTCACCAGCTTGAGGTATTGCCCATTTAGTTCGCCGATGATGCGCGGGTTCCAGTGGTCGTTGATTAGCGAAAGCTTTTGTTTGAGGTTGATCTTGTTCATGGCGGTAGTAATCAGCAAACAGCAAACAGCAAACAGTAGACAGCAAACAGTAGACAGCAAACAGTAAGTAGCGTAGCAATCAGACTGAGGTCAACTATTAGCAGGCAGCTTCATAGTAAGGCAACGTCACAGACTAGTCCGGACCTGGACCGCCATCCCTCATGCTGAGTTACTGATTGGCTGTTTGCTGTTTACTGTTTGCTGTTTGCTTCTTTTCACTGCGAATAAATCGCATCGAGTAATCGCGCGAGCCGATAGCCGCCCTTTGCTAGTTGCTGTCGCGCGATCTCGCGATTGAGCGTTTCGTAGTTGCTCGGTCGCGTAACGTCGTAAACGATATCGGTAACAGGCTTGCCGTCGCGCGTCACTGGCTGCCCGGCCCGCGTGGTCACCATGATCGTGCGTTGGCCGGTAATGTTAACCGACTTGTAAGCATGGTCTCGCGACTGATCGAGAGCGTCAGTGGCCCATTGGGCTGCCCAGGTGCTTACCGGCCCGCGCGGATTCCAACTGCGTTTTGCCCTGACCGTGTCTTTCAAGAATAATCCGAGCGTGTCTGAGGTTTGTTTGTTGGTCGCCAGCATGAGGGACGTCACCAGATCAAAGTCCCAGAATGAATGCAGATTCCGGCGATCGCTATTGATGATTAACTGGTTGCCGCCGCGATCGCTCGGTAGATTTTTCTGCTTGATCACTAACGGATCCGTGGCGATTATCCACGACCCGTTTGCGTCCTTGTCGATAAAACCACAGCCGATGTGGAGTGGCTGATGTATGTCGCCGAGGAAGTGGACCAGCAACTTCAGCGCATTGCGTTGGCTGAGCGGATGATTCGGATCGGGATGCCCTTGCAGCGTGCGAATGCAAACGTTGAGCATGTGAACGATGTCGTTGTCAGGGGTGAAGCCGGTGCAGGTTTGATAATTTTTGCAGCCGAGTGGAAGGTCGTCGTAATGCCACTCGCGATTCTTTTCGTTGTGGGCGATGTCTTGTAGAAACGCATTCGTGTCCGGGTCCGGATCGGTCTTGCCCACGCGTTCTTTCACCGAGTCGGCCCAGGTCGAGATGTTAGCGAGCGTCTCGTCCGGCTTCAGAAGCTGCGCGATCTTTTGCGCCGTGCGCGGCTTGATGCGCAACGAGGCGATCTTGCCGACTGTTTGGTGGCCATCGTCGCCCCAGGCAAATGCCGAACCTGCTGGAGCGAGAAAAATGATCGCGCTAAGCACAACCGAAACTATTCTTTTCATACTTTGCCGCAACTCCTCGAGTGTTTGGGAAACGAGGCCGGTCTGAATCATTTGCAAGCTAGCACAACGCGGGCAAGTGATGTCAAATGCAAAGTCCTGCAAAGAGGGTCGTGTACAGAACCGAGCGCGGTAGCGCCGGATGCTAGGAATCAACCTGTTTGCAAATTGGTTGCCGCGCACGGGTTTCCGGTAAACTCTCCGATTTCACTCAAGGTGATTTTAGCATCCGGCGCTACCGCGCTCGGTTCTGTAATTGACTCGCTTACTTCGAAACTGCCCCACTACCCAGCCAGGAGGATCCATTCGCGAGGTTGGGAACTCTTGATATATCCTGTCGAGACGCGCGAAACAAGAAGCGGGTCAGTTTGATGTCCAATAAGCTTCAGCTGGTCGGTCAGTTGTGACAAACTAAAGTTTATCGGACATCAAAACAATCAAACCGAGAGAGAGAAGAAAGTTTGCTTAACTTTGCGATTCAAACTGCCCGCGATGCGGGCGCCATTCTCGTCGATCGTTTGGGACGAGCGGAGGTGTCGAATAAAGGCGACATCGATCTTGTTACCGAAGCCGACCTCGCGGCGGAAGCATTGATTATCGAGCGAATCAAATCTCACTATCCGCGTCATGCAATCCTCGCTGAAGAGTCGGGCGCAACGGCTGGCGTCGAGTTCATTCCGGGCACGAGCGAATGGAAGTGGATCGTCGATCCGCTTGACGGCACGACTAACTACGCTCATGGCTACCCTTGCTTTTGCGTTTCCATTGCACTTGAACGCGCGGGCGTGATCGAGATCGCCGTTATTTATGATCCTACGCGCGATGAGTTGTTTGCCGGCGAACGAGGTCAGGGCGCAACTTTGAACGGCCGCCGCATGCGTGTGTCGGCGGTAGAAGATCTCAACAATGCGATGTTGTGCACCGGGTTTCCTTACAACGTTCGCGAGCGGCCAAACTTTGCGCGCGACTTTGCAAAATTCACCATGGCGGCCCAGGCCGTTCGGCGCGACGGCTCGGCGGCAATCGATCTTGCCTATATCGCTTGTGGACGTTTCGATGGCTTTTGGGAAAATGGACTAAACGCCTGGGATGTGGCCGCGGGTGTGTTGCTGATTGAAGAGGCCGGCGGACGCGTAACCGATTTCAGCGGCGGGCCATTGAATATCTACACGCCAAAGGTGCTGGCCAGCAATGGCCTGCTTCACGACGCTATGATGCGGGTGCTGGCCGCGAGCTAGGGAAGCAACCTCAAGGCAGATCGTTTAGATAGCGGACTTGTCCGCGTTCTCGTCGCCGGGCGGACAAGTTCGCTCTCTAAACCTCGATCCTTGTTGCCTCTATCTAAAGTGCCGACTGGATGATCTGGGCCAGCCGCTGCGTTTCTCGTCGAGCGCAAGCGCGCGTCTCTTCTCCCGGTCGCTGTTCGATCTGGAACAGCGGGTGATAAATAATTTCTACTTTTCCTGGGCGCGGGAAGAATCGATTGGCCGGCCAAACCTGATTGGCTCCGCGAATTGTCACCGGAAGAATTGGCACGCCGGCGTCCAGGGCCATTCTCACGGCGCCCGCCTTCATTCGTATCATCGAACCGTCAGCCGATCCTCGCCCGCCTTCGGGAAAAATTACAATCACACCGCCATCGCGGAGCCAGGTGAGCGAGCGACGTATTGCCGCCGGGTCACTCCCCTCGATTTGGAGCGGCCAGGCGCCCAGCAGCCTGATAGCCTTTCCCACCACCGGCCACGAAAACGCCTCGCTCCACGCCAGATAGCGAATGGGCCGATTCACGGGAATCGAAAGCCAAAAGGGATCGCCGTAACTTTGATGATTGGCAGCAATGATGACCCCGCTGTCTGCGGGAATGTTTTCGATGCCTTTATGTTCCAGTCGCCAAACGAGTCGACTGCCGGCGCGAACCAGGGGACGCACCAGATCTATGAACCATTGCGGCAACGCCTTCTCGACGCGCTTCGGTGCGCCGGCAGGTTTCTCTTTCGCGAATGTTTCAGGCTTGCTCACATGCTTTGGGGGAAGTGACCGGGATAGGATCGAAATATTTTTTTGGCTGAAGCTGCTGAAGACAAACTGCCGGCTTTTCAAACGAGTGACAACAGTACTAGAGCGGCCACTCACGATCAACGAACTCTACATGAATGCGTGGCACGCCCGCCGGTCCCATGCTGAGACCGCGCACGGCTGCAAACACCGACAGTTTGTATTGTTCACTGGACAAGCGGATGAATCGACCGACAGGTAAAGATAGCGTCGTATAGATCGCAGCGCCCCTTTCGCTGATGTTTTCCGTAACCGTCTGCTCGCTCAGCTCCACCTCTCCATTTTCGTTGAACGCTTCAATCAACATATCAACCGGAATATTGTGGCGCGTTTGTAGTCGCTTATCGGCCGAACCAGATTCCTCCGGCGTCCACTCATCAATTGTGTTCAGTGGCTCCGGCGTTAAGTTCCCAATCTCATAGCGCTGCGTCGGATTATCCTCATAGCTGCGCGGCGGACGCTTTCCAATAAACGCAACGCCCACTTCGAACAGCCGCGTCCGGCTGTCCTTCGGCGTCGTAGGTTTCACATAACGAACCAGCGCCCAAATCTTGTATTGGTCCTCGACGTGATCAAACACGCGCAACTGTCGCGGCATAGGAATGGTCATGTGCAGCAGGCGACCTTTTTCGATGGGGCGTTTCAGAGTGAAGCCGGCGCCAAAGGGCGTGACGTCGATGAGGCGGGTGATCTCTGTCCACTCCAAATCTGCAGTCTCGCGGCAACGCACACGAACCGGTAGTTTGAGTTCTAATCGTTCGCGAATGCGCTTCCAGTTTCGCTGTTCAGGCATGTGAAGTCTGAGGGTCGGACATCCCCGAATTCAGCCGGGATTAGCCACCGCCGCGACCCGTTAAGGTAGTCAGCCTTTTGAAAGTTAGTTTGCCGCCGAAGCTGTTGATTTTACTAGGGTTTTGAAGCATTTCTCGTTTGCCAAAATTGCCCTGCTCGGGCTATAATAACATTTACTTTTCGGCCCTGTGAGTTAGTCATCGCGGACTGTTCGGCGAGCTTCAATCCTGGCGCAAAGAAGCTAACTTCAAGACCATAATAACAAGCATGCGCATGATGAAATTCGGTCTCAAGTGTGCGCGCGCAAAGTCTGACACCACGGCTAAGTGCGGGCGGATTGTACTGGAAAGGTCAACGGTATGGAAACAACTTCTGAACGCAATCATATAAATATCGAAGACGAGATGCGGCGTTCGTATCTCGACTACGCGATGTCTGTAATTATCGGGCGCGCCTTGCCGGACGTGCGCGACGGCCTCAAGCCGGTGCATCGCCGCGTGCTGTGGGCAATGCATGAGCTCGGCAACACTTATAACAAGCCTTACAAAAAGAGCGCGCGCATCGTCGGCGATGTGATCGGTAAATACCATCCGCACGGCGACACCGCGGTTTACGACACCATCGTTCGGCTCGCGCAGGATTTCTCCATGCGCTATCCGTTAGTCGACGGCCAGGGAAATTTCGGATCCGTTGACGGCGACGCTGCCGCGGCCATGCGCTACACGGAAATTCGCATGGCTCGTGTGGCGAATGTAATGCTGGCGGACCTGGAAAAAGAGACGGTCGATTTTCAACCCAACTATGACGAGTCTCTCAGCGAGCCAAAGGTAATGCCGACGCGCATTCCAAACTTGCTGATAAACGGTTCGGATGGAATTGCGGTCGGGATGGCGACGAAAATTCCACCTCACAATTTGACGGAAATCATCGACGCGACAATCAAGCTGCTAAACAATCCAAAGATCGACGTCGAAGATCTGATGAAAATCGTAACCGGCCCGGATTTTCCAACCGGCGGTTTCATCTATGGCGGGGAGGAGCTCAAAAACTCTTACAAATATGGCCGCGGAATAATTCAGATGCGAGCTCGCGCCGGAATTGATCGTATTGGCCGAGGCACCCAGGAGCGCGACGCGGTTGTGATTACCGAAATACCCTACCAGGTCAACAAAGCTCGCTTGATCGAGCGCATTGCCGAGCTAATTAACGAGAAAAAACTTGACGGCGTTTCTGATTTGCGTGATGAATCGGATCGGACCGGCATGCGCATCGTGGTCGAACTAAAACGCGATGCCATTCCCCAAATTGTCCTCAACAAACTCTACAAGCTGACTCCGATGCAGTCGTCATTTGGCGTGATCAATCTGGCGATCGTTAACGGGCAGCCGCGCGTTCTCAACCTCAAGCAGATGCTCGAGTGCTTCATCGACTTTCGTCGCGAAGTGGTGCGGCGCCGGACGGAATACGAGCTGCGGAAAGCGCGGGCGCGCGCGCATATTCTGGAAGGTTTGACCAAGGCAATCGACGCGTTGGATTTCATCGTGACGCTGATACGCAATTCGCGCTCAGTGGATGAAGCGCGGCAGTGGCTGACCGGCCAGATGAAGACGATGAGCGAAGTGAAAACCTGGAAGGGGGTTCCTTCGGATACCGCGCTCAAGACGTATTTGCCAAAACTACAAAAGGCGATGGAGCGGCTCGCGTTTTCCGAGATACAAGCGCAGGCGATTCTCGATCTTCAGTTGCGCCGACTGTCGGCATTGGAGCGGCAGAAGATTACCGATGAATATGAAGGCATCATCAAGCTGATCGCGGAGCTGGAAGAAATTCTGGCGAATGAAAGTTCGTTGCGGCGCGTGATTGGCAATGAGCTCGAAGAGGTCAAGAAAGAATTTGGCGATGCGCGCCGGACCGAGATCATCGATGAAGGCGTCGAGTTTTCAATCGAAGACTTGATTGCCGACGAAGATGTCGCCATCACGGTTACCAACAGCGGCTACATCAAACGCACGCCGGTCACCACTTATCAGCGTCAGGGTCGCGGCGGCAAAGGACGATTTGGCGCCGCCGCCAAGGGCAGCGATTACGTCGAGCATCTCTTCATCGCTTCCACTCATGCCTACATCATGATCTTTACGGACGATGGGATGGTTTACAAATTGAAAGTCCATGAGGTCCCCGATGCCGCGGCTTCGGCGCGCGGCAAGGCCGTCGTCAACCTGATTAACATTCCTTCGGATCGCAAGCTGGCGGGCGTGGTGCCGGTGCGCGATTTTGCCGCCGGTCGCTACGTGGTGATGGTCACGCGCAAGGGCGTAATCAAGAAGACGTCGCTCGCCGATTTCCAAAACATCCGCTCGAATGGAATCATCGCGATCAATATCGACGAAGGTGACGAGTTGCTTGACGTCGTGCTTACCGACGGCAGCAAACGCATTTTCATCGCTACGCATGACGGCCAGGCTATTCGTTTCGACGAGAAAAATGTGCGGCCGATGGGCCGCGCTACTCGCGGTGTGCGCGGCATCGACTTGCGCAAGGATGATTATGTCGTTTCGCTTTGCCCAGTATCCGCTGATGACACTGAGAAGATGCTCTCAGTTTCTGAACAGGGCTACGGCAAGCAGACGCCGATTACAACCTACCGCTTGCAGTCGCGGGGCGGTAAGGGCGTTATCAACATGAAGACGACGGAGAAGACCGGCAAGGTGGTGGCGGTGTTCCCCGTCGATGCTGAGTCGGAGATCATGATCATCACGCAGCAGGCCAAACTGATCCGTTTGGAGGCGGGCCATATCCGCAAGACCGGCCGCAGCGCGCAGGGCGTCAGATTAATCAAAACTGACGAGGGCGATCGCGTAACGAGCGCGTCGCTGGTTGAGGCGTCTGCGGATGAGGAGGATGAAGTCGAAGCTACTTAAGCGCGGAATTAACTTCTACGCGAGAGCGGCGAGGTGCGGTAATCAATCCTCGCCGCTTTCTTCTTTTTTATGAGCTATGGCCCTCACCTTCGACCCACACCTCGCCGTCTGCAAAAACTTCCTTTTTCCAAATCGGCACAGTGCGCTTGAGTTCGCGGATGGCCCACTCGCAGGCTTCGAATGCGGCGTGGCGATGTGGGGCACTGACAGCGATCACCACGCTCGTCTCGCCAATTTCCAGCCGGCCAGTGCGGTGCACGATGCCGATGTGGGCAATATCGAATCGCTGGTGAGCTTCGCGCCCGAGTCGCTCGAGTTCGCGCTGGGCCATCGGCGCGTAGGCCTCATAAACCAGAAAAAGCGTTCGTCGCCGGCGGGTCCACTCACGCGCGTAGCCGTCCAGCGTGACCGTTGCACCGCATTCGGGCAGGACAACGCGACGGGCGACGGCGCCGACGTCGATAGGTTGAGTGGTTAGTGCGAAGAAGTCGTTTGTGATAGCGGGAGGCTGAGTGGCGTTTTGCGTTGAGGCGGGCGAGACGCCCGCGGTCCCAGCGTCCGGCGATGCAGTTTCGTTCCGGTTGTGTGTCTTGGGGGTTGCACCGCCGCTCACGGGTGGAAAAACTGCCAGCTCGTCACCCTCATGCACTTCGCGATCTGCCGTCGCATATTCCTGGTTCACTGCAAACAGGAGCGAGCGTCCGAAACGACGCAGGTTGGGAAACTTCTCCAGCACCTGCTCGAAAGCGTTTGCGGCAGTCGAGTTTCCTTTCAAGCTGAGCTCTACTTCCGACTGGCCGACGGCATCTCGCGCCGCGCCAAAGAAGAGCACCGTGACTGCTATTTCGTTGTTAGTCGTCTTCAGCAAGTGTGTCTATCCGCGGGAACCTGCTTCCGCGTGCGTAGCTCTAATTCAGATTTTCCATTTCTCATTGAACATTGGAAATCAAAATGCCTCGCCCCCAGTTTGTCATCGATGACGAATGAGAAATGAGAAATGGAAAATCATTTGTTCATCTCCTCGGATCTGCTCAACGCTATTCGATCTCAATCTTCCGGCCGCTGTGTCCGTTACCTTTCGCCAGCTCATGAACTCGCGCCCGCTCTTCGTAGCCGGAGACCGCTCGTGAAAGGATATCGCTCAAGCGACGCAACCGCTCGGAAGTCAGGCGCAACTCGAGCAGCTCCTGTTTTACTTCCGTCTCCAGTTCCATCGCCGCCGCTACCAGAAAAGACAGACGCTGCGGCTCGGTACCGGCGATGTCGGGCAGGTGTGCTCGCTCGTCGTTGATGGTGCGCACTGCGCGCGCAATGCGCGTGAAAGTTTCAGCAACTTCGCGCGAATTCTCGCGGACGGCGTTGCTGTCATCGTCTTCATCTTCAAAGTAACTAACTCGCGCCACGAAGTAAGGATCCCCGCGGTCGACATATTCCTCAATGTGATACCTGATGACCCCGATCGTGAGAATGTTGGAACGGCCATCGGGTAGGGCCTGACTGTCAGTCACTTTCGCCACACAGCCGATGCTGCCGACTGGCGGCGTCTCTCTTTCCGAAGTTGAAGCGTCGAAGTAGGACAGCCCAAAGAGACTGTTTCCCGCTTGAATGTCACCGAGCATCTGTCGATAGCGCGGCTCAAATATGTGTAACGGCAAGGGCACGCCGGGAAACAAAACTACGGCCAGCGGAAAGAGAGGCAACTCACTCACTCCCCGAACTATGTCACTCGCTTCGCTCATCGATCACCGGTACCAAACTCTGCAGCTCAAAAAACAAAAGCAGCCAGGTTCCGTAACCTGGAGCTTGACCAACGCGAGATTGGCATTATCGCAGACGAACAGAGAGAAGTCAGTATTAGTCGGGCAGAGGTTGAATGCAACCGCTTGGGAGTGTCATGAGAATTTGGTGAGACGATGAGCCGATTCAGACGAGTTCAAGCGAGCGCGGCGCCATCCGGCGCATCGTGGCCAGCAGTTTTTCAGTTTCAAAAGGCTTGTCGAGAAACTCGTCTGCGCCGACGGCGTAACAGGCGTTGCGAGTTTCAATGCCGCTGGCAGAACTCATAATCAGAATCTTGGATTCCGGAATGTGTGCCTTTATGTATTGAACAATCCGCAGGCCAACCTCCGGCGAATCAACTTCAGGCGGCAGATGCAGGT
>Ga0137409_10003462_pt1 | contig 16720 bp, 19 predicted proteins | sample CZODoug1_16funga_FD_122059 | JGI IMG/M metagenome (GOLD analysis project Ga0137409, IMG submission 122059) | Vadose zone soil fungal communities from Angelo Coast Range Reserve, California, USA - CZODoug1_16fungal (Hybrid Assembly) | ecosystem: Environmental > Terrestrial > Soil > Vadose zone... | reverse complement strand
ACGCCACCACGCCCGCCGAACTCTCGAAATTCCTGATCGAAGCGATCGCGGCGAAGAAACCGGCACTTATCAATGCCGTGATCGACGAAGCTGCAGGTACGGAGAGCGGTCGGTTGACCAATCTGAACCCGGCAAGCACTGCTACCAAGAAGTGAGACAACTTGAATCAATCAGCCGTGAGGAATTTCAACTATGACCATGCCGTTAGAGGGTATACGCATCATCGATTTCACGCATGTGCAGGCCGGGCCGGCATGCACACAATTGCTCGGATTTTACGGTGCCGATGTCATCAAGGTTGAGCGTCCTGGATCGGGCGACGTTACCCGATCGCAGTTACGCGACATCCCCGGTGCCGATGCGCTGTATTTCACAATGCTCAACGGCAACAAACGGTCATTGACTCTCGACACGAAGACCAACGAAGGCAAGGAAGTGTTGGCAGCCATGATCAAGACCTCGGATGTATTGGTCGAAAACTTCGGTCCCGGAGCGTTGGATCGAATGGGCTTCGGCTGGGAGCGCATTCAAGCGCTGAACCCCAAGATGATCATGGCCTCCGTAAAGGGCTTCAGCGAAGGTCACTCGTACGAAGATCTGAAGGTTTATGAAAATGTTGCGCAATGCGCCGGCGGCGCCGCATCCACCACCGGATTCTGGGACGGCCCTCCCACCGTTTCTGCCGCCGCATTGGGCGACAGCAACACCGGCATGCACCTTGCCATCGGTATTTTGACGGCATTGATGCAGCGTGAAAAGACCGGCAAGGGGCAAAAGGTGTCCTGTTCGATGCAAGATGCGGTGCTGAATTTGTGCCGTGTGAAACTGCGCGACCAGCAGCGCTTGGACAAAGTCGGTTACCTCGAGGAATACCCGCAATACCCGCATGGCACATTCTCCGATGTCGTTCCCCGCGGCGGCAATGCCGGCGGCGGCGGACAGCCCGGTTGGGTTTTGAAATGCAAGGGTTGGGAAACCGATCCGAACGCTTACATTTATTTCACGATTCAAGGTCATGCCTGGGAGCCGATCACCAAAGCCATCGGCAAGCCCGAGTGGGCCAATGATCCTGCCTATATGACGGCCCAAGCACGTCAAGATAAGATTTTCGATATCTTCACGACGATCGAAGAGTGGCTTCAGGACAAAACCAAGTTCGAAGCGGTGGATATTCTGCGCAAGTACGACATTCCTTGCGCGCCGGTTTTCTCCATGAGGGAATTGGCGGATTCGCCCGATCTACGCAAGAGCGGCTCGATCGTCGAAGTCGACCACAAGGTTCGCGGTAAGTACCTGACGATCGGCAGCCCGATCAAATTCTCTGACTTGGAGATCGAAGTGAGGCCCTCGCCCGTGTTGGGCGAGCACACTGACGAAGTTCTGCGCGATCTCGGCTATGGAAAGCAAGATATTGCCAGGTTACACGCGGCAAAAGCCGTTTAGAACTTGAGCGGATGTTCCAGCGAGGGGCGCCCGGATGGGCGCCTCTTCTTTCCCGTCTGCTAGGAGTACTCTGACCTGATGAACATGCAACTGGATCTCGCGCAATTGTTCAACGTGCTCGGTGACGCCGTGATCGTGGCCGACACCAATGGATACATCGTCGGGTGGAATGCGGCCGCCAGACGAATTTTTGGGTTCAGCGAGGCTGAGGCATTGGGCAATAGCTTGACGTTAATCATTCCAGAGCGGCTGCGTCATCGCCATAACACCGGGTTCAACAAATCCATGGGGACGGGAACGACGCGCTATGGATCCCAATTATTGAAGGTGCCTGCGATTCACAGGGACGGACGAACCTTGTCGATCGCGTTTAGCGTGGCCATGCTGTTTGACGAAGACCACAAAGTAACCGGCGTTGCGGCGGTGATTCGCGACGAAACGGCGCGATGGCTCGAAGAGCGAGAGCTAAAACAGCGCCTCGCCTTCTACGAAGCCAAATCAGCGGCCGTGTCGCAGGCCGCCGAGGCCCGGTGACGTGTCGCGTCACTATTGTCGACGTCAGTATTTTGTGGCCAATAGTTTCACCGGTGTGTCACTCGATTCGGCTCGCGAATGGCAAAGCAACCGCTTGAGATAGTTGCTGATTCTGAGCGGTTGCATCGCGGGTGTAGTGCTGCGGCGTGACATACAGTATTTCAGCAATTTATGGCAAAATCACGCTCGGCAATTGCAATTCGTGTCCACATCCGCGAGGCGTTGACACGGCCAGAGCTCGCAAGCTCTGAAATCCTGTTTCCCCTACTCCGCTGAAAATCTTGAGCTAACGGCTTTTTTGCCGTCCGTCGAATTCCGTTGAGTTTCGGCGCGTTATGGGCTGGGGGTATCCCTTGGGGTAGGGCGTGCTTAGCGGGCCACCGACCGGCGCTAACTCGAATCTGAATTTGCCAGCCGGCCCAAGCCGCAGCGTTACGGGCTATGGGCTACGGCAGGCTACGGCAGTACCGAAATGAGCTGGCACGGGTTCCGGGCGTTGGCTTCGACGCAATTGCATGAGCTCGGATGGAACGATCGGTGGATCGAAACCCAACTTGTTCACGCTGATCGCAACAAGATCGGGAGCGCGTACAATCACGCCAAGTATTTGCCGCAGCGGCGAACGATGATGCAGGCCTGGAGCGACTACCTGGACACGCTGCGCGTGCAAACCGACATTACGATCTCTCACCACTCTGGAGAACAGGCGGCGTTGACTGCGATGGAGGCATTCCAGCACGCGGACTCCCAGCGTGCACTCTCGTTTCAGACTCAAGCGATGGGAGGCGTTACATGCCATCGTGTTGCTCGGTAAACGGCATTGAGTGTCAGAGGTGGCGCCTGAGTCATGGGAGACTCCCGCCACTCCTGTCGTCGTCGTGTTAGGGCGAATTCCGGGCAGAGGGGCTGAACCCTCTGCCCGCATCAGATAGGGCCGTAAGTGTCGACCGCATTTGTGTCCGGAACGGACGGAGGCGGGATTTTTGCCGCCGGAGCCGGATAGCAAGCTCGGTGCGGCCGCTGAGGGTTAGTCCGCCTTTCAGAAGCGATCTGCCGGCGCGACGGTCGCGCGCCGCGAAAACTGCCTAAATCAAATCACGCATAGACAATGTATGGATTGACAAACTTAGATTTGATGATTTAGCATTTCTCATGGAATTCCTTGGACGTCGGCCCGAACTCAAAGCGTTAAATGACGCCTGGTCCCGCGAGCGCAGCGGCTTCATTCCCATTTACGGGCGTCGCCGGGTTGGAAAGAGCGAATTGATCGTGCATTTTATGCGGAATCGGCCTGGACTCTACTTCGTCGGCAAGCGTGCCCCCGGCCAGACCCAGATCGCGGAGTTTCTTGGCGCCGCTGCCAGGGCGCTGAATGAAGCATTACTCGCCCGGGCCCAGGGGACCGACTGGAAAACGGCCCTGGAATGGGTTGCCGAGCGAGCCCCGAAAGATGGGAAGTTCATTCTGGCCCTGGATGAATTTCAATGGATCGTCGAGGCCAGCCCTGAACTGCCTTCCGTTCTCCAGGAGTTATGGGACCGGTCCTGGTCGGGCTCTGGCCGCATGATGCTGATTCTTTGCGGCTCCTACATCGGCTTCATGGAGAGGGAGGTGTTCGGAAGCCGCAGTCCACTTTTCGGACGGCGCAGCGGCCAGATCCTGCTCAGACCTTTCAACCATCTGGAGGCCGCCGGCTTTCACCCTCATATGTCGGTCCACGACCAAGCCAGGATTTATGCCTTATGCGGCGGCATCCCGGCCTATCTCCTCGAGTTCGACGAGCGAATTTCCGTCGAACAGAACATCATGCATCGGCTGCTGACCGATACATCAACGCTGGCACGTGAGCCCGATTTCCTCCTGCGCGAGGAACTCCGTGATCTCGTGCCCTACCATGCCATTCTGATGAGCTTGGCCGAGGGCTTGACGAAACCAACCCAGATCGCCAAGGCCGCCGGAATCGATGTGCGCGCGCTGCCCCATTTCTTGAACGCCCTGACTGCTCTTGGCTACGTCCAACGCCGGTACCCGCTCACGGAATCGGCACCGAGCCGGCGCGCCGTGAGATACACCCTGGACGATCCTTTGTTGCGCTTCTGGTTCCGCTTTGTCTTTCCGCACCAGAGTACTTTGCGGTTTCTGGGGCCCGAACGCGGCTTCACCGAGATCGTCCGTCCCGGGCTCGACGCCTACTTTGGCTTGTGCTTCGAGCGTTTATGCCGCGAATCCCTGCCACTGATCTACATAGCGGAGGGAATAACGGCCGCGTTCGAGGTGGGCGAGTATTGGGATCCGGGCGTGCAGATCGATGTCGTAGGCATCCGGCGGGATAATTGGACGGATCTCGGAGAGTGCAAATGGCGAAGCGTATCCTCGCTTTCCATCCTCGCAGCCGAGATCGAAGACAAAGCGCGCCACTATCCCAATGCTCGCAACGCCACAATCTGCCGGCGTCTTTTCGTCAAGTCACGCAAAACCAAGGCGCCCAAGCTACCGCAAGGCGTGCGCTTACATTCGTTGGATGAGTTATATGCACTACCCGGCACCCCCTGAATGTCGTGATGTGCGGTCGCATCGCTCGCTGGCCCTTACCATGTCTACCGTTCAGCGGATTTGCAGCCAGCGATGGACGGTCGCCCTTGCCGCTAGGAAGCTCCAGAGAGTCTATGATCCCAGGGATGTGCGCCCGCTGCGCAGCTGCGCTTTCAGCCGGCACCCTTCGGGCAACCCGAGATCGCGGCGTATTCGATCGAGCTGAGGAGTCCCCGTCGCGGCGTTCGCACAGAAATGATTTGGCGTCGTGCCAGCACACGTATCAGCCGTGCTTCTAACCACCGGCATGCGGCTCCTGCCGCGGCTTCGGTCAGTCATTTCCCTCGGGCTGCCGGCTGACGCTGATCTACACTCTATCGCGCCGAGAGCCGGGCGACCTGCCCAGGCCACCGAGTTATGCGATCGAAGGAGAGCAGCTGACGGCGCTGCTGCGTCACTGGGCGGAAGACGAGGACCGAGCTGATGGTCGGCCGGACAAGCTGATCTTTCCTCTGGAACACGCCTATAGCCAGGCCAGCCTGTCGTTCGATGCCCTGAAGGGAGCGGACGCCGCCAGGGCGGCCACGCTTCTGGCCGCTGTCCAAGCGGCGGACTGCGATCTGTACCTGGCACTGCTGTCCCTCGACGAAAGCGGAAGCGCCGAATACACGGGCAATTATCGGTCGTATCGACGCGGCCGTTCCGATGACGCGGACGGGTTCGAGGTGCTCGAAGTCATTGATCGAAGTGAAACCCTGTCCGACTGGCGCCGGCCCGACGGCGGTGTGCCGGTACTGGGCGTTTTACCCTTCGATCCGGAGGAAATATCGCCGCCGGAAGCCTTGGAGGATTGGGCTCCCGACAACCAAAGCTTCCGCGAGGCGACCGGCAATGAGGGGGCCTCGTTCGAGCGCAGCTACCGCAAGGCGGCCCTGGTGCTCTGGCCGAGCCGTCGGCGGCTCGCCGCCGTCAACCAAGGGGGCTTGCCAGCCACACTGCCGTATCTCGCTGATCTTTCCGAGCAATGGGCGGCGCGCGGCGAGGACCATCGGTCGTCCTTGTGGGCGCAGGCGCATGAGCTCTCCGGCCACATGCTGGCGTCCTGGCGGATCGGGCCCCGGCGGATGGCCAAATCGCCCAGTGACGCCAGTATCATGCTGGCATTGCTGAGCCGGCTCAGTGACACGGAGCGTATCGGTCGCTTCCTGGCGGAGGTATCCGCCGTTGGCGCCTACGGCAGGGGCGATAACGAGGCTATGTTACAGGCTATTCGCCTGCTGCCGCGTAGCCAGATCGTTGGGCTGCTCGAGCGCATCGTTGCGCGGAACGCCGCGGACGCGCTTGACGCCTGCAGTGATTTGTTGGCACAGGCGTCGACGGCGTCGGGACGGCTCAATCTGGATCCGGCTGATCTCCTGCCGGCCGCAAAGGTGTTGGTTGGGGCCTTGCCGGGCGATCCGGCGCGCGTACCGCAGGCCCCGCTCTGGAGCGTGACTCGGGCAGTGGAGCCCGGCGTCGTGGTCGATGTTGTGATCGCTGCACCTTTCGGTCTGGCAGTCGTGGGCGCTGGCTTGCCGATGAGCGCCTTGCTCGTCGCCACCAAGCGCGTCGAGAAGAACTCCATGAAGGCGTGGATGCTGCGTACGCCGCCAGGCCCCAGGGCCCGGTATTGCGACCGACCAGGTGCTCCGGTGGTGAGGACGTTGCGCGGATCACGACGTCGACGTCGCGCTTGGACAGGTCGACGTAGTCGGCGGTGACCGCGATCTCCATCGTTACGTCCGGATAGGTCTGCCGGAACTCCGCGAGCCACTTCGGCAACGCGTATTGCACGACGATGTCGCTGCTGTTGAGGCGGATGTGTCCGTCCAGGCGCGTGTCGGTGCCCTTGATCTTGCGCTCGACGCTTGCCGTTTCCGCCTCGATGCGCCCGGCCGTTTCGGCGAACGCTTCGCCCGCCGGTGTCAGGCGGTAGCCCGTACCCATAGTCGCTCCCCCTGAACGCAGCACGGCTTAAATCTATTGTTCTCCATGGGGTTTGGTTTTCATAGATAAGTCCCAGCGACCTCGGCCCGTGGCTGTCCGTGGCGGTCTTTGGCGCTCGCAGTTCCCCGGGGACGTATTGATGGAGAAACGTCCACGGGGAGCCAGATAGAACCGCTGACGGCCGCCGTAGTGATTCACTAGGAAAACAATCCAGAAGCGTCGATCGGCGTACAAGGATGTTCACCGGAGTTCAGAAAATTAATTTCTTGTTGGGTAGATTTGGAGGTACGCGAAGTTTTCAGATGAAACAATTACTTTAAAGTCATGTGGCGATGTCCTGAAATCGGTCTCACCCTCTCCGACACTCCTTAGGCCGGCGTCGCGGCCGAGGCGCACCAGAAGAACAAATTGGAGCGAGTGGTGCGCTATATCGCGCGACCGCCGGTGGCGATCGAACGGCTCTCGCTCACTCCCCAGGGCAATATCCGCTAGGCATTGAAGACCTAGTGGCTGCCCATAGAGCCGAGGATTGGGGGAGTCATATCGCCCGTAGGTCGCTGAGATGCGTCGCGAAGGCGCGAGGCATGATGAATCGTAGGCCGATGGCGAATTGACGCGAAGTGTGCGGCACACAATAAACTACTTCGGCCTTGGTTCGAAACTCCATCAGCGAATCGCTGACAATGACCTGCTTACCCGCGCCCCAATGGCGGCCGGCAATGAGGCGGGCTCCGTGCTCGCTGATGTTCGCGAAAACCACCGTCTCGTTGTACGAAGGCTCATCGGCTGCCTCAAGATTCGCCACTGCATTGGTGGCCATCCGTGGCTCCGCTCGCCCAGTTTGCATCGCATTCACCCTCTTGGCATCGTCGACTCAATCAGAGATCCGGGCGTTACAATACGGAATTGCCGGATGGGTTAAGTTCGAGCTGCGCCATCGACAGCCAGCGATCATTTGACGCCGCTGCGGTTGTTGATTCACCGAGAGCCGGCCGCTTGGCGCCGCCGGAGCGCACCGACGCTTCCGAATTTGCAGCCGTAAGATCATTGGATACGCAGGACCGGTTCTTGCGTTTTTGCGCATACAACGCGGTATCGGCCTGCCTCATCAGGTCTTGCAGAGTCGCGGGCTTGTCGGGATCGAAATGCGCCACGCCGACGCTCAAGGACAATTTGTAGCGGTTTTCCGCGCCGGTGCAATCGGCCAGATTCGAGTGCAGACGCTGACAGATCGCTTCCGCGCTACCTCCGGGTTCCTCCTGGATCAACGCCACAAATTCATCGCCGCTCAAACGCCCCGTCACATCGAATTTACGAAAAGTCTGCTCGATGCACGCCGCTGCGAGCGATATCGCTCGATCACCCTCACTGTGACCGTAGTGGTCGTTGATCCATTTCAGGCCGTCCAAATCGGCGAAAAACATCAGCATATTCTGCCTCGCGTCGCGCGCCCATCTCAGGTTCTGGGCCGCCAGCGCCATGAATCCGCGGCGGTTATGCAAGCCGGTCAGATCGTCCCTCAACGCCATTTGCAGCAGCGTGCGCTGCAACCCAAGATGACCATGGGTGTAACGCAGGGTTCGCGCAATGGTGTCGGCCGCAATCGGGTTGTTGCCGGCCGCGGCGCTGAGACGCGATTGCTTTCCCCCCACTTCCGGCGGACCTTCCAGCTGCTCCACAGCACCGTGAATGTCGGGCAGCAACAAAATCGGCAAGTTCGGCAATTTGTTACGCACTTGGATGGACATCCTCGACACAAAGTGCGGCGTCAATGTGGATTCCAGCAACAACACATCGGGTGCTTGCTTCACGACCATGCGCAATGTGCCGTCAAAGTCCTGCATATTCACCCGCAAGGCTTTCACATCTATCAGTTGACCGTCGATCGACTCATGAAACCCTCCGTTCAAAAACCAGGAATTTTCCCATTTTTCCAACATGACGAGCGCCTTGAGCAAGGTCCGTTTCATAGCCTCGTTTCGCCTCTTTTTGGGTGATTGACCATGCATCCAGCTTAGACCGGGCAGCGACGCGCACAATCGGGTGAATTATCGATGGACCCTGTGGGAAAGACCGGGTGCCATGGGGGAAGGCGAAAATCAGTGTTGTAGTAGCCCGATTATGGCTCTATTAGGCCATTTCGGATCGCATAGCGGACCAGTCCGGCGGTCTGATGAATATCGAGTTTTTCCATTACCTTGGTGCGGTGACTGTCCGCCGTCTTAGTGCTGATACCCAGCAACGCCGCGATCTTCTTGGTCGAATGCCCTTCGCCGACTAGTTGCAAGACTTGTCGTTCACGCAGGCTCAGTTTTCCATTGGGCGCGTCGGGGTTGGTAAGGAACGCATGGACCACCGCGTTGGAGATCTTGGGACTCAAGTACACCTCGCCGCAATCCACATGCCGTATTGCAGCCACCAAATCCGTGCTCGCCTGTGTTTTGAGCACATAACCGCGCGCGCCGATGCGCAATGCTTCAACCGCATAAGGTTCTTCCATATGACGGGTCAGAATAACCGTGCGTGTTTGAGGACTTACTCGCGCCGCTTCGCGCAATACGCTCAACCCATCGAGGCCCGGCATGTCCAGATCGAGCACGGCAATTTCCGGCAATAACTCCCGAATCATGCGAATCGCCTCGAGTCCATCCGAGGCTTCGCCCAATACCTCGATATGCTCCTTCTCCAGCATGAGCCTCAATCCCTGCCTGACGATGAGATGATCGTCCGCGAGAACTACTCGAATCGGCATCTTTAATTCTCCACCGGGATTGATATCATCAACTCCGTGCCGCAGCCGCCCGAGTTGATCTGCATGGACCCGCCGACAACGCTCAGGCGCTCGCGCATGCCGATCAAACCGAAGCCTTGTTCGCCCTGGCGAATCGCAATCGACGCTGGGTCGAAGCCTGTGCCATTGTCGCATATGCAACAACAAATCGAATCGGCTTTTCGTTGAAATCGAATCCAGACCGCAGTTGCCCGAGCGTGCTTGACCACGTTGTGCAACGCTTCCTTGGCAACGTGGTACAAGGTCGCTTCGACCCGTCTTGGTAATCGTTGCTCCGGCACCGCCTCGATGCTTATCTGCAATTGGGAACGCTGTGCGAGGCCCTCGAAGAGGTACCGTAGGGCGGGAACCAGGCCCAGGTCGCTCAGTAACGCGGGCATCAGCTCGTGCGACAATCGACGCAGCTGAACTTCGATCTGATCGAGCAGTTGCGTCACCTTGAGAATATGCGGCTGAACCGCCGGCACCTCGTGGCACAGGTTTTGCAGCGCGATGTACACCGCAACCAACAATTGGCCGGCCTCATCGTGAAGCGCGTTCGCGATACGTTTTGCCTCCTGTTCCAGCACCTCGTTGAAGTGGCGCAGCGCTGTATTGGCTTCGCGAAATCCGCCGTACGTCATCTCATAGGGCGAGATGCATTCGGCAAAAAATTGCGCGGCTCCCGTTAGCATGCGATTACGCTCGTCTATCCCGACATCATGCGCCAACAGCTCCCGTAAACAAGAATGGTGAATATCCGCAAGGGCGACCAACCCCGTGCCCGCCTCCAGCGCCCTGCGCCCGATTTGATACGCTTGCTGCAGCGCAGATTCACCCGCACCGCCCAAATAGTCGCGCAGTGAGGTTGGATAGGCGGTAGCGGCCTCTTTCACGGCTGAGCGCCCCGATACCGCGCGACCAGAACCAAGGCATCATCAGTGCCTTTGCTGCCATCTGCCAGAATCCCATCGGCCATGGCCTCGAGTCGACCCTGCATCGAGATGCATATGGCACGCTCGGCAGTCACTCCGTCGGTGACCATCGTCAATATGTCACCGGCCCTGATCGGCAGTTCTTCCGCTCGAAGACCGGGCGAGCGAACGCCGACCACGCCATTGCGCAGCAATAATCTGTCGCATGGCAGCCCTGCATCCCGGTGCAGTAAAGCGCACTCAACAGTGCCGACGCCGATCCAAGTGAGCTTTGCGTCCTCGGTATTGAATGCCGCGAGACTCATGGTCACACCGCGCGATCCGCGCAGCGCCTCGTGGCAATGATGCAGCAGCTGCGTGACCGGATCGCCGATATGCTGGTCCAGTGTTGCGATTGCGATGCCGGCTGCCGCGGCCGCCGCCGGTCCGTGTCCCAAGCCGTCTATTACGGCGAAAACCATGCCATTCGAAACGACACCGGCCCAATACCGATCGCCCGATTCAGTCTCTCCGGGCATCGTGGCGGCGGCTATGCTCCATTCCAGGTCGGCCGCTTTCATTTGAGCCACTTCTTGACGGTGACGGTCGTGCCTCGCCGCAGTTCCGATTCGATGACGAACTCGTCCATCAGTCTCCTCACGCCCGGCAGTCCCAGACCCAATCCGCCGGACGTTGAATAACCGTCGCGCAGCACGTCGTGAATACTTCGAATACCCGGTCCGCTGTCGCGAGCGATGATCACGATACCCTTCGTATGAGTGGTTTCTTCGCTGCGCATCATCACCTCGCCGTGCTGTGCATACGTGACAATATTGCGGGCCAACTCCGAGATTGCCGTGGCGATCAAGGTGGCGTCGGTCGCCGAGAAACCGATATTGGCCGCCATTGCCCTTCCTTGCTGCCGCGCCAGCACGATGTCTACGTCGGAGCGGATGCCCACTAGGATATCTTGTAGCACAAGCATTTGCGCGCTCAGGTACTACGGGCCGCTCGTTGTTGCAGGTGCGCAAGACCCTCCTCCAAATCGAGCGCGGTGGCCACACCTTCCATCGTCAAGCCAAGCTGCACCATGGCAAATGCCACTTCGGGTTGGATACCCACAATGACAGTCTCTGCGCCGCGCAGACGAATCACATTGGTAATGTCGCGCAATGTTCGCGTCGCGAAAGAATCCATCACGTCCAGCGCAGTGACGTCGACGATCACGCCATTCGAGCGGAAATGAACGACTTTGTCGATCAACGCCCGGCGCAACTGCAAGAGGTCCGCATCCGAGAGCGCAGCCTGGATGGTGGCTATGAGAAACCGACCCTGCTTGAGGATTGGGACTTCCATGGTCTGCCTTATGACGACGCGGTATCCGCAACCGGAACAACCTTGTAGCCCAGCAAGCGCTCGGCTTGTTCAATGCCGCCTTGCAAATCGCCGACTGTATTCATTTTGCCGAGATCGACACCGATCGTGACGATGGTCTGGGCAATCTCGGGAGACAGACCCGTCACGATCACAGTGGCACCCAGCAGCCGCGATGCTTCCACGGTTTGTACCAAGTGATTGGCGACGGTCGCATCCATGGCCGCCACGCCGGTGATGTCGATAACCACAACCTTGGCGCGATTTGTGCGGATGCCTCGCAGCAATTGCTCCGTCAACTGACGCGCCCGCTGTGCGTCGATGACGCCGATAATGGGCAAGATCAGCAGTCGCTCGCGGACCTGCAATACGGGTGTGGAAAGTTCGCGGATTGCTTCCTGCTGCTGACGAATGACGCGTTCGCGTTCCTGCACGAAGCCGACTGCCACGGTGTTGGCAATGCGATTGGCCGCCGGCTCATAAGCGTCCAAGATGGGATTGAGCATCGTGAAATCGCCTTGATACTTGGCGAACAGCGACCGCGCCAATACGTCGCGCAGCAGCAGCACGATTCCCACGACTTCGTGGGTTTCCACGCCTCGGGGAATGATGCGCTCGGAAAGGTCGCGCGCATACGTTTGCAACGCTTCGAACGTTCCGGTCGCGAGCGCTTCGACGTAGTTGTCGTACACGGAGGTCGCTTCGGCGAATAGTTCGTCCTTGGTCATGGCCGTCAGCAATCGTGCTTCCGCGATGCGGTTAGCCCACTCCTCGCGCAATTGAGTGCGATTTTGCCGCAGGTGCGCCACAAGCTCCTGCAGTAACTCGGTTGGTTGCGCAGGGGTGCCTTGCAGTTGATCGGCGGATCGCTTGCTGGACATGGGACGGCTCCTAAGGCGCTACGTTTATTTGAAGGAGCCTCCGGGCTCCCGCGGGTTTTGGCCTACTGTACAAGGTTAGAGCTGATTACCTTATCGGGAAAATACCCTATCCCGGCAGGAACGTGCTGCGCGTTGACGCAGGCAGCCGCCGGCCAGATCCTCCAACTCGCCGGGTGTGGTGAAAACTCCAGGATGTATGGCTAGCCTGGCGTATTTTCCCGCAGGTGCGGGGGCGGAGAGGACAGTTTCAAACCCTGTACTGCCCACCACAAATCAAAGACTTAGCCACGATTCTAGACTTGGCTGCCGTTTAAGGTCATCGGCGGAGTGCCTGACATAGTTAGAACTTCGCGCGGCACGGCTATTGGCCGCCGCAGCCGTAGTTCAATATGCGGCAGCAGCAGAAAGATACGCGGGCCGTGCACCAGATATCGCTTCGCCAGTCTTCTCGGATTCTGGACGAGACGAAACAGCCATTCAAACCCCGATTTTCGAATCCAAAGCGGTGCACGCCTTTCGACACCCGTGATGAAATTGATCGAGGCGCCGATACACAACGCGAGACCGCGAGCGACGCCGCGCTCCTTGAGTTTTTGCGCGATGATTTCTTGCTGAGGCGAGCCAATGGCCAAAAAGCAGAACCTGAAGGGACTGCTTTCCTCGATCGCGCGCAAGCAGGATACGACCGCTACTTTGTCGCGAATAAAATTCATCGGCGGATCAATGTGGCGCAGGGCTTTGAGGCCGAAACGCGCCCGAAGCTCCTGAGCCTGTTCGGCGCTCCCACCCACCATCACCGCAACATCGTTCGGTTTGATCACGCTGGAGATCACCGCGGCTGTCAAATCGCTGCCTGGACTTACGCGAAGGCGTTGTCGCTTGAGGAAACCGATCAAATGCGCCAGAAAATGGCTGTCCAAAAACACATATGCAGCTTGCGCGTACAATGCGCGAAACTCGGGATCGTGGTAATGACGAATCACATGATCGACGTTGGGCGTAACGACGTAGCCGAAGCGCTCACTCCCGAATGCGGTCACAATTGCGCACGCTTCGGCGAGTTCGTAGTCATCGATCATCAGAACGTTGGTCATATCATTCACCGCAAATGCAGTGCCGAAGTTTCGTCTTGGACGGCGCAGCCGCCACCCCCCGCCTGCATAGCCCCAAGTTTCCGCCTCGCCGGCTGATTAACCGCACTGCCAGCATAAACCGCGTATCGAGGCGCACAATCGGGTGAATTATTGATGGCCCTGTGGAAAAGACCGGGCGCAATGAGTTCGCATGTGACACAAAGCCACCGGGGAAGCGCTGGTTCAAACCATCAGTGAACGGATCGGTCGGCATCTCGAGCGCACCGGCAAGTTAGTGCGAGACGAGCAAAGCAGCTACCTGGCCCTGGATTCGGAGGGGGAGGGGGAGGGGGAGGATGCGCTGAAAGATCTGCAAGGCCACTCCATCCGGTACCGGATCGCCGTGGGTCCGCACAAAGGCCGGCAAGCCTTCAAGCTGCAGAGTCTGCCGCCGCTCACCGGCGAGCGCGCCGGGGAGCCCGTGGCCCAGGTGGCCGGCTTCTCCCTGCACGCCGGCGTCGCGACCGAGGCGCACCAGAAGAACAAATTGGAGAGTGGCGCGCTATATCACGCGACCGCCGGTGGCGATCGAACGGCTCTCGCTCACGCCCCAGGATATTCTCGGTTCGTCGTTGTACCCTCTATATCGCGGCAGCAACGACCAGTGCCGGTGATCAAGAGTCCGCAGTCCCCTCACCAACGGTGTACGATGCACCACTCGACTTGGGCTGTGGAGCTGAACGATGCCCGCTGCAAGTGTCCATGTATGTGTCATGAGTGACGGACGCGAACCATGAACGCGGATGCGATGCGCGACAGCTTCGACTATGACACCTACTGGTGGATCATCGAGCGACTCTCCCGCACTAATCGGCCGCTACGCTTCGCGGACTTGGCCAGCGGTTTCCCGACTGCACCTTTCTTCATTCTGCGACACGATGTCGACTACTCTCCTGCTGCGGCGTTGGATCTGGCAGATCAAGAAGCGAGGCGCGGCGTGCGTTCCACGTATTTCTTATTACTAAATGGCCTTTACTACAACATGCTCAGTCCCGAACATGGGACCTTCGGACGTCGACTGGCCGCAATGGGTCACGAAGTAGGATTGCACTACGACGTGAAATTTCTCGAGGCGTTTCCCCGGCAAAAATGGCGCGATTTGATCCGCACGCAGGCAACCTTGCTCGGCAAACTCAGTGGTACGCGGGTAACGGCGATCGCCATGCACCAACCCGGTCTCAATGGCGAGGACCCGATGCGGCATACCGGGCAGTATATGAACGCCTACGACGATCGATTTTACCGCGACATCCCCTACTTTTCGGATTCATGTCGTGCTTGGTGGAATCCCGCGTGGGAAATGCTGACTTCCGGAGACACGCCGCCGCGCTTTCAATTAGCATTACATCCAATCAATTGGGCCGAGCACGATCGTGATCGCGAGACCATTTTCGGAACCCTGCACAGCAATCTAGCACGCACCGTCGAATCGGCGGGCGATGAACTGCTGCGGAGGATCGCCGAACATCGCGGGGTATTGCAGCACCAGGCCAGAGGGGCAAAGCGCTGATGCCGAACGACTCCGATATCGTGTTCGATGTTCTTCGATCGCTTTGGGATCTGGCCCCACAAGATCCGCGGCATCGTTTGCTGCCACTCGACCGTGCCTCATTGGAGGAGTTTCTCCCGCGATTGCGCGAATTCGTCGCCGCGGCGCCGTTCCAAATGAAGGGTACCGTCGATTCGGCCGCCCTGGTACGCGGCAAGATCGTCTCCATGGGTGAAGGCAGCGTGATTGAAGCAGGCGCCGTGATTGATCACTCCTGCCGCCTGATACTGGGTGCGCGTAGCGTAGTGCGCGCCGGTGCCGTGTTACGGCATGAAGTGGTGGTGGGCGCCGACTGCCTCATAGGCGCACACTGCGAGGTGGTGCGATCGGTCATTCTTGGTCCGCACAGTTATCTGGGACATTTCGTCTACATGGGGGACAGCATTGGGGGGCGCGACATCATAGTCGCTGGCAACGTGATGATGGCAAACACACTTGTCGAAAAAGGACGGGTGGGCTTGCGCTATCGCGCCGCTCGGGTCAACTCGAACCGTACCAATCTGGGCGCTCTCATCGGCGACGGCGTTCACTTTGGCGCGTCTAGCACGCTGAGTCCCGGTTGCATTGTGCTCCCTGGGCTGGCGCTACCTCCGCACGTGGCGCTGTATGGCACGATCGACAGCGCGCGCCGCCGGGCCCTGATGAAGGAATTCGCGCGCGCCTGGGGTGATAAATAGGCGTGCCTATAGCGGCGCAGCTCAGCAAAAGTAATTAGGGTTCGCGTGCTTCGCTTTTCATTTAGATACTTCGAGTATGTTCGCTATCCGTGTTTCCGCGTCTGTCCTTACTTTGAATTCGACGCGTCGCGACCTCGCAGCATCCTCCGCCCCACCCGCCTCAGCTATTGGGTGTGACGACGAAAGACCATTTGCCGTTAAGTATCGACGTAACCAATCACGCTGATCACTAACTTCTTGAAGACTTAAGGCATATACGAGAGTGGATCGCGTACGCGCCTGGGAAAGCTCCATATTGTGAAAATAGGCGTCGTCCGGAATCGTAACACTGCTCCAATCGGATGAGGTGTGGCCCTCGATACGCACTTCGTTTATTGATCCCTTATACTTAGCAGAAGTAAGGATTCGAACGTACCTTGGAAAGAAGTCCGATAGAATCTCCCGAAACTCCGGCTTCAGTTCGCTGCTTCCCGACGCAAACAGCACCTCCGGCTCTGTGAATCTTATTGCAAGATCCTCCTTTATGATTTGCGCCTTCCATTTCGGAAGATCGTCTTTAAATTCGGCGCGCAGATCTTCAAACAACGCTTCTTTGATTTCCCTGTACGCGATTGCCACTTGCTTTATTTGGCCCGCATCCGCTTCGACGCGCATCATGTATGTCACAGCGATCAGTAGAAACATGACCATAAGACCAGTCATCAAGTCGCTTAAAGGTATCCAGTGCGTTTCCTCGGGAACCTCGGAAGGCGATTCTAGTCCATTCGATGACATGTATGCCGCCGATGGCAAGCTGTTGCCGTTGATGCACGAATTGGCGACAACGCGGTCGGTTGCCAACGCATCGCTTTGATTTATTTCGTCACGGCTTTTGCCAAAGCCGATCTAGCCCAACTACTTGCTTTTTTGAGGCTGCAGGCGCCACCG
>Ga0137409_10003461_pt1 | contig 16722 bp, 19 predicted proteins | sample CZODoug1_16funga_FD_122059 | JGI IMG/M metagenome (GOLD analysis project Ga0137409, IMG submission 122059) | Vadose zone soil fungal communities from Angelo Coast Range Reserve, California, USA - CZODoug1_16fungal (Hybrid Assembly) | ecosystem: Environmental > Terrestrial > Soil > Vadose zone... | reverse complement strand
TGTGACGTTCCCGGCGACGCGAGGATGATTGACGCGCGCAGCGCCCTGCTCCGTCCAGCCTGCCTCGAGGCCCCCCTGGAACATGCCGCCGGGCAAAAGACCTTGTCTCGCCTTGAATTTGTGCTTGAGACGCGCTTGATTTTGGCTTGAGACGAAAGTCACGAAGCCGGGGCGGCGGCGACAAAGTGCAATTTCTGTTTGACGATCATGTACTTGATACGGATCGGCGAGAGCTGCATCGCGGCTCCGTACCGATCTCGGTCGAGCCGCAAGTGTTCGATCTCCTGACATACCTCGTGCAGAACCGGGATCGAGTCGTCAGCAAGGACGATCTCATGGCGTCAGTTTGGGGTGGACGGGTCGTATCGGAGTCGACGCTGACCAGCCGCGTCAACGCCACGCGCAAGGCAATATGCATTTGCCTTCCTCATTTCGCTGGCGAGCGCGACCGGTGTCACGTCTGCACATGAGGCGATCCGTTGGCCGAAATCATCGACCAGCTATTGATTTTTCTTTCAGAATTTCTTGAATGTCTGGCTTGGTACTGGTCGGGGGCCCGTTTTGCGCTTTGTATTCGACGACCACGTTCTCGACCTGGAGCGCCGTGAATTGCGGCGCGGATCTGCGCTCGTCAGATTAGACCCGCAGGTCTTCGATCTGTTGATCTATCTGATCGAGAACCGTCACCGAGTCGTCAGCAAAGGCGACATGCTCGCCGCCGTCTGGACCGGCCGCATCGTGTCAGAATCGACGCTCGCAAGTCGCATCAATGCCGCGCGCAACGCGATCGGCGACAACGGCAAGGAGCAGACTCTGATCCGCACGGTGCCGCGAAAGGGCTTCCGCTTCGTCGCCGATGTGCGCGTGCGATCAAGTGAAGACCTTCCGGCACCGGTCGCTCTTCCGAAAAACCAAAGCGCTGAGCAGCGGCGCCCGGTGTTGGCGCTGCCCGACCGGCCCGCGATCGCCGTGCTACCCTTCACCAGCATGAGCGGCGATCCTGAGCAGGAGTACTTTTCCGACGGCATCAGCGAAGACATCCTTACTGCGCTGTCCAAGCTGCGCTGGTTCGCCGTGATCGCGCGAAACTCATCCTTCGCGTACAAGGGCAAGTCCATTCCCATGAGGCAGATCGGCGAGGAGCTCGGCGTCGGTTATCTGGTCGAGGGCAGCGTACGCAAGAGCGGCGAGCGCGTGCGCATCACTGCGCAGCTCAACGACGCCGCGACCGGCAGCCAGCTTTGGGCGGAACGCTACGAGCGCGACCTCGCCGACGTGTTCGCGGTGCAAGACGAGATCACCGAGGCGATTGTCGCCGCGATCGAGCCGCAGCTCTATGCCGCGGAAAATTTTCGCGCCAAGCGCAAGCCGCCCGACAGCATGGATGCGTGGGACCTGGTGATGCGGGCGCTGTCGCATTATTGGCGGGTGACGCGGCAGGACAATGTGGTCGCGCAGGCTCTGCTCGAGAAGGCAACGGCCATCGATCCGAATTACGGCCAGGCGCTCGGCGTGCTTGCCGCGAGCCACACGTTCAGCGCCCATATGGGCTGGGCGGAGATGGCGACGGCCGCGCCGATCGCCGAGCGCGCGGCGCTGGCGGCGCTGCGGGCCGACAGCGAGGATCCATGGGCGCACCATGCCCTGGGCTGCACGCATCTGTTTGCCCGGCGCTTCGACGATGCGCTGGCCGAGTTCGAGCAGGCGTTGCGCCTCAACCCGAACTTCTCGCTGGCCCAGGGCTATTACGGTCTGGCGCTGTCCTATAGCGGGCGCTGGCGGGAAGCCTATGAGGCCGCGCAACGTGCGATCAGGCTGAGCCCGCGCGATCCGTCTTCGGCGATCTATTACGGCATCGCCGCCTATGCGCAGTTTGTCGGAAAGAACTACGTCGAGGCCATCAATCTTTCGCGCGAGGCAATCCGTCAGCGCGGCGATCTCACGGGCGCCTACCGGGTGCTGACGGTCGCCGCCGGGATGGCCGGACAGGCCGAGGTCGCCCGCGCCGCGCTGCAGGAGTTACGCCGCGCCCAGCCCAACATCTCTCTCGCCTGGATCGCGAACCAGTTGCCGTGGAAACTGGAATCCGACCGCGAGCACTATCTGGAAGCCTTCCGCCGCGCCGGGTTGGAATAGGTTTTGCGTCAACGCGTAAACGTCTCACGTTCTAATACCGCCCGCTCAGATCGAGAAGGAATGACGGGGCAACGCGGACAATCCAGGCTTCCAGGTCGTGATCGAGATGAAGCAGGATCAACAAACCGCTGACAATCAGCACGCCTCCGAGGGCCGTCTTGCCATTGTTGCCGGCTGCGAGCAGGCGGTGCCGCCAGCGCATCATCGCTTCGCGCGACACCAACCCTAACGCGATCAGGGGAATGGCGCTTCCGAGACCGAAGGACAGCATGGTGAGCGCGGCCAGGCCCAGGCTCCGGCCCTGAGCGGCAAGCACGGAGGCCGCGCCCAGAGTTGGCCCCACGCACGGACTCCAGACCGCTCCGAGCAATAATCCCACTCCAAATTGCCCGCGCCATCCCGGGGCTGCCGCGCTGCCAAACCTTCGTTCGGTCCAGTTTCCGAGCGGCGCGACCGCGAGCACGAGCTGGATTTGGACGCGTGGCAACACGAGAGCAATGCCGGCAGCGACCAGCAAGACAGCACCGGCCATTTTGAAAAACTCACCATCGAGTCCGATCGAATAGCCGATCGTCGCAACAAATAGCCCGATCGCTGTAAAGGACGTTGCAAGTCCGGCGGCCAAGGCCAGCGGTCCAAGCCTGTGCTCGGACACGGCGGTACCGAGGACAACGGGCACCAGGGGAAGCACGCACGGGGAGAGAATTGAAAACAACCCGGCGAACAGCGCGAGCGGTATGCTTGCATGGTCCATGGCCGTTCTCACAACGCCTTCTTGAGCACAGCTTCGACTGCATCCGGCCGGGTTTCGCCGGAGCTACGCAGAATCTCAGCGCTGCCCCGATAGATCACCAGGGTTGTGACCGTGTGAGCGTTGAGCTTGACCAACGCGTCCTTGTTCGCGTCAAAGTCGGCATCAAAGATCACCAGATCCCTGAATTCGGGATTTTCCAGAAGCCCGCTGACGACTTTCCTCAGGCGCTGACAAGGCCCGCACCAGGCGGCGGTCACCTGGAGAACGATGGGCTTTCCTGACTTTCTCGCCTCTTCAAATCGAGCGTTATTGAATGGCAGGAGCTCAGCCGCTCGCGCGACAGGCGCAACGAGAACGGCCAGAATAGCAGATGCGACAAGATTTCTTCGATTGAGCGCCATGGTCTGGCATCCTTGGGTTGGTAGCGAAATACGGGATCGGGTTCGAAGTCGGCGGGATCGCGGTCGGATTGGGCGGGACAACTTTCCGTGGCGACCTTGCCTGTGGCCTACGCCCTCAAGTAACTTGAGGTTCAAGTAACTTTTTCGAGGGGACTGGGATTGCCGACCTTGCCCATGCTGACCATTGGCGCGCTGGCGGCGCGCACCGGGAGCAGTGTTCCCACCGTGCGCTATTATGAAGAGATAGGCTTGCTTCCGAAGGCCCGGCGCGGCCCGGGCGGGCGCCGCCTTTATGACGAGAGCGATCTCAAGCGGCTTACCTTCGTCCGGCGCTGCCGCGACTTCGCGCTACCCATCGAAAGAATTCGCGAGCTGATTTCGCTGATGGACAGTCCGGAGCAAGACTGCAGCAAGGCCCGCGATGTCGCGGAACTGCATCTCAACGAGGTGCGCAAGAAGCTTGCGGAGCTGCGGGCATTGGAGGACGGTCTTGCTCATTTTGCCGTCACCTGCACCGAACGCTGCGCTGGAGGACCCGCGCGCGATTGTGTGATTCTCGAGGATCTGTCGACCGGAGCGACTTGCTGCCGTTGATGAAGGTACGCTGTTATTGATGCGATCCTCGCCGACGGCCGGCGATGCGCCGCTGCAGGGAGGACGTCTGATGTATTACGTGGCCGCAGTGCTGGTGGTGCTTTCAGGTCTGTTCTATGCCGCCAGCCATCATGAGATCGGCAGCCTGGGCGTAGCGATGTGCCGATACGGCAGTACGTTTTGCGATAATCCATTCTACGTTCTGGTCGGCGCGATTCTTGCCGCGATATGGGGCGCATTCGTCAGCATCCGCTAGAGCGGCCGGCATTCACAAACTTTTCGACCAAGATTACTGCCGCGCCTGCGATTCCTCTTGCGAGATAAATCGTGACAACAGTGAAGGTCCCTCGCCGGGCTGAGACACCCTTTCCCGAAAGGAGGGGTGAAACCTCTTGGCAGGAACAAATCCTTTCGCCGCCTGTTGGCCGTCCTCCAACCCAAGGAGACTCAACAATGGTTACGGAAACAAGAGAAACAGGTTCCCTTATCGGCAGCGACAAGGTGGAGGGAACCGCTGTGTATGGCGCCAACGACGCCAAGATCGGATCGATCGAGCGCGTCATGATCGACAAGATGAGCGGCAAAGTCTCGTACGCCGTCTTGAGCTTTGGCGGGTTTCTCGGGATTGGCGACGACCATTATCCCCTGCCCTGGCAATCGCTGAAATACGATACCAATCTGGGCGGTTATCGTACCGGCATCACCGAGTCGCAACTCAAGGGAGCGCCGAAATACGGCAATGACAATAGCTGGAATTGGGGCGATCCGGCGAGAACCCGCTCGGTCAACGACTATTACGGCGTCGCAATATAATCAAACCAAAGGCCCGCTTCACCGCGGGCCTTTTTATTGGCGAATGTGAGAGCGGCGGCGAGCTTTGTGGAACAATACTGTCGCAACGGCATTTTCTGAAGCGAGGCCGTCACCCGCCGTTCAATACGGCGCCTGTCGCGGATAGCCAAAGGTCTTTGACCCGCTGTTCCAAACGAGCGCTCGCGCGGATAGCCAAAGGTGGCGGCCTCATCGCATTTCATCGTAACAACTGATCGGCGGATCAGAACAGCAACTTCGAGAGTCTTGAAACGTGAGGATCTGCAAGTGAACAACGAACCATCAGATCCGACACTTCAGCCCGGCATGGCGGAACGCGCGATCGATACCGCCACCGATGTGTCGCGCACGATCACGGAAATCTCCGCAGGCCTTCAGGCCGCGGTGGAGCGGCTGAGCCAGGCGATCGCAACCGCGCGGCAACCGGGACAGCCGCTTGCCACGATCAGCGCCATTACCCGGGAAGCGCCGCTTGCGAGCCTGTTTGTCGCATTCTTGTTCGGCGTGGCGGTGGCGCGCCGGCGCTAACATTTCGTGGGTCGTGATGCGCAGCCACAACCTTGCGCGACACTTCGTACAAAGCGTCAGGAAGGCTGTCACGTCGGCGCCCAAAATGATGCCCTTTAGTCGGGAACTCGACATAGGCCAAACGCTTAAGCTCAGACAGTGCCGGTATCCGGCCGTTTGGTTTTCGATCGGCGTTCAGCCGACGCGGTTGCTCGGCACTCTTTCGCGGGGATGAAGGATATAAGGAGGCGCTCATGGCCACCATGACAAATGAACGCGCTCGCGCGCGCGCCAGGAACTTGCTGGCGACGGTTTATCCAATTCCCGACGATACAGAGTTCCGCGGCCTGCGCGAGCTTGCGATCGACTATATTCGGGAAGCCGAGCGCCGCGAGACCGAGAGCAGGGGTCGCGTGATTGAATCCGAAGAATTGATTTCAGCCGCTCTGGACGCCGTGGCACGAGATTACTTCAAGCGTGCGGTACTCCGGGCCGCGTCACGCAAGATTCGCTAAGCAAGCTTGCGGCAACCTGCGATTTGGCCTCGCCCCCCTGTTACAGCCAAGCGATCCGCGTGTAACTCAAGCGCCGCCGGTCCATTTCAGCAGAAAGGCTCGCCGCATATTTTTTGATATCGTCGCTATTGGCAAAGAAATGCTTATGGCCTCGCTGCATTGATTCCCGATCGGCCTCGACTTCTTTGCGAATGCTCTCATAGAAGCCCTTCAGGCTTTCGTCGCTCAAATCTGACACACTCATGATCCTGGATGCCTGCACTGGCAGCCCCGGACGTTGTCCGGGAAGCCGGGGTTGGTCATCGGCCCGAACCAGCCGGTCAGGTCAACCGGGCGCCGGGGGTTCGTCCTCCGCAGGCAGGCGCAGGCTATGAGGCGGAGGCACCGGCGACGCCCGCTGAGCCGCTCGCTGCAGCTCCACTTCCTTGGTAACTGCCGCAACAGAGTTACCCGCCTTACCGACGACAGCCTTCAACGCGTCAGCCGATATGTTGAGCCGGCGGGTCCAGGCCCGGGCCTGAGCCGGATCCGCCAGGTTGATCTTGTTGCGAATGGGCGGATGTTTGATGCGCTGCATGGCGATGTTCCCTAACGGCGGGTCAACGGCATGCAACGGCCTTCGTTCCATGGCGAAACAACCTTGAGGCAGGTCAACGCGCGCGGCGCGCGGTCGCGTCAATATGGGAAAATGCCCAAACTCATTTTTCGATGCGCCGGGACCGGCCTGAACGTTCAGGTCTGGCTACCCGACGAGGCGCCGACTGTTCACGCCGATAGCTACGAGGCCGTGACCTGCCCGGCCTGCGCCCGCGTGCACCTTGTCAACAAAACCACCGGAAAGACGTTGGGCGACAAGGAAAAGTAAATGTCGCGCCATGCTTCGTAAAATATATGCCGGATTTCGCGGTCGGGCGGCTGTTTCGCCAGCACGCAAATGGCTTGCCGGCCGCGTCATGTTCAATCCTCGAGGAAGGGTTCGACCTCGCGGCGCCGACCCAGCATGAAGGCGTCGGCGACATGGACCAACGGCGACAGATCGACATCGGAGACACGGCTGGCGATCAGTTCGACGAACCGCCGGTAGATGCCGCGGTACTCGGCCTGCTTCTCGTCAACCAGCGTTCGGTCATCATGAACGAGACGTCTGCCGCCGGAAGACAGCGTCAGGCGCCCGGCATCGGTATCGACACGGATGTCCCAGGTCTGCGGCCCGGTCTGACGCCAATCGAACTCCGCCCGGATCGGTAAATCCGTCGCATCCGAGAAGGCAAGATCGGCCGCGATGGGCGCAGCCCGATTACCGGGGAAGGATAGTTCGGCCTTGGTGAGAAAGAACGGCCGCGGCAGAATTCGGGTGAGAATGGAAAGCGCATTGATGCCGGGATCGAAGACCCCGAGCCCGCCCGGCTCCCATATCCAGGCCTGTCCCGGATGCCATACCCGCACATCTTCCTTCCATTCGACGGCGACCGATTTGATCTGGCGGTTGGCGATGAAATCTCGCGCCGGTTCAACCGCAGGCGCAAAGCGGGAATGCCAGGTGGCGAACAGCGTTCGTCCGGTTTGCCGCGCCACGGCGATCAGCGGCGTAAGCTCGCTGACCGTCGCGCCGGGCGGTTTTTCGAGCAGCACGTGCTTGCCGGCCTTCAGCGCCGCTGCCGCCTGTAGGTGACGCGCTTGCGGCGGCGTGCAAAGCGCGACAGCATCGATATCCGACCTGCTTTCCAGCATCTCATCGAGGGTCGCGAAATGTTTGACGCCATCAATCGAGGCATTGCGACTGGCAATGGCGACGAGTTCAATGCCCGCAGTTTCAGCAATTGCGGGAAGGTGCTGATGCCGGGCAATCTTGCCGAGACCAACGATGGCAACGCGAATGGCAGTCATTGCATCTTGCCCCGGCTTTGGAGGATCGACGGCGGGATTTACAAGTATGGCTCAAACACTCTAGCGAAACGAGATCGGCAAAGCGACGCCGATCTCATCGGGCGCGAAAAACGACGTCAGCAACAGACTTTTCCCCGGCTCCGGGGTGGCAGCCTCAAAGGCTTATTTGCCCCATCGCAGCACGAGCGGACCGAGATGGCTCGCGATTTCGATCAAGCCTGTTCGAACCGCGGGACGCAGCGGCTGAAGCGGAAGACGGACGGTTTCGTGCTTGATGACTCCACCTTCCATCATCAGCGCTTTGCATGCGGCAAGGCCACACTGGCGATTTTCGTAATTGATCAGCGGCAGCCAGCGCTGATAGGCCGCGGCGGCCTCGTCGCGGCGGCCGGCAAAATATGGATCGACGATCTGGCGAATGCCGTCGGGATAGCCGCCGCCGGTCATCGCTCCCATCGCACCAGCGTCGAGGTCGGCCATCAATGTGATCGCCTCCTCGCCGTCCCACGGGCCCTCGATCGCCCCGCCGCCGAGTGCAATCAATTCGCGCAGCTTGGCGGCGGCCTGGGGCACCTCGATCTTGAAGTAGCAGACGTTTTCGAGCTCCCGCGCCATGCGGGCGAGGAAGCCCGCCGACAGCGACGTACCCGCCACCGGCGCGTCCTGAATCATGATGGGAATCGAGATGGCTTCGGAAACGGTTCGGTAAAACTGGTGGATTGCGGCTTCCCCGACCCGGATAGTCGCACCGTGATAGGGCGGCATTACCATCACCATGGCAGCGCCGGCCTGCTGCGCCCGCTGCGAGCGTTCGGCGCAGATGTGGGAAGCGAAATGCGTGGTCGTCACGATCACCGGCACGCGGCCCGCGACATGGTTCAAAACCGTGTCGAGTACCATGTCACGCTCGGCGTCGGTCAGCACGAACTGCTCGGAGAAGTTAGCGAGGATGCAGAGCCCGTGCGAGCCGGCATCGATCATGAAATCGACGGCGCGTTTCTGACCTTCAAGATCGAGCCGGCCATCGCCGTCGAACACCGTCGGTACCACCGGAAATACGCCCTTATAGGGCCGCCGAACGTTGGAATTTGCCATAACCATCCCCTGTTTTCAGTTCTCGTCCGCACGATGATCGCGCCATACCCCCGAGAGCTCTCAGCCGGCCGCACCATACCGGGGCAAGCTGCCGAAAATGACATTCACCATCGTTTCCCGCGCAGGAAATGCTCGAACAATCCGGTGAAGGCGGGTCAGTAACACAGATCGCACTGAAGCGGCTTCCAGAATCCGGATCATTTGCACGGGACTTCCAGCCTGCCTTGGGAGAGGCGCCATCCGAGACCTTGAAGAAATCAACCAGGCGTTGATTTCTTGATCGCGGCCTCGATTGTCGGTTTGGTCGGTTCCCGGCCCCAAAAGCAAATCCCTGCCGGTTGTGACCGACAGGGATCAGCAGAAAGGTTGACGGACGGCGAGCGGCATCACCCGGTGGCCCATCAAGGACCTGCTAAACAATTCAAATCCACCACGCAAAGCGATGCAAGGCTATTTTGTGGGCAAGGAAATTATGCCTCCAGCGGTAATCGCGTGCGGCCGTCAGAATTTGTCTTTCGACGCATCCTTCGCGGCGGACATGACCCCGCCGCTGATCTGTCTCATGTGTTCGCCGGCATTCGTAAACTGGCTCTTCAAGAACTCCGATTGAATTCGCATCGCCTCCTGAAGATCGGTGGCGTGAACCAGCTTTCGCGCGTGGTCGAACGCAGCCTTCATGTTCTGTTCGGTGAACGACAGCGCTTGTCTCGAAATCTCCGTTCCCGGGCTCGGAACCGAGGCCATCGACTTGCTTGCGGCATCAAAAAACATCCCGAACGCTTTTTCTGCCTGATCGATCGTTTTTTCGGCCAGGTCACGTAACTCGGCCGGGACTTCCAGTTTCGGTTCCATCATGCGCCATCCTCCAGTGTGCGCTGAGGGCTACCACATTTCCGGAACGGCGTCTGTGCGGTGTTTGCACGTACCGGCCGCGGAATGAGCGGCCTCCTGGCGATTTCATCATCGTCGGGATGGACCCGGACGCCGGCGTATCCGGACGAACCAAGGCTTGGCACCTCGCTCGGCAATATCGGGTAACGGCCGTTCTCGAACCGCCGCGATGTGGCGAGGCGACTTTGTCGCTGCGCCTTATCCGTTCGGCGGAAAGCAGCACCTATTCCCGCTTGAACGGCGGATGCACCCCCTCGACAGCCAAGGGCCTCCGGCGCAGCGCGGAGCCCTATTGCTTGTCCGGCTAACATAGGACGATCGGCGCGTTCAGCGCTAGCCCTCGGGCGAACCGACGCGGTAGATGGACAGATCAATGTCCATCCCAAGCCGGCCCGCTGCCTCGGCAACCGTGGAAGGAATCGTGGATGAAACCCACATGACGTCATCAGGAAGCGCCAACGCGACATCGATAGACGGAGATCCTATCGAGCCTGCTGCAACCAGCGGTTCGACGGAGTGACCAAGCGCCTGAATGGTGTTGAGCGTCGACGACCAATAGTCCGTCTCATCGGCGATATCGATCTGAGCGTAGTGTGTTGCCTCTCCGCTGGTCAGTTCGTATCTATCCAAGGTCAATCCAAGTGCCGCTTCAAGTTGGGGCCGCGAGATCGTTACGTCATATATTCGAATGACGATCGAGAGCGGTCGAGAACGGACGATAGAGTCGTTCCTGAGACCACGGCCGGCAGCATCGTATTTGAGGTTGGATAATTTCGTGACCTGTTGATCGCGCCACCCTTCGTCGCCGGTCGCAATGGTTTCATCCATTAGCGAGACGCACTCGTCGCAAATGAAAAGGTCATCCGGAAAGGCCAATAGCACGACAACATCCTGTTCCGGTTTCTTGCAGAACGTGCAATTGAGCATCATCTGATTTGCCCGAGACGTCGGCCGATGCGGCGGATGTACCGGCCGAATGCGCCAAATTTATCGTCGGATGCGCGGTTTCGCGAGCGGTTGCGTTCGCAGATGTTGCTCGCCTAAAGGACTTTTCCGCATCCGGCGCGTCGTCATCGTCGACAAATCGCCTCAATGGTCATTGATCAACTTGTAAGCCCTCCAGAACAAACCCTCAGGGGCTACGCTGGCAAGCGAGGTTCGCATTTAGTGCCCAAGATAGTCCTAGCGGGCACTGGAATAAGCGATCCGTGTCGATGTTTCCTATAACTGAAGCAGCAGGAGAGATCTCGCGATGCCCACGGCTGCCCTGATCTCCCTGGCGACATCGGTCCCTCCAAACGTATTTTTGCAAAAAGATGTTCTGGCTGCGGCATGGGATGAACTCGGCCCCCGCTTTCCTGAATTCGCGACATTCTCGAGTATCTTTGCGAACACCGGAATCGTCAAACGTCACGGCGTGAAGCCGTTCGACTGGTATCTCAAGCCGCGGGGCTGGCCGGAGCGGACCGAAGCATTTCTGGAGGGGGCCGAGGCGCTGTTTGTCGATGTCGCAGGGAAAGCGCTGGCAAGCGCGCACCTCGGCGGCGGTGACATCGATACCGTCGTGACCGTTTGCTCCACCGGTATCGCAACGCCGAGTCTCGAAGCGCGCGTCGCCCGCGCGATGGGCTTTCGCTCCGACGTCATGCGCGTGCCGGTGTTCGGCCTCGGCTGCGCGGGCGGCGTTTCCGGCCTGTCGATTGCCTCGCGCCTTGCGCAGGCGCGGCCGGGTACCAACGTGCTGCTGGTCGCGATCGAGCTGTGCTCGCTCGCACTTCGCCACGACGAACTCACCAAGGCCAACATCGTGGCCATCAGTCTGTTCGGCGACGGCGCAGCCGCAATCATCTTGCGCGCCGGAGATGGCGGCGCGACTCGAATCGAGAATGCCGGCGAACACCTTTGGCCCGATACACTCGGGGTCATGGGCTGGAGCGTCGATCCAGAAGGGTTTGGCGTGATCTTCCGCCGCACTATCCCCGATTTTGTCGCCTCGCACCTCAATCCAGCCGTGGTGCAAATTCTCGCTCAGATGCAACTTTCGATGGTGGACATCGACCGCTTCGTCTGTCACCCCGGCGGCGCCAGGGTCATCACCGCGCTGGAGACGGCATTTTCGCTCAATCAGGGTACGCTTGATCACGAACGGCAGATCATCGCCGACTACGGCAATATGTCGGCGCCCACTGTGTTGTTCGTACTCGAACGCGCGCGCGCGAAAGGACTGCCGGCAAGGTCGCTGTTGACGGCGCTCGGACCCGGCTTCACCGCAAGCTGCGTCACGCTGCGGCACGCCGCGTGACACCGGCCGAGTTCATTCTCGCCCTGGTCACGCTGCAGCGCGCCGGAGAACTCGCGGTCTCGCGTTACAATACTCACAGGCTGCTGGCCCGCGGGGCCCTCGAGATCGCGCCCGGGCATTACCCGTTGATCGTGGCGGTGCACGCCGCATGGCTGATATCGCTCTGGGTATTCGGGCATGATCGGCCGGTGAATGTCCTTGCGTTGCTCTTCTATTTCATCCTGCAGGGCTTTCGTTGGTGGGTGATGCGGACGCTAGGCTCGCGATGGACGACGCGGATCATCGTTGTGCCAGAACGGCCGCTGGTGTCGGCGGGACCCTATCGATTTCTGTCGCATCCGAACTATGCCGTTGTTGCCGCCGAGATCGCCGTACTTCCATTGGTTCTGGGTCTTCCACTGCTGGCCGCCATCTTCACGATCCTCAACGCTGCGGTTGTCGCAATCCGCATACGAGCCGAAAACCGCGCCCTCGCCGCGTCGCGCGAGACGATGGTGCGCGGCGCATAATGCGTGAACCGGCTCCCGAGCCGAGCTGGGCCACCTGGTGTGGTTTCGTCCTGATGTGCCTTGGCATGTTCATGGCGATCCTCGACATTCAGGTGGTCGCGACGTCGCTGCCCGCGATTCAGGATGCGCTTGCGATATCGCGGGACGCGATGAGCTGGATTCAAACGGCGTATCTGATCGCCGAGATCATCGCCATTCCGCTGACCGGGTGGCTGACGCGTGTGCTGACGTTGCGGTGGCTGTTCGTCAGTGCAATCAGCCTGTTTACCCTCGCCTCGATCGGCTGCGCATTCAGCGGCAATTTCCCGGTGCTTGTCAGCTTCCGTGTGCTTCAGGGGTTCGCCGGCGGCGCGCTCATTCCCGCGGTGTTTTCCGCGGTCTTCCTGCTGTTTCCGATACGCTTGCACCCGATTGCCACCACGATGGCCGGCGTCATGGCGGTGCTCGCGCCCACGGTCGGACCCGTGGTTGGCGGCTGGATCACCGAAACCTGGTCCTGGCATTGGCTGTTTTTGATCAACGTCGCGCCCGGCGTCATCGCGGCAACCGCCACTCCGTTCCTGCTGCCGGATGAGAGGCCTCGTTTCGCCGATCTGGCAACGCTCGACGGCTATTCTCTCACGCTCCTGGCGGTCTCGCTGGCGAGCCTGGAGGTCGGCCTGAAGGAGGCGCCACATGCCGGCTGGCTCTCTCCGCTCTGCTTGCTCCTGTTCTTGTCGAGTGCCGCCGCCGCGACCGCCTTTGCGTTCAGAACGCTCGAAGCCAGGCATCCCGTGGTCGAGCTGTCGACATTGAAGAACCGCTCTTTTGCGATCGGTTGCGCGTTGAGTTTCTGCCTTGGGGTCGGATTGTTCGGCTCGGTCTATCTGATGCCGGTCTTCCTCGCCTACGTTCGGGGACATGACGCGTTCGAGATCGGCACCATCATGCTCGTCACAGGTGTAGCGCAGCTCGTGACCGCGCCGATCGCCGGCACCATGGAAAGCAGGTTCGATCCCCGCTTATTGTCGGCAGCGGGGTTCAGTCTGTTCGCGCTCGGACTGGGCTGCAGCGCGTTCCAGAGCCGGGTCGCCGATTTCGACGAGATGTTCTGGCCGCAAGTCCTGCGCGGCGTCGCGATCATGTTCTGCCTGCTGCCGCCGACGCGGCTGGCGCTGGGTGCGCTGACCGAAGCGCAGGTTCCCGACGCCAGCGGGCTGTTCAACCTGATGCGAAACCTTGGCGGTGCGATCGGGATCGCATTGATCGATACCATCCTCTATGGACGCACCGGAGGCCACGCCGAGGCTCTGCGCGATCGTCTGATCGCCGGCGACATCACGGCAGCACAGGCGATCGGGCTTGATCTGAACTTGTTCACCCACCGGCCCGCTGGCGTGTCGGACGCCGCCGTCGAGGCCTATCTTCGTCCGATGGTCGAGAAGGCGGCGTTCGCGATCAGTACCAACGAGGCCTGGGCGCTGCTCGCCTGCGCGGCGCTGCTTGGGCTGTTGCTCGTTCCGTTCGCGGGCCGGCCGCCGCAAAGCACAGCCAAGACCGCGATCGAACATTGAATGGCGCCCTCGGGCAAAAGATGGTGGAATTGTTCTCGATCGAGATCTCCGCCATCGTTTGCAAGCTGCGGGGCTAAGGCCGCGACAGATCGAGATCCGGCCGCGATCCGCAAACGAGACCGCCGCTCAACCCGAAAACCGGCTTCGGTATTCCGACGGTGATACGCCGAGGTGGCGGATAAAGGCCCGTCGCATCCGTTCGTCATCGCCGAACCCTGCGCGCTGCGCCACCTCGACCACGCCGCCGATTTCACGGCTTTCCAGCAACAGCCGCGCGGTTTCCACCCGCAGCGCCTCGATCCCGCTTGCGGGCGTCATTCCGGTACGGCTGGCATAGGCGCGCGCGAAGGTTCGGGGGCTCATTCCAGCTTTTTCGGCGAGCGTTTCGACCTTGAGATCGCCGGCGATGTTTTCGATGATCCAGGCGTGCAGCGCGCTGAAGCGTCCCTCGACATCGGATGCTTGCGCCGCGAGCACGGTAGAGAACTGGCTTTGGCCGCCGGGACGCTTGAGAAACACCACCAGTCTTCGCGCGATATCGAGCGCGGTGGTATGGCCGAAATCCTCCTCGATCATGGCAAGCGCAAGATCGATGCCAGCGCTGACGCCGGCCGATGTCCAGACCCGCCCGTCTTTGACGAAGATCGCGTTCGGCTCGACGCTGATTTTGGGGAAGCCGTCCGCCAGCCTCGGACAGTAGCGCCAATGCGTCACGGCGCGCTTGCCATCCAGCGCACCCATCCACGCCAGCGCAAATGCTCCGAGGCACACCGACGCAACGCGTCGCGCCTTCGGCAGCGCTTGCGAAATCCAGTTCATCAGGACGCCGTCCTGCCGCAGCTCCCAGATCCCCGGGCCGCCCGGAATCACGAGCGTATCAACCTGGTTCGGCCGAACGCTGCTAATCGGCGCCGTGTCGACCATCATCCCGACGTCGGTTGGCACCAATCCACCCGAGGTGGAGAGATACGACAGCGAATAGCTCGCGCCGGGCAGTTCGATCGCCTGCAGCTCCGCGAACACCTGCGCCGGACCGGAGATATCGAGCAGCGTCACCCCAGGAAAAGCGACAATCGCGACACGCCTTGCGGAGGTTTTTTCACGCAAGTCGGCTCGCCGGGATTTGGCAGATTTCGAGGGCATATTGTCCTTTAAGCGATTCAAGCCACGGCTGTATAGGTTCCTTGAATAGCGGAGTGATGTCATGATCCGAGAACTGCGCCGCCAATACGGTACCGGCAGATCTCCCTGGGCCGAATACGCCACCTACAATTTTCCGGACGCCTCGCTCGTCAGCCAAGGCGAGCGGCAGCCCTTGATGGACGCGATGAACAATATCATCGCCGTCAACTGGGAGGCGACGGAGCCGCATTGGACGGCAGCCTCTTCCCCGTTTGACAACAAATTCAGCCTTATTCTCGTTTACGCCAGTTCGGGACTGGTTGCGTTTTCAGTCTATCGCACGCTGCGGATCGCAGGCCGGCCCGCGATCTATCGAAGCGGCACCGAAGTGCTCCCAGCGCATCAGGGCCGCGGCCTATACGGGTTTTTCACCACCGAAATTTTGAAGTCTTCGGGCGCCTCCGACAGTGGCGATGCTGGCCTCCTCTACGGTTGGCGCACGCGCAATCCCATCGTGTGGGCCGCGAACGCCAGGATCTGTGAAACGGTAGCGCCCTCCCTGCTCGGCGACACCCAGGACCCTGCATTGCAGGCGGCCTGCGTCGAGATGTGTTCGTTGCTTTATCCGGGCAAGAACCTCGAAATTCCCGGCATGATCATGCGCGGCGCGTATGACCATATCAAACATCACCCGCAGACCTATCACGGTGCGGCGTCGTTGGTCGATGCGGCGATGCAGCGCGTCATCCCGGATTCGGCGGACGCCCTGTTCACGGTCGGCATCGCGAGGGTGTGATGGCGATAACGGAGCAACACGCCGTATTGGCGGATACCGGCCGGTCACCGGATCGCGCCTATCTGGCGTGGGCAACGGTGGCGACGGCTTACGCGATCGCCTTCCTGCAGCGCGTTTCGCCGCAGTCCGTCAGTCTAAGCTTCATGCAGGATTTCGGCACCGATGCCGCCGGCGTTGCGATGCTCGCCTCGAGCTACTTCTGGGGCTACACCTTGATGCAGATTCCAGCGGGCCTCCTGGTCGACCGCTATGGCGTCAAGCGTGTGGTGCTTTTCAGCATGGCGGCGTCTTCGCTCGGAAGCGCTGCGTTTGCACTGGCGCCCAGTCTGATGGACGTTTTTGCCGCACGGCTGATCGTTGCCTGCGGCGATGCGCTGGTATTCACGGCGCTGTTGAAGCTGGTCGCGCTCAGTTTCACCGACGAACGGTTCGGCGTGATGTCCGGCATTTCGCAGGTGTCGGGCTATGTCGGCGGCGTGATGGCGACGACGCCGCTTGCGGCCGCGGTGACGGGCTTTGGCTGGCGTGCTTGCTTTATTTTCATCGCATGTGTTGGGGCCGCCAACCTGGTCGTTGCCTCGCTCGCCCTCAAGCCGGATCCGGTGTCACGCAGCACCAAGACTTTAGGCGGCGTTCTTGCGGCCAGCCGGCGATCGCTTTCGCAGATCGCGAACTGGGGATGCGCCATGACTTTTGCATCCCATTTTGCCGTCGTGACGACGCTCTCCGGCGTCTGGGGAATTCCGATGGTGGCGCATTTCTTCAATATATCGCCGTCGGCGGCCAGTACTCCCCTGCTCGTCTTTATGGTCGGCAACGCGATCGGTTC
>Ga0137409_10003460_pt1 | contig 16726 bp, 8 predicted proteins | sample CZODoug1_16funga_FD_122059 | JGI IMG/M metagenome (GOLD analysis project Ga0137409, IMG submission 122059) | Vadose zone soil fungal communities from Angelo Coast Range Reserve, California, USA - CZODoug1_16fungal (Hybrid Assembly) | ecosystem: Environmental > Terrestrial > Soil > Vadose zone... | reverse complement strand
GATCCACGCCAGAGCAATCACAGGGACAACAATACTGATCCAAAATTTTGCACGCTTGGATGCCGACGGCCTCTTGAAGTAGTTGAGGTCGATGCGCTGGGCGAGTTTCTTGGTTGTGCGTGTTCGCGCCACTGATCACAGTCTTCCTGTTCCTATGATTGTTGTTAACCGTTCCGGCTAATATCGGAACGCGACCACCGCGTGTATCGCTCCGAGTAAAATCAGGGCCAGCGACAGCGGAATATGCACCAGCAGCCAGTTGTGGAGTAAGTGATGCAGTCTCTCCTGGCGCACTAATTGCCGCGCTTCGTCGCATATCTCCATCAGGTCGTCCAGAATCGCATGGGTCGCGAGCGCAGGCAGTAGCGTCCGCAAGCCGGCAAAGGCGGCCGCCGCTTTATTCGCATCGGCGAGGCGCTGGCCGCGCTTCTTGGGATGTTCGAGAAAGGGGCGCATTTCCTGCAGATAAAAGCGACGCAACGGTGCGCTTTCTTCTTCGCTCAGCACTAAAACTTCTGCTGCAGCAGCGACCGCAGTTCCGGATCCCGCGCTTCCTGCAACAGGCGCAACGGGCCGCATCGCGGCAAATCCGCCGGCGCGCAAACTATCTTCTGGCGAGCCTTTGCTGAAACCCAGCGGACCGCAGATTGCTTCCACGCTGCGGTCCGCTTCTTCACGCAAGAGCGAGTGCACGTGACCAATCTCGTCGTAGATCGTCTCAAGCGGGACGTTCCTGGTCATGATTGTAGGCAGATAGTGTTGCAGAATCGCGCCGAAGATTCCGCTGGCCACCGTGATGATCAGCAACCACATAAGAACTTCCGTCAGCAGGCCGCCAAAATGAAATCCGCCGTGGAACAAAATGACAGGCAGGCTCAGAAGCCCGAGCCATAAGTGGCCACGCATCCACGCTTGCGCGCGACCGATCCGCCAGACGGGCACACGCTTGCGCGCGCCCAAGAGGGCCGCAAAAATCATGAAGCCAAAACCGATGCTACCAAAAAGGAGTCCGAGCGGGCTGCCGCCGGTCGCGCCTCGCGGCGACTCGTGCGCGGAGAAAACGTAAGCAGTTGTGGAGCCTGCCAGAATGATGAGAGATGCGATGGCCCATCCGCGTTGTGATTTATCGATTCTCATGATTCAGCATCTAGGAGTTCCACTTCATAAAAACCGAGCTGGCAGTGCGCTGTCCCAAAACCTCCGAAAAATATTTCTTCGGATCAACGCGATGCGCCGCATCGTGCGGACATGCATAAACGCAACTGGGCTCCTTCAAGTTTGTGCAAAGATCGCATGAGGTGGCTTTCATCTGCACAACAGCTTTCTTGCGGCCTGGCCGATCGGGATCCTCGGCCATTACTTCAAAGGGATGCAGGTTGATATTGCCGTACGGACAATTGCGTGCACAAAGGCCGCAACCGATGCACCAGTCTTCAATAAGGACTTCCAACGAATCGCGGCGACGAATGGACCCCACAGGGCAGCCCACCATGCAGAGAGGATCGCGGCATTGCCGGCAAGAGGTCGCGACGAGGTATTGATCGAAGCGGAGGCCGTCCCGGATCAGCCGGGTTACGCCGTCATGAGCGTCGGCGCAAGCATTCACACACGCGTCGCAGCGGGTGCACTTTTGCAGGTCGAGCACCAACAGGCTCTGCGCTTCCATCAATCCCTGCGCTAGGAATTGATCGATGGGCACGTCGAGCTCCGTCTGCATGCGTTGCTGGTTTTGGGCGCGGCGTTCAGCGGCAATTTTTTCGAGACTTTGACGCACGCTCGGGAAAAGTTCGACCATCTTGCTGAAATCGTCGCCCGAGATGCGCAAGACTTCGACATGGTCGAGCGCAACACATGTTGCCGTGCGCAGCCCTCCTCCGAGCAGGCCAATTTCGCCGAAAAAATCGCCGCGGGAGAGATACGTGAGGACGAACTCCCCTCCCGGATGATTTTCGGAAACCTTCACGAAACCGAGGCGGATGATATAGAAGTGATCCGCGGGATCACCCTGGCGGGCAATGACCTGGCCGGGCGCGTAACGCTTGAGCACGATGTTTTCTTCCAGATATTTTATGAATTCGGGCGAGAGGTCGGCGAACATAGGCACGCCGCGAAGGTGGTTTTCAAGAGTGCGGCGGCGGTAATTCAGATCGACCTGTGCGCGGAACGTTTTATTCTTCAACATGATATCCAGAACGTTCCGCAACATCTCGAATGCAACAACTTCCGATTCCGCACGGACGGTGGCGGAACGCGGATAAAAATTCATGCAGGTCATTTCGCCGAAGAGGTCGCCCGGACCGAGTTCACCGACGGGATTGCTATATGACAGGTCCACGGAGGCATCGATGGGGATCGTTTTGTCGCGTGTCTCTTCTTCGCGCTTGTCCTCTTCGCGGGCCACCAGGCTGCTGGTGAGCCGTTTGAAGAAACCTTTTGCGCCACCATCAGTCTTTACGTGCGCGATTGGAGTGGAAATGGAAACTTTGGCTTGCCCTTCGAGAATATAAAAGGCGGTTGAGCCGAATTCGCCTTCGCGGCAAATCACTTCGCCTTTGCGGAAGCGGCGCTTGACGACGGCGCCACGATTGAGCTCCAGAAAAGTTCCGGAAACGTTCTGGAACACGGGGATCTGCAGAAGTTCCTCCGCTTCGAGGCCTTGCGAATCCGGCCCAGCCCCGATGATGGTCCCGACGACCGTCTTGTTGGTCAGCGCCCCAGTCGGGCATGACACCATGCATTCCCCGCAGGAGATGCACGTGGATTCACCCATAGGATCATTCAGATCGAAGGCAATGCCGGCAGAATCGCCTTTGCCCATTCGGCCGAGCACGAAATTGTTTTTCACTTCATCGCAGCCTCGGATACATCTGTCACAGAGAATGCAGGCGTCATGGTCAACGGCGATGGCCAGAGACGAATCGTCTTTGCCTCGCGACACTTTTCGTTTGGGGAAGCGCGACTCGCTAGCGCCCGCGGACTCCGCATGCTTTTCGAGTTCGCAATCGCCGGAATTTGTCTGGCGCGCGCAAGGCGATGGGTGATCGGCCATCAGGAGTTCCAGAAGAGTTTTGCGAGCTTTGAGAACGTGATCGGAGCCCGTGGTGACTTTCATTCCGCTCTCAACCAGGCGCACGCAGGAAGCCGTGAGAACGCGAGCGCCGGTGTCCACCACACAGAGGCGGCAGACACCGACGGGAGTTTCGCCCTGAAGATGGCAGAGTGTGGGAATCGCGATGCCGTTGATGCGGGCGGCGTCGAAGACGCTCGTGCCCGCAGGCACAGAAATGGGTCGTTCGTCGATGGTGAGATTAACGAGTTCCAGAGAAGTGGTGGTCGGTGTGTTCGTCATTTAAATCTCAACCATCAAGGGCGAATGCCAACGCGGGCGGCTTCACCGGCGCGCACGGCGGCCGTATGGCAAATCCCGCTGGGGCATTGGCCAGTCGTGACGTGCGCATCGACTTCAGCTCGAAAATGTTTCAGTACCGACTGGATCGGCGCGGGCACGATCTGCCCGAGGCCGCAGATGGACGTCAGAGTCATGGCCTGGCAAAGCTCGTCGAGCAGGGCGAGGTCCTCCCGATATTGGCTTTCGGCGAGACTGCCTCGCGTCCATTGAACGAGCATCTCGGTCATCTTCTGCGAACCGACCCGGCAGGGTACGCACTTGCCGCAGGATTCGTTGCGGTAAAAACGGACAGCGGTGAGCGCCATATCCAGCATGCACGTTGTGTCATCGCAAACGACCACAGCGCCCGAACCCATCATCGAGCCGGCTTGGGCGAGCGCTTTAAAATCGAGTGGCACGTCGACCATCGAGGCAGGAAGATAGCCGGAAGACGGGCCGGACGGTGCGAAAGCCTTCAGTTCGCGACCGCCAGGAATACCACCTGCCTGTTGGAAAATGAGTTCGCGCATCGATGTGCCCATAGGCACTTCGAAAATGCCCGGGCGAACAACATGGCCGCTGACGCCAATGAATTTCAGACCGCGCGACCCCCCCACGCCCTGTGCCGTGAACCACTCAACGCCGCGCGAGAGGATTTGCGGCACGTTCACGAAGGTCTCGACGTTATTGATGACCGTGGGCTTTTGCCACAAACCGGCCTGGACAGGAAAGGGTGGCTTGTTGCGCGGCTCGGCGCGGTGGCCTTCAATGGCTTCCATGAGAGCAGTTTCTTCCCCACAGATGTAGCCGCCCGGGCTGACGAAAATTTCCAGATCGAAATCGAGGCCGCTGCCGAGGATGTTCGTCCCAAGAAGACTATCTCGATAGCAGTTGCGGATTTCCTCCGCCAGGATTTCTTCCTGAAGAGGATACTCGTGGCGAATATAAATGATGCCGCGCTTTGCGCCGGTGACGAATGCCGCAACCATCATGCCCTCGATCAAAAGATACGGGAGATGGGTCATGATGAAGCGATCCTTGATGGTTCCGGGTTCGCTTTCGTCGGCGTTACAGATGATGTACTTCACGGGGTCGGCCTGCTTGCGCACAATGTCCCACTTCATGCTCGTGGGAAAGCCGGCTCCGCCCATACCACGCAGTTCAGCGGATTTCAGGAGATCGAGTACTTCGTTCCAGGCTTTGGTCTGGGTGAGCGCGCGCACAACGCCGTAATGGGCGGTCTCACCGTACGGGTCAGACTTGCAGGGAACGCGTGATTTCCGGGGATGCGGTTCACGAATATTTTCGCCGCGGATGGCGCTGCGGCCGGTCTGCTCAGCTTGGGCAGACGTGACCTTCGTAAATATGTGGTCGTTCACGGAGACGGCCGGAGCGTGGTCACAACGGCCTAGACATGAGACATCGCGGATCTGCACATCCTCGGGCCCCGTGTTGGCAAAGCGGCGTTCGAGGTCGGCGCGCAACTCGGCGGCTCCGTTCAGACGGCAACTCATGTCCGCGCAGACCCTGATTTCTGCTTTGGGCGGCACGGCGAGATGAAAATGTGGATAGAAACTGGCGACAGAATGGATTTGGTAGAGCGGAGTTTGCGTGCGCTGTGAAAGTTCTTCGAGTTTTGCTCTCGGCAGAAAACCGTGGCGAATTTGGATGGCCCGAAGGTCGTCGAAGATCACGGCGTCTGTCTCACGCGAAAAATTGCCTGGCTGTCCACAGACGCGAAGCACGGCGTGTCATGGTCGGCTGTCAAATCGCCTGCATGGTACTAGGGGAAGAACACAGTGTAAATAGTGAGAGCGGACGGAATTTCCTGCAATGACACATGACACACGAAAGACAGCCCCGCACATTGACTTTTAATGGTTACAAGCGATACTAAGCGACTGCTTCAAACAATTTCTATAATGCATAACGTCCCCACTACGCGCCGAATTGTAAGTGTTGTGTTTTTATTTCTGGCGGCGCCTGTGTTCTTGATTGCCGCGGAGAACGAGCCCGTCAAATATATCGGTCCCGGATCGTGCGCCGCCACGAGTTGTCACGGCAGCGTGAAACCGGTTGCCGGGAGCCGCATCCTGCAAAACGAATACTCCACATGGATTCTCAAGGACAAGCACAGGCAGGCGTATCAGGCTCTCAACGGAAACGTTGGCGAGCGAATGGCGCGAATTCTCCAGCTCGGCGCCAAGGCGGAAGAAGCACCAAAGTGCCTGGCATGCCACACGCTCTATAGCAGCCCGGAACAGAAGGGGCGTGCGTTCGAAATTTCTGAGGGTGTCTCATGCGAAAACTGCCATGGGCCTGCGTCCGCGTGGCTGGGACCGCACACCACTCGCGCGTGGGCGCATGACAAATCCATTTCTCTGGGAATGTATGACACGCGAACCGTCATCCATCGCACCGAAAAGTGCATGGAGTGTCATCTAGGGACCAGGGACAAATTTGTCGATCACGAAATGATCGCCGCGGGACATCCAGATCTTTTTTTTGAGCTCGATTCGTTTTCGGCGGTCATGCCGCGTCACTGGAAGGTGCCGCGCGAGTTGGAGCCGGACAAACCGGCCGAAGATGGGGCCTGGGTTGGCGTCCGCGATTGGAGCACGGGACAGGCCGTGCAGTTGCGCGCGGAGATGGAGCGGCTGACATGGCGCGCCAAGGGCCAGCGCTTCGATAAAAAAGATGTGTGGCCTGAATATTCCGAGCTATCCTGCTTTGCCTGCCACCACTCGCTCGGTCCAGCAAAGGATAGCTGGCGGCAGGAGCATGGTTACGCCGGCCGGCGTCCCGGAGATCCCGCCTGGAACAGTTCGCGCTATGTGGTTTTCCGGCTGCTTGCCGCGCAAGTTGATTCTGTGTCGGCGCAGGAACTCAATCGGCAGCTCGCGGTTGTATCAGGCGAAATGAGCAAACTGAATCCTGACCGAAACGCGGTGGCGTCGGCTGCCATGGCAGCCTCGCCGCTCGCGCAGCGATTCGCTGAGAAATTAGCAACGATGCCATACGATCAGGCCGTCGCGCTGCAGATGCTGCATCGCATCACCGACGATGCTGACAACGTTTCCATCGCTGACGAGCGGGCGGCCGAACAAGCGGCCATGGCTCTGGACTCGCTCTTCATCACCTATAGTCGGAATGCGAATCCCGCAAACGCCGCCGATGTCCGCGCCGCGATCAACGGCCTTTTCCAGCAACTCGAGAATCCTTCGGCCTACAATGCCGATCAGTTTGCTTCTGCTCTCCGCAAGGTCGGCGCTCTGATTCACTGAGAGCGGGCCTCCGCTCGTTAAGATGAAATTGATCGGCGATGCCCGTGAATCTTAATTCGTCGGATTCCTTGGAAATTTGAAATATGGCAACCGCACGCCCTGGTCAATAATTTGATCCGCCCGGATGTTTGCCGGCGCTTCAAATCCTAGCGTTCCGCCGCTCGTTACGTAATCGTCCTGATCCACGCCGTCACCGCTGACACCCAATCCGCCCACGAGTACGCCATTACGGTATAAGCCGGCGCTCCCTGGGAAAAACACGATCCCACTCTTCAAAATATTGGGTGGACCAGCTTGCATCCCCTGCGTGCAGGGGTTTGCGAGATCCTGCAAAAAAATATTAAAGAACGGCCCTGGAGTCGACCCGTCAATGCCCGGCGGATAGAGAGGCTGCGCCCCGAAGCTGATTGTCCGGTTCGTCACAGCCGTGCCAACGGGTACGCCGGTCAGATCAGCCGCTGTGCGTGACGTGCTGTTGAAATACACCATATTTCGCGCCTTGGAGATCGCAACGTCGATGCTGAACACGGTAGCGTCTGACATTCGCCGCAAACCAATGATTGCGCCATTTAAATCCGCAACCGCGATGACCATCCGGGCCTTCACGCCGGGCGGCAAGCGAATCGCAGCGCGCGTTTGGTTTGCCGTGGACTCCGCGTTGTCCAAAACCTGCTTCACATCCGCAGCACTCAATCCCCCAGGCTGCCCTGCTGCTGGCGGGATCAAGTCGCCTTCCGGCGGCTGCCCCTGGCTGTTTGCAGGCCCAACCGCGGCGACGAAACTTCCAACCGGTCCGGCTGAAACACCCGCGGGCAGCGTCGTCTGATTCACGAAGGGCAGGGTAATTCCTCCGACAACGACGACTCCTGGAGAAGCAGGCGTCGGTCCAAACTTGTCCGACGGCCCGGTGCGCTGCGTCGTCGATCCGGAGAATGCCGCGTACTCAGCGACATTAAGATTGCTCGAAGACGTCACAACTCCGATTCCGCCGACCACCACATTTTTGTAGAAGATCGGGACGCCGCCAGGATTCACGGCATTTGGATCGTTGTCCATCACATCGGCCTTGCCCGTGAGGATTCCCAGCCCAAATCCGCCGCCAAGCGCGAGCGAAGGAGGAATCAGATTCTTGAATGCGGGGTCGTCCACAAGCGTGCAGCCTCGATTGGTGTTCTCGATTCCATAAAGGTCCGCATTCGGCTGGTTCGTGACTCCGGGAGGAAAATGAATCCCGCTGATAAACCTCACGGTGCGCGATGAAAGCGGCGCTTCATCGTTGCTGAAGAATGCGCCGGTTCGCGCCAGGGCCACGGCCATATCGTTCGCGTTCTGCATTTGACCAAAATTTCCCTGCGCAGTGGCGGGCGCGTTTTGCGTCCGAAATACACCTAGTACGAATCCTGCGCGATCCACGATGGCGACGACCATGTCCACGTTCACGGAATTCACCGCACCCTGCACAATGTTCTGGACGTCAGCAATTTGCAGAGGTTGCACCGGTGGAAACGAAGGCGCGGTTACCGGCACGCCGCTCACGGACGCACATCCAATCAGCAGAACTGCAAGCGTCCCGGCGATTGCGAGCGGAGAAAATACTCGCCGCCCCATCCTCCTCTGAGGTTTTTGGCGCGCTTGGCACGATTCGGTGCACCTTTTCAACATTTCCTCGGTCCCCTTGACGGCAAATTGATGGCAAAGCGTGCGTTCGTATCACAATTCCCTGCCGACCTTCAACATTTTTGCCAGGATCCCGCTTCGATCCTGCCAAATTTGGCGAATTCCCCCAGCCCGCGCACATCGATAGTGTCAGTTAACCAAGAAAACTGTTGCCCCTTCCGGGCTAATACTGTTATCTAATACGCGGTGCTGGGGTTATTCATCGACTCATTCAGGCCGGCAGCATGACATCCTTTTTCTCCGGGCGGCGGGTAGGATGCGCATTGCGCCTGGCGTCCGTAATTCTCGCGGTCTCCGTGACTTTTTCGCCCTGTGTTTACGCAACTTCCCTTTCTCAGTCTGCACCCACCGCGCAAGGTTCCGCCAAACAATCGAGCGAATCCGGACCGTCTCTACGGATTCCTCGCCAAGAGGCGTTCACTACCGCGGCGGTTGACGGCATCGTGCGCGACGCTGGTTTTTCCAATAGCACGCTACCGGTTCCCGCAGCCGCACTTACCTTGCGTAATTTGGAAACGGGGCAGTTTTTTCGCGCGACCGCTTCCGCGGAAGGCGTCTTCCGCCTTTTTCCGCTACCGCCGGGCCGCTATGAGCTCCGCGTCGAGGCCAACGATTATGCCGCTTTCGTACTGCCGGAGCTTACACTTCTGCCCGATGAATTCGTGAGTCTGGAAATCACTCTGGTTAGCGCCGCCGCTGCGGAAGCGCGCTCGCGCCTCCCCCGTCTCCCGGAACTCGGCTCGCCAAATTCCGCCGGAACGCAATCCACCTTAGGCACCTACCGTGAACTTCACCGCCGGCTCGATTCCGACCCCGCGTATGTCGAAAACGTTTCCCGGGAAGTGCTGCCTCCCGTCGCCGACGTGTACAACGCTGTCCCGGATCGCTGGGCTCTTGACCAGCCGGGTTATCGCCGCTATCCGCAAAATGGCGAATATATTTATACCAACTCCCGCTGGTACGACCCTTTTAATCGCAATCGCTGGAAAGGAGACCGGCCTATCTGGCCGAAAGTTCTTGGCCAGCAAACTTTCTTCAATTTTACAGCCTCTTCCGAATCATTGATCGATGGCCGCCGAGTTCCCTCCCCCAGCGGGGTGAGCGCCTCTCGATCCGGCAGCTCCGAATTTTTTGGAAAGGGCGAACAGATCTTCTTCGACGAAACACTGCGCTTCAGCTTTGACCTGTTCCATGGCGACGCTTCCTTCAAGCCCGTGGCATGGCGCATCCGTATCACTCCCGAGCTCAGCCTTAATGACCTCAAAGTTCGTGAGCTGGGAATCGTCTCTCCCGATGTGCGCCATGGCACCAATCGCTTCGACGACCATGCGGGGCTGCAGGAGGCCTTCGTTGAAGTGAAGCTCGCCGATCTCAGCCCCAATTACGATTTCATTTCCGTTCGTGCCGGCATCCAGGAATTCAACGCCGACTTTCGCGGGTTTCTATTTGTGGATGAAGAGCCCGCACTCCGCGTCTTCGGCGATCTAAAATCCGACCGCGTGGAATACAACCTGGCCTATTTCCACTTCCTCGAGAAGAACACGAACAGCGGTCTCAACACTTTTGATCGGCGCCACCAGCAAGTCATCCTCGGCAACGTCTACCTGCAGGATTTCTTTTTTCGGGGTTACACCGCCGAATTCATCGGCGCGTGGAATAAAGATGACGCCACGATTCACTATGACGACAACGGTTTTCTTGTTCGCCCCGCGCCCATCGGTAACGTCATCGACCAAAATCCCGGCGCCGGTCCCATCCCGCACGGCATTCGCGTCGGATACTTCGGCTGGCTTGGCAGTGGGCACATCGGCCGCATCAATATAACGCACGCTTTCTACGAGGCTGCCGGTGAAGACACCTTCAATCCCATCGCGGGAAAACGAGTCACCGTCAACGGGCAGATGGCTGCGCTCGAAGTTTCCTACGATCACGACTGGATTCGCTATCGCCTCTCCACCTTTTACACTTCGGGCGACGGCAATCCCCGCGATTCCCGCGCGCGCGGCTTCGATTCGATCGTGGATCTCCCGTCTTTCGCTGGAGGCATTTTCAGCTTCTGGAATCGCGAGGCGATTCGCCTCACTGGATCCGGTGTGCTTCTCACGAGTCCTGGAAGTCTCATCCCCTCCCTTCGCGCCGATAAGGAGGAAGGCCAGGCTAATTTCGTCAATCCCGGAATCTTTCTTGCGAGCGCCGGCGCTGACTTCGATATCACACCCAAGGTGAAGGGTTTCGCGAATGTGAACTTCCTGCAATTCGAACATACGGAACCACTCGAATTTCTCCTTTTTCAATCGCCTATCCATCGCGCGATTGGCTTCGATTACGGCTTAGGGGCTGAATACCGCCCGCCACTCACCGAAAACATTATTCTCACGGGGGGCGTTTCCGCCCTCACGCCAGGACAGGCATTTCGGGACATCTATACGAGCCGCACTTTATTTTCGCTTTTCGGCTCAGCGAAGTTTACTTTCTGAGGGATCACTCTATATCCATGGCCAAACTTTCCGCGAAACTCCTGGCGCTCCCATTTTTGCGTGGCCGGGCGTCGGTTTACACTTTCTGCGTTCTCTGTGTCTGTATTTTATTACTCATTTTGGCGACGCATTCAGGTGCGGTCTCGCCGCGGCCCGCGGCCCCGGCGGCGGCATACCAATCTTCCTCTGAACTGCGCGGCCAGTCGCAAGCGGAGGCCGATTCCAAATCTTCAGGCTGCATCACGTGCCACACTTCGACCGACGAGCCTACAATGCATCCCACAAAAACGGTTTACCTGGGTTGCATCGATTGTCATGGCGGCAACGCTACGATCCTCAACAGCCCCGGGACCGCACCAAATTCTCCCGAATACAATTCCGCCAAGGAAAAAGCCCACGTTCAGCCGCGTGACGCGAGCTTAAGAAATCGCTCCACTCTCCCGGAACGTTTGTACACGGGGTGGCTGAAAGAATCCGCCGAATACGTCAAGTTTGTGAATCCCGGAGACCTTCGAGTCGCGCCCGAAACCTGCGGGCAGGTCGGCTGCCACCCGAGCGAAACCCGCTCTGCTTCCACAAGCATGATGACCCATTCGGGTATGCTCTGGGGCGCGGCGCTTTACAACAACGGCAGCTACCCCGCGAAAGATACTCGATTCGGCGAGAGTTACAACCGCGACGGCCAACCCCGATCCATCAAGACCATCCCGCCTCCCACACCGGATGAAACGCGCACCAAGGGCGTTTTGCCGGAACTCGATCCTCTTTTCCGCTGGGAAACTTCCCAGCCCGGCAACGTTCTACGAGTTTTCGAACGCGGCGGCCGCAAGAAAAGCGAAATCGGAAATCCCAACCGCGAAGAAGACCCCGGCAAGCCTGACGATCAACTCAGCGACCGCGGATTCGGCACTGAGTTGCGTACCGATCCCGTTTTTCTCGGGTTACAAAAAACGCGCCTGCTTGATCCGGTGATGTCTCTTCCGGGCACCAACGACCATCCCGGCGACTATCGTGCCAGCGGCTGTTCCGCCTGCCACGTTATCTACGCCAATGATGCGGATCCATCGCACTCCGGGTCTTACGCGCCGTACGGTCATTCCGGCTTCAGCGCTTCGTCTGATCCCACTATTTCGAAAAATGAGCCGGGGCATCCCATTAAACACGCCTTCACCCGATCGATTCCCTCCAGCCAATGCATGATTTGCCATATCCATCCCGGTACGAACATGGTGACAACTTACTTTGGCCTCACATGGTGGGACAACGAGATCGATGGCGACAAGATGTATCCCAAGGAGCAGCGCAACCCCACGGAAGAGCAGCGCTACCAGGCTTTCGTCCGCAATCCGGAAGGCGCCGCCGCACGCGGACTCTGGAGCGACGAAAAATTTCTGGATAAAATTGGCGGTTCCGAGTTCAACGCGCAACTGAAGACCACGCAATTCGCGGACTTTCACGGCCACGGTTGGGTTTTCCGATCCGTATTCAGTCACGACCGCAAAGGCAACTGGCTGGACCGCGAGCAAAAGCAAATTGCATTCGAAGATCCGCAGCGGTTATCGAAAGCCGTTCACCTGGCTGATATCCATCTTGAAAAAGGCATGCAGTGCAACGATTGTCACTTCGCTGCGGACAATCACGGCACGGGAAAGATTTTTGGGGAGCCGCGCGCCGCCGTCGAAATCGACTGCGTGGATTGCCACGGCACGATTCGCAACAAGGCTACTCTTGTCACCTCCGGTCCCGCGGCGCCGGATCCGGCGCTGCCCGGCGGGGCGCGTGGAAACTCTCTCGATATTCTCCGCACTCCTTGGGGACTCCGCCGATTCGAGTGGCGCGGCGACAAGCTCTATCAGCATTCCATGTCGGATCAAAATATGGAGTGGGAAGTCGTTCAGACGCTCGACACGATTACTCCGGGCAACGCCCACTTCAGTGAGAAGTCCATGCGGGCGAAACTCATAAATAAGGATGGCGTTCTTTCGTCGCACCTGCCGAGTGATGATAATTCGCTCGCGCACTCCAACAGCAGCATGACTTGCTACGCCTGCCACACCTCATGGACGCCCACCTGTTTTGGATGCCATCTGCAAATGACGGCCAATGCGAAGAAACTCATGCTGCACAATGAGGGCCTCGTGACGCGGAACTACACCAGCTACAACTTTCAAGTCCTTCGCGACGATATTTTTATGCTTGGCGTAGACGGCACTGTCACCGGACATCGCATTGCTCCCGCGCGTTCATCGTGCGCGGTTCTGGTCAGTTCGCAGAACGCCAACCGGGAGTGGCTCTATTACACGCAGCAAACTATTTCCGCACCCGGTTTTTCCGGGCAAGCCTACAGCACGTTCGTTCCGCACACCGTCCGCGCTACAGAAACGAAGCAATGCTCGGACTGTCACGTTTCAGCAGCCAACGACAATAACGCGTGGATGGCGCAGCTTCTGCTTCAAGGCACGAACTTCATGAATTTCATGGGACGCTACGTGTATGTTGCGACCGGCAAGAATGGCTTCGAGGCCATTGCTGTCGCCGAGCATGATGAGCCCGAAGCCATTTACGGAAGCGACCTCCACCGAATCGCTTACCCTGCCGACTACAAAAAGTTTCTCGCCGGGCATCGCGAACTTTCCGCCGCCGCTGAGCATTCCGGCAACGTTCTCGACATCCAGGCGCGAGGCGAATATGCGTACGCAGCACTCGGTCCTGCCGGGCTCCGCGTCTATGACATCGCCAATATTGATAATAAAGGTTTCTCCGAGCGGGTTGTCACGGCACCTGTTTCTCCAATCGGCCAGCGCTTTTACGTCCCAACAAAAAATGCCCTCGCCGTAGCTTCACCGTCTACTCTCGCCGTTGACCCATTGCGGCAACAACTGCCTGAAAATGAAGAACAGCCGATTCATCTTCTCTACGGCTTCCTCTACGTCGCTGATAAGGAAGAAGGCCTTGTCGTGATCGGCGATCCCAATCTGAAATCAAAGAGCCCCGGTGTTGGTACGTTTCTTGACGGAAATCCCGCCAACAATTTTCTTAAGCGCGCGTTGGCATTTAATCCCGATGGCGTTCTGACCGGCGCCCGCCGGATTTCCATCGCCGGCACTTACGCTTATATTCTTACTGATAAATCTCTCGTCGTTGTTGATCTCAATAATCCGCTGGCTCCTCGCGTCACAGCGGTGACCGGCGCTCCGGCCCTCAAAGCACCGCGCGGAATCGCGATCCAATTCCGCTATGCGTTCGTTGTCGATAGCGATGGCCTGAAAGTTCTCGACGTCACCGATCTCGCCCAGCCCAAACTCGTGCCCAACGCTTTCATTCCACTCGATGACGCACGCAACGTCTACGTCGCCCGCACATATGCGTATGTGTCGGCCGGCAAGCAAGGGCTCGCGATCATCGATGTGGAGAGGCCTGACGCGCCCAAACTTGGTCAGCTCTTTAATGCTGACGGCCAGATCAACGATCTAAATGACGTCAAGGTCGGCATGGTCGCCGGCAGCGCGTTTGCGTTCGCCGCCGACGGCAAGAACGGTCTGCGCGTCCTGCAAATTATTTCTCCGTGGGACGATCCCGGCCATTTTTCGGGCTTCAGCCCTCGCCCAACTCCAAGACTTATTGCCACCGCCCGCACCCGCGGGCCGGCTCTCGCCGTTTCAAAAGGAATTGACCGCGATCGCGCCGTCGACGAATCCGGCAATCAAATTGCCGTCTTCGGGCGACGCGGAGCCCGCCCTCTGAATCGTGAGGAAAGCCGCAGACTCTACATCCATCCGCGCAGCGGAGAACCGTACGCTGTAACGGACGAATCCACTGAGCATTCAACGCGCTCAGATTCTCATTAATTATGAGTTGCTCAAGAAGTATGGTGAGAGTATTTTCCGTGACAGCGCACCCTGTCATGTGTGCCCTTTCGACCCCGTAAGTCCCGTCTACCTCGTTCACAGACTTGTTTCCTGAATCAAGCATTTCTGTTGAATACACGTATTTCTTTGCGCGGTGCGTTTCGGAAGAGACTCGGGGGCGACAGATAAACAATGAAGTTGACACAGCAGAGAGGTGGACACAGATTTGTGTCGCGTATTGGTTCATTACGTCGATTGGCAGTCAGCCTTGCCGTCTGCGCTTTGCTTGCCGGCAACGTCTCGGGCCAGTCCAACCCGGAACTGAGTCAAGCCCAGGAAAGTTTGCACAAAGTTGCCACAACCGAGACGGCCGGGGCTCTGCACGAAGAAGGGGTTCCTGTCACCGACCCACTCGTGATGGCCAAATGCGGAAGCTGCCACGCGCGGCACGACAAGGGAAATATGGAGCGCATCTCCTGGGCACGGACCACGCCCGAAGGCTGGCAAAATGCGCTGAAACGAATGATTCTTGTGAAGGGTGTTTCGCTCACCGCGCAGGAAGGGCGTCTCATCGCCAGATATCTCAGCACGTATCATGGGCTGGCGCCCGAGGAAGGCGTACCCGTCAGGCACATCGCCGAGCGCCGCATTCATGAGGAAAGCAACATTGCGGATAGTGATCCAGGTAAGGCGTGCGCCAAGTGCCATGCCCTTGCCCTGACGCTTTCGTGGCGGCGCTCGCTTGAGGATTGGAAGCAGTTTGTCGAGTTGCACTCGGCGCGCTACATGTTTTCGCCGAATGCAGAAATCGTTGCGTATCTTGCCCGGGTCGCTCCGCTTCATTCTCCCGAATGGGAAGCCTGGAGCGCGCGTACTAACTTGCCGAACCTGGCCGGGCGCTGGCTGGTGATCGCTTCGATGCCGGGCCATGGCAAGTACTACGGAGAGATGCAAGTTGATCGCGCCGGCGACGACGAGTTTACGACACGCGCGAATCTGACGTCCGTTCGAGATGGATCCAGGACGCTGCGCACAGGGCGCAGTGTGGTGTACGGCGACTATGCCTGGCGCGGACGGTCCAAGGGTGGCGAGCCCGCAAGTTCCGCTCCGGATGATCGTTCCAGCGAAGCTCGCGAAGTGCTATGGATTGCGCCGGATCATTCCAGGGCAGAAGGCCGCTGGTTCTGGGGGCAGTACCAGGAATTCGGCTTCGATGTTCAGCTTCAGCGAGCCTCTTCGAACACAACGCTGCTGGCCATCGACCGGGTCACCTTTGCCCTCGAACGCAATCAGATTCTCGGTCTCATCGGACCCAACGGCGCGGGGAAAACCACCTTGGTCAGTCTTGTCAGCGGAACGCTCCAGCCGACCGAAGGTTCGGTTCTATTCGAAGGAAAACCTATCCACCGACTGGCCGGGTTTCGCCGCGCCCTGCTCGGCATCGCGCGCACGTTTCAAGTCATGCGGCCGTTTCCCGGCTTGACCGTGCTCGATAACGTAGCGGTAGGCGCGCTCTTCGGCGCCGCGGGAAGCACTCGTCAATTGGCCGCGGCGCGGGAGGACGCCAACCGCTGGCTTCACTTCGTCGGCCTCGATCATCGCGCCCGCCAGCGCGCGGATGCCTTGGGCGGGCCGGACCGAAAGAGACTGGAGCTCGCCAAGGCGCTGGCCATGCGGCCCAAGTTGCTGTTGCTCGACGAAGTCATGGCCGGACTCAACCCCGTCGAGATCGAAGAAGTCATCACGGTGATCAAAAAAGTTCGCGACCAGGGAATCAGCATTGTGGTGATCGAGCATGTGATGAAAGCGATTCAAAGCCTTTCCGACCGCCTGCTGGTTTTACATCACGGCGAAAAGATCGCCGAAGGCAAACCCGAGGAGGTACTGCGCAACGATCAGGTCATAGCCGCCTATCTCGGAAGCAAACGGCGATGAGCGATCCTCTATTAAAAGTCGCAGGATTGAGCGCGGGTTATGGCGACATGGCGGTGCTGCGCGACATCAAGCTGGAGATTGCTCGGAGCGAGATCGTCGCCTTGGTCGGCAGCAACG